>LFEF01008461.1_pt1 | contig 303131 bp, 276 predicted proteins | sample 619371 | NCBI WGS metagenome assembly LFEF01 (sample SAMN03014291, study PRJNA259931) | freshwater metagenome | biome: lake; feature: waterbloom | place: China: Taihu Lake | collected 2006-08 | depth 0 m m
TGCCAGTGCCAGTGCCAGTGCCAGTGCCAGTGCCAGTGCCAGTGCCAGTGCCACCCATGGTGCCCTGCTCATGGGTCCCGTGATCCATGGAATTGTGAGTGCCGGTGCCGGTGTTGTCCGCCGCGAACGCCGCGCCGGAAAGCAGACCCGCCAGGGTGAATGCCGCGATCTTGTGCATGTTCATGATGCGTCTCCTGCCATTTTTTCAGGGGGTACACAGGTTCCGGCAGCAGGGCTGGCCAGGGGTTTCCTCGCCAGCCTTTACAAAACATGACATGCCCGCCAGGCGGCGGCGCAGAGCGGCCGCTACGACGAACCGTCGGTCACCTGCTCGCGATCACCGAGCAGATCCTCCACGTACAGCATGCGCACCAGCACCATGCCGAGCGCCGCCAGCGGTGTGGCCAGCAGCAGACCGAGGGTGCCGGCGAGCAAGCCGAACAGCAGCTGAACGCCGATGGTCAGCGCCGGAGGGATCGAAACGATGCGTTGCTGCATGAACGGCGTGAAGACGTAGCTCTCCAGCGCCTGGACGAACAGGTAGAGCCCGGCGACATAGAGCACCGTGCGCCCACCCTCCAGCGAAGCCAGCAACAGCGCGGGAATCACGGCCAGTACGGGGCCGATGTTGGGGATGAACGACAGCAATCCGGCGATCAGCCCGAGCACCAGGGCCAACTCGATGCCCAGCAGCCAGAGGCCGAGGGTGGTCAGCACGCCGATCAGCAGCATCTCCAGCAGCTTGGCCAGCAACCAGGCGCGCAGCGTCGCGCCACTCTCGTCGAGCACCTCGGCGGCACGCGGGCGATAGCCCTGCGGCACCAGCTTGAGCAACCCGCTGCGGTAGACCCGCGGGTCGATCGCCAGGCAGATGCCAATGGCGAAGGCGATGACGAAACTGCTCAGCGCGCCCGCCACCGAGCCCATCACCTTGGTCACCACGCTGAAGGCGCTGGAGCCCTCCGGCAACGAATCCGCCAGCCGATCGCTCTGCTGCAGCAGCTCGTTGGCCCAGGGCAGTTGCTCGGCACGCTCACGCAGCCGCTCGACCGCCTCCGGCAGCGAATCGGACAGCGCGTCGGCCTGCTCGGCGATGCTCGGCGCCACCAGCCAGCCCCCGCCGCCCAGGCCCAGCAGCAGGGCCACGAAGAATGCGGCCATCGAAGCCTTGTAGGGCAACGGGCTGTGCCTGCTTAGCCAGCAGCTCACGCCGTGGATCAACACGCCGAACAGGATGGACGCGAACAGCAGCAAGAGAAAGTCGAAGGCCAGCCAGGCGACGATGCACAGCAGCACCACAGCGGCCAGGACGGCCGCCTGCACCATGGCGCGGTTGGCGACCTGCTTGTTGTCGTCCGGCGATGTTGGCTTGGTCATGCCTCTCCCCCAGATGAGTACAAGGGGTACGACCGACCACGCGGCGCTTTAATTCAGGCGTTTCGCTAAATCAGCGCAGCAATTGCCAGAGCGATGCACCGACGCCCGCCATGCTTTCGCCGGCCACCAGCCCCGCGGCGGCGACGATCACGAAACGCTCGCCGAGACTGCGCCAGCGCGAGGTGAAGGCCCAGGCGAGCACGGCGCCGAAGGTCATCAGCAGCGAGATCGAAGCGGGAATGATGAATGCCAGGCCGAGCGCTGCCGAACTTGGCAGCCAGCGCAGCTGCGCCTCCGGCAACAGACCTTCCAGCGCACCCAGCAGTATTCCGCAGAGCGCGCCGACCAGCATCGCCCAGCGCACATCGACCGCCAGCGCACCCAACCCGCCAGTCAGCGCTTCGGCCACCGCTTTCCAGGTCGCCACCGCCGGCGCCGGCCACTCGGGGGTGATCAGCATCGCCTGCGGGTCCGGGATCAGCAGCTGATAGGCCAGCACTCCCACCACACTGCCGAGCAGGATACCGGCGCATTGCGCCACCGCCTGGCGCGCCGGCGTGGCACCGATGGCGTGCCCGACCTTGAAATCATTGAGCAGGTCGGTGCACTGCCCGGCCGCGCCGCCGGCGGTGTTGGCGCTCATCAGGTTGACCGGCACCTGCCCGGGTGCGAACACGCCGAAGCCAAGCTGCGACAGCTGCCCGATTGCGCCAATCGGTGGAATCCCGGTAGCGCCGACCACGCGCGCGGCGACCATCGCCAGCAGCAGCGCCAGCGGGATCGAAAGCAAGGCCAGCGCCGGGGCGATGCCGAACAGGCTGATCTGCAGCGCCACCACCAGCGTGATCGCCAGCGCCAGGCCAGCGGCCGGCCAGCCCTGTGGACGCCACCGGCGTGACCCGCGCCGTGTCGCCGTGCGCGAACGCAGCAGGCGCAGCCCCAGCGAGGTCAGCGTGGCGCAGACCATCAGGCTGACCCCGGGCCACAGCAGCCACTCGATCAGCGTGGCGAACTGCGGACCCGTGGCAGCGGCTGGCAGGCGCACCAGACCCTCGGCAAGCAGCCAGGGCGCCAGCAGCCCCCACGCCAGCAGTGCGCCGAGCAGCAACGACAAGCCGACGCGCAGGCCGACAATGCCACCGAAGCCCACCAGCAGCAGCGACGGCTCGAAGGTGAAGGTCAGTCGCTCGAGCTGCGCCGAGGGTGCCCAGCGCGGCAGGCTCCAGAAGAAGGTATCGATCAGTTTGGTGCCGGCGGCGAGCAGCGCAGCGCTGCCGAGCACCCACAACCGGCGCCCGGCTTCGGCACCCTGGCTGTAGATCTGCTGCAGGGTGGCCAGCGTCGCCATGCCTTCGGGAAAGCGCAGCCCGGAGCCGGCGATCAGCCCCGGGCGCAGGTACCAGGCCACCCAGATGCCGAGAAAGCTCACCGAGAACACCCAGGCCATCAGCGCCAGGCTGTCCAGCTGCTGACCGGTGAGCAGCGTGTAGGCGGGAATCGGCGCCACCAGCCCGCCGGAGATGATCGAGGCACAGGACGAGGCGGTTGTCTGGTTGATGTTGCTCTCCAGCAACGACCAGCGCGGGCGCCCGAATGCCCTGGCGATTCCCTGCCAGAAGGCGAAGCCGACCAGCAGCGCAATGATCGACATATTGAACGACCAGCCGATCTTGAGGCCCGAGTAGACATTCGATGGCGCCAGCAGCGCACCCAGCAACAACCCGGTCGCCAGAGCGCGTGCGCTGAGTTCGCGAGGTGAAACGGCAGCAGAGGTTCGGCTCATGCAGCTACCTTAGCAGCCGTTCCGTGCAAAAACGCGCGGCCTTACCGGCGGCCCGCCCGTCTCTGGGCCAGGTTGCGCACCTGCTGGCCGGATAGTGCCCGTTCGCCATCTCTGGGCTGAACTTCGCTGCAAGGTGCTGGTCGTTTAGTAGCTTTTTAAACGATTACGCCCGACTGACTAGGTACCGAACATGGACGCGGATCTTACGCGGGGCAACACATCCCCAACCGTCACGCTATTAACCGGCAACGAACTGCTTGGCTTGTTCTTCCGCCACTTCCTCGGCGAACAGGCCCAGGTCGAAGTCTCCCTCGCCGGCCTGGAACCGCCGGAGCAGCATGATGCCGACCTGTTTCTGGTGGACGCCGGCCACAGCGAGGCCGAACAGATTTCCAGCCTGATCGACCAACTGGACGACCACACCCCGGTGGCACTGGTGAACATCGTCCCGGAACAGGCCGAACAGCTGGTGGAGAAACATCCGGTCATCCGCGGGGTGTTCTACAGCCACGCCACCCGCGAACACCTGCTCGAAGGCATTCGCGTTTTGCTCAAGGGCGGCGACTGGCTGCCGCGGGTGCTCACCGAGCGGCTACTGGGCCAGTGGCGGCGCATGCGCCAGCTGGCGGAAAGCAAGACCAGCCTGACGCTGCGCGAGCGGGAAATCCTCAGCCTTGCCGGCAAGGGCCTGTCCAATGCCGAGATCGCCGAGCAGCTGTGCCTCAGCCCGCACACGATCAAGAGTCATATCCACAACCTGCTACGCAAGATCGGCGCCTCCAACCGCGCCGAGGCGGCCTACTTGCTGCGCAGCCATCTGGACTGGGACAAGTCCTGCAGCGTCTGAGCGCGGGCCGCCCCGGCAGCGCACGCCGAGCAGGCGGCACTGCCGGGGCGCGCTCGAGCTGAGTGGAGCTCCATGGCACCGCTAGGATTAATCCATGAACCGCCTTATCCAGGCGGACTTTTACATCATCCGATGGATATCCAAGGTCACGCGCGGCGTTCAAGAATCGCCTCCACTGTCATCCGGTATCTACCAATGACCCTTTGCTCTCCGCCCCGCGCCGCACTGCTGCTGGCCCTGATCCTCAGCCTGATCGGCTCCCCGCTGCTCGCTGCCGACCTGATGGACAACGGCGACCTCGCGCCGGGCGGCATCCCGCTCGGCGCCGCACCGTCCCGACTGACACAGGCGGCAGGTGCGCAGCAGGCCTATCTGCAGCAGCTGGGTCAGGGCAACCTGGCCGAACTGCGGCAGAACGGTCAGGCGCTCAGCGCCCAGGTGCTGCAACAAGGCAGCGACCAGGAAGCCTTTATCCTGCAGCACGGGGAAGACCTGCTGGCCGTCATCGAACAGGTCGGCCACGGCAATTACGCCGAGATCCGCCAGACCGGCAGCGACAACCAGGCCAGCATCAGCCAGTACGGCGCCTACAACGACGCGCGTATCGAACAGGTCGGCGACGGCCTGCGCAGCACCGTCACGCAATATGGCTACGGCCAGCAGATCAATATCGTGCAGGGCCGCTAGAGGCCATGGAGAATCGCATGTTGAAACCCGCAGCAATCGCTACCTTGCTCGCCTTCGGCGCCACCCAGGTCATGGCGCAGAACAGCACCGAGCTGGAGCAGACGGGTACCGGCAATGTCGCCGTGCTCCAGCAGATCGGCCTGGTGCAATCCAGCGACATCGCCGTCAGCCAGGTGGGCGACTTCAACGACGCCAGTGTCACCCAGGTTGGCGAAAGCCATTTCAACGTCGCCAATCTGCAGCAGACCGGCAACCTCAACATCGCCACCCTGGAGCAGACCTGGCGAGCCAACACCCTGACCGCCAGCAGCACCGGCGACGGCAACCAGCTCAGCGGCAGCCAGACCGGCTTCGCCGTGGCCGAGATCACCCAGCGCGGTGACAACAACTCGCTCAGCTTCAGCCAGCAGACCTACTACGAAGGTTCGCGGCTGAGCGTCAGCCAGGACGGCGTGAGCAACCAGGCCGAGATCGCGCAGGGTGACGGCAATCGCCTGGCGCTCGTGCAGGATGGCAACTACAACGACGCCGACATCCGCCAGGGCGACTACCACAACGAACTGAACTTCACCCAGAGCGGTGACGACAACCGCCTGACCGTCGACCAGAACGGCTATGGCGGCGTCATCAGCGGCTCGTCCACCGGCAACCGCAACAGCGTGGACATCGATCAGCGTTTTGCTTCGAACCGTGCATCGGTGACGCAGAACGGCGACGACAACCTGGCCAGCATCGAGCAGGGCAATTGGGGCCATCAGGCCACCATCACGCAGCTGGGCAGCGCCAACGAGGCGATGATTCGCCAGGGCTTCCCGGCGAACGACAACACGCGCCTGCCGGGCGTCGCGACGATTCATCAGAGCGGCACCGGCAACAGCGCCACCATCATCCAGCAGTAGCACCATCATCCAAGGCCACGGACCGGCTCGCAGGAACCACAAGGATGCTCGTCATGACCCTCGCCCCCTGGCTGCTGGCGGCTGCCGCCGCGACAACCGACGCCCCGGTGCAGGTCCGTCTCGATCTGCAGCCCGCCGCCGAGCAACGACTGGCGCTCTCGCTATGCTTCAAGGGCAGCGGCCAGCAGGTCCGCTACCGTCTCAAGGTCCGCTCCAGTGGCACCGCCGGCACGGGCCAGACCACCCAGAGCGGCAGCCTGACTGCCGGCGAAAGCGAACAGTGCCCGCTGCGCAACCGGCTCGGCATCGCCGCCGATACCGCCGTGGAGGCCGAACTGCAGTGGTGGATCGATGATCAGGAGCAGCCGCCGCTGCTCGAGCGCTATCCGCCGCGCGGCGGCGACAGCGACGAAGAGCCCGATCCGGACCAGCCGCAACAGCTGGCCTGAAGGTCGCGACCGACCAATGGCAGCCCATGGGGCATCCGTTCAGCGCAGGTTCAGGCAAGGTTCAGTCAGGGTTCAGTGATACCCGTTCAGGCTAGGGGCCGTCAGTATCCCGCTGCCTGAAAAGGAGTCACCGATGAAAAAACTCAGCACCCTGGCCATCGCCACCACCTTCGGCATCTTCAGCCTCGGCACCCATGCCGCCGAGAACTTCGCCGGTTTCACCTGGGGCGAAAGCACCGTCAATACCGACCGTTCCAGCTCGCTGAAGCAGAACATGGACGGCAAGAACCGCTTCGATGACGTGATCAAGAACAGCGGCACCTGGGGCGTGCGCGCCGGTCAGATGACCGACGAAGGCCGCTACTACATGACCTACGAGAACGTTTCGGACGACTACGGCAGCAGCCTCAAGCTGCGTCAGCAGAACCTGATCGGCAGCTACGACATGTTCGTCCCGCTGGGCGACACCACCCGCCTGTTCGGCGGTGCCAGCGCCGGTCTGACCAAGCTGGAGAACGAGTCCAAGGGCTACAGCCGTGACACCGACATCGGCTACCTGGTCGGCCTGCAGGCCGGTATCCTGCAGAAGCTCGGCGACAACACTTCGGTGGAAGCCGGTTACCGCTACCTGCGCAGCAACGCCGGTACCGAGGTCTCCGAGCGTGGGGTCGGCAAGCTGGGCTCGATCGACGTGCACAGCAGCAAGCAGGCCTACCTGGGTCTGAACTATCACTTCTGATGGCGTTTCGCTGACAGAATGTCGAACGACGGCCGGGACGAACCCGGCCGTTTTTTGCACTGGGAGCACAAAACATGAAAGTGCTGGTGGTGGAAGACGAGGCGCTGCTGCGTCACCACTTACAGACGCGGCTCGGTGAAAGCGGGCATATCGTCGATGCCGTGCCCAATGCCGAAGAAGCGCTGTATCAGACCCACGAATTCAATCATGACCTTGCCGTCATCGACCTCGGCCTGCCGGGCATCAGCGGGCTGGACCTGATCCGCCAGCTGCGCAGCCGCGGCAAGACCTTTCCGATCCTGATCCTCACAGCCCGCGGCAACTGGCAGGACAAGGTCGAGGGGCTGGCGGCCGGCGCCGATGACTATGTGGTCAAGCCGTTCCAGTTCGAGGAACTGGAAGCCCGGCTGAACGCCCTGCTGCGCCGTTCCAGCGGCTTCACCCAGGCCACCATCGAAGCCGGCCCGCTGCTGCTGGACCTCAACCGCAAACAGGCCACGGCCAACGGCGAGCCGCTGGCGCTGACCGCCTACGAATACCGCATCCTCGAATACCTGATGCGTCATCAGCAGCAGGTGGTGGCCAAGGAGCGGCTGATGGAACAGCTCTACAGCGGCGACGAGGAGCGCGATCCGAACGTGATCGAGGTGCTGGTCGGACGGCTACGTCGCAAGCTCGAGGCGCAGTGCGCGATGAAACCCATCGAAACCGTACGCGGCCTCGGCTATCTGTTCACCGAGCGCTGCCGATGAGCCGACGCTGGCGCCGGCTGCAGGCGCGCGTGCGAACCCGCCTGACCGGCGCCATGTCGCTGCGCCTGCGGCTGATGCTCGGCGCCGCGAGCCTGGCCGCGCTGTTCATGCTGGCACTGCTGCCCGCACTGCAGGGCGCCTTCAGCCTGACCTTCGAGAAGGTCATCGAACAGCGCCTGGCGGCCGATGCCAGCACCCTGATCACCGCCGCCCAGGTCGAAGGCGGCCGGCTGCAGATGCCCGAGCGGTTGCCGGACGAGGAGTTCGACCTGCCGGATGCACAGCTGCTCGGCTTCATCTACGACCGCCGCGGCGAGCTGATCTGGCATTCCCGCTCGGCTGCCGACGAACGCATCGACTACCGTCCGCGCTATGAGGGCGGCGCCACCGAATTCCTGCGGGTGCGCGATGCCGATGGCGTGGAGTACTTCGTCTACGACGTGGAACTGCACCTGGCCGGTAGCCGCGACAACGCCTTCAGCTTCGTCACCATGCAGCCAACCAGCGAATACCTCAGCCTGTTCGAGGAATTTCGCCGGCAGCTCTATCTCTGGCTGGGCAGCGGTCTGCTGGTGCTGCTGGCCCTGCTCTGGCTAGGCCTGACCTGGGGCTTTCGCACGCTCAAGCGGGTCAGCGCCGAACTCGACCAGGTCGAAGCCGGGCAGCGCGAGCGTCTGAGCGACGACCACCCGCGCGAACTGCTGCGCCTGACCCGCTCGCTGAACCGCCTGCTGGACAGCGAACGTCGCCAGCGCGAGCAGTACCGCAACTCCCTAGGCGATCTGGCGCACAGCCTGAAAACCCCGCTCAGCGTGCTGCAGGGCGTCGGCGAGACGCTCTCGGCGCAGAGCCAGAGCCGCGAGCAGGCGCACGTGATGCAGGCGCAGATCGAGCGCATGAGCCAGCAGATCGGCTATCAGCTGCAGCGTGCCAGCCTCGGCAAGAGCGGCCTGGTGCGCCACCGGGTCGAACTGCGGCCGTTGCTCGACAGCCTGTGCAGCACACTGGACAAGGTCTATCGCGACAAGCGCGTGCAGATCGACGTGCAGCTGGTCGAGCCCTGTGTCGTACCGATGGAACAGGGCGCGCTGATGGAGCTGCTCGGCAACCTGCTGGAAAACGCCTACCGGCTGTGCCTTGGGCAGATCCGCATCAGCGCCCGCACGCATGACGGCGACCTGCTGCTGGGCATCGAGGACGACGGCCCCGGCGTGCCGGTGGACCAGCGCGCACGGATTATCCGTCGCGGCGAACGCCTCGACGCCCAGCATCCCGGCCAGGGCATCGGCCTGGCCGTGGTCAAGGACATCCTCGACAGCTACGGCGGCGAACTCAGCCTGGGCGAGTCGCCCCTTGGCGGCGCGGCTTTCCAGGTACGGCTGCGCGCCGACTGAACGAACGGCACTCCCGTTGCGTCCCGGCCGCTGCTAGAGTTCGCTACCGAGCCACCTGCAGCCTCATGGAACGCGCATGTCACTGGATGACCGCAAGAAACTCGTCCGTCAGCACATCGACCTGACCTGGAACCGCGGGCACCTGGCGCTCGCCGAGCATCTGCACAGCAAGGATTTTCTCTACAAGAGCTCCTTTATCGGCCGGCCGCTGGTCAGTGCCGAGTTTCTCGACATGGTCCGGCAGATCCGTCACGCCATGCCGGAGCTGGAAGTGGTGGTCGAAGAATGCATCGCCGAAGGCAACCGGGTGGTCACCTGGAGCACGCTGATCGGCACCATCGAGCATGCGGCGTTCGGCTACCCGCCCAGCGACAAGGTGCTGAGCATCTCCGCCATGGCGTTCTGGACCATCACCCCGACGCAGCAGGTGCAGGAGATCTGCACCATGTTCGACATGGAAAGCTTCCGCGCCCAGCTGGGCCTGGATACCCGCCCCTACGCCGACAAGGCGTTGCCCTGATCACCACCACCAGCCCAGCCAGAGCAACAGCACCAGCAGCCAGGCGCTGAGGGTCAGCGCGCCGCCTTCCCAGCGGCGATTCCAGCGCCGTTCACGCTGTCGCCAGCGGCTCCCATCGAGGCGGACCGACGGCTCGGGCAATGGCGGCTGCCGCAGCAGCCGGGTCAGCGCCAGCGAAGCCGACAGTGCCGGGTTCGGCAGCCGGGCCAGGCGCGCCGGCACACGCCAGTGACGCTGCCGGGCCAGCCCCGCCAACACGACGGCCAGCAGCAATGGCCACAGCGCTGCCCACAGGCCGGCCGGATACAACCCCGCCAGCAACGGCTCGCGCAGGGCCGACCACATCCATGGCAGCGCCACCGACGCCAGGCTGAGCAGCGTCCAGGGCAGCCATTGCCCGGCCGCCGGTGGTGCGCTGGCATGCTGCTGGTCGCGCCACATCAGCCAGAGCGCGCGCAACAGCAACAGCGCGGTGGCGAAGCTGGCCAGCGTCAGCCAGGGCGTCCAGGCGGCGAAAAGGCTGTCGTGCAGGGCGTCCTTGAACAGGTATTTCACCGCCGCCCCGCTGGTCAGCGGCGCCCCCATGATCGCCAGCGCCGGCAGGACCAGCAGCAGCCAGCCCGGGCGTGGCAGGCGCCCCTCGTGCACCATCCCGGCGGCCAGGAACAGCGCACCCTTGGCCAACCCGTGATGTACGCCGAACAGCACCAGCAGCGTGAGCAGCGCGGGGGACGGCGCCTCGAGGCTCCAGGCCAGCGCCAGGACCATCAGCAGCCAGCCCATCTGGCTCACCGACGACCAGGCCAGCACGGCCTTGGACTTGCCGGCACAGAGTCCCAGCGCCGCGGCATAGAGCGCACCGAACAGGCCGATCAGGAGCAACGGCATGCTCCAGGCGGTCAGCGTCGGGTCGGTCTCCGGCACGCAGCGCCAGATGCCGAGGATGCCGGCCTTGAGCATCGCCCCGGAGAGCACTGCGCTGGCCGGCGCCGGCGCCTCGGGGTGGGCCAGCGGCAGCCAGACGTGCAGCGGCCAGAAGCCGGCTTTCAGGCCGAGGCCGAGCAGCAGCAGGGCCAGGGTCAGATGGTCGATCGGTTGCGCCTGCCAGCTGGCGAAGTCGAAGGCCTGGTCGGCGGCTTGGGTGCGCAACAGCAGCCCGGCGAGCAGCAGCATTTCGCCGCAGATCGCCAGTTGCAGGTACAGCCGCCCCGCCCGCCGTGGCCCCGGCCCACCGCGATGGACGATCAGCCCGTAGGCGGACAGGCTCATGGCACTGAAGCCGAGGTAGAAACTCAGCGCATCGGTGGCGATGATCAGCAGCAGATTGCCGGCCACGGCCAGCTGCCAGAACATCCAGAAGCGCAATCGCCCCGCCCCGTTGCCCAGGCTGCTGCTGGCGAAGACCGCCGCGCAGGTCCAGAGCACGGCGGAAAAGCCCAGCCAGGCGCGCGTCAGGACATCGTCCGCGCCCCAGCGCACCCCCTCCCACAGCCAGGGCAGCTCCAGCGCCATCGGCGGTTGCAGCGCGGCCAGCAGCGCCGGCAGGCCGCTCAGCCACAGCCATGGCAGGGCGCGTTCGCGCAGCCACGGCAGCAGCGCCGCGCCCAGCAGCGGAGCGAAGGGCACCAGCAGCCAGAGCCAGGCGCTCATATGGCGAACTCCCGCTCGACGATCAACTGGCTCCAGCCCAGCGGGCTGAGCGCCGTGGCTGCCAGCAACCCGACCAGCAGTGACAGCAGCGCGGTGAGCAGGGGCGGTAGCAGCAGCATCCAGTGAGTCTCGAAGCGCTCGCCGGCCCAACGGTCCTCGTGCCAGTCGGCCGGCTCGGCGAACCAGCCGCGCCACAGCAGCGGCAGGAAGTACGCGGCGTTGAGCAGCGCCGAGCCGAGCAGCACCAGCAGCACCCAGTCCTGCCCGACCTCCAGCGCGCCGAGGCCCAGCGTCCATTTGCTGATGAAGCCAGCGATTGGCGGAATGCCGATCATGCCCAGCGCACCGATGGAGAACGCCGCCATGGTCCAGGGCATGCGCCGGCCAACGCCATCCATCTCGCGGATGCGGTGAACCCCCAGTGTTTCGGCGAAGTTGCCCGCACAATAGAACAGCGTCACCTTCATCAACCCCTGATGCACCAGATGCACCAGGCCGCCCACCGCGGCGATCGGTCCGAGCAGCGCGACGCCGAGGGTCACGTAGGACACCTGGCTGATGGTCGAGTAGGCCAGGCGCTTCTTCAGCTCCTGCTGCTGCAAGGCGCGCAGCGAGCCGTAGAGGATGGTGGCCGCGGCCAGCCAGAGCAGCGGCCTGGTGAGATCCAGCCGGGTCAGCGCTTCGGCACCAAAGACGTCATAGACCACCCGCACGATACCGAACGCCCCCGCCTTCACCACCGCTACCGCATGCAGCAGCGCGCTGACCGGCGCCGGCGCGACCATCGCCTGCGGCAGCCAGCCATGCAGCGGGATCAGCGCGGCCTTCACCCCAAGCCCGAGAATCAGCAGGACGAAGGCCACCTGCAGCGGCACCTCGTGCTCGTCGACCTGCTCCAGCAGATAGCCGGCGGCCTGGAAATCCGGCGTGCCGGCCAGGCTATGCAGCAGCCCCACACCCATCAGCACCAGCGTGCCGCCGCCCACCGTATAGGCCAGGTAGACGCGCCCGGCGGTCAGCGACTCCGGCGTGCCGCGGTGCACCACCAGCGGGAACGTGGCCAGCGTCAGCAGCTCGTAGAACAGCAGAAAGCTAACCAAGTTGCCCGCCAGCGCCAGGCCCACGGTGGCGCTGACGCACAGGCTGAAATAGCCGAAGAAGCGCGAGCGCAGCGGCGAGTTTTCCAGGTAGCCGATGGCGTAGATGGTGGTCGCCGCCCAGAGCAGCGAGGACAGCGCGACGAACAGCAGTGACAACGCATCGGCCTGCAGCACCAGCGGTGCGCCTGGCAGCAGCGGCACACTGAAACGATACTCGCTGCCCTGGCTGACGCCGTAGAGCATGCCGCCGACCAGCAGCAGCTTGAGCGTCACGCCGAGCAGGTTGAGCGTGACCCGCAGGCGCTGCTGGTCCTCGCGCAGGGCGAAGATCACCAGGCCCGGCAGTAGCGAGCTGAGTACGATGCCGAGCGGCAGCAGGCCGTGCCAGTTCATCGTCCGAGCCCTCCGAGCCAGAGCAGCAGCGGCTCGCTGATCAGCGCCAGCCCCCAGACCAGCAACGCCGGCAGCAGCGCCAGCCACTGCGCCAGGCGATCGGGATGGATGCTCGGCGGATTCGGCCGCGCGCGATCGAAGCCATGGGCCACCACACGGAATACGTAGGCGGCCGACATCAGCGTGCCGAACAGCACGCCCAGCGCCCACGGCCAGTGCTGCGGCTGTTCGAACAGCGGCTGCAGCAGCAACCATTTGGCCAGAAAGCCGCCGCTGGGCGGCAGGCCCACCAGGCTGCCGCCGGCCACGGCGAACGCGGCCAGCGCGATCGGCACGTTCTGACTGGCGCCCTTCATGCCCTTGACCCGCTTGCTGCCGAGAATGGTCTGCAACTCGCCGGCGGCGAGAAACATCGACACCTTGGCCAGCCCATGGGCCAGCACGAACAGCCACAGCGCCGCATGTAGCCGCGGCTCGGGCAGATGCAACAGCAGGCCGAGGGCCAGCAGCGCATAGCCCAGCTGGGCAACCGTGGAATAGGCCACCAGCGTCTTCAGCCGCGGCGCGCGCAGCGCCGACCAGCCACCGGCGACCAGCGCCAGCACCCCGGCAGTGCCGAACAGCAGGCCGGCGTCGCGGCCGAATTCAGCCGGGGCAATCTCGCTCCAGATCAGCCAGAGGATGTACAGCGGCCCCTTGACCACCAGCGCCGAAAGCAGCGCGCTGACCGCTGTCGGCGCCGCGGCGTGGGCCGGCGGCAACCACAGGTGCAACGGCCAGAGCGCGGCCTTGAGCATCAGCCCCACGCTCATCAGCAGCAACGCCAGATGGGTCGCGCCGTCGGCCTCGCTCAGGCGCGCCAGCAGGGCCAGATCGAGCAGCCCGTAGCGCCCGTAGAGCAGCGCCACACCGAGCAGGTAGGCCAGCGAGCCGGCCAGCGACAGCAGCAGATAGTTCAGCGCCGGCTTCCAGGCTTTACGCCCGGCCAGCGACACCAGCGCCACGGCCACCAGACTGAGCAGTTCCAGGGTCACGTAGAGGTTGAACAGATCGGCCGACAGCCACAGCGCCGCCAGCGCCGCATGCAGCAGGCAGGACAGCGGCCAGTAGTCCGCTTTGCCGGTGGCATGGGCGATGCGCGCGGCATACAGCGCCACCAGCAGGTGCAGCCCGGCGGTGAACACCAGCAACAGCGCGGCCAGAGGCGTCAGGCGGAAACGAATCGCCAGCCCGGCCTCCCAGCCACCGATGAACAGGCTGCGTTCGCCATGATCGAGCACCACCTGCAGCGCCATGATCGCCGCCAGCAGCGCGCCGAGGCTCAGCGCGATCACCCAGCGCCCGCCGCGGGCCGGGCGCAGCAGGATCAGCAACAGGCCGCCGCCCAGGGGCAGCAGCAGGCTGGCCAACGCGGCGTTCATCGCTCGTGCTCCTTCGCTGCGGCCAGCGCACTGCTCAGCCGCAGCGCCAGCGCGGTGGCACTCACCGCCACCACCAGCCCGGTGACCACCAGCGCCACCAGCAGCGGGTCGCTCGGATCATGACGCGCCGCCAGAGCAATCATCACCAGGAACACGCCACTGCCCATCAGGTTGATCGCGATGATCCGCCGCAGGGCATGACGCAGCGTCAGCAGACCATGCAGGCCGAGCAGCCAGAGGGCGAAACCGATGGCGATCCAGAACAGCGTGGCGTTCATCGCTCGGTCTCCGTTTCGTCGCCGATCACCAGCAGGCTGAGGCTGGCGGCGATGGACAGCGTCGCCGCGGCTTCGATGACGAGAATCAGCGGCTTGGCCCAGCCGGATGGATACTGCAACCAGCCCGTACCGAACCAGGCGCAGGCCGCCGCCACCGCGACGAACAGCAACAGGCCGACCAGCACCAGCAGCCGCAGCGGCCATTGGCTCCAGCGCAGCACTGGCAGCGCGCCGGCCAGGCGCAGCAGGACGATGCCGGAGGCGAGCAAGGCGCCGGCCTGGAAGGCGCCACCCGGCGACGCCGCGCCGCGCCAGAGCACATAGCCGCCCGCCAGCACCAGCAACGGTGCCAGGGTGCGGCCCCAGGCCTGCAGCAGAGGCCAGGGCTCGCTCAGCTGCATGCGCAGCGGACCGAGCTGGCGCGCGCCGAGCAGCGCCAGCAGCAGCACCGCCAGCTCCAGCAGGGTGTCCCAGGCGCGGAAGTTGAGCAGCACGGCGGTCACCGGATGGTCGACGCCGCTCTGCGCCATGGCCGCATCGATCTGCATCGGCACCCGCGAGGTCTGTTCGGCCAGCGGCGCGAGCTGCGGCAACAGGACGATCAGCAACGGCAGCAGTACCAGCACCGCAGCCAGGCGGCGCCGGGCGGACAGGCGAGGTTCGCTGCCTGCCAATGGCTGCCGGGCCAGCGCGGCGAACAGCAGCACACCGGTCAGGCCGGCACCGATGGCGGCCTCGGCCAGGGCCAGGTCGGCAGCGCCCAGGCGCGCCCATACCAGCGCCAGCACCAGGCCGAACGAGACGAACAGCAGCACGCCGGCATACAGCTGGCGCACGTGCAGGGCGCCGCCGGCCAGGCCGAGCAGGAGCAGGCCGAGCACACCGTCCAGCAGCCAGTCAGTCATCATCACGCTCCCCGTCCGCGCCCTGATCTTCGCGCTGACGTGCCAGCAGCTGGCAGGCGGTGGCGCCGGAGGCCAGCACCAGCAGCCAGATCAGCAGCATTTGCGCGACTTCCAGCAGGCTGCCGGCGCGCAGCGCGAGCCCTGCCACCACCAGGCCGAAGCCGAGGGTGTCGGCCTTGGTCAGCGCGTGCAGCCGGCTCAGGGTGTCGGGAAAGCGCAGCAGGCCGATGCTGCCCGCAGCAAAGAACAGCAGGCCGCCGGCCAGCAGCAGCCAGCTGAGCGCGGCGAGCAGCTCATTCATGGCGGCTCCGGCGCAGCAGCTGGACCAGCGCGGCGCTCACCATCGCCGCCAGCAGCGCCAGCACCAGCGCGGCATCGCGCAGCGCCGGGGCCCCCTGCCACTGCGCGAGCACCAGCAGCAGCGCGGTGCCGGAAGTACCGAAAAGCTGCACGACCAGCAGCCGGTCGACCCGCCCCGGTCCGCGCAGCACGCGCCACAGGCCGATGATCAGGGTCAGCAGCAGCAACGCCGCGTACAGGGCCATCAGCGTCGCTCCAGGCCGCCCAGCAGCCGCTCGAGCCGCCGTTCGAGCTCGGCGACCGTGGGTTGCCAGGCCAGGCGCTCGTCGAGCACATGGACCTGCATACGATCGCCTTCGATGCGCGAGGACAGCGTGCCGGGCAGCAGCCCGACCAGCGCCGACAGCAGCAGACGTACCCGTGGCGAGCGGCTGGTGAGCGGATACGGGTGCCATGCCGGCTGCAGCTGGCAGCGCGGCTGCAAGGCACGGCGCGCCACATCCCAGCCGCCGAGCAGCATGTGCCTGAGGAAGAACGTGAGAAACCCTGGCAACGCGCCAAGGCGCATGGCCGGCGGGCGCAGGCCCAGCCACAGGCTCAGGGCAACCGCCAGCGCCACCGTCGGCACGCCCAGCAGCCAGCCCTGGCCGGCGGCGAACAGTGCCCACAGCGCGGTATAGATCAGTGACCAGAAGAGCGCGTCGGTGGCTCCGCGACGCAGTGTGGCCTGAGTCATCACATCCTCCATGGCAGTCCGATCTTTGTAACAAGTCGAGGCCAAGAGTTCGCCGCTGTCCACAGGCGGCGGCGAAAAGCCTTGTATCAGCAGATTGCCGCTGGGCTTGCTCGCGCGCGGGCGGAACGTCCGTGGCGAGCGCTGGTCTGTCCCCTGAGGCCGCGGCGTGGACGCCCGGTCATAACAATCACCCCATGAGGGCCAAACAGGACTGCGTTGTCGCCGGCGAGCGGCACGCTGAGGAATCCCCAGATGAGTGCAATCGCGTTGTTGCTGGTCGGCCTGGGCGCCATGGCGCTGGGCTACGTCTTCTACTCCAAGTTCATCGCCGAACGAATCTACCGGCTCGATCCCAACTACCGGACGCCCGCGCACACCATGCGCGACGGCGTGGACTACGTACCGACCAACAAATTCGTGCTCTGGGGCCACCACTTCACCTCGGTGGCCGGCGCCGCGCCCATCGTCGGCCCGGCCATCGCGGTGATCTGGGGCTGGGGTCCGGCCTTCGCCTGGGTGGTCTTCGGCACCATCTTCTTCGCTGGCGTGCATGACTTCGGCGCACTCTGGGCCAGCGCCCGCAGCCGCGGCCAGTCGGTGGGCATGCTCAGTGGTCGGCTGATCGGCTCGCGCGGGCGCAGTCTGTTCCTGGTGGTGATCTTCCTCGTGCTGCTGATGGTCAACGGCGCCTTTGCCGCGGTGATCTCCAATCTGCTGGTGTCGACGCCGACCTCGGTGATCCCGGTGTGGGGCGCGATCCTGGTGGCGCTGGTGATCGGCCAGATGATCTACCGCTACAACATGAAGCTGCTCTGGCCTTCGCTGGGCGGGGTGATCGTGCTTTACGCGCTGATCCTGATCGGCAACCAGTACCCCATCGTGCTGCCGGACGAGATCATGGGTCTGTCGGCCAAGTCGCTGTGGATCCTGCTGCTGTTCGTCTACGCCGCCATCGCCTCGCTGCTGCCGGTTTGGGTGCTGCTGCAGCCGCGCGACTACATCAACGGCCTGCAACTGTTCGTCGGCCTCGGCCTGCTCTACCTGGCGGTGCTGTTCGGCGCGCCGGAGCTGGTGGCGCCGGCCTTCAACCAGGAGCTGCCGGCCGATACCCCGAGCATCGTGCCGCTGCTGTTCGTCACCATCGCCTGCGGCGCGATCTCCGGTTTCCACGGCCTGGTGGCCTCCGGCACCACCTCCAAGCAGCTGGACAAGGAAACCGACGCCCGCTTCGTCGGCTACTTCGGCGCCATGGGCGAAGGCATGCTGTCGCTGGCGGCGATCATCTGCTGCACCGCCGGCTTCGCCACCCTGACCGACTGGCAGCAGGTCTACACCGCCTTTGGCAGCGGCGGCGTCACCGCCTTCGTGCAGGGTGGCGGCACGCTGCTGGCCAACGGTCTGGGCCTGCCTGCCGAGCTTGGCGGGACCATTCTCGCAGTGATGGCGATTCTCTTCGCCGGCACCACCATGGACACCGGCCTGCGCCTGCAGCGCTTCGTCATCCAGGAAGCCGGCGAGCTGGCCGGAATGAAGGTCAACACCCTGGTGGGCACGCTGATCGCCGTCGGCGTGTGCATGGCGCTGGCCTTCGGCGCCGGCTCCGATGGCACCGGCGGCATGGTCATCTGGCCGCTGTTCGGTACCACCAACCAGCTGCTGGCCGGCCTGACCCTGGCGGTGATCACCGTCATCCTGATCAAGCTCGGCCGCTCGCCGGTGTACACCCTGGTGCCGCTGGTGTTCCTGCTGGCCATGTCGATCTACGCGCTGCTGGTGCAGATGGGCCAGTTCTACCGCGCCGAAAACTGGCTGCTGCTGGGCATGGACGTGATCATCCTGATCGCCGCACTGTGGGTCACCCTCGAGGCGATCATCGCCATGCGCAAGGGCCGCGACCCGGCCGAGCGCGCCTTCGAGGCGCAGCCGTGAGCGAGCCGCTGAGCATTCTCGGCAAGGTTTCCGCGGGGCTGCGCGAGTTCTACGTCGCGCCCTATCGGCGAACCTTCGCCCGGGCCCGACGCGACGAGGACGACCTGTTCATGCTGCTGGTGTTCAGCGAAACCCTGGGCGTGCCGAACCCGGCCGCCTGGTACACCCTGGAGCTGATGCCGGCGCTGTACGAGCGCTTCCACGACTGGCACCGGCGCATGGGAATGGAGCACTCGCCACTGGACCATATCGCATGCTGCTAGAGCTGGCAGCCGAGCGTCGCGTGCTGTTCTTTGGCGGCAAGGGCGGCGTCGGCAAGACCACCGTGGCCGCCGCTACCGCCCTCGCCCAGGCGCGGGCCGGGCGCCGCGTGCTGCTGGTCTCCACCGATCCGGCACACAACCTCGGGCACCTCTGGCAGCGCCCGGTGGGCCCGCAGAAGGTGCGCCTGGCGGCCGGGCTGGACGGCCTGGAGCTGGACCCGGAACTCACCGTGCAGCAGCACCTCGAGGACGTCGGCGCCGCCCTGCGCAAGCTGATGCCGGCGCACCTGGCCGGCGAAGTGGACAAGCACATGGCGCTGTCGCGCGATGCCCCTGGAATGCACGAGGCGGCGCTGCTCGAACGCATCGCCGAGACGCTGGAGCAGGGCCTGGCCGACTACGACCTGCTGGTGTTCGATACCGCCCCGTCCGGGCACACGGCACGGCTGATGGCGCTGCCGGAAATGATGAGCGCCTGGACCGAAGGCCTGCTGCGCCGGCAGGAGCGCGGCTCGCGCTTCAGCCAGGTGTTGAAGAACCTCGGCCAGGACGATCGCGGCTTCGGCCAGTCCATACTCGGCCAGGGCGATGGCGAGGCTGCGCCGGATCGCGACAGTCGTATTCGCCAGATCCTCGACCGTCGCCGCGAGCGCTTCAACCGGCTGCGCGAGGTGCTCGGTGATGCGCAGCAGTGCGCGTTCGTCATCGTGCTCGCCGCCGAGCGGCTGCCGGTGCTGGAAACCATCGAACTGCATGCGCAGCTGCAGCGCGCCGGCACGCCGGTCGGCGCGCTGGTGGTGAACAAGCGCTCGCCGGCCGATGCCGGCGCCTTTCTCGCCGAACGCCACGCCCTGGAGGAACAGCATCTCGCCACCCTGCGCCAGGCGCTGGGCCGGCTACCACTGCTGGAGCTGCCGCTTTTGCCCGGTGATGTGGTCGGCGAAGCGGCGCTGGAGGCCTTCGCCCACAGGCTGGCCGACTGACCCGGACCGCCCGTCACACCGACTGAACGGCCTCGTCGCGCCCTTTTCCATACGCCATGCCATATCCATTGCAAAGCGCGAGAGGAGGGTTCCATGAAGCTGCATCTCAAACCCCTGAACCAACAGGTCATCGTCATCACCGGCGGCTCCAGCGGCATCGGTCTGGCCACCGCACGCATGGCCGTCGAGCAGGGCGCCCGCGTGGCGCTGATCTCCCGCAACGAGGAAGCACTGGCGCAGATCGAACAACAGCTGGGCGCCGGCGAACGGGTCATACACGTGGTGGCCGATGTCGGTGAGCGCGAGCAGCTGCAACATGCTGCCGACCAGGTGATCGAGCGTTTCGGCGGCTTCGACACCTGGATCAATAACGCCGGATCATCGGTCTGGGGTCGCCTCGGCGACGTCAGCGACGAGGATCACCAGCGCGTCATGCAGACCAACTTCTGGGGCACCTTCTATGGCTCCAGCATCGCCGCGGCGCACCTGCGCCCACGTGGCGGCTCGATCATCAACATAGGCAGCCTGGAGTCGGTGGTGGCGCTGCCCTTCCACGCCAGCTACAGCGCCAGCAAGCACGCGGTGAAGGCGCTGACCGACGTGCTGCGGCTGGAGCTGGAACAGGATCGCGCTCCGGTCTCGGTGACGCTGGTGCGGCCGGTGGCGACCGATACGCCGTTCATGGATCACTCGAAGAACGAGCTGGAGAGCGCACCGAACTTCCCGCCGCCGGTGTACGCGCCGGAGGTGGTCGCCCAGGCCATCCTGCATGCGGCCGAACACCCACAGCGCGACGTCTACATCGGCAACGGCAAGCTGCTCAGCCGCCTCGAACAGAACGCGCCGCGCCTGGTGGACTGGCTGCGCCGCCGCTTCATCGCCCCGACAATCGTCAGCGGCCGTCCGGATGCCAACCGTCGCGGCCAACTGCACGAAGCCGACAGCAGCCAGGGCGGCGCCGGGCATGCCCATGGCGCCTATCCCGGCGTGGTGCTGCAGCACAGCCTGTATACCCGCGCCTCGCAACACCCGGTGGCGACCACCGCCGCCCTGGCGCTGGGTGCGCTGACGGTGTTCTCGTTGCTGCGCCGCCGCGGCTGATCCGGCGGTGACCGGCGTGCGGCTATACCAGGTGCCGCACGAACCAGTCGCCGGCCAGGCGCGCCACCTCTTCCAGCGTGCCGTGCTCCTCGAACAGGTGGCTCGCGCCGGGCACCACCACCAGCTGGTGCTCGCACTGCAGTCGTGCCGCCGCGGCACGATTGAGCTCTAGCACCTCCAGGTCGCGGCTGCCGACGATGAACAGCGAAGCGGCGTGGACTCGTGCCAGCGACGGCTCGGCCAGGTCGACGCGCCCCCCGCGCGAGACCACTGCCGCGATGTCGGCTGGGCGCGAAGCCGCGGTGGTGAGCGCCGCGGCCGCACCGGTGCTGGCACCGAACAGACCGATGCGCAGCTCGCGCAGTTGTGCATCGCTGCTCAGCTGATCGATCACGCCCGTCAGGCGCTGGCTGAGCAAGGGGATGTCGAAGCGCAGTTGGCGGGTGATCTCGTCGATGGGTTGCTCGTGCTTGGTCAGCAGGTCGAACAGCAGGGTGGCCAGGCCCATTTCGTTGAAGCAGCGCGCCACGCTCTGGTTGCGCGGGCTGTGCCGGCTGCTGCCGCTGCCGTGCACGAAGACCACCAGTCCACGCGCCGCAGCCGGCACGCACAGGTCGCCGTGCAGGCGGGCCTTGCCGAGGGTGAAGCGCATCGGGGTCGCGGATGACTGGCTCATGCCGGCTGCCCTCCCCGGCTCCAGGCGCGCTGCAGCAGATCGACCACCAGGCGGTCCGGGGTCTGATCGAAGTTCTGGTACCAGCGGCCGATTGCATAGAGGTCATGGGGCATGTGCAGGCAGATGATGCGGTCGGCCAGCGGCTCCAGTTGCGCGACGCTGTCCGGAGCTGCCACCGGCACCGCCACGGTGATGCTCGACGGCTCCAGCTGGCGCACCGCCTTCACCGCGGCGCGCATGGTGGCGCCCGTGGCCAGGCCGTCATCCACCAGGATCACCGCACGCCCGGCGACCACCGGCCGCGGGCGGTCACCGCGATAAGCCTGTTCGCGGCGCTGCAATTCGTGGCTCTCCTGAGCGATGGTGCCGTCGATCTCGGCCCTGGAGGCGTGAACGTAGCGCACGATGTCCTCGTTCATCACCCGCACACCACCGCTGGCAATGGCGCCCATGGCCAGCTCGCGATTGCCGGGCGTGCCGAGCTTGCGTACCACCATAATGTCCAGCTCCAGGCCCAGGCGTTGCGCCACCTCGAACGCCACCGGCACACCACCGCGCGGCAGCGCCAGCACCAGGGCATCGGTCCAGTCGCCTTCCTGCGCCAGCCGCTCGGCCAGTGCCTCGCCTGCATGTATTCGATCGGGGAAAGGGATCATCAGGGTCATGGCCGGTTCCTCGCTACGCTGCCGAATGCATTGGAGTCTGGCTCAAGAATGGGAGGTCCGTCGGCCGCTGCGACAAACAACGCAGAACCGCCGCCGATCGGGGCGTAAGCGGCGGTCGACGAAAGGCATTGCCGTCACATGTCTGGCGCCATTAAAGTGCCATTACTGTAGCCATGCCGGGACGCCGGCTGGTTCGACCTCTGCCAGCGGAAGGATGCCCATGCCGAACAACAAAAAACCCCGGGTCGCCTGGTGCGTACGCAGCGCAGTGCTGATGACCGTCAGCCTGCTGTTTCCCTCCACCTCGCTGCACGCGGCACAAAGCCTGACGCTGCTGACCTGGGAGGAATACCTCAGCGAGGCGGTGATCGAGCGCTGGCAGGCCGAGACCGGGGTCGAGATCCAGCAGATCTTCTTCGACAGCGGCGACAAGCGTGACGAGATCCTCGCCAAACCCGACCACCAGATCGACATCGCCCTCACCGAGCTGATCAGCTCGTCGCGCTTCGGCGCGCGCAAACTGCTGGAGCCGATCGAGCAAGCCCGCCTGCCGGCGCTGCGTCATGTGGCCCGGCGCTGGCGCGACAGCTGCGGCCGTTACGCCGTGCCGTACCTGTGGGGCACGCTGGGCATCGCCTATCGCAGCGACCGCATCGAGCAGGCGCCACGCTCCTGGGCGGACCTGCTCAAACCGGCGCGGCCGGACGAGCCGCACATCGTGATGATGGAAGACCACGAGGACATCCTCGCCAGCCCGTTGATCCTGCTCGGCCACTCGATCAACACCTCTGACCTCGACCAGCTCAAGGCAGCGTTCGAGCTGCTGCGCAGCCAATCCGAGGCAGTGCTCACCTACGAGTACGTGATCACCGCGCTGCGCAGCCAGCGGCATCTCGACCGCGCCGACATGGCGCTGGCCTACAGTGGCGACCAGCAGGTGCTCAACGCGGTCGAGGGCGTGCACGGCGAGCCCTGGCGCTACGTGGTGCCGGAAGAAGGCACACTGCTCTGGGTCGACTGCCTGTCGGTGCCGAGCAACAGCCCGAACCAGGCGCTGGCCTACCGCTTCCTGGACTTTCTCAACCGACCCGAGATCGCCGCGCTGAATGCCGAGGACCTGGGCGTCGCCACGCCGAATGCCGCAGCCCGTGCGCTGCTGCCGGAGGACGTGCGCGCGGATGCGACCATCTACCCGTCAGAGGCGGTTCTGGCCCGCAGCCAGGTCTACGAGGAGCGGCCGCTGGAGGGCACGCAGACCCGGCGGCGCATCATCAGCGCACTGATCAACGCCCATGACGCTCGGTAAACGCGCGCTGCTGGTGATCTTCCCGGTCATTCTGATCATCCAGCTGGTTGCCTCGACCACCGCCTACCTGACCCAGCGCGCCTCGCTGCTGGGCCTGGAGCAGGCGCGTCTGGAGCAGCAGCTGTCGGCGCTGAAGTCGGCCTATCTGGACTACGAGGCGTTCAACCGCAGCGTGCTCTACTCGATCATCGACAGCGAGGCGTTGCTGCACTTCCTGCGCGAGTCGGACACCGCCTTTCGCAACGACACCCTCGGGCTTCGCCTGCAGCAAAGCATTCGCTCGCTGTCGAACACCGAACTGTCGTTCGTTTCCTTCGCCATCGTGCAGCCCGATGGCCAGCCGGCCTACTACTTCGAGAGCAGCCTGTCGCCGTTCGGCTCGATGGATGCCACGCAGCAACGGATAGTCCAGCAGGCCCGGCAATCGGCTTCCAGCGCGACGATCTACCTCGAACAGGCCGATGGCGCTCCGCTGCTGGTCAACACCGACTTCGTCCTGCCGGCCAGCGGCAGTCGGCCGCTGCCGAGCCAGCGCGGTGAGGCCTTCGCCATCCAGCTGGCGGTACGCCCCGAGCGATTCATCAAGCTCAAGCGGGCACTGGAGAGCGAATACGGTGCGCCGGTGGAGATCGCCGACCAGCAGTTGCCGGTGGACGTAGGCCTGTCCGCCGAGATTCCGCTGTCGCGCTCACTGCACGCCCGCCTGACGCCGGCGCCGGACTACACCGCCGAGCGCCTGCAAAAGCTCGGGCTGGCCTTTCTCGCCGGCGGTTCGCTGATCGGCCTGCTGTCCATCGGGCTGCTGCTGTGGCTGATCCGCCGCTACATCACCACGCCCATCAGCCAGCTGGACGACCAGCTCACCGACCTGCTGCTGTGCAAACGCGCGGCCCTCGACGAGCCCAGCGACGGCGGCGAGATCGGCCGTCTGACGGTCAACATGAAGACCCTGCACGATCGAAGCACCGCCGCGCTGCAGCGCATCCAGGAGATCTCCTGGACCGACAGCCTGACGCAGATCAGCAACCGCGCGCACTTCGGCATGCTGGCCAACGCCATGTATGAACAATGCCTGCAGGAGGACAAGCGCCTGTCGCTGCTGTTCATCGACCTGGACAACTTCAAGCAGGTCAACGACCGCCACGGCCACGATGCCGGCGATGCCCTGCTGCGCCTGTTCGCGCAGCGCGCCCAGACGCTGCTGGAACGGCATCGCCAGCAGCATCCGCACACCTATTCGGCGTTCGCCCGGCTGTCCGGCGACGAATTCGCCATCCTCCTGCTGAGCGATGCCGAGCCCGGCCTCGACTCACTGTGCGACGCGCTGCTCGGCCTGTGCCGCGGCGGATTCCGCCGGGAGGAGCGCACCTACCCGGTCAGCCTCAGCATCGGCACCGCCTGCTATCCGGACGATGCCGACTCCATCACCCAGCTGCTCACCCGCGCCGACACCGCCATGTACCAAGCCAAGGCCGAAGGCAAGTGCATGGCGGTGGCATTCAGCAACGAGCTGGAACAGCGCAACGAGCGAATCCGCCTGATTGAGGACCAGCTGCGCGCACTGGACGGCGACGACCAGCTGCGGCTGGTCTACATGCCGGCACTCAACCGCGACGGTGCGGTGGTCAGCTGCGAGGTGCTGCTGCGCTGGCATTCACCGGTGCTGGGCACGGTCTCGCCCGCCGAGTTCATCCCCATTGCCGAGCGTGCCGGGCTGTTCCCGAAGATCGACAGCTGGGTCATCGACCACGCACTGGCCGAGTACCCACAGCTGGTGCGGCTGTTCGGCGAGCAGGTGATCCTGGCGATCAACGTGTCCTCCGCGCAGCTGGCCGACGACCGCATCTGCCGCTATCTGGCCGAGCGCGCCGCCCATCACGGGGTGGCCCCGGGCAGGATCGAGATCGAGCTGACCGAGACCTACGCGGCCGAGCTGAACAAGGACACCATGGCCGTGGTGCAGGCCATTCGCCGGGCCGGCTTTCGCGTCGCCATCGACGATTTCGGCGTCGGCTACACGTCGATCCAGCAATTGCTGGAGTACCCGGCCGACACCATCAAGCTGGACATGGCGATCATCACGCGGCTGACACGGCCGGACATGCAGCACAGCCTCAGCGCCCTGGTCGCCTTCTGCCATGCCCAGGGCAAGCGGGTGAATGCCGAAGGCGTGGATGACATGGAGAAGCAGTCGGCGCTGCTGCAGGCCGGTTGCGACCTGTTCCAGGGCTACCTGATCTCGCCGCCACGGGCATTGCCGGCACTGGAAGACTGGATGGCCGTGCGCAACCGCGCCCAGGGTGCACTGCGCCTGGAACAGCTGGCGCCGCGGGTGGTGCCGCAACCCTTATGAGCGAGTCGCGCGAGCCCTTGCGCGACCGATCATCGCAACCGGCGGCCGCCACGTCCCGCAGGCGGAAGAGCGCTGTGGGCTGATCTACGCTGCAAAGGCACCCTCCCGATCATTGAGGCCTTTGCCATGGACAAGACGCGCGACAAGCTTCTACAACCCGAACACCACGACCCCTACCTCAAGGCGTGGCACCAGCGCAGCGACACCCTCTGCCCACGATGCGGCGCCGCCTACCAGGCCGGACGCTGGACCTGGCACGGCCTGGTCGATGCGAGCAACGCCCAGGAAGCCCTCTGCCCTGCCTGCCAGCGCATCGCCGAAGACGTGCCGGCCGGCACCATCAGCCTGCGCGGCGCGTTCGTCAAAGCGCACACTGACGAACTCAGCGGACTGATCCGCAACACCGAAGAAAAGGAAAAGGGCGAACATCCGCTCGAGCGCCTGATGGCCATCAGCGACGAACCCGATGGATTGCGCGTGACCACCACCGGCCTGCACCTGGCTCAGCGCATCGGCCACGCGCTGGAAGCCGCCTACGACGGCGAACTGAAGATCCTCTACGACGGTGAAGCGTATTACGTCGACGTGCACTGGCTGCGCGACTGAGCCTGCGAACCCCGGCTCAGATGGTCTCCTCGCCGACCGCCCCGGCCGGATTGGCGCGGGTCGGCATGGCGAGGATTTCCGGCACCACCTCGCGGGCGAACACCTCGTGCAACCGGCGCAGCTCGGCGAAGGGGTCACGATGATGGTCGACGCGGATATCCCACAGCGGGTATTGCTCTTGGTCGACCACATACACCGTCGCCGAGGATTCGCCATGGCGGTCGCCGCCCTCGGCGTCGCCAGCCGCCAGCGCGGCCATCAGGCGCTCCACCAGCGGCAGGTCGACACTGCCGACATAGGCTTCGCAAGCCGCCTCCAATACCTCCCGCCCCTTGAGCCGGTTGCCCTGCACGCAGAACTGCTCGCCGGCGATGGAGCCGGCCCAGGGCAGGCAGCGCTCGCCGGTCCAGCAGGCGGTGCGCCCGCTACTGTCGATGACCGCGCACTGGCGCAGCTCCATGCACGGATCGGTGCGCCGCAGCCGCTCGAGCACTTCGCCGGCCGGACTGAACTCGCGCAGGAAGCGCAGGCCATCGATGCCCAGGTACGGATTGATCTGCGCCTGAGTCGCCACCGCGCCCACACGTGCCGCCGCGTGGGTCAGCAGCTTGCCCACGGCAGGCATGGCGGTGGCGGCGGCGACACCGATCTGCCCGGTGCGCGGGCAGCGGGCGACGATGGAAAAGGTCATGGGCGTGCTCTCTGGACTGGTCGCACGTTAGGCCGATGCCGAGGGGCAAACGTTCAGGCGGCCCCGTGTTTCATTCCGGCAGCTCGACACTGACCTTGATCGAGGAATACCAGCGCGTCACCGCGGCGATGTCGTCATCGCCCAGCCCCGCAGCGATCACGCTCATTTGCGGATGCTTGCGCTCGCCGGAGCGGAACGCCTGCAGCTGGCGGGCCAGGTAGAGCTCGCCGTTGCCGGCCAGGTTAGGTGCGTCGGCGACCTTGGCGAGGCCGTCGATGCCATGACAGGCGGCGCACATCTTCGCCTTGGCCTTGTCCGCCGCAAGGTCGGCGGCCTGCAGCGACGGCGCCAGGCACAACAGCAGCGGCAGCGCGCAGCACAGGCGCCGGCGCGAATCGGAAACGATGGGCATGCGGTACTCCTCGGATGGGCGCCGGCCCGCGGCGAGGCACGGGCCGGCGCGGCGGCTCACTTGCCCTGGTAGGAGATGCGATAGATGGCGCCGGCGGTGTCGTCACTGACCAGCAACGAGCCATCCTTGAGCTGGGCGACGTCAACGATGCGGCCGTAGTACTCGCCGGTTTCCTCGTCCAGCCAGCCTTCGGCGAAGGGCACCGTCTCGCCGGACGGACCGCTGCCATCGGCCGCAAACGGCGTGAACATCACCCGCGCACCGGCCGGCACGGTGCGGTTCCAGCTGCCGCGCTGGGAGCTGAAAAGCCCGCCGCGGTACTGCTCGGGAAACTGCTTGCCGGTGTAGAAGGTCAGGCCCATGTCGGCGGCGTGGGCAATGGTTTCCACCACCGGCGGGGTCAGGCCTTCCGGCGGCGTTTCGTCGGCGTACTCGTTGGTACGCACCTGGCCGCCGCCGTACCAGGGCATGCCGAACTTCATTCCGGCCTTGGGTGCACGATTGATCTCGCCTGGCGGCGTGTCGTCGCCCATACCATCGACCTGGTTGTCGGTGAACCAGAGCTCCTTCGTCGTCGGGTGATAGGTGATGCCCACCGAGTTGCGCACGCCGGTGGCGTAGACCTCGCGCTTGCTGCCGTCGCGCTCCATGCGCACGATGCCGCCGATGCCGTGCCGCTCGTACAGCTCCAGCTTGTCCTTGGGCGGCACGTTGTGCGGCTGGCCGAGGGAGATGGTGAGCTTGTTGTCCGGGCTGATGGCACAGACCCGCGCGCCGTGGTTGTAGCTCTCTTCATCCTTGGGGATCAGCTCGCCGGTCGGCACCACGATGTCCGCCGCCACGTCCGGCCCCTCGTAGAAGAACTCGGCGGCCGGGAACACCAGCACGCGGTTGTGCTCGGCGACGAAGAGAAAGCCGTCCGGGCTGAAACAGGGGCCAGGCTGGGTGAAGGAGATCGCCGGGGCGAAGCGCTTCACCTCGTCGGCGGTGCGGTTCTTGGTGCGATCGGTGACCGCCCACAGGTCGGTCTTGCGGGTGCCGACGAAGACCACTCCGCTGGACGGCCCGACTGCCATATGGCGGGCATCGGGCACTACGGCGTAGAGGTCGATGCGAAACCCTTCGGGCAGCTTGATGCGTTTGAGGTTCTCGCGGATGGCATCGGCGGTGGGGCCGTCCTGGGCAATGGTCTTCATGTCCAGGGACTGGCCGGTGGTCTTCATCGAGCGCATGCGCTCCAAGGCTTCGTCACTGGTCGGCGCCGCGATGGCAGCGGCGCAGCTCAGCGCGAGCAGGGCGCTCAGGGTCAGGCGGAAGGTCTTCATGGCACGCACCTCGGGGCACCGCCACAGGGGGCGGTCATCTTGTTGTTATGGCGTTCCCGGCGACGAGCTGCGCACCGGGCATGCGGCTAGCTGCCTGCTTCAGCGTAGCGGCCGCCCGGCCATTTACCACTCGAGGTGCCCTGCGGTGCAGCTCAGCCCTGGCGCAGCGAAAGCCCCTTGAGGAAATTGCGCAGCAGCTGGTCGCCGCAGGGCCGATAGTTGCTGTGCCCGGGCTTGCGGAACAGTGCGCCGAGCTCGGATTTCGACAGCTGCAGATCGGCGGCATGCAGGATCGCCTGCAGGTCTTCGTCGCGCAGCTCGAAGGCCACCCGCAGTTTCTTCAGGATCTGGTTGTTGCTGACCGGCAGTTCCAGCGGCGGTGCCGGGCGGCTTTCATCCTTGCCACGCTTGAAATAGATCAGCCCGTCGAGAAAACGCGCCATCGCCTCGTCGGGGCATTCCTGATAGCCGTCCTCGTCCTCGCGGCTGAGCCAGGCGCGAACCTCGGCCTCGGCAACCGTGCAACCACCCAGGGCCGCGATTTCGGCCATCTGCGCATCGCTGACCTTGAGGGTGTAGCGCAGGCTGCGCAGGACGTCGTTGTTGAGCATGTTCGCTCCTCACTGGGAAAAGGCCGGCAGTGTGCGCCTTCGGGCGCCCTGCGGCGAGCCCGATCAGCCTTCCTCGCGCTCGCCGAGGCGTCTGTACAGCGTGCGCCGTCCGATGCCGAGCAAGGCCGCCGCGCGGCGCTTGTTGCCATCCACCAGCTTGAGCACGTGCTCGATATAACGCAGTTCCAGCTCTTCCAGGGTCGGCAGCAACGGGCCATCGCTGAGCTCGGCGAGCAGCTCGGCCCCGGCGCTGCGGGCCTTGTCGTCACGGTAGCTGGCGATGCGGCTGGGCAGGTGCTCCAGCTCGATGCTGCGCCCGTGGCAGAAGGTCACCGCCCGCTCGATGGCGTTCTGCAGCTCGCGCACGTTGCCCGGGAACGGATAGCGGCGTAGCTGCTCCAGCGCCGCCGGCGCGATGCCGCGCACCGGCCGTCCGCCGCGTGCGGCAAAGTGGGCGACGAAGCCGGCGGCCAGCAATTCGAGGTCCTCCTCGCGATCACGCAACGGCGGCACCTGCAGAATGAAGGTTTCCAGACGGAAGAACAGGTCTTCGCGGAACGCCTCGCGCCCGGCCTCGGTTTCCAGCGGGCGATTGCTGGCGGCGATGATGCGCACGTCCACGCTGAGTTCGCGCTCGGCACCCACCGGGCGGATCGTGCCTTCCTGCAGCACGCGCAGGAGCTTGGCCTGCAGCGGCAGCGGCATCTCGCCGATCTCGTCGAGAAAGAGCGTACCGCCGTCGGCCTGTTGGAACAGCCCCTTGTGCGCGCGATTGGCGCCGGTGAAGGCACCGGCGACATGGCCGAAGAACTCGCTTTCCAGGAGCTCGGCCGGCAACCCGGCGCAGTTGATGGCCAGGAACGGGCCGCCGGCGCGCTCGCTCTCGGCGTGCACCGCCCTGGCCACCAGTTCCTTGCCGGTGCCGCTCTCACCGATCACCAGTACCGGCCCTTCGGCACGGGCGAGCTGGCGGATCTGATCGAACAGCCCGCGCATCACCCGGCTGCGGCCGAGCATGCCGTGGAAGCGATCATCGCTGAGCAGCTGCTGAAAACGCCGCACTTCGTCGCGCAGGCGCCGCGTCTCCAGCGCGCGGCCGACCGCCAGAGCGAAGTGCTCGAGGTCCAGCGGCTTGGTGAGAAATTCGTCGGCGCCTTCCTTGAGAGCCGCCACCGCCTGCTGAATGCTGCCGAACGCGGTGATCACCAGAAAAGCCGGTGCCGCCTGCATGCTCTTCACCCGCCGCAGCAGCGCCATGCCATCAGCGCCGGGCAGGCGCAGGTCGCTGACCACCAACGCCGGCTCCCAGCTTTCCAGGGAACCCACCGCCTCCTCGGCGCTGGCCAGCGCGCGCACCTGCAGCCCGCGATCCTCCAGCTCCTCGACCAGCAGCTGGCGCAGGCTGTCATCGTCCTCGACCAGCAGGACACGCTCCTGCACCGCGTCAGTCATGATTCTCCTCCTCGCTCAATGGCAGCGCGATGCGAAATGCCGCGCCCGGCAGCCGGCCGTGGACCAGCTCGATACGTCCGCCGCACTCGCTGACCACCCCATGGGCCACAGCCAGGCCGAGGCCGCTGCCTTCGCCCACCGCCTTGGTGGTGAAGAACGGCTCGAACAGCGCCCCGCGATGGCTTTCGGCAATGCCCGGGCCGTCATCCTCGACCTGCATGAACAACTCACGACCGTCGCCCCACCAGCTCAGCCGTACCTCGCCTCCCGGGCTGGCCTGGGCGGCGTTGCGCAACAGGTTGGTCAGCGCCTGCTCGAAACGCGGCGGGTCGACCCGGCAATGCAGTGTCTGCGGCGGCGCCTGCAGCTGCAGGCGGACTTCGAGCGCGGCCAGCTCGTCGGCCACCGCCGCAGCGGCCGAATGCGCCAGCACCTCGGCCGGCACACGGCGCGGGGGTGAGCCGGCGGCCCGGCCGAAATCCAGCAGCTGACGGACGATCGCGCTGAGCCGCGCCACCTGCTGCCGAATCTGCAACAGCGCGCGGCGATGGGCTTCGGCCAGCTCTTCGTCGCGCAACACCCGTTGCGCCTTGCCATCGATCACGCTCAGCGGGCTGCCCAACTCGTGGGCCACGCCGGCTGCCAACCGCCCCACTGCCGCCAGCTGCTGGCTCTGACGCAGGCGCGCCTGCAACTGCTCCTCGCGGGCCTGCTGCTCGGCGACCTGGCGTTCGGCGGCGGCGATGCTGTCGAGCATCTGGTTCAGCGCGCCGGACAGCACCATGATCTCTTGCGGCCCGCTGCGCGGTGCACGATGCTCGCGGTCGCCGGCCGCGACCCGCGCCATGCTACGCGCCAGCTGCTGCAGGTGCTTGCCCACGGCCGAACGGTGGCCAAGCAGGATCACCACCAGCGCCACGCCGGCCAGCAGCCCACCCAGCCCGGCAGCGATCAGCCGCAGGCGACGGATGTCGCGTTCGAAGTCACCCCAGCGCCGGGTCACCTGCAGCAGGCCATTGATCTGCCCACCGCTCTCTTCCAGCGGAACGAAATAGGAATACACCGGGCGACCGTTGATGCGCTGGTACTCGCCGGTCAGCTCGCCGCCTTCGGTGAGCTGCTGAATCGCCGACGCATCCTGATCCGGCTCCACCGCACCGGCATAGGCAGCCAGCTTGCCGTCACGGTCGTAGACGTAGGCGCCATAGACGCGGCCGACGCCAAGCACCGATTCCAGCACCTGCTGCAGGGTGCGCTCATGGTTCTTCTCCAGGCTGGCGCTGAGCGGCAGGCGCACCGCCCGCGCCACCAGCTCCACCTCGGCCTGCAGCCGCCGCTCGCTGTTGCGCTCCACCGTCCAGAGCACCACCGAACTGAAGCCGAACATGATTGCCATGAGCGGCACGATGACCTTGAGCAAGAGCGCGCCGCGCAGGCTGGCTGGCCGCTGCCAGAGTGATACATGTGTCATACCGGCACACTACAGACCGCTGCCCGACAGGTCCACCGCACCCCGACGAAACGAAAAATGCCATTCAAATCAATGACATGAACTTTTATCTAAAAGCTGGCACGGCTACTGCACCAGCGAACCCGTCTTTAACCGAAGCAGGAATGAACATGACCCAGCACAACGCTCGTCTCGCCTTCGCCGGTATCTTTTCGCTGTTCCTCGGCCTGGCCGCCCCCCTCGCATCGGCCCAATCAGCCAACCCGGCACCGGCTGCCCAGCCCGCCGCCGGAGCCCAGGCGCAGCAGTTCAGCGAGAAAAAACTGGAGAGCTTCGCCGAGTCGCTCGGCGAGATCATGCAGATCCGCGAGGAGTTCACCGGCAAGCTGCAACAGACCGAAGACGCCAACAAGGCCCGCGACCTTCAGCAGCAGGCCAACGAGAAAATGCTTGGTGTGATCGAGGAAAACAACATCAGCATCGAGGAATACAACGCCATCAACGAAGCCGTGCAGACCGACCCGGAGCTGCGCAACCGCGTGATTGCGATGATGCAGTAAGCCGTCCCGGCGCGGCTGCCAGAGCAGCTCGCCCGAACGATCGGAGCCCCGCCCGGCCGATGCCGGCGGGGCTCTTTGGGTTTTGGATAACGACAACATGATGCGCCACGCTTCATGCGGCGTGCTTCGAGAAGCGTTGGGCCGAGGTGCGGCGTCGGTCACCGCCCGTGCAGTCCCTGCCTGAAGGCGAAGTAGTGTTCGAGCACCCGCTCCGGCGCCTCGACCTGCGGGTAGTGACCGATGCCCTCCAGCAGCACGGTGTCGGGCGCGGGAATCAGCTCGCGGTAGCGGGCCACCATGTGTGCGCCGGAGATCGGATCGGCCGCGCCGTCGATCACCCGCATCGGCACATCGCAGCGCTGCATGGCCGCCACCCAGCGCTCGCGTTGCGCGACCCGCTCCGGCATGTAGCGGATCAGCCGGTGCATCACCGCAGGTCCGTTGCCTTCGGCGATCAGTCGCCAGTAATCGTCCAGCTCAGCATCGCTCGGCTGCGTCTGCGCACCGAACACCCGGCCGAACGTCGCCCCTAGCGTACGCCGCGAGAACAGCCGGCCTAGCAGAAAGCCGAACGGGCCGAGCAGCAGTTTCTGCACCCGCACCGGATGATGGGTTTCAGGGAACAGCCCGCCATTGAGGAACACGCAGCTGGCCAGCGTGATGCGCCCTTCGCAATGCCGCGCCAGCAACTCCTGAGCCACGCTGTCGCCATAGTCATGCGCCAGCACATGGATCGCACCGCCGATGCCCAGCTCCGACAGCAGTGCCTGCTGCAGGTCGGCCTGCTCAATCAGACTGTAGGCATGCCCGCGCGGCTTGGCCGAATAGCCGAAGCCGAGCATGTCGCAGGCAATCAGCCGGTAACGCGCCGCCAGCGGCTGCCAGACCTTGTGCCAGTCCCAGCTGGCGGTGGGAAAGCCATGGATCAACAGCAGCGGCTCACCTTCGCCGGCCGTCCAGTAGCGAATGCGCTTGCCGCCGAACGAGAATCGCGAGCGTTCGCGCGCCACGTGTCCAGTGCCATGCCTTCGGTGCTCATACGCGGTAGCTCGCGTCACTACTGCCAGCGCTCCCCGGCACGCCCGCGCCTGCGGCCGTGCCCTTCCAGGTGAAGGCAGTAACCGGCCGAAAACCGGCAGGCAGACCAATACGGGGCTGCCCCTCGATAGGGGTCTTTTCGTTGAGATGAAGCGGATGCAGCGTAAGGGCGACGTTCACGAGGGTCTCTCTTCTTGTTGTTCTGGCGACGGAACAGTCTAGCGGTACGGAATGGCATGCAGACTCGCGCTGCCGGCCAGCTTAGTGGCCCCGCGAGTCAGCCACGCGCGCAGGCGCGGCTGTTGCCAGTAAGCTGGCGGCAAGGCGTTCCCTCCAACCGCGGCGGCGCAGGGCACCTTTCCCTTATCGATGAGGCGCTCTCGCGAAGGGAGGTCTTAGACGGCCAGTCCGAGCTGGGCGATCAGCGCCGCATCCGCTCGGCCAATCGCAACTGCCGGTAATCCTCGTATGTACAGGTAGTGGGCTCATCGCCGGTGAGGTCATAGCAGCGTTGACCGTAGCCCATCGGCCAGTACGCGATGCCTACCGGCGGCCAGAAAATCGAAGCCACCCGAAAGCGGCTTCGCAGCTTGCCGCTCTTGACCGTCATTGATTGACCATCTACCAGCCGGTAGGGAATACCGCCCGCCGCGCCCCATGAGAAAGGACGGCTGCGCACAAGCCCCTGATCGAAACTGGCGGGGCGTTCGTTGACCACCAGTCGCGTTTCATCCGGCAATTTGAACCAAGCCCCGGTCGAACAACCCGAGACGAACAAAACGAGGGGAAACAACAGGGTAATACGGGCTTGCATACACAATCCTTGAAAAGAAAGGCGACATTTCCTTTGCGCGGTGGGCGCGCGCAGCCGCTCAGAGGGTGAAATGATCGAATCAGTCAGCAAAAACGAGTAACTGCAGCCGTCAATAAACACCATCACGACCAAAGCGAGGGATGAACAGCTCGGCAGCAGCTTTACGTACCGGCTCAGACTGGACCGGCTCACCTTGGGCCGCATCGATCACCACATCGCCACCGAGCGCCTGCACGACCGTCGGTTGCGCCAGCAAGGAGGCAAGCGCGTTCCGACCTGCCTGGGTGTAGTCATAGATGCGGTCGGAGCCGCGTGCATGTGCCACTGCCAGCTGCTGACCTGTTTGGTCGATCAACTCGCCACGCAACGAATAAGTAAGAATCTCGCCAATAGCAGCCTCACTTTTCCATTCCTGAATGGAAACGTCGAGCAACAGCACACCCGGTTTCGACGCTGCTTTCGCGCCAACCTCCGCCACGCGCGCAGCGAGGCCATGACGTTCGAAGCCACCGACAAGCGCTGCTTGCAGATCGCTGGCCAAGGGCTGGCCAGAGCGGGTGTTTACGTCATAGGGGATGTAGTAACTGCCTCGAACAAGCCCTACGAACGTGCCTTTCTTGTTGCCAGAGACCACGTAGGGTCGGGCGTCGGTCACTCTCACTTCCACCGACTGGGGAGGGAGGTTCGGCATTGAAGGAAAACTGTGTGCGTAATCCACCTTCCTGCCATAGGCACACCCTGTGAGCATGAGGCAAATGATTGCAAACCAAACAAAGCGAGACATATCCGGCATCCATTCCAGTTGAGCGAGGTTCACAAAGGTATCACCTCATCACCATCGTCGATCCATAGGTGATTGGTGATAGCGAAAGCACGCATGATACCTAATTGCCATCACCCAAAAACAGGGGCAGTTTATTTATTGGCGAATCCAGCGAAAATGGCCTCGCTGACCCCATTTCCATGAGAAAGGCGTCAGAGTAGTGGAGACCGAAAAGCGGTCTGGAGTACATGTCACATAGGGTTAAAAATAAGTCTGTCCCCCTTTTTCTGACGAGCATATAGACCTCCATGGAATGCCATAACCCTAGACCAATAACGTCGTCTGCCCCCTATTCTTTCTAGTTACATCCATGGCTCAATCGGACTAGAAAGTGAACCTCCCTCTTCTACTGCGCCATCAGTATCCTGAAAAAAAGAACATAAGGATATACGCTAAGAAAGCGCTCCAACCTATAAGCGCCCGCAAAAGAGGGTGCGCCCCAGCTTTCACCCCACCCCCGGGGGCTACATTGATTTCCTTCCCCGAAATGTAAGAGAAAAAGCCCTGCCCAAACAAAAGCTGAACGACAATAACGCTATAAAAATCGTTCCATTCACCCCAAAATCTGTAAGCATTGACGAGCAATGCAACAATCATTATCGCGGCAACATAAATCCTTTTATTATTACCACCCAGACTAATTTTTTTCACTTCCCGGAAAACTCCCTAGCGTTGTTAACTACAGTTGCCCAAACCCCAGCAGCAGATAACGCGTTGGAGACCCTGCCTGCCACTTCGCCGGGAACTCCACGTGACTTGACATAAGCTTCGAAACCTATACCAAGGGCAAGCTCTGTAGCAGCTCCCCCTAAATCCTCTTTCAAATATCCGGAAAGCAAACTTGGGGCAATGGACACGTTTGCCAAAGCTGAGGAAGCCGTTCCAGTCGGCAACACACCCGCTCGACAATCACGCCATCGGTTTCGCGGCCGCCGTTACCTCAGCCATGCCGAACCCAGCCGAAACAGGACGACTAAAAGGGCGTATGTGACGAGAACCAACCGGTCAGCCGGCAAGCCGCAACTGGGCTGCATCGCCGGTGATAGAGTCGGTGCCACCTATTCGATCACTGGAGAAACCATGCGCCCACTGTTCAACGCCCTGCTGCTGGCCCTGCCGCTCGCATTCTCTTCGCTGGCCTCAGCCGCCGACTCGCCCGCCGGGCGCTGGCAGACCATTGACGATGAGACCGGCAAGCCCAAGTCCATCGTCGAGATCCAGCAGGCGGCCGATGGCAGCCTGACCGGCAAGGTGGTGGAAATCCTGCAGTCGGACCATGGCCCGAACCCGCTGTGCACCGAGTGCGAAGGCGAGCGCAAGGACCAGCCCATCACCGGCATGACCATTCTCTGGGACCTCAAGCCGGACGGCGAGCAGGTCTGGAGCAACGGCACCATCCTCGACCCGGCCAAGGGCAAGACCTACCGCTCCAAGGCCAGGCTGCTGGATGGCGGCGACAAGCTGGAGGTACGCGGCTACATCGGCATCGAGGCGCTGGGTCGCAGCCAGACCTGGGTGCGCCAGTAAAGCCACCGCCGCCCCGGCTGGCCATGCCGCGGGTCGGGCGTCTTCAACGGGCTAGCCGGCTGGCGGGCCGGCGACAGCCACCGTCAGCCCTGTGCCAGCCGCTGCAGCGCAACACGGTCGAGGCAGCGATAGCGGAACGACGGCCGGCCGATCTGCCCGTAGTGGAAGGATTCCTCCAGCAGCTGCGCGTCCGTGAGGTGCTTGAGGTACTTGCGCACCGAGACGCGGGACATCCCGGTGGCGGTCAGCAGGTTTTCGCTGGTGAAACTATCTTCCTCCAGCGCCAGGATCGCCTGCGCCACCTGGGCCAGCGATGCCGGCGTCAGCCCCTTGGGCAGGTCACCGGGACGACGCACGTCCGCCGCGGCAGGCTGGCCGAACAGCTGGTCGATGTCGCCCTGGCCGAGCTGTTCCGGCAACCGCGATAGCGCATCACGGGCGCGCCGGCAGCTCTCCACGGCATCGCGGAAGCGTTCGAAGCTGAACGGTTTGACCAGGTAATCCCGCGCGCCGAGGCGCTGGGCGGCACGTACCGTCTCGATCTCCGATGCCGCAGTGATCAACACGGCATCGGTGTTGCGGTCCTCGGCACGCAGGTAGCGCAGCACCTCGAGGCCGGAGCGGTTGCGCAAGTAGACGTCGAGCAGCAGCAGGTCCACCGTCTCGTCCGCCAGCAGTTCGAGTGCCGCCGGCACGCTGGCACACTGGCCGACCAGCTCGATGCCGTCGAGACGGGCCAGATAGTCCACGTTCAGGCGCATGACCATCGGGTCGTCCTCGACGATCAGCACGCGCAGGGCGGTTTTCATGGTGTTCCCTCCGTGGCGGCGGTGCGATAGGGCAGCTCGACCTCGAACAGGCTGCCGCGGCCCGCTTCCGAGTAGACCGCCAGGGTACCGCCCCAGGCGTCGACCTGTTCGCGCACCGCGGCCAGACCGATGCCGCGCCGCTCGCCCTTGGTCGATACGCCGCGCTCGAAGATCTGCTCGCGCACCTCGGGCTGGATGCCGCCGCCGCTGTCCTGTACGTGCAGCGAAAGCAGCGCCTCGTCGTAGTCGAGGGTCAGGCTGACACGCTGCTCGGCCTGCTCGGCGACGGCCTCGAAGGCGTTCTCCAGCAGGTTGCCGAGGATGGTCACCAGGCCGTGGATTCGTTCCGGCGCGGCGGCCGGCACCGGATGTTCGACCTCCACCTGGAAAACGATGCCGCGCTCGCGGGCTTCGCTCTGCTTGCCCAGCAGGAAGCCGGCCAGGACCGGTTCGCCGATGCCCTCCACCAGCGCCGTGGCGGGCGCCAGCTGGTGATCGGCGAGGTCGCGCAGGTAGGCGCGCAGCGCATCCAGATCACCCATCTGCGCCAGCCCGAGCAGCACGTGCAGCTTGTTCTTGAATTCGTGGGTCGCCGCGCGCAGCGCTTCGGCATAGCGACTGACGCCAGTCAGCTGTTCGGCCAGCGCGTTGACTTCACTCTTGTCGCGGAAGGTGGCGATGGCCCCGATCACCCGGCCCTGGTGACGAATCGGCGCGCGGTTGGCAAGGATGGCCAGGCCGTTGAGGCTGAACTCGCGATCCAGCTGCTCGCTGGCGCTGGCCAGCACTTCGGGCAGGCCGCTGGTGGGCAGATACTCGGCGATCGGCCGCCCCAGCGGAGGCTTGCCCAGCCCGGTGCTAACCAGCAGGCGCTCCGCCGCCGGGTTGACCAGGGTAATGCGCGCCTGATCGTCGACCGCCAGCACGCCCTCGCGCACCGAGGCCAGCATCGCCTGGCGCTCTTCCACCAGGCGGGTGATTTCGTAGGGCTCCAGCCCCAACAGCACGCGCTTGATATAGCGCGCCAGCAGGTGCGCGCCGAGCACGGTCAGCAGCATCAGCACGAGCACGCCGACCACCACGTCGCCCCGATGCTCGCTGAGCAGCTCACCAAGGGAGGCCAGGGTCACGCCGACCGATACCGCGCCGAGCACGTCGCCCCGTGCGTCCAGCACCGGAGCAAAGCCGCGGATGCTGGTACCCAGGCTGCCTTCGGCGCGCGAACTGTAGGTTTCGCCGGCCAGCGCCGGGCCTTCATCATCACCGCGAAAGGCCTGGCCGATGCGTGCCGGTTCCGGATGGGTGAGGCGCAGGGCATGCCGATCCATTACCACGATGAAATCGACCCCCAGCCGCTGGCGCAGATCGTCGATATCGCGTTGCAGCGGGTTGTCGGCGGTGAAATCCATGGTTATCCCGACCAGCGCCTGGCGCACGTCGTCACGCGCCGCAACGCTCTGTGCGACGTTGGTCACCCGCGCGGCCTGGCCTTCTTCGAGGGTGTCCTGCAGCTGGACGTTGAACAGCCAGAGCGCAAGACCGAGGGCCAGCACCAGCATGACGGCGACCAGCAGCGAGATCAGGGTGTTCAGGCGCAGGCGCAAGGTCGTTCTCCAGTGGCTGAGCGGCCGCTCTAAGGGCCGCGATAGAGGGCTGGATCGAGCCAGCGGGGCGCCGGCGGGTCAAGCTCGGTGGCGCTTTTTTTAGTTTCGTAATGCTTTTTTAACTTCGCCAAACATTGGCCGCGAAGCATCTCTGCTTAAGGTAGCCCCGCACGGTTGTCCGGCTGTGCACGTCCGCCCGCATCGGGCGCTATCGCAACCATGACCCGTACGCGCGCCGCCTGGCTGCCGCGTTCGAAGGAGTACAACAATGAATCGGACCCCGTTGAGCACTGCCGTGCCTGACTGCAACCCGTCCCTGTCCGTGTTTTCCCAGCGCATCTTCAACCTGCCGCTGCCACTGTTCGCCATCGCCCTGCTCGTCATGGCCGCCGCCATCGCTACCGATACCCTGCCCAGCGGGATGATCGGCGCGTTGCTGGTGATGATGCTGCTAGGCGAATTGCTCGGCTTTGCCGGCGACCGCTTGCCGATCATCAAGACCTACCTGGGCGGCGGCGCGATCCTGGCGCTGTTCGGTGCCGCGGCCATGGTCTATTTCGGCTGGCTGCCCAAGGCGGTGGCGGACGACGTAGCCATCTTCATGAAGGGCGGCGGCTTTCTCGACTTCTATATCGCCGCGCTGATCACCGGCAGCATCCTCGGCATGGATGCCAAGGTACTGGTCAAGGTCGGCTCGCGCTATGCGCTGCCGCTGCTCTGCTCGGTGCTGTTCGCGGCGCTGTTCGCCATGGCCGTGGGCGCGCTGCTCGGTTTCTCGCCGCAGGATGCGGTGGTGGTCATCGCCATGCCGATCATGGGCGGCGGCATGGGTGCCGGTGCGGTACCGATGAGCCAGATCTACGAGCAGCTGCTCGGACAGCCGGCCAGCTACTACATCTCGATCCTGGTGCCGGCCCTGGCCCTGGGCAATGTCTTCGCGATCATCATCGCCGGAATGCTCAACGGCCTGGGCAATCGCTACCCGTCACTGACCGGCAACGGCCAGATGATGCCGGGCGTGGATGTCAGCGACAAGGAAGGCCCGATCACCCTACCCGCGCTGGGCATCGGTCTGGTCGCGGCACTGAGCTTCTTCATCGCCGGGCAGATCCTCGGCAAGTTCGTGCCGTTGCATCCCTATGCACTGATGATCGTGCTGGTGGCGCTGCTCAAGATCAGCAACCTGGTGCCCGAGTCGATCAACGACGCCGCCTCCCAGTGGTTCCGCTTCGTCGCACGCAACTGGACGTTTGCCCTGCTGTTCGGCATCGGTGTGGCCTTTACCGACCTCGGCCAGGTGATCGACGCCATCTCGCTGACCTATGTGCTGATCGTCTTCGCCGTGGTTGCCGGTGCGGCGTTCGGCGCCGGCCTAGTGGGCAAACTGGTGGGCTTCTATCCAATCGAGTCGGCCATCACCGCCGGCCTGTGCATGGCCAACATGGGCGGCACCGGTGACGTCGCGGTGCTCTCCGCCGCCCGGCGCATGTCGCTGATGCCCTTCGCGCAGATCTCCTCGCGCCTGGGCGGTGCATTGATCCTGCTTATCTCCAGCGTGGTGGTGCCGCTGTTCTTCGTCTGAGCCAAAGTTGGGCAAGGCGAGCAAGAAAGGCGTGGTTGCTGCTGACGCATCCACTGCCTGCGCTGGATGATCACCGGCCCCACCTGTTGGTGGTCGGCAGGTCACGACACACCAGGCCCTTGTAATGATCTCGCCGATCATGATGCCGCAGAACTCTGACGACCTCGAGCAGCAGGGCGACATCGTCAAGTTCGGCGTCACATTCCAGGGACGCGGATACGTGCGCGGCTGCGCTATTTCCGAAGCGATCCGTCACTAGCAGCGGCATATGGCAAACTGCCACCCCTGCGGATAAAGTCACGCTTGAAGTGGCGCCCATCCCGGGTGCCCTTGACGCACAAGGCACCCGCATGGCCGACCCGCAGGACGCACGTATTATCACTCTGGACGACCCTTTGCACTTCTCAGGCCTGGGGCTGGCCGGCCCCAGCACCGTCACACCATCGGCCAGCCCGCACACGGTCGCGCCACCAAGCTCAACCACCGCACAGCGCCGGGCACTCAAGGATCAGCGCCTTCAGGAACTGCTGGAACGCTGCCGCGAAGAAGCGCTGCAGCAACTCATCGGTCCGTTTGGACTGACGCCGGCAATGTTCAACGACATCGACGGTGGCAACGTCACCACTCAGCACAACGCCGAGCAGGACATCTACGCCAAGGAGTCCGAGCGCTACGACCGTGACGACTACGATTACGAGGCGGCCAAGCGCAAAAAAAAGAAGGAAGCGGTTGAGAGCGGGGCGATGAACTCTCAGGAGTTCACCGATAGCTATACCGGAGAAAAGGCTCCGACCCAGCGCACCACAGAAAGTGGCAAGCAGGTAATGAATGCCGAGCTTGACCACACCGTGCCGCTCAAGCAGGCGCACAAGGAAGGCGGCTGGATGCTTGATCCGAAGCGGCGCAAGGAGCTGGCTTCCGAGCCAGATAACCTTCACTACACCACCTTCGAGAACAACCGCAGCAAAAGCGACAACCCTGCCGAGCAGGCGCTCTCGGCTGAAAACGGCTACGACGAGTCGCGCACCCAGCCAATCATCGACAAAGCCCGCGAGTCCATCGATGAGCACCTGCCCACCATCGGCGAACGCCTGAAGTACCACGGCCGCGAACTCGGCATTACCGGCGCCAAGGAGTTCGCCAAGACGGGTATGCGTCGCGCCATTGGACTGTTGCTGTTCGAGCTGCTCAACGGCGCCTTCCTAGAGACACGTCAGGTTCTCACCCAACGCGACAGCACCGAACCACTACTTGATCGCCTGGGCTCGGCAATCAAACGCTTGCTTGCTCGCCTGCAACACAAATTCAAAGACGCCTTCGCCGAGTTTTTCCGCGGAGGTATCCAGGGCTTCGTCAGCAACCTGCTGACGTTCCTGATCAATAACCTGATCACCACCTCGGCGAAGGTCGTCACCATCATTCGCGAGGGACTGCACAAACTTTGGGATGCGCTGAAGATGCTGCTATGGCCCCCGGCGGGGATGAGTAGCGACGACCGCCTGCGCGCCATCGTAAAGAGCTTCGCAGGTCTGTTTACCCTAGGCGCTGGGATGCTCTGGGAACAGTCGGTCAACACCTTTCTGCTCAGCATCCCGCCGCTGGCCCCCTTCGCCGGTATCGTGTCGCCGGTGGTTACCGGCCTGCTGACCGGCCTTGCCACCGCCCTACTGATGTATGCGCTCGATTCGCTGCTGGACTGGATGCTCGACAAAGGCACCGCCTGCCTGAATGCGCAGCTCGATACGCTCGACGGTTATCAGGAACTCATCCAGCGCATAAGCGAGCGGATAGAGGCCCAATTTCGCCTGGGCGATAGCTATCGAGCGATGTCCGAAAGCCAGCAACACACCGCCACCGACTTCGAAGCGGCAGACGACGCCCTATACCGCGCCAACCGGCATGCCGAGGCCACCCGTGACGAGCAGGCAGCCACCGTCGCTGCGCTGACAGCCGCCGCCGATGCTCGACAGGCACTAAAAGATCGACTCGACGCGCTTCTTACGCGCGCCTCCAAGGAAGCATGAAATGACCGACATGATTGCCCGCCTCGCCGACGTGAAGCCGCCAGCAGAGCTGCTGTTGCAGGTCGACATGGCCGAGATCTTCGAGAAGTTCCATACCACCTTCAAACGCCTCGACGACTTCAAGAACGTACGCGACCGGCACGAGCAGAGGGGCTTTCTAGGCCGACTGTTCAACGGCAAGGAACTCAAGGAGGCCCAACTCGATGCCCAGGAGTTGCAAGCCGAATTCTCCAAGACGCTCGCCCAACTGATGGTGATCAGCACCGTCCAGTCGCAACAGCTGGTAGAGCAGCAGAAACAGCTTGGCGAACAGCAGAAGGATTTGGAGGAAAAGGCTGACGCACTCGCCAGTCACACGCGCCAACTGGAAACGCATCAGGCAAATATCCAGCAGCAGGCCGCCGAGCTTAGACGGTACGTCACCAACCTACTCAACGTGCAGGGTTTGACCGACGAACATGCCCATCGCCTCATCGAGATTGCCGAGGATGTCACCAGCACCCGTGATCGTCTGATCCAGCAATTCGACGAGCGCATGGAAACGATCGATGCGAGCCTGACGCAACAGTCCGTCGCCAACGACAAGTCCATCGCTGAACTGGAGGAGCAGCTAGGCACGAGGCTGGCAACCTTCAGCCAGGAGCAACTCGAGCGGCAGATCCTCAACGAGCAGACTCAGGCGCAGCTGCACGAAGCGTTGGCGAGCCACACGGATGAAGCGCTGGCGCAATTGCGCAGTGACACGGCCAGCGAGCAGGAGCTACTGCGCCACGAGCAGGAAGAGCGCCATCATGAGGCCTTGGCGCAGAGCCGCATGCAGCATCAAGCGCTCCAGAGCGAGCATGAGCAGCTCCGCCAGCAACTACAGAGCAGTCTGGCCCTTCACGAACAGCGTTCGGCCACACAGCTCAAGGAACAGAATGAGCGCCTGACCACGCAGTCCAGCCTTCTCCAAGCCGAGTTGCAGACTCTGCGTGATGCACAGCAGGACGCCGATACGGCGTGGCGACGGATGGGACGCCACCTGTGGATCGGGCTTGGCTTCTTCGCCATTGCCAGCGCAGCGGGGATTGCTGGCGGCTACCTGGCAATCATAAAAGCCAACCCACCCGTGTTCACGGCACCCCCAGCGCAAACCCTGCCGCCTACCCCGGTGCAGTAAAACGCGCCATGTAACACCACAAAAAACAAGGGCGCCCGAAGGCGCCCTTGTTTTATCGCGAAGCGATCAGACCTTGCTGCGCTCGTAACGCTTGCGGTCGTTCTCGTTCAGGTACTTCTTGCGCAGGCGGATCGACTTCGGCGTCACTTCCACCAGCTCGTCGTCGGCGATGAATTCCAGCGCCTGCTCGAGGGTGAACTTGATTGGCGGAACCAGGGCGATGACTTCGTCCTTGCCGGAGGCGCGCATGTTGTCCAGCTTCTTGCCCTTCGTCGGGTTGAGCACGAGGTCGTTGTCACGGCTGTTGATGCCGCACAGCTGGCCTTCGTAGATCTCGTCGCCCGGCGCCAGGAACAGCTTGCCGCGTGCCTGCAGGGTTTCCAGCGAGTAGGTCAGCGCGGTACCGGTAGCCATGGACACCAGCACGCCGTTCTGGCGGTTGGTCACTTCGCCGGCCTTGATCGGGCCGTAGTGGCTGAAGGTCGAGGTCAGAATGCCGGTACCCGAGGTCAGGGTCAGGAAGTTGTTACGGAAGCCGATCAGACCACGGGCCGGAATGGTGTATTCCAGACGGATACGACCTTTGCCATCCGGAATCATGTTGGTCAGATCGCCTTTACGCAGGCCCATCTGCTCCATGACCGGACCCTGGTGCTGGTCTTCGATGTCGATGGTGACGTTCTCGTAGGGCTCCTGCTTCTCGCCCGCTTCGTTCTCGATGATCACCACTTCCGGGCGACCAACGGCCAGCTCGAAGCCTTCGCGACGCATGGTTTCGATCAGTACCGACAGATGCAGCTCGCCACGGCCGGAGACCTTGAACTTCTCAGGGCTGTCGCCCGGCTCGACGCGCAGGGCCACGTTGTGCAGCAGTTCCTTTTCCAGACGATCCTTGATGTTGCGGCTGGTGACGAACTTGCCTTCCTTGCCGGCGAACGGCGAGTCGTTGACCTGGAAGGTCATGGAGACGGTCGGCTGGTCGACGGTCAGCGGCGGCAGCGCTTCGACGTTGTTCTGGTCGCAAAGGGTGTCGGAGATGTACAGCTCGTCCATGCCGGATACGCAGACGATGTCGCCGGCGGTGGCTTCCTGGACTTCCACGCGCTGCAGACCGGAGTGACCCATGATCTTCAGGATACGGCCGTTACGCTTCTTGCCGTCGGCGCCGATGGCGGTCACCGGGCTGTTGGCCTTGATGGTGCCGCGAGCGATGCGGCCGATACCGATCACACCGAGGAAGCTGTTGTAGTCCAGCTGGGAGATCTGCATCTGGAACGGGCCGTCGACGTCCACCTTTGGCGCCGGAACATGGTCGATGATGGCCTGGAACAGGGCATCCATGTTGTCGTCCATGTTCTCGTGGTCCATGCCGGCGATGCCGTTCAGGGCACTGGCGTAAACGATCGGGAAGTCCAGCTGCTCGTCGCTGGCGCCGAGGTTGTCGAACAGGTCGAAGATCTGGTCGATGACCCAGTCAGGACGCGCGCCCGGACGGTCGATCTTGTTCACCACCACGATCGGACGCAGGCCGGCCTTGAACGCCTTCTGGGTCACGAAGCGGGTCTGCGGCATGGGGCCGTCCTGGGCGTCGACCACCAGCAGTACGGAGTCCACCATGCTCATCACGCGCTCGACTTCACCGCCGAAGTCGGCGTGGCCGGGGGTGTCGACGATGTTGATGTTGTAGCCGTTCCACTTCAGTGCGGTGTTCTTGGCCAGGATGGTGATGCCGCGTTCCTTTTCCTGGTCGTTGGAGTCCATCACGCGCTCGTTTTCCGCTTCTTTGCGGTCCAGGGTGCCGGACAGGCGCAGCAGCTTGTCGACGAGGGTGGTCTTGCCATGGTCGACGTGGGCGATGATGGCGATGTTGCGAAGATTCTCGATCACTGATTCGTTTCTCTGTAGATGGCTTCGAGCTCGGGCTGGAAGCTGGGAATAGTCCGGACGACGTCAGGCTGTCCGATTGGTTACGACTGGGGCCTTGCGATCAGCAGCGGTCGGGAGGGCGGTGGCGAATGCTGCCACCCAATAGCCCCGGCTGTTTCACCGATGCGTCAGGCCGGACGATAGACGCGAACATTTACATGCCCCTCGCTCAGCAGATGGTGAGCATGCAGGCGGCTCATGACACCTTTGTCGCAATACAGCAGGTACTGGCGGTTTTCATCCAGTTCCTTGAAACGGTTGTTCAGCGCGTAGAACGGCAGGGTCTGAACTTCGATGCCGGACAGTTCGAGGGGTTCGTCCTCGGCGGCATCGGGGTGACGAATGTCGAGGATGACCTGGCCGGCCATTGCCTCGCTGACTTCCTCGACCTTGATGTCTTCGCCCAGTTCGTCGATCACCCGGTCGATCGGTACCTGACGGGCACTGGCCAGAGCGCGCTCGAGGATGGCCATGTCGAACTGCTTTTCCTCGTGCTCGACGCGATGGCGCTTGGCGCGGGTGGTGGGGTTCTTGGAGATCACGCCGCAGTACTCGGGCATGTTCTTGGCGAACTCGGCGGTGCCGATCTGGAAGGCGGTATCGATGATGTCCTGCTTGTGGCTGGCGATCAGCGGGCGCAGCACCAGCATGTCGGTGGCCGAATCGATCACCGAGAGGTTCGGCAGGGTCTGGCTGGACACCTGGGAAATCGCCTCGCCTGTGACCAGCGCGTCGATATGCAGGCGCTCGGCAATTTCGGTCGAGGCACGCAGCATCATGCGTTTCAGGACCACGCCCATCTGACTGTTGTCGACCTTCTGCAGGATTTCGCCGACCACTTCCTCGAACGGCACGCTGATGAACAGCACGCGGTGCGAGCTGCCGTACTTCTTCCATAGATAGTGGGCCACTTCCATCACGCCCAGCTCATGGGCGCGGCCGCCGAGGTTGAAGAAGCAGAAATGGGTCATCAGGCCGCGACGCATCATCTGGTAGGCGGCAACGGTGGAGTCGAAACCACCGGACATCAGCACCAGCGTCTGCTCCAGCGCACCCAGCGGGTAGCCGCCGATGCCATCGTGCTGCTCGTGTACGACGAACAGGCGCTGGTCGCGAATTTCCATGCGCACCTCGATCTCCGGTGCCTTCAGCGAGATGCCGGCGGCACCGCACTGCTGACGCAGCTGGCTGCCGACATGGCGCTCGACATCCATGGAGCTGAACGGGTGCTTGCCAGCGCGCTTGCAGCGCACGGCGAAGATCCTGCCCGGCAGGCGCTCGGCGTAATGCGCCTTGCACCTGGCGACGATGTCGTCGAGATCACCCAGCGGGTATTCGTGCACTTCCAGACAATGGGCGATGCCGGGCGTGCAGCGCAGGCGCTCGATCATCTCGCGCAGCGGCTTGGGCTCGCTGAGCGCGGTTTCCACCTCGATGTTGTCCCACACGCCTTCGACCCGCACCTCGGGGTCGAGCTCGCGCAGCACGGTGCGGATGTTCTTCGCCAACTGGCGAATGAAGCCCTTGCGCACCGGCGGGCTCTTGATGGTGATTTCGGGAAAAACCTTGACGATCAGCTTCATGGAAACAGCGCGGGTGCCGGTATGGCTGGAAAAGAGGGGCGCGGAGTATAGCGGAAACTGCTCAAGATTTAATCGCTTTCTTTGAGGCCGGGCGCCGCGCACCAAAACAATGCGCAGCCAAGACCGTTCGCACCATTAACGCGCACGCTTCGGCCGTGACAGCTAGCATTTAGCACGGCCAAACGCTGCGGCAGCGCTGTTGCGGGCCTGCAGTCCCAAGAAGGAGCACTGGCATGCAATTTGCTCTCTTGTGAGGCAGGTCGCCTTGGCGGAACATCGCCGCCCGGCTTCACCCTGATTCGGAAGCTCACTGTCACGCTTCCACCACTTGGAGAACACCATGTCGAAGTCGCTTCAACTGATCAAAGATTACGATGTGAAGTGGATTGATCTGCGCTTCACCGATACCAAAGGCAAGCAGCACCACGTCACCGTCCCGGCTCGTGATGCCCAGGATGAAGACTTCTTCGAGCACGGCAAGATGTTCGACGGTTCGTCCATCCATGGCTGGAAAGGCATCGAAGCCTCCGACATGATCCTGATGCCGGCCGACGAGACCGCGGTACTCGATCCGTTCACCGAAGAGCCGACCCTGATCCTGGTCTGCGACATCGTCGAGCCGAGCACCATGCAGGGCTACGACCGCGACCCGCGCTCCATCGCCAAGCGCGCCGAGGAATTCCTCAAGACCACCGGTATCGGTGACACCGTTTTCGTTGGCCCGGAGCCGGAGTTCTTCATCTTCGACCAGGTCAAGTTCAAGTCGGACATCTCCGGCTCGATGTTCAAGATCTACTCCGAGCAGGGCTCCTGGATGACCGACCAGGACGTCGAAGGCGGCAACAAGGGCCATCGCCCGGCCGTCAAGGGCGGTTATTTCCCGGTTCCGCCGTGCGACCACGACCACGAAATCCGTACCGCCATGTGCAACGCCATGGAAGAGATGGGCCTGGTCGTCGAAGTGCACCACCACGAAGTGGCCACTGCCGGCCAGAACGAAATCGGCGTGAAGTTCAACACCCTGGTCGCCAAGGCTGACGAAGTTCAGACCCTGAAGTACTGCGTGCACAACGTCGCCGACGCCTACGGCAAGACCGCCACCTTCATGCCGAAGCCGCTGTACGGCGACAACGGCTCGGGCATGCACGTACACATGTCGATCTCCAAGGACGGCAAGAACACCTTCGCTGGCGAAGGCTATGCCGGCCTGTCCGAGACCGCTCTGTACTTCATCGGCGGCATCATCAAGCACGGCAAGGCGCTGAACGGCTTCACCAACCCGTCGACCAACTCCTACAAGCGTCTGGTCCCGGGCTTCGAAGCACCGGTCATGCTGGCCTACTCGGCGCGCAACCGCTCGGCCTCGATCCGTATTCCGTACGTTTCCAGCCCGAAAGCCCGTCGTATCGAAGCGCGCTTCCCGGACCCGGCTGCCAACCCGTACCTGTGCTTCGCTGCACTGCTGATGGCTGGCCTGGATGGCATCCAGAACAAGATCCATCCTGGCGATGCCGCCGACAAGAACCTGTACGATCTGCCGCCGGAAGAAGGCAAGCTGATCCCGCAGGTCTGCGGCAGCCTGAAGGAAGCCCTGGAAGAGCTGGACAAGGGCCGCGCGTTCCTGACCAAGGGCGGCGTGTTCTCCGACGAGTTCATCGATGCCTACATCGAGCTGAAGTCCGAGGAAGAGATCAAGGTGCGCACCTTCGTGCACCCGCTGGAATACGACCTGTACTACAGCGTCTGATCCAGTTCGCGTGACAGGAAGGCCACCCTCGGGTGGCCTTCTTCGTTTCTGCCCGGCGACCGTGATCCGTGCAGCTTGTCACGCCTCGCAAATCGCAGCGATCGTGCTTGCCTGAAGGCCGCTGCAGTGCAAGGCTTCGGCAGTCAAACTCCGCGGAGCCTCCCATGCGTAGCGCCCTGTTCAGCCTGCTGTTCATCCTCAGCGTCCCGGCTTTCGCCGAGATCTACAAGTACACCGACGCGCAAGGCAATACGGTGTTCACCAACCAGCCGCCGGAAGGCGTGCAGGCCGACACGGTGGACCTGCCGCCGGCCAACACCGTGAACATCCGCACGCCCGAGCCGCCGCCTCCTCTGCCGGACCGTCAGCAGAACCAGCAGGCGCCCTACCAGACGCTGATGCTGAGCGGCATTCCCGACGCCGAGGCACTGCGCGCCAACAACGGCACCTTCGTCGTCAGCGCCCTGCTGGAACCGCCGCTGCAACCGGGGCATACCTTGCGCTTCATGCTCGACGGCATCCCCCAGGCCGCACCCAGCCCGGCGACCTCGCTGCAACTGAACAACGTCGAACGCGGCGACCATCGCCTGCACGTCGAGGTACTGAGCGGCGAGCGCATCATCCAGCGCAGCGAGCCGGTGTTATTCACCGTGCAGCGGGTCAATACCTCGAGCCCCGCACTGCGTCCGCCGCCACCGAAGCCGAGACCAGCTCCTTGAGCATCCTTCGCAACGTCACGACCATCCTGCTGCTCGGCACCGCCCTGCCGGCGCTCGGCGGTATCTATTCCTACACGGATGCCGAGGGCAACCGGGTCTTTACCGACCGCCCTAGCGGCCAGGCAGTGGAAGAGGTGCAGCTAAAGCCCTCCAACAGCATGGCAATCCAGCCGGCACCCGCCCCGCGTGCGGTCCAGCCGCCGAAGCAGCAGGCGGCTGCCATCCGCTATCAGCTGCAGATCCTCAGCCCGGCCGCAGACGAGGCGATCCGCAACAACGCCGGCACGGTCAGCGTCACCGTAGAGGCCGAGCCCGCGCTGCAGCCCGGCCATTTCTACCAGCTGCTGCTCGACGGCGAGCCATTCGGCGCCCCCGGCGAGCAGACCAGCTTCCAGCTGAGCAATGTCGATCGCGGCACCCATCAGCTGGCGGTCGCGGTGGTAGACGCACAGGAGCGGGTCCTGCAACAGTCAGAAAGCCGGTCCTTCCATCTGATTCGCACCTCATTGGCCCAGCGGCGCATGGTCAATCCGTGCAAGAAAGCCGATTACGGCGTGCGCCCGGAATGCCCGCTCAAGGACAAACCGGTAGAAAAACGCGACATTCCTTTCGTGCCCTTTCTATGATCATTGAGTGCACCTGTTTGGTGCGCCCAATGAACGAGCCGATCGTTCGTCACCAAATTGGGTCACCGGACAGCCCGTAGGGCTGCAGCATCACACCGATCCGCGCCGCAATGGCGCGCTTGGTTTGGTTCTTGCATTTCCTGCACGAACCTTCGGATGCAGACCAGCCATGATCAACGAAGCCCTGCAACGCCTGCTGATCGAGAACCTGACCACCGCGACGCTGCTGCTCAACTCGCGCTTGCGTCTGGAATACATGAACCCGGCAGCCGAAATGCTGCTGGCCGTCAGCGGTCAGCGCAGCCATGGGCAATTCATCAGCGAACTGTTCACCGAATCACCGGAAGCCCTGGCGGCATTGCGCCAGGCTGTGGAAGAAGCCCACCCCTTCACCAAACGCGAGGCAACCCTGACCTCCGCCACCGGCCAGTCGCTGACCGTCGACTACGCGGTGACCCCGGTGCTGACGCGCCAGGAGACCATGCTGTTGCTGGAAGTGCTGCCACGCGACCGGCTGCTGCGCATCACCAAGGAAGAAGCCCAGCTGTCCAAGCAGGAAACCACCAAGATGCTGGTGCGCGGCCTGGCCCACGAGATCAAGAACCCTCTCGGCGGCATTCGCGGCGCGGCGCAGCTGCTGGCCCGCGAGCTACCGGAAGAACACCTGAAGGACTACACCGAAGTCATCATCGAGGAAGCCGACCGGCTGAGAAACCTCGTCGACCGCATGCTGGGCTCGAACAAGCTGCCGTCGCTGGCGATGACCAACATCCACGAAGTGCTCGAACATGTGGCCAGCCTGATCGAGGCCGAATGCCAGGGAAGCATCATTTTGGTGCGCGACTATGACCCGAGCATTCCCGAGGTCCTGATGGACCGCGAACAGATGATCCAGGCCGTGCTCAATATCATGCGCAACGCCATGCAGGCCCTCGCCGGGCAGAACGAGCTGGGCCTGGGCCGCCTGACCCTGCGCACCCGCACGCTGCGCCAGTTCACCATCGGCCATATCCGTCATCGCCTGGTGGCGCGCATCGAGATCATCGACAACGGCCCGGGCATCCCCGCCGAACTGCAGAACACGCTCTTCTACCCGATGGTCAGCGGTCGCCCGGACGGAACCGGGCTGGGCCTGGCCATCACCCAGAACATCATCAGTCAGCACCAGGGTCTGATCGAATGCGAGAGCCATCCTGGCCACACCGTGTTCTCGATCTTCCTACCGCTGGAACAAGGAGCCACATCAGCATGAGCCGAAGCGAAAACGTCTGGATCGTCGACGACGACCGCTCCATCCGCTGGGTCCTGGAAAAGGCCCTGCAACAGGAAGGCATGGCCACGCAGAGCTTCGACAGCGCTGACAGCGTGCTGGCCCGCCTCGCCCGCCAGCAGCCGGATGTGATCATCTCCGACATCCGCATGCCCGGCCTCAGCGGGCTGGACATGCTCTCGCAGATCCGCGAGCAGTACCCGCGCCTGCCGGTGATCATCATGACCGCGCACTCCGACCTGGACAGCGCGGTGGCTTCCTACCAGGGCGGCGCTTTCGAGTACCTGCCCAAGCCGTTCGACGTCGACGACGCCGTGTCGCTGGTCAAGCGCGCCAACCAGCATGCCCAGGAGCAGCAGAACCAGCAGCAGCCGGCCAACCGTCATCACACACCGGAGATCATCGGCGAGGCACCGGCGATGCAGGAGGTGTTCCGCGCCATCGGTCGCCTCAGCCATTCCAACATCACCGTGCTGATCAATGGCGAATCGGGTACCGGCAAGGAGCTGGTGGCCCATGCGCTGCACCGCCACAGCCCACGCTCGGCATCGCCGTTCATCGCGCTGAACATGGCGGCGATTCCCAAGGACCTGATGGAATCCGAGCTGTTCGGTCACGAGAAAGGTGCCTTCACCGGTGCGGCCAACCAGCGCCGCGGCCGCTTCGAGCAGGCCGACGGCGGCACCCTGTTCCTCGACGAGATCGGCGACATGCCGGCCGACACCCAGACCCGCCTGCTGCGCGTGCTGGCCGATGGCGAGTTCTACCGGGTCGGCGGCCACACGCCGGTGCGGGTCGACGTGCGCATCATCGCCGCGACGCACCAGGACCTGGAAACCCTGGTGCAGGCCGGCAAGTTCCGCGAAGACCTGTTCCACCGGCTGAACGTCATCCGCATCCACATTCCGCGCCTGGCCGATCGCCGCGAAGACATTCCGGCACTGGCTGAACACTTCCTCGCCAGCGCCGCGCAGGAGCTGTCGGTGGAGACCAAGGTGCTCAAGCCGGAAACCAAGGAATACCTGCAGCATCTGCCCTGGCCGGGCAACGTGCGCCAACTGGAGAACACCTGCCGCTGGATCACGGTCATGGCGTCCGGGCGCGAAGTGCATGTCGATGACCTGCCGCCCGAGCTGCTCAACCAGCAGGCCGAGGCGCAGCCGGCACACAACTGGGAACAGGCGCTGCGCAATTGGTCCGATCAGGCCCTGGCGCGCGGCCAGAGCAACCTGCTCGACGAGGCGGTGCCGGCCTTCGAGCGCATCATGATCGAGACCGCGCTCAAGCACACCGCCGGTCGCCGCCGCGATGCCGCCCTGTTGCTCGGCTGGGGTCGCAACACCCTGACGCGCAAGATCAAGGAGCTGGGCATGCGCGTCGATGGCAGCGATGACGACGACGGCGACGACAGCTGATCAGACGCTGATCCGACCTGCGACAAAGAACCCCGCCACTGGCGGGGTTCTTCTTTCTGACGCACCAGCCATGTGCGAATCCGTCATGGCCGCCAGGGCAACACGCTGACCTCCACCTGCCAGCCGCCGTCGCCGCGCGCGCCATGCCACTGCCCCTGCAGCCGCCGCGCCGCCACCAGATGCAACAGCAGGCCCTTCTCGGTCTGCTGCACGCGCCAGGCCACAGGCATGCCGTCGATCTGCAGCTGCCCGGATTGCGCCTCGCCCTCGGCCTGGAACAACAGGGCGAACGCCCCCTCCAGATGCTCGTCATAGGTCTCAGGCTTGCGGTCGAAGCGCAGCGACAACCCCTGTGGCAGCACCTGCACGGCCTCCAGCTGCACCGGCCCGGGCGCGGTGAGCCGGCCGATCATCAGCCCCACCAGCAGCCCGATCAGCACCAGCGAACCGAAAAAGGTCCGGCGTATGCGGCGCATCGGGTCCTGCGCCCCGGTAGAATGCCGCCGGTCTTCAACCTCGGTGCTGCGCATGTTTCACGTGATCCTGTTCCAACCGGAAATACCGCCCAATACCGGCAACATTATCAGGCTCTGCGCCAATACCGGCTGCCACCTGCACCTGATCGAGCCGCTGGGTTACGAGCTGGACGATAAACGCCTGCGCCGCGCCGGCCTGGATTATCACGAATACGCCACGCTGGAGCGCCACGCCGATCTGCCGAGCTGCCTCGCGCGGATCGGCATCGACGCCGCCAACCCGGACGGCCCACGGCTATTCGCCTTCACCACCAAGGGCTCGCAGCCCTTCCACGAGGTGCGTTACCGGCGCGGCGACGCCCTGCTGTTCGGCCCCGAAAGCCGCGGCCTGCCGCCAGATATCCGCGATGCCCTGCCCAACGAGCAGCGCTTGCGCCTGCCGATGCGTCCCGACAGCCGCAGCCTGAACCTGTCCAACACCGTGGCCATCGCGGTCTACGAAGCCTGGCGTCAGCACGGTTTCGCCATGGAGTGAATCGCACAACCTTGTGACAAAGCGCCCTGAACGATCCGGCGCGGGCCCCGTCGTAAACAGACAAGCTCCCTTGCGAAAGGAGGAACGACGTGTCCCAGACCAAGTTCAAACCCTACCGTGCACCGGCCGGTGGCTGGGGATCGGCCTACTCCGTCGCCAATATCCTGCTGCGTGAACGCGTCTCGCCGGCCGGCATCGGCCTGCTGCTCAAGCAGAACAAGCCGATCGACGGCTTCGCCTGCGTCAGCTGCGCCTGGGCCAAGCCGCACCCCTCGCGGCCGCTGTCGTTCTGCGAGAACGGCGCCAAGGCCACCGCATGGGAAAACACCTCGTTGCGTTGCGGCCCGGAATTCTTCGCCAGGCACAGCGTCAGCGAGCTGCTCAACTGGAGCGACTTCGACCTGGAACAACAGGGCCGGCTGACCCATCCGCTGCGCTACGATGCCGCCAGCGACCATTACCAGCCGGTCAGTTGGGACAGCGCCTTCGCCGAGATCGGCGCCGAACTCAAGGCCATGGACGATCCCAACCAGGTGGTGTTCTACATGTCCGGGCGTGCGGCGCTGGAGACGGCCTACATGTATGGCCTGCTGGCGCGCCTGTACGGCACCAACAACCTGCCGGACAGTTCCAACATGTGCCACGAGAGCACCTCGGTGGCGCTGCCGGAAAGCATTGGTGTACCGGTGGCCACGGTCACCCTGAACGACCTCGAGCACACCGACGGGCTGTTCTTCTTCGGCCAGAATACCGGTACCTCCAGCCCGCGCATGCTCCATGAACTGCAGGCCGCGCGCGAGCGCGGGGCCGAGATCGTCACCTTCAACCCGCTGCGTGAGCGCGGCCTGGAACGTTTCGTCAACCCGCAGTCGCCGCGCGAGATGCTGACGCCGGACAGCACGGTGATCAGCACCCAGTATCACCAGCTGGCCATCGGCGGCGACATGGCGGCCATCGCCGGGATGTGCAAGGCGCTGTTCACCATGGACGACCTGGCCATCGCCGAAGGGCGCCAGAGGGTGCTCGATGTCGCTTTCATCGAGCAGCACACCCATGGCTTCGAGGCCTTCGAAGCACGCATCCGCAGCTACACCTGGGAGCAGCTGGAACGTCGCTCCGGCCTCACCCGCGCAGCGATGGAAGCGGCAGCCACCGCCTATGCCCGCTGCGAGCGGGTGATTGCCCCCTATGGTATGGGCCTGACCCAGCACCGCCACGGCGTGCAGACCATCCAGATGCTGGTCAACCTGCTCCTGCTGCGCGGCAACATGGGCAAGGAGGGCGCGGGCATCCTGCCGGTGCGCGGCCACTCCAACGTGCAAGGTCAGCGCACCGTCGGCATCACCGAAAAGGCAGCGAAGGTGCCGGTGGACAACCTGCGTCGGCAGTTCGGTTTCGAGCCGCCGAGCGAAGATGGCGTGAATACGGTAGAGGCCTGCGAGGGCATCCTCGACGGCAGCATCCGCGGCTTCATCGGCCTGGGCGGCAACTTCGTCCGCGCCATTCCTGACACCCTGCAGATGGAGCCGGCCTGGCGCAAACTGCGGTTGTCGGTGCAGGTGTCGACCAAGCTCAACCGCAATCACCTGATCACCGGCGAAGTGTCTTATATCTTGCCTTGCCTCGGTCGCACCGAGATCGACCGCCAGGCCACCGGCGAGCAACGCCACACAACCGAGGACAGCACCGGCTGCATCCGGGCCTGGCGCGGCGCCGCCGAGCCGGCTGGCGAACTGCTCTTATCGGAACCGGCGATCATCGCGCGACTGGCCAAGGCCACGCTCGCGCCCAACCCGATGCTGGACTGGGACGCCTGGGTCGCGGACTACAGCCTGATCCGCGACGCCATCGCCGAGAGCTACCCGGAGATCTTCCACGACTTCAATGTGCGCATGATGGAACCCGGCGGCTTCCATCGCCCGCTCGGCGCCAGCCAGCGGCGCTGGGACACCGAGACCGGCAAGGCCAACTTCATCAACCCGCCTTCGCTGAGCATGGACCCGGATACCGAGGAAGGCGGCCACGAACGGCACGACGTGCTGCAGATGATGACGCTGCGCAGCAACGACCAGTTCAACACCACGGTCTACGGGTACGACGACCGCTTCCGCGGCATTCACGGCACCCGCGCGGTGATCCTGATGAACCGCAACGACATCGTCCGCCTGGGCCTGGCCGAGAACGACCGCATCGAGGCGATCACCGTGGTCGATGACGGCGTACACCGCGCGGTCGGCCCGCTGCGGGTGACGCCCTACAGCATTCCGGAGGGCTGCTGCGCAGGCTACTACCCCGAATGCAACGCCCTGCTGCCGGTCTGGCACCATGCCGAACGCAGCAAGGTGCCGGCGGCCAAGTCGATTCCGGTCCGGCTGCGCAAGATGATCGCCGCGGCGGTAGCCGGCGACGTGCCGCGCCAGCCCAGCCGCCCGCAACGCAGCGAACAACCAGGGCCTGCGTAGCGCCTCGTGCAGAACCACGGCTGTCGATGAACCTCACCGACAGCCGTTGAAAAGCCGGAAGCAGTCCCCCATATCAACCGCATTCGGGCATTCATCGCCCCGCAGTGTGGAGATTTTCCTTTGACCACCATCGTTTCAGTGCGCCGCAACGGCAAAGTCGTCATGGGCGGCGACGGCCAGGTTTCCCTCGGCAACACCGTCATGAAAGGCAACGCCAAGAAGGTCCGCCGCCTCTATCACGGCCAGGTCCTGGCCGGCTTCGCCGGCGCCACCGCCGATGCCTTCACCCTCTTCGAGCGCTTCGAAGGTCAGCTGGAGAAGCACCAGGGCCATCTGGTGCGCGCCGCCGTCGAGCTGGCGAAGGACTGGCGCACCGACCGCTCCCTAAGCCGTCTGGAAGCCATGCTCGCTGTGGCCAACAAGGATGCCTCGCTGATCATCACCGGCAACGGCGACGTGGTGCAGCCCGAAGACGACCTGATCGCCATGGGCTCCGGCGGCGGCTTTGCCCAGGCCGCGGCCAAGGCCCTGCTGCTCAAGGCCGGCGCCGACATGTCGGCCCAGGAAATCGCCGAGACGGCGCTGAACATCGCCGGCAGCATCTGCGTGTTCACCAATCAGAACCTGACCATCGAGGAGCTCGACAGCGCGGTCTAATCGCCTGTCGTTCCGGAGTACCGCACCATGTCCATGACGCCCCGCGAGATCGTCCACGAACTCAACCGCCACATCATCGGCCAGGACGACGCCAAGCGCGCCGTGGCCATCGCCCTGCGCAACCGCTGGCGGCGCATGCAGCTGCCCGCCGAGCTGCGCCAGGAAGTCACCCCGAAGAACATTCTGATGATCGGCCCCACCGGCGTCGGCAAGACCGAAATTGCCCGCCGCCTGGCCAAGCTGGCCAACGCGCCGTTCCTGAAAGTGGAAGCCACCAAGTTCACCGAGGTCGGCTATGTCGGCCGTGACGTCGAATCGATCATCCGCGATCTGGCCGACGCGGCGCTGAAGATGCTGCGCGAGCAGGAGGTGCACAAGATGCGCCACCGCGCCGAAGACGCCGCCGAAGAACGCATCCTCGACGCCCTGCTGCCGCCGGCGCGCCCGGTAGGCTTTTCCGAAGAGCCGGTGCAGAGCGGTGATTCCAACACCCGTCAGCTGTTCCGCAAGCGCCTGCGCGAAGGCCAGCTGGACGACAAGGAGATCGACATCGAGGTCGCCGAGAGCCCGGCCGGGGTGGAGATCATGGCCCCGCCCGGCATGGAGGAGATGACCAACCAGCTGCAGAACCTCTTCGCCAACATGGGCAAGGGCAAGAAGAAGAGCCGCAAGCTGAAGATCAAGGAAGCCTTCAAGCTCATCCGCGACGAGGAAGCCGCGCGCCTGGTCAACGAAGAAGACCTCAAGGCCCGCGCCCTGGAGGCGGTGGAGCAGAACGGCATCGTCTTCATCGACGAGATCGACAAGGTTGCCAAGCGCGGCAATACCAGCGGCGCCGACGTTTCCCGCGAGGGCGTGCAGCGCGACCTGCTGCCGCTGATCGAGGGCAGCACGGTCAACACCAAGCTGGGCATGGTCAAGACCGACCATATTCTCTTCATCGCCTCCGGAGCCTTCCACCTGTCCAAGCCCAGCGACCTGGTGCCGGAACTGCAGGGTCGCCTGCCGATCCGCGTGGAGCTCAAGGCGCTGTCACCGCAGGACTTCGAGCGCATCCTCACCGAGCCGCATGCGGCGCTCACCGAGCAGTACCGCGAGCTGCTGAAGACCGAAGGGCTGCACATCGAGTTTCTCGAGGACGGCATCAAGCGCATCGCCGAGATCGCCTGGCAGGTCAACGAGAAGACCGAGAACATCGGTGCCCGTCGCCTGCACACCCTGCTCGAGCGTCTGCTGGAGGAGGTCTCCTTCAGTGCAGCCGACCTGGCCGGCAAGCAGCAGGGCGAACCGATCCGCATCGACGCCGCCTACGTCAACGAGCACCTCGGCGAACTGGCGCAGGACGAAGACCTGTCGCGCTACATCCTCTGACCGTCACGGCCGTGGCGATTGCCACGGCAGATTTTTCCGGAGCGTCGCATGCGCATCCCCACTGCAATCAAACTGCACAAGGCGTCCAGAACGCTGGAACTGGAATACGGCGCCGACGAGCGCTACGTGCTGCCCGCCGAGTTCCTGCGCGTGCATTCGCCATCGGCGGAAGTCCAGGGCCACGGCAACCCGGTGCTGCAGACCGGCAAGCTGAAGGTCGCGCTGGAGCAGATCGAGCCGGCCGGCCAGTACGCCCTGAAGCTGACCTTCAGCGACGGCCACGACAGCGGCCTCTACACCTGGGACTACCTCGAACGCCTGGCGCTGAATCAGCAGGCGCTATGGGACGCCTATCTCGCGGCACTGGCGGCCGCCGGCAAGTCCCGCGACCCCGATGAGTCCGTGGTCAAGCTGATGCTCTGAGCCGCCGCGGCGAGGATTGCACCCTCCCGCTCTTGCGCGCCTGACCGATTCAAAGTCGTAACCGCAGGCGCCTCCCCGCCTGCTTCATGCCTTGCCCCACCGCTTCCAGAGCCGTACGACCACAGCGCGACCCTGCGGTCGAAAAACGACAGCCGAGCCGCACAAGCGCTTAAGAAACCTCCGAGGCCGGCCGCTAAGTGCAGGGACACTTACGCGCCGCTAATGCGGCGACCCGGCACAAGACGCCTCGCTGCAGTGTTCTTGCGACTGCGCCTGCCTCGACTTTCTGGAGCGTTCACACATGATCTCCCGCTTTTTCACCGACCTGGCCGTCACGCGCAAGCTTGGCCTGGGCTTCGGTTTCATGGTCCTGCTGACACTTCTGGTTGCCGCCATCGCCGTCACCAGCCTGAACGGGTTGCTGGAGCGCAACCAGAAGCAGACCCGCCTGTCCCAGGTCCAGGAAGCCTCCTACGCGGTAGATACCGCACGCACCCTGTTCGAACAAAGCGGCAGCGACGCCCACGCCCAGCAGGTGACCGGCAAGATCGGCGAAGTCCGCAACCACCTGCAGGACATCCGCACCACCCTGACTGCTGCCGATGATCAGCGCGACATCGCCTCCGCGCTCCAGTATGCCGAGCGCATCGAACGCAGCTTCCAGGAGCTGAAGCAGGCCCGCGAAAGCCGCGAACAGAGCCGGGGCGTGATGGTCAGCAGCGCCGGCGAGGCCCTCAAGGCGCTCGGCGAACTGGAAGAGCAGATCTACCAGACCCTCGAACAGTCCGCCGACGACCCGCTCGTCGTACAGCAGGCCCGCGCCCTCGCCGAACTAACCCGGCGCGTACTGGAGAGCCGCTACCTGGTGCGTGGCTACATCTTCCAGCACACCGAAGAGTCTGCGCAGCTCGCCTATGCCGGCCTCGATCGCTCCCGTGAACAGGCCGATCTGCTGCGCGGCCTGCTACCTGTCGATCAACACAGCCATCTCGACCGCATGACCAGCGCCCTGCAGCGCTACCGTGCAGCGATCGAGACCTTCAAGGTCGGCATGGATGCGACCATCCAGGCTCGCACGGCGCTGGCCTCCGAAATCGGCGATCTGCTGGAAATCAACGGCAATCTCTACCGCAACCAGCAGACCAAGATGCTCGGCGAAACGCAGCAGGCGCGCATCCAGACGATGCTGACCGCCTTCGCCAGTGCACTGCTCGGCCTGCTCGCGGCCTGGTTCATTGCCCGCCAGATCATTCTGCCGTTGCGCCACACCCTGGCCATGGCCCGGCGCATCGCCGACGGCGACCTCTCCGGCCAGGACAGCGCGCAACGCCGCGACGAGCTGGGCCAGCTGGAAAGCGCGATGCAGGACATGCGCCAGAGTCTGCGCAAGCTGATCGGCAGCATCGGCGACAGCTCGACGCAGATCGCCGCCGCTGCCGAGGAGCTGTCTGCCGTCACCGAACAGACCAGCGCCGGCGTCAACGATCAGCGCCAGGAGACCGATCAGGTGGCCACGGCGGTGAACGAGATGGCCGCCACCGTTCAGGAAGTGGCGCGCAATGCGGTCGATGCCGCACAGGCCACTGCCGAAGCGGACCAGCAGGCGGTACAGGGCGAGAAGCTGGCAGGCGACGCCGTCGCCCAGATCGAGCGCATGGCGATGCAGGTCGCCAATACCGGCGAGGCGATGGAGCACCTACGCCGCGACAGCGATGCCATCGGCAGTGTGCTGGATGTGATCAAGGCAGTCGCCGAGCAGACCAATCTGCTGGCGCTCAATGCCGCCATCGAGGCGGCGCGGGCTGGTGAAGCCGGCCGCGGCTTCGCCGTGGTGGCAGACGAAGTACGCGCCCTGGCGCAACGCACCCAGCAATCGACCGAGGAGATCGAGAAGCTGATCGGCACCCTGCAGAACAGTGCCCAGAGCGCCAGCCAACTGATGCGCGACAATCAGCAGCTGAGTGACAGCACGGTCGAACTGACCCGCCGGGCCGGAGACGCCCTGAGCGTCATCGCCCGTACCGTGTCGACCATCCAGAGCATGAACCAGCAGATCGCGGCGGCGGCCGAGCAGCAGAGCGCCGTGGCCGAGGAGATCAACCGCAGCGTGGTCAGCGTGCGTGACATTTCCCTGCAAACCGCCACCGCCAGTGACGAGACGGCGCGCGCCAGCACCGAACTGGCCCAGCTGGGCAACGCGCTCCAGCAGCAGATCGGCCGCTTCCGCCTCTGACTGCCAGGCGCAGGGCCACGTGGCCCTGCGCCGCCGTTCAGGCCAGCGTCTTGTCCAGTGCCTGCTCGATCTGGCCCTGAATGCTGCTGCCCATGGCCGAAAGCAGCAGGCCGAGGTTGAGCAGCACCTTCACGCTGTCCTCGCGCACTTCGATGCGCCCGTCCGCGCCACTGCGCCTGACCGCCAGCACATCACCCTGCCACTGACAGCTCACGCCGAACTCGCGGGCCAGGCGTGCGGCGAGCTCGTCGGCCTTTTCGCGGGCCGCGTCGCGGCCGAGGTTGTGGGAACGTTCGACGATGATCTGCGCCATGACGGCTCCTGGCTGCGCCCGAAAAGGCGCGCACTATAGCAAAGTGGCAAGTCTGCTCCGCGGCACCCCGAGCTCGACCCTGCGACATGTCGCCGCTAGACCTTTTGCCGGCCGCCACCTGCTCGACGCTTATCAGCCGCCTTTTTAGGTTTAGAATGCCGGGCACATTCTTCGGGTGAAAGTGACATGACCGATCCTCGCAAAGCGCATGACGCAGAACCGACCACCCATTTCGGCTACAAGAACGTGCCGGAAAGCCAGAAGGCGCAGAAGGTGGCCGAGGTGTTCCATTCCGTTGCCGCCAAGTACGACCTGATGAACGACCTGATGTCCGGCGGCATCCACCGACTGTGGAAGCGCTTCACCATCGAGCTGTCCGGCGCGCGCCACGGCAATCGGATTCTGGACATCGCCGGCGGCACCGGCGACCTGACCCGCCAGTTCTCCCGCATCGTCGGCCCCACGGGTGAAGTGGTGCTGGCCGACATCAATGCCTCGATGCTCAAGGTCGGCCGCGACAAGCTGCTGGACAAGGGCGTGGCCGGCAACGTCAGGTTCGTCCAGGCCGATGCCGAGAAGCTGCCCTTCCCGGACAACTACTTCGACGTGGTCACCATCGCCTTCGGCCTGCGCAACGTCACCCACAAGGAAGACGCCATCGCCTCGATGCTGCGCGTGCTCAAGCCGGGCGGCCGGCTACTGGTGCTGGAATTCTCCAAGCCGACCAACCAGCTGTTCTCCAAGGCCTACGATGCCTACTCGTTCAGCCTGCTGCCGATGATGGGCAAGCTGATCACCAACGATGCCGACAGCTACCGCTACCTGGCCGAGTCGATCCGCATGCACCCGGATCAGGAAACCCTCAAGGGCATGATGGAAGCTGCCGGTTTCGAGCGCGTCAGCTACCACAACATGACCGGCGGCATCGTCGCCCTGCACCGCGGCATCAAGCCCTGATGCTGCGCGCTGCCCTGCTGGCCGGCGCCGAGCGCGGCATCAATCGCGTCCTGCGTCTGGACCCGACCGCACTGCCGCGGCTGGCGCGCCTGAGTGGCCGGGTCATCGAGATCGACTGCACGGCCCCGGCCTGGCGCCTGTTCATCCTCGCCGACGATGAAGGGCTGCGTCTGGCCGGCACCTGGGGTAGCGATGCCGACTGCCGGTTGCGCGCGCCGGCGAGCAGCCTGCTGCGCCTGGCCGCCAGCCGCAACAAGACCGCGGTGCTGCATGGTCCGGACGTCGAGATCGAGGGCGACAGCGGCTTGCTGATGAACCTCGCGGAGGTGCTGCAGGACCTGGAGCTGGACTGGGAGTACGAGATTTCCCGCTGGCTCGGTCCGGTCGGTGCACAGCTGCTCGGCTCCAGCCTGCGCAACCCGCTGGACTGGCTGCGCGACAGCGCCGGCTCGCTGCGCCAGGATCTGGCCGACTATCTCAGCGAAGAGTCGCGCACGCTGGTCGGCCAGGCCGAAGCCCAGGCGCGCTTCGACGAACTGGATGACATGAAACTCGCCCTCGACCGACTCGAGGCGCGCATCGAGCGCCTCGCCCTCAACCTGAATCCAGATCGCTCCGAATGAAGCTGTTCGCCGCCGCACGCCGCCTGTTCCGCATCCTGCTGGTGGTGATCCGCTACCGCCTCGATGACATCATCCTCGACCTGCCGATGCCCTGGTGGCTGCGCGGCACCAGCTATCTGCTGCCCTGGCGCTGGGTTCCGCGGCGGCGCAGCGCGCTGTCGCGGGGCGCTCGTCTGCGCCTGGCGCTGGAAGGGCTGGGGCCGATCTTCATCAAGTTCGGGCAGATTCTCTCGACCCGTCGCGACCTGCTGCCGCCGGATATCGCCGAAGAACTGGCGATGCTGCAGGACCGAGTACCCCCATTCGACTCGGCCGTCGCCACGGCGCTGATCGAGCAGCAGCTGGGTGCCCCGGTCGGCGAACTGTTCGCCCGCTTCGACAGCAAACCGCTGGCCTCCGCGTCCGTGGCCCAGGTGCATGCCGCCAAGCTGCGTTCCGGCGAGGAAGTGGTGGTCAAGGTGGTACGGCCGAACCTCAAGCCGATCATCAGCCAAGACCTGGCCTGGTTGTTCATGCTGGCCAATACCGCCGAACGCATCTCCATCGACGCGCGCCGCCTGCACCTGGTGGAAGTGGTCGACGACTATGCCAAGACCATCTACGACGAACTCGACCTGCTGCGCGAAGCGGCCAACGCCAGCCAGCTCAGGCGCAACTTCGAAGGCTCGGCACTGCTCTACGTGCCGCAGGTGTACTGGGACTATTGCCGGTCGCAAGTGCTCGTCATGGAGCGCATCTATGGCGTACCGGTGACAGACATGGCCGGTCTGGCACGGCAGAACACCGACATGCGCCAGCTGGCCGAACGCGGCGTGGAGATCTTCTTCACCCAGGTATTCCGCGACAGTTTCTTCCATGCCGACATGCACCCCGGCAACATCTTCGTCAGTACCCACCAGCCCTGGAGCCCGCAGTACATCGCAGTGGACTTCGGCATCGTCGGCAGCCTGACGCCGGAGGACCAGGACTACCTGGCGCGCAACCTGATGGCCTTCTTCAAACGCGACTACCGCAAGGTGGCGCAGCTGCACATCGACTCGGGCTGGGTACCGGCGGAAACCAAGGTCAACGAGTTCGAGGCGGCGATCCGTACCGTCTGCGAGCCGATCTTCGAGAAGCCGCTGAAGGACATCTCCTTCGGTCAGCTGCTGGTGCGCCTGTTCCAGGTGGCGCGGCGCTTCAACATGGAGGTGCAGCCGCAACTGGTGCTGCTGCAGAAGACCCTGCTCAATATCGAGGGCCTGGGCCGCGAGCTGTATCCCGACCTCGACCTCTGGAGCACCGGCCAGCCCTACCTCGAGCGCTGGATGCGCGAGCGCATGGGCCCGCGCCAGCTGCTGAAGAATGCCCAGGCGCAGATCGAACAGCTGCCGCACCTGGCGCACATGACCCGCGAACTGCTCGAACGCATGTCGCATCCCCACGCCAACAACCCGCCGCCACCATGGCGCGAGCGCCGCCACTGGCCGCTGCGACTGGTCGGCGCGATCCTGCTCGGCAGCGGCGCAACGCTCGCCGCCGGCGCCGAGAGCTTTACCGCCCTCAACGCCTGGCCGGCCTGGATCATGCTCGTGGCCGGCACCTTCATCGTGGTGCGCCGATAGCCATCGCTGGTGGGGGCTGGCACACTTGACGCATTGAGCGGAGAATCCGATGAACTGGCTGGACGAAATCAACTGGAACGCCGATGGCCTGGTCCCGGCGATTGCCCAGGACCACAAGACCGGTCGCGTGCTGATGATGGCCTGGATGAATCGCGAGGCGCTGCAGCTGACCGCACAGGAAAACCGCGCCATCTACTGGTCACGTTCGCGTGGCAAGCTGTGGCGCAAGGGCGAGGAGTCCGGACATGTGCAGCAGCTGCACGAGCTGCGCCTGGACTGTGATGCCGACGTGATCATCCTGATGGTCGAGCAGATCGGCGGCATCGCCTGCCACACCGGTCGCGAAAGCTGCTTCTACCGCGTGTTCGAGAACGGCGCCTGGAAAGTCGTCGAGCCGGTGCTCAAAGACCCGCACGCCATCTACGCGGAGCACAAGCATGAGTGACACCCTCACCCGCCTGGCCGAGGTGCTGGAGGCCCGCAAGGGCGCGGCGCCGGACAGTTCCTACGTCGCCAGCCTGTATCACAAGGGCCTGAACAAGATTCTCGAGAAGGTCGGCGAGGAATCGGTGGAAACCATACTCGCCGCCAAGGACGCCGCCGTCAGTGGCGATTCCAGCGATCTGATCTACGAAACCGCCGATCTCTGGTTCCACAGCCTGGTCATGCTCGCCGCTCTCGGCCAGCACCCGCAGGCCGTGCTGGATGAACTGGATCGACGCTTCGGTCTCTCCGGACACGCGGAAAAAGCCGCGCGTCCGCAAACCTGATTCACATCGGAGATATCACCATGGGTTTTGGCGGCATCAGCGTCTGGCAACTACTGATCATCCTGCTCATCGTCATCATGCTGTTCGGCACCAAGCGCCTCAAGGGCCTGGGCTCCGACCTCGGTGATGCGATCAAGGGCTTCCGCAAATCCATGGGCACCGACGAGGAAAAGCCTGGCGTGGAAGACAAGCAGAACCACACCATCGATGCGCAGGCGCGCAAGGTCGAAGAACCGACCAAGAAAGACTAGTCCCTGGCTCGACGCGGGCGCGCAGTTGCTGCGCGACCGCTCTCTCTATTGATGTGAGCACGTCCTGATGTTCGATATCGGTTTCACCGAACTGCTACTGGTCGGCCTGGTGGCGCTGATTGTGCTCGGCCCGGAGCGCCTGCCGGGTGCGGTGCGGACCACCGGGCTTTGGGTTGGCCGGCTGAAGCGCAGCTTCAGCAACATCAAGGCCGAAGTGGAGCGCGAAATCGGCGCCGACGAGATCCGCCGGCAGTTGCACAACGAGCGCATCCTCGACCTGGAGCGGGAGATGAAGCAGAGCATCATGCCGCCGCCCGCCAGCAAGCCGGCCGCCACGCCGCCGTCGACCCCCAGCGAGGGCGCCGGCCAGCCCGCGAATGCCGCGAGCAGCAGTCCCGGCGATACGGTGCCGCCCGTTGCGAACCCGCCCGCGACGAGCACCGAGACCGCTCAGCCCCTTCGCTCCGACAGACCATCCGAACCATGAGCAAGCCTTCCATCGACGACCAGGAAATGCCGCTGGTCGCGCACCTGACCGAGCTGCGCAAACGCCTGCTGCGCTGCGTGGTGGCCATCGCCCTGCTCTTCGCCGGGCTGTTCTACTTCTCGCAACAGATCTACGCGCTGGTCGCCGCGCCACTGCGGGCCTACCTGCCCGAAGGCGCGACGATGATCGCCACCGGCGTCGCCTCGCCGTTCCTGACGCCATTCAAGCTGACCCTGATGGTCGCGCTGTTTCTCTCGATGCCGATCATCCTGCACCAGATCTGGGGGTTCATCGCACCCGGCCTGTACAAGCACGAGAAACGCATCGCCGTGCCGCTGCTGGTGTCGAGCATCTTCCTGTTCTACGCCGGCATGGCCTTCGCCTATTTCGTGGTGTTCCCGATCATGTTCGGCTTCTTCGCCAGCGTGACGCCCGAAGGCGTGTCGATGATGACCGATATCGGCCAGTACCTGGATTTCGTCCTCACGCTGTTCTTCGCCTTTGGCGTGGCCTTCGAAATCCCGGTGGCGACCTTCCTGCTGATCTGGGTCGGCATCGTCGACGTTGCCACCCTGCGCAAGAGCCGCCCCTATGTCATCGTTGGCTGCTTTGCCGTCGGCATGGTGCTGACGCCGCCGGATGTGTTCTCACAGTCGCTGCTGGCCGTGCCCATGTGGCTGCTGTTCGAAGCCGGCGTGATCTGCGGCAGCATGATCCGAAAGCGCGAGGAGCATTTCCGCGGCGATGCCGAGGATGACGTCCCGCCATCCGGCGACCAGCCGCCCGCACCACGCCCGTGAACCTGCTGCTGCTCGAGGAAGGCGACTTCGTCGCCGCCGACCGGGTACGGCTGCGCGACCGCCGCCTGACCCACATGCGCGACGTGCACCGCGTCGAAGTCAATGAGAGCCTCAGGGTCGGCCGGCTCGGCGGCCAGATGGGCAGCGGTCGGCTGCTGCGCCTGGACGCCACCGAGGCCGAGCTGCAGGTGAGCTTCGACCAGCCGCCGCCGGCCAAGCTGCCGGTGACCCTGCTGCTGGCACTGCCACGACCGAAGATGCTGCGCCGGGTGCTGCAGACCGTCGCTGCCATGGGCGTGCCACGACTGGTCCTGCTCAACAGCTACCGGGTGGAAAAGAGCTTCTGGCAAACGCCCTTCCTCGAACCGGCCGCCATCCGTGAACAGCTGATCCTCGGCCTCGAACAGGCGCGCGATACCGTGTTGCCCGAGGTCATCATCGAAAAACGCTTCAAGCCCTTCGTCGAGGACCGTCTGCCGCAGCTCGCGGCAGGCACCTGCGGGCTGGTCGGTCATCCCGGCGATTTCCCGGCCTGCCCACGCGCGGTCGGGGGGCCGGTCACCCTGGCGATCGGTCCGGAAGGCGGCTGGATTCCCTACGAGGTGGAGAAATTCACCGCCGCCGGACTGCAACCGGTGCAGCTGGGCGAACGCATTCTGCGCGTGGAGACGGCGGTCAGCGCCCTGCTGGCCCGGTTGTTCTAGCGCCGCCTGGAGGCGGTGCGGCGCTGCACCCGCGACGGGCGCGACGACCGACGCAGACGGCACTCCGATGAACGTAGCGCACCCACCCGGTGCGAGAGAGTCAGAGATTGGGACTGCTCACGCTTCGGCGCGTCTGCGCCGCGGCCTAGACATTTCAACGAATCCCTAAAAAGAGCCGTTCTTGCCATGCGACCACTGACCATCGACATGCACCGTCTGGAATTCGCTCTGGACGGGCGCGACATCGCCGAATACTACCTGGACCTGGAAAGTGGCGAGATCCGCGCCATCTTTCCCGGCGATCCGCCTCCCGGAGCCATGGACAAGTACGACGTCAAGGACGATCGCTACCTGCACATCGAACCACTGGACCTCGCCCAATCGATCGCCATGCGCGAGGCCTTCCTGTTCACCCAGCACGATCCCATCGCCCATGCGGTCCTGAGCAATGCACTCAAGGGCCGCAAGCCCCTACGTACCTTCGACTTCAAACTGGAAGACTTTCCCGAGGTCAGGGAAGCCTGGCTGCGCTACCAGACGGTGCAGCTGCGCGAATACGCCATCACCTGGTTGCGCGACAACGATCTGGAGCCGGTCCGCCACTGACACTCAGCTTTCGAGGAGGAACGTCACCGGCCCGTCGTTGACGAGGTGCACCTGCATCTCGGCGCCGAAACGCCCACAGGCCACCTCTGGATGCTGGTCGCGGGCACGCGCCAGCAGGTAGTCGTACAGCGCCTCGCCGTGGGCAGGCGGCGCTGCGCTGGAGAAGCTCGGGCGCAGGCCGCTGCGGGTGTCCGCGGCAAGGGTGAACTGCGACACCAGCAGCAGGCCGCCGCCGATGTCCTTCAGCGACCGGTTCATCTTGCCCTGCTCGTCGCCGAACACACGGTAGTTGAGCAGCTTGTGCAGCAGCTTGTCGGCGCGCGCCTGGTCGTCCTCGCGCTCGACCCCGACCAGCACCAGCAGACCCTGATCGATGGCACCGACTATCTCGCCGGCCACCTCGACCCGCGCGTGGCGGACCCGCTGGATCAGCCCCTTCATTCGGCATCCGCCGGCGGCAGGTCGAGCAGGCGGTGGGCGATCTCGCCGGTCGCGCGGACCAGCGCATCGGCGATGCCCACCTCCGCAGCCGAGTGTCCGGCATCGCGAATGATCTGCAGCTCACTGTTGGGCCAGGCCTGGTGCAGTGCCCAGGCGTTGTCCAGCGGACAGATGGCATCGTAGCGACCATGCACGATGATCCCTGGCAGATGGGCGATCTTCGGCATGTCGCGCAGCAACTGGTCGGGTTCGAGAAAGGCCTGGTTGACGAAGTAGTGGCACTCGATGCGCGCCATCGACAATGCACGGTGCGGATCGGCGAAACGCTCGACGACGTTGGGGTTGGGTCGCAGCGTCGCCGTGCGGCCTTCCCAGCATGACCAGGCCTTGGCCGCATGCATCTGGGCGATCTGGTCGCTGCCGGTGAGCCGGCGGTAGAACGCCTGCATCAGATCGTCGCGCTCCTCGGGCGGAATCGGCGCGACGAAGTCCTGCCAGTAATCCGGGAACAGCCGGCTGGCGCCTTCCTGATAGAACCAGGACAGGTCTTCCGGCCTGCAGAGGAAGATGCCACGCAGAATCAGCGCGTGCACGTGCTCGGGAAAGGCCTGGGCATAGGCCAGTGACAGCGTCGAACCCCAGGAGCCGCCGAACAGCACCCATTTGTCGATGCCCAGATGCTCGCGGATGCGCTGCATGTCGGCGATCAGGTGCGCGGTGGTGTTGTTCTCCAGGCTGGCATGCGGCGTCGAGCGACCGCAGCCCCGCTGGTCGAAGGTGATGATGCGATAGAGGCTCGGATCGAAGAAGCGCCGGCTGATGGCATCGCAGCCACCGCCAGGGCCGCCATGCACGAACAGCACGGGCAGGCCATCCGGCGATCCACTCTCGTCGACGTAGAGCACATGCGGTTCTTCCACCGCCAGCTCGTGCCGGGCGTAGGGTTTGATCTCCGGATACAAGGTCTGCATGGCACACTCCTGATCTGCGGCGGGCCGGCCGGCCCGCATGACGTTTGCGGCATCATAGCGAGGTTCGGGGAGTTGAGCATGTCAGCATGGAAAATAGCGGCGCTGGCGGTATTGCTGGCACTTGTCGGCTGCGGTCGGGACGATCCGCAGGCGGCGTTGCAGCAGGCGGCAGAGCAGCTGCAGGCGAGCCTGGAAAGCAAGCAGGCCGGGGAGCTGATGGCACTGCTGCACGCCGATTTCCAGGCCCAGCAGCAGTACGATCGCGACTGGGTCCGGCGCACGGCGACGCTGATGTTCATGCGCCATCGCAACGTCCGGGTGATCGCCCTGAGCCAGCGCAGCTGGATCGATGCAACCTACCCGGACCGCGGCCATACCGAGGCGCAGGTCGCGCTGACCGGTGCGGAGGCCCTGCTGCCGCAGCAGGCCGGGCACTATCAGGTCAGGCTGGAGTGGCGACAGGAGAACGGCAGCTGGCAACTGGCGCGTCTGCAGTGGCAGTGAGCAGCGCCGGTTGCAGGCCACCTCACTGGCGCCAGATCAGCTCAGAGGTGTCGTAGCCTCTGCGTTCGGCCTCGCTGAGCAGACGGGCGCGCGTCGCCTGGTCGACCTCGGCATCGCGGGCCAGCAGCCAGAGATATTTGCGGTCGGGGCTGCCGACCAGGGCGGTGCTGTACCCTTCATCCAGATAGAGCACCCAGTAGTGCCCCTTGGTCAGATCCGGGAACAGACGGCCAAACCAGTTATCGAAGCGCACCCACAGCCGATCGGTGCGACCGGCCTGCTGCGGTACCGCCTCGCCCTTGGCTTCCTGCCATTCGCCATCTTCCGTCTCGCAGCGATTGGTGACCGCTACCTTGCCGTTGGCCTGCAGCTGGTAATGCGCTTCGGAACGCAGGCAGTCGCGCTGGAAGAACATCGGCAGGCGCGCCAGCTCGTACCAGGTGCCCTGGTAGCGCGCCAGATCCACCTCGCCCACGGTTTCCGGCGGCCGCTCACGCCCGCCTCCCACACAGCCGCTCAACAGGATCAGGCACAGCAGGGCGACACTCGCACGCATGGGAATCTCCAGACGGTTTCGGCGTTTACTTCAGCCCCTTGCCGGAAAACATCATCACCTTGTCGCCGGCGAACTGGACGCTGATGAAGCGGTTCTTCTCACCCCAGGTACAGCTGGACATGCCCAGCGCACCGGCGCATTCCGAAGGCTTGCCCAAGAGCTTCTCCACTTCCACCCGTTCCATGCCGGGCTTGAGCTTGGCGAAGTTCTCCTGGGTGATCGGGCTGCAGGCGGCCAGCAGAACCGTGCAGGCGATCAGCAATGGGGTACGCAATGACATATCGAGCTCCTTGCTTCTTTTTAAGTTCAGCGCTGCAGAGCGGGGTTCTGCTGCGCCAGCCCAACGACGGCGGCGGCGGGGCTAGAACGACGAACCTGGCTGCTGCAGGAACGATTGTTCGGCATCGCTGCTGTCGCGTCCGAGAATGGCGTTGCGATGCGGGAAGCGCCCGAAGCGGGAGATGACGTCCCGATGGCGTTCGGCATAGTCGAGGAAGTCGCGGAACAGCGCCTGTTCGTGCTCGGCGGCAATGTCGCGCAGGGCCGTGAAGTGCGCCACTGCCAGATCCTGCACCGCCAGATTCTCCGCGTGTTCGAGCACCAGATAGATGAATACGCGCTGGATCGGCGAGAGCAGCATGTCGCCGCCATGGGCAAGACCATCGCGAACCAGCTGCTGTGCGCGCTCATCGCCGGCGAAGGCCCGCGGGGTGTCGCGATGGATCATCCGGGGCAACTGGTCAAGCAGCAGCACCAGGGCCAGCCAACCCTCGGGCAGTTCGGCCCAGTCCTGCAGGTCGCCGTTCAGCGCCTGCTCGACCAGCGCGCCGAAGCGCTCGCGCGCCTCGGCATCCTGTTGTGGACGGTAGCCGAACCAGAGCCGCTGTTTTTCAGCCGCGATCTCGGTTGCGCTGGTGCCCTGGCCGAACCACCAGTGGAGCAAGTCCTGCCAGGGCGCCTGCACCGGTCAGCCCTGGTGGTAGCCGGTGACGCGCTCGACTTCTTCCTTCGAGCCGAGGAACACCGGCACGCGCTGGTGCAGCGATTGCGGCTGGATCTCGAGGATACGCTGGGTACCGGTGGTGGCGGCACCGCCGGCCTGCTCGATGATCATCGACATCGGGTTGGCTTCATACATCAGGCGCAGCTTGCCGGCCTTGTCCGGCTCGCGGGCGTCACGCGGGTACATGAAGATGCCGCCACGGGTGAGGATGCGGTGCACGTCGGCGACCATCGAGGCAATCCAGCGCATGTTGTAGTTCTTGCCCAGCGGGCCTTCCTTGCCGGCCAGCAACTCGCCGACGTAGCGCTTGACCGGCTCTTCCCAGTGGCGCTGATTGGACATGTTGATGGCGAATTCGGCAGTGCTCTGCGGCACGCAGAGGTTCTCGTGGGTGAGCACGAAGCTGCCCAGCTCGCGGTCGAGGGTAAAGCCCATCACGCCGTGGCCAAGGGTGAGCACCAGCATGGTCTGCGGGCCGTAGATGGCGTAACCGGCGGCGACCTGCTTGGTGCCCGGCTGCAGGAAGGCTTCCTCGCCGAGGGCGTCGTTCTGGCTGAAGCAGGCATCCGGGCAGCGCAGCACCGAGAAGATGGTGCCGACCGAGACGTTCACGTCGATGTTGCTGGAGCCGTCCAGCGGGTCGAAGACCAGCAGATAGGCGCCCTTCGGGTATTTGCCGGGAATCTGGTACGCGTTGTCCATTTCCTCGGAAGCCATGCCGGCCAGGTGGCCGCCCCACTCGTTGGCTTCCAGCAGGATTTCGTTGGAGAGCACGTCGAGCTTTTTCTGCACTTCGCCCTGCACGTTCTCGCTGCCGGCGCTGCCCAGCACGCCGCCCAGCGCGCCCTTGGAAACCTGGTGGCTGATCGCCTTGCACGCGCGCGCCACGACCTCGATGAGAAAGCGCAGATCCGCCGGGGTGTTGTTGCTGCGAGTCTGCTCGATGAGGTAGCGACTGAGGGTTACGCGTGACATGGAAATGGCTCCGGAGGAAGGATAAACCCGCGCAGTTTAGCAGGCCGTAGGAAAACTAACTCCCCTCAGACCGGTCGGCCCCCCGCAGAGTTCAGCGCAGCGGCGAGCAGATTGCCAGCACGAGCGCGTCACCCCGCAGGTTCTGGCTGACCGCCGGCGGAAAAGCGCCGACGGGCCAGCCACTTACATCACTTTCCAGATCTCCCGGGCGTATTCGCGGATGGTGCGATCGGAGGAGAACCAACCCGTGCGCGCGGTATTGAGCACCGACGAGCGCCACCAGCGGGCCGGGTCGCGCCAGCGCTCTTCGACCTCCAGCTGGGCCTGCCAGTAGGCCTCGAAGTCGGCGCAGACCATAAACGTATCGTGCCAGCTGATACCGTCCACCAGGCCGACGTAGCGACCCGGATCGCCCGGTGAGAAACCGCCGCCGCGGATCGCCGACAGCACTTCGCTGAGACGATGCGACCCCGCGATGATGGCCTCGGCGTTGTACTCGTTGCCCTGCTTGCGCGCATTCACCTCCTGCGCGGTAAGGCCGAAGATGAACATGTGTTCCAGGCCGATCTGTTCGCTCATTTCCACGTTGGCGCCGTCCAGGGTGCCGATGGTCAGTGCGCCGTTGAGGGCGAACTTCATGTTGCTGGTGCCGGAGGCTTCGAGCCCGGCGGTGGAAATCTGCTCGGACAGGTCGGCCGCGGGAATGATGTCCTCGGCCAGGCTGACGTTGTAGTTGGGCAGGAACACCACCTTGAGCAGCCCGCGCACGGTCGGGTCGGCGTTGATGGTGTTGGCGATGTCGTTGGTCAGCTTGATGATCAGCTTGGCCTGGTGATAGCTGGCCGCCGCCTTGCCGGCGAAGATCTTCACCCGTGGCACCCAGTTGCCACCCGGATCGGAGCGGATGGCCTGGTACAGCGCCACGGTGTGCAGCAGGTTGAGCAGCTGGCGCTTGTACTCGTGGATGCGTTTGACATGCACGTCGAACAGCGCGGTCGGATCGACACTGATGCCCAGCCGCTCCTGGATCACATTGGCCAGATGGCGCTTGTTGGCCAGCCGTTGTTCGGCGAAGCGCTGGCGGAAGGCCGCCTGTTCGGCGTAGGGCTCGAGCTGGCGCAGGCGGGTTTCCGGCTCGTCGAGGACTTCCTCACCGAGATGCTCCACCAGCAACTGGGTCAGCTGCGGATTGGCCTGATAGAGCCAGCGGCGGAAGGTGATGCCATTGGTCTTGCTGTTGATGCGCTGCGGATAGAGGCGATGCAGGTCGGTGAACACGGTCTTGCGCATCAGCTGAGTGTGCAGCCCCGACACGCCGTTGGTGCTGTGCGAACCGAGGAAAGCCAGGTTGCCCATGCGTACCCGGCGGCCATGGTCCTCCTCGATCAGCGATACCGAACGCAGCAGCTCGGCGTCGTGGATGCCGCGCTCGCGCAGGTTGTCCAGATGGTAGGCGTTGATCAGGTAGATGATCTGCATGTGCCGTGGCAGCAGCCGCTCCATCAGCCCCACCGGCCAGGTCTCCAGCGCCTCGGGCAGCAGGGTGTGGTTGGTGTAGGACAGGGTGGCGGTGGTCAGCCTCCAGGCGTGCTGCCATTCGTAGCTGTGCACATCGACCAGCAGCCGCATCAGCTCGGCCACGGCGATGGCCGGGTGGGTATCGTTGAGCTGAATCGAGGTGTACTCGGGCAGGCTGTCCAGTGAGCCACGCTGCTTGAGATGGCGGCGCAGCAGGTCCTGCAGCGAAGCGGCGACGAAGAAGTACTCCTGGCGCAGACGCAGCTCCTGCCCCGCCTCGGTGCTGTCGGCCGGATAGAGCACCCTCGAGATGCTCTCGGCACGCGCCTCTTCCGCCGCGGCGCCGATGTGATCGCCAGCGTTGAAGCGCGCCAGGTGGAAGTCCGCTTCCGGCCGCGCGCGCCACAGGCGCAGCGTGTTCACCCCGGCACCACGCCAGCCGACGATGGGCGTGTCATAGGCGATCGCGCGCACGCCTTCGGCCCAGTGCCAGAAATGCTGAACCTCACCCTGCTCGTTGGTGGTCGCCGTGACACTGCCGCCGAAGCCGATCAGGTACTTGACCTCGGAGCGCTCGAACTCCCAGGGGTTGCCGAAATCCAGCCAGGTCTCGGTCTGTTCGTGCTGCCAGCCATCGACGATCGCCTGGCGGAACAGGCCATGGTCATAACGGATGCCGTAGCCATGGGACACCACGCCAAGGGTGGCCATGCTTTCCATGAAGCAGGCCGCGAGCCGCCCGAGGCCGCCATTGCCGAGCGCCGCGTCCGGCTCCAGCAGGCGGATGCGATCGATGTCCACGTCCAGTCCGGCCAGCGCCTCGCGCGCCACCTCGAACAGGCCCAGGTTGCTCAGGCTGTCCACCAGCAGACGGCCGATCAGGAACTCCAGGGAAAGGTAGTAGACCCGCTTCTGCCCGCCGGTATAGGCCTCGCGCGTGCAATCCATCCAGCGATCGATGGTGCTGTCGCGGGTGGCCAGGGCGACCGCATGGAACCAGTCATAGTCGGAGGCGTTCTCCGGATCCTTGCCCACCGAGTAGGTGAGCTTGCGCAAAACCCGCTCACGGAAAGCGGCGACTTCTTGGGCAGTGGCGTTGGCTGATTCCTGCGTCATGGACAGACCTCGGTTAGCGAAGACACACAAGAGGGACTCGCGGCAGCCGCGCCCGTTCACCTCCGTTCGGCGTTCCTGAAAAAGGGTTGCAGGTTTCCTTTACATCTGCGCTACCGCCTGTCCGGTCACCGGCGCCGGAAGGCACTGGTAATCGGCGCGCGAGCCGCTATGATCCGCGCGCCCAACCGCACCTGAAGACATCCCGTGAAGACAAGACTGATCGCCTCCGCCGACCCGGAACGCCTGGAAACCTGGGTACGCTACAGCGCCGGCCTGTGCCGTGACTGCCACGCGACCTGCTGCACCCTGCCGGTGGAAGTGCGCATCGACGACCTGATCCGCCTGGAACTGGTCGATGCCTTCGAGCGCGACGAGCCGGCGAAGAACATCGCCAAGCGCCTGAGCAAGGCGGGCATCGTCGAGCACTTCAATCACAAGCACGAAATCTTCACGCTGACGCGCCTGACCAATGGCGACTGCCTCTATCTGGACCGCAAGACGCGCCTCTGCACGGTCTATGCCAAGCGGCCGGACACCTGCCGCAACCATCCGCGCATCGGGCCACGCCCCGGCTACTGCGCCTATCGCAGCAAGAGCGGTGGCTGAGCGGCGCACCAGCGAACGCCGCCGACAGCGCGCCGGGCACCGATCCGGAACACCGCCGCACAGCGACCTCTACCGGGCCGGGCAAATGCCGTGAACGGACTGGCCAAACCGTGACTCAGGAGTCATGCTTGGCGTCTGTCTGTATCTTCGTAACATTTAGGAACCTGCCCGGCATGAGCCGCGATAGCCGCTACCTGGAAGCCATCCTTCACCACGACATTCCGCTGACCCGCTCGCTCGGGTTGCGTGTCGAGCAGTGGGAAAACCACGAGCTGCGCCTGCAGGTCCCGCTGCAGCCGAACATCAACCACAAGAGCAGCATGTTCGGCGGCAGCCTCTACTGCGCCGCCGTTCTGGCAGGCTGGGGCTGGCTGCATCTGCGCCTGCGCGAAGCCGGCATCGAAGACGGCCACATCGTCATCCACGAAGGCAAGATCGAATACCCGCTGCCGGTGGTCGACGACGCCATGGCCATCTGTTCGGCACCGAGCCCCGAGGCCTGGGAACGTTTCGAGTCGATCTACCGCCGGCGCGGGCGCTCGCGCCTCGAGCTGCACAGCCGCATCCTCGCCTCCGACGGTCGCGACGCCGTGCGCTTCACCGGGCAGTTCGTGCTGCACAAGTAACTGCTCGGCTGCGCCTGAGCGGCGCAGCCCTGCTGATCCTGCCTCGGGCGTAGCGCGGTCAGCTGCGGTTGGCCAGCTCGATCAGCATCTCGCGCCAGTCCACGCCGGCCGGAAGCGCCAGGAACGATGGATTGAGATACGTCTCCCGCGCCTCGTAGCGTAGCGGCGCACCTGCCACCTCCAGCACCTCGCCACCGGCACCTTCCAGCACCCCCTGTGCCGCCGCTGTGTCCCATTGCGAGGTCGGCGCCAGCCGCGGATAGCAGTCCGCCGAGCCCTCGGCGAGCAGACAGAACTTCAGCGAGCTGCCGACATTGGCCAGCGCCAGCTCACCGAAGCGTCCGCGCAGGCTGTCCAGCAGCCGCTCCTGCGCCGGGCTGCTGTGGCGCCGGCTGGCCACCACGGTAAAGCTCCCGACGGGATGCGGCCGCACGCGCAAGGGCTGCGTCGCGCCATCGGCCTCGCTGCGCCAGGCGCCGAAATCCTTGCCGCCGTAATAGCAGCGCCCGGACGCCGGAATGCCAACCACACCGAAGCGAACCTCGCCCTGCTCGATCAGCGCCACGTTGACGGTGAATTCCTCGCTGCCGGCGATGAATTCCTTGGTGCCGTCCAGCGGGTCGACCAGCCACCAGCGCGTCCAGCCGGCGCGCTCGGCCAGCGGCACCGCGCAATCTTCTTCGGAAAGCACCGGGATGCTGCCGTCCAGCGCCTGCAGGCCGTCCAGCAGCACATGATGAGCCGCCATGTCCGCCGCCGTCACCGGCGAGGCATCGGCCTTGGCCTGCACCTCCAGTTCGCTGCGCCAGTGCGGCAGGATCGCCTCGCCAGCCTGACGCACCAGATCGATCACTGCCGACAGGTAGGGATGACTCATTGGCCGAACTCCCCACGCTGGGTGAGAAGATCCCGCGCCAGATACAGCGCGGCGAGCGCGCGACCCTCGCTGAACTGCGGATGCTGCACCAGGCTCGACAGCTCATGCAGGCTGACCTGCTCCAGGCGCATCGGCTCCGGCTCGTCGCCGGGCAGCTGCTCCGGGTAGAGATCGCGCGCCAGTACCACCTGGATCTTCTGGCTCATGTAGCCGGGCGACAGCGACAGCTCGGTGAGCAGCTCCAGACGCCGGGCGCCGAAACCGGCCTCCTCCTTCAGCTCGCGGTTGGCCGCTTCCAGCACATCCTCGCCCGGCTCGATCAGCCCCTTGGGCAGCGACAGCTCGTAGCTGTCGGTACCGCCGCAGTACTCCTCGACCAGCAGCGCGTTCTCGGCGTCGGCCAGCGCCACGATCATCACCGCTCCGTAGCCGCTGCCCTTGCCGACCAGGCGCTCGTAGGTGCGTTCCACACCGTTGGAGAAGCGCAACTGCAATTCCTCGACGCGGAACAGGCGGCTGCTGGCGACGATTTCACGGGCGAGCACGGTGGGTTTCTGGCGCATGGGGAACTCCTGGAAACGCGAGCGGCTATCATAACCCGTGTTCCTGCACTGGCCGTGAGCGCTTTGCGACCAGCTGAACGCCCTGCCCGCCCTCACTAGGTCACTTGAGCCCCCCATGATCGCCACCCTGCCCTGGCCCGACATCGATACCGTCCTGCTCGACATGGACGGCACTCTGCTGGATCTTCACTTCGACAATCACTTCTGGCTCGAGCTGCTGCCGCAGCGCTACGCCGAACTGCACGGCATCAGCCGCGCCATGGCCGAACTGGAGCTCGCGCCGCTGTTCAACGAACACGTCGGCAAGCTCACTTGGTATTGCCTGGACTACTGGACACGCGAACTGAACCTGCCGATCCGCGAGATGAAGCGTGAGATAGCCGAGCTGATCGCCCTCAGACCCAGCGCCGACGAGTTCCTCTCGGCGCTGCGCCAGGCTGGCAAGCGCGTGGTGCTGATCACCAACGCCCACCGCGACTCGTTGTCGCTCAAGCTGGAGAAGATCGAACTGGCGCCCTGGTTCGATCGCCTGATCAGCTCCCACGACTATGGCTATCCGAAGGAGGCGGCGCAGTTCTGGTACGCGCTGCGCCAGGATCTGGCGTTCGACCCATCTCGCACGCTGTTCATCGACGATAGCCTGCCGATCCTGCGCAGTGCCCGGCATTTCGGCGTTGCCCATCTGCTCGCGGTGCGTGAGCCTGACAGCCGACGCGCGCCCAAGGACACCGAGGAATTCGTCGCCGTCGATGACTACCGCGAGCTGATCGCCAGCCTGCACGGCAATCAGGCGTGACGTCCGGCGCTGCCGCCGGGCAGCGGGAAGCTCTACACTACGCAACAGTTACCGTCGGCGGGAACCGGCTCAGGAAGAGCGCGGGCCGACACGCATCGAAACGCGACCCGCAGGCGCCGCATGCCTGTATTCGTAGTTCAGCCACGGATGATCGATAGGAAGCAACATGGCAGTAGGCGCGGAGCTCTGGCCCCAGAGTCACAGCGAAATGAGCGAGCGGATCCGCCGGCACGACTGGGGCGTGACCGTGCTCGGCGTGCCCGACGACTGGCCGGCGGCCCTGCGGCTGCTGCTCGAGACCGTCCTCGAGGCGCCCGTGCCCATGTGCATCCTCTGGGGCGAGCAGGCACTGCAGCTCTACAACGACGCACACGCCGCGCTGATCGGTGATCGTCATCCGGCCGAACTCGGCCAGCCTGCCTGTCGTCGCTGGGGCGCCACCTGGGAGCTGCTGAACCCCGCTTGCGATGCGGCCCGGCGAGGCGAGGCAAGACTGCTGCGCAACCAGCACGTGGCGATCGAGCGCGGCGGCGCCGCGGAAGATGCCTGGTTCGACCTTGCCCTGAGCCCCATCCGCAACAAACCGCACGGCATCGGCGGGCTGCTGCTCTGTCTCAGCGAAACCAGCGAGCGTGTGCGCACCGAAACCCGCCTGTCGCAGACCGCCCTGCACTACAAGCTCAGCGCCGAGGTGCACCGGGCGAGCGAGCAGCGCCTGCAGCTGGCGCTCGAGGCCAGCGACCTGATCGGCATCTGGGATTGGGCCCTCGGCAGCGAGGGGATTCCGCCCGGCGCCGAGCTGTCGCGCATCCTCCCGGTGGAGCAATCGGGCCCCAAGGGCCTGAGCAGCGAGGCCTTCTTCGATCATGTCCATCCCCAGGACGCACCCCGGCTGCGTGCCGCGCTGGAACGCTGCATCGCCGAGCGCGGCGCCCTCGACCAGCGTTATCGACTGCAGCTGCCCAATGGCGAGACACGCTGGGCCCTGGCGCGCGGCCGCTGTCACTGCGACGAGCAGGGCCGCCCGCTGCGCTTTCCCGGCGCGGTGATGGACATCAGCCGCCAGCAGGCCAGCGAAGATGCGCTGCGCCAGAGCGAAGCGGAACTGAAGATGATCACCGACGCCCTGCCGGTGCTGATCGGCTACCTCGACCACAAGGAGCGCTTCCGCTTCAACAATCGCTACTACACCGAGTGGTTCGGCTATCCGACCCAGTGGCTGCTCGGCAAGACCGCCCGCGAGGTGCTGGGCGAGCAAGGTTATGCCGAACGCGAGCAAAGCATTCGTGCCGCACTGGCCGGCCAGCAGGTGGTGTTCGAAGCCTACAGCCCGCACCGCGACGGCCAGGCCCGCCGGATGCTGGTGCACTATCTGCCGCGCCGCGATGCACAGGGTGCCGTGCTCGGCTTCTTTGTCATGGCCCTGGACGTCACCGAGCGCTGGCGCGCCGAGCAGGCCCTGCGCGAGCTCAACGAGACGCTGGAAAGCCGCATCCAGGAGCGCACCCAGGCGCTGGCCGAAGTCTACGAGCGCCTGCTCAAGGAGATGGCCAGCCGCGAACAGGCGCAGGAAGCGCTACGCCAATCGCAGAAGATGGAAGCGGTGGGCCAGCTGACCGGCGGCATTGCCCACGACTTCAACAACATGCTGACCGGGATCATCGGTGGCCTGGACCTGATCCAGCGCTATATCCAGTCAGGCCGGCACGGCGAAACCCAGCGCTTCATCGATGCCGCGGTGACCTCGGCCAACCGCGCCGCGGCATTGACCCACCGCCTGCTCGCCTTCGCCCGGCGTCAGCCACTGAACCTCAAGCGCGTCGAACTCAATCAGCTGATCGAATCGATGCACGACCTGCTCAGCCGCACGCTGGGCCGCCATATCCAGATCCGCAACCAGCTGCAGGCCGGCCTGTGGCCGGTCTCCAGCGACGAGAACCAGCTGGAAAGCGCTCTGCTCAACCTGGTCATCAATGCCCGTGACGCGATGCCCGACGGCGGCACGCTGCTGCTGGAAACCCGCAACACCGAGCTGCGCCAGGGCGAGGTGGGCGACCTTGCCGCTGGCCGCTACGTCAGCCTTTGCCTGACCGATACCGGCTGCGGCATGAGCGCCAAGGTGCTGGCCAGCGTGTTCGAACCGTTCTTCACCACCAAGCCGATCGGCCAGGGCACCGGCCTCGGCCTGTCGATGGTCTACGGCTTCACCCGCCAGGCCGGCGGTCATATCCAGATCGCCAGCGAACCGGGTGTCGGAACGCAGGTCAGCCTGTACCTGCCGGTGTTCGACGAACAGGACGCCGTTGCGGCACCGGCAGCGGAAACCGAGGGGCCGCTCCGGGCCCAGCAGGGGGAAACGGTGCTGGTGGTCGAGGACGATCCCGCGGTGCGGCTGCTGGTGATCGACGTGCTGCAGATGCTCGGCTACCAGACGCTGGAGGCGGCGGATGGCAATGCGGCGATCCGCATCCTGGAAAGTGCGACAGCGGTGGACATGCTGGTCACCGATGTCGGCCTGCCGGGAATGAACGGCCGCCAGCTCGCCGATGTGGCGCGCCAGCAGTACCCGGGTTTGCCGGTGCTGTTCATGACCGGCTACGCCAGGCAGGCCGCCAGCTCCGACTTCCTCGAGCCGGGCATGGACATGATCAGCAAGCCGTTCAACCTGGACGCTCTGGCCAAGCGGGTCAGCGACATGCTGATGGAGCGCGACCAACGGTGAATCGTCCGCGGCCGGCCGGGGTCATAACCCTATCCGCCGGCCGCCGCTGTCACAGGCGTCGACCGGCTCGGCATCCACCACACCGAACGAGCCTGCCGATGAATGCCCCGTCTCGCCTGACCGCCTCCTTCGCCGGCACGGCGCGCGCGCCATCCGGCGCCAGCCAGCGCTACTGCTACCAGCCCATCGACGAGGACGAATCGTGCTGCGTCGACCTCGCCGAAGAGTGCGCCCTGGCCATCGCCTACAACGGGCTCAGCCAGGCGGTGATGATGATCTCACCGGCCAACCTGGAAGATTTCGTGGTCGGCTTCAGCCTGGCCAACGGCTTCGTCGAGTCGCTGAGCGACATCTATGACATCCGCCTGCATGGGCGCGGCAATGCGCGACGTGCGGAAGTGGAGATTTCCAGCCGCGCGTTCTGGCGGCTGAAGCAGCAGCGCCGCCAACTGCCCGGCACCAGCAGCTGCGGCCTGTGCGGCGTCGAAGCGCTGGAGCAGGCGTTGCCGCAGCTGGCCCAGCTGCCGCCCTCGGCCCTGCCGCCTTCCCACTGGCTGCTGGATCTGCGGCAACGCATCGGCGAGTTCCAGCCGCTGGGACGCGACTGCGGCGCGGTGCACGCCGCGCTGTTCATGGATGCCACCGGCGAGTTGCGTCTGGGCCGCGAGGACATCGGCCGACACAACGCGCTGGACAAGCTGATCGGCGCCATGGCGCGCGTCGGCTGCGAGCCCGCTGGCGGCCTGGCGATCGTCACCAGCCGCTGCAGCCTGGAGCTGGTGCACAAGGTTCAGCGCGCCGGCATCCCGACGCTGGTCAGCCTGTCTTCGCCCACAGGGCTCGCCGCACAATGGGCTCAACGGCACAACCTCAACCTGATCCACCTGCCACAGCACAGCCCGCCGCGGGTCTACAGCCCGGCTGCAGGTGACGGCTGCGCCTGACCCGCACAAGCGAGCTGAGACCTGCTTTTCAGGACCAAGTTCCAGCCAGAAATCAAAGAGTTAGCAAACAGGAACTGGGTCACGCATTTCATCGGGAAGCCCTTGCCGGAAGCGAAGCGGCACGTGAGGATCACGCCGCAATTCCTCATACGGGATCACACCATGAAGTACGCCTCGATTTTCCTGTTGTCCACCAGCCTGCTCAGCGCCGCCGCATTTGCCGGCAGCAACACCGAAGCCGCCGTTGGCGGTGCCCTCGGTGGCGCGCTCGGTTCCGTGGTGGGTGAGCATCTGGGTGGCTCGACTGGCGCGACCATCGGCGCCGGCGTCGGCGGTGCGGCAGGTGGCATGGTCGGCGCCGACAAGCGCAGCCGCACCGAAGCGGCCATCGGCGGTGGCCTGGGCGCGGCAGGCGGTAACGTCATCGGCCAGAAGGTCGGCGGCAGCACCGGCGGCCTGATTGGCGCGGCCGTTGGCGGCGGTGCCGGCGGCGCGATCGGCAACGCCTACGGCGACGATGACGACGACCGTTATCGGGGCGACCGCCGCTACCGGGATGATCGCCGCTACTACGGCCATCCAGGCAAAGCCAAAGGCCATTACAAGCACAAACACAAGCACCACTGAGTGCCGCAGACTGCGCCGTTGCCGTCTCGTAGCAACCACCGCATCGCCCGGATCGGCCCAGCCGCTCCGGGCGATCTCGTTTACGGCTTCTGCTTTCCGCGCCGAGCGGTTTAGCTCAAGGCCTCCAGCGCGGCGCGCAGGCGCCCCGGGATGGCAGTGGGACGATTGCTTGCGCGTTCGACGAAGACATGCACGAAGCGGCCCGCCGCGCAGGCCTCCTGCTCGCCCTCGCGGAAGATCGCCAGCTCGTACTGCACCGACGAGTTGCCCAACCTGGCCACCCGCAGACCCACCTCGATCAGGTCCGGATAGGCGATCGAGGCGAAGTAGTCGCAAGCCGAACTGACCACGAAGCCGACAATGTCGCCATCCTGGATATCCAGCCCGCCCTGCTGGATCAGATAGTTGTTCACCGCCGTGTCGAAAAACCCGTAATAGACGACGTTGTTCACATGACCGTAGATGTCATTGTCGTGCCAGCGCGTGGTGATGGGCTGAAAGTGCTTGTAGTCGCGGCGCAGGTGTTTGGGTTGCTCGGGCATGGTCGTTCTCGCGGTACGCAATGAAGAGGAAGACTGGCTCAGTAGGCAGCCTGATAGATCGCCAGCGCATCGGCCTCGCTGACCTCGCGCGGATTGTTGACCAGCAGCCGCTGCTGCAGCATCGCCTCCTTCGCAAGCTGCGGCAGCATCTCTTCCGGCACGCCGGCGTCGCGCAGGCGGGTCGGCAGGCCGACGCGGGCGCTCATCTGCTCGAACTCCGCGATCAGCTGCTCGGCGTAGGTGGACGGATCACCCGTGCGCAGGCGCTCGCCGAGAATGATCGGTGCCAGTTCGCCGTAGTGCGTGGCCGCCGCGCTGACGTTGAAACGCAGCACCTGCGGCAACACCAGGGCGTTGGACAGCCCATGGGGAATGTGGAAATTGCCTCCCAGCGGATAGGCCAGCGCGTGCACGGCAGCGACCGGCGCATTGGCGAACGCCTGCCCGGCCAGGCAGGCGCCCAGCAACATGGCCTGGCGCGCCTCGCGGTTGCTGCCGTTGTGCACCGCCTCGTCCAGATTGGCCGCCAAGAGGCGCAGCGCCTCGCGGGCCAACAGGTCGGACATGGGGTTCTTCTTCAGCGCGCTGGTGTAGGCCTCGATGGCATGCACCATGGCGTCGATGCCGGTGGCCGCGGTCACCGCCGGCGGCAGGCCGAGGGTGAGATCGGCGTCGAGCAGCGCCAGGTCCGGCAGCAGCAGGGGCGAAACCACGCCCATCTTGGTCGTCTCACCGGTGGTGATGATGGCGATCTGCGTGACTTCCGAGCCGGTGCCGGCGGTGGTCGGCACCTGGATCAGCGGCAGACGCTGGCCCTTGGCGTTGCCCACGCCATAGATGTCCTGCAGCGATTGCGCGCCATCAGGATGGGCCAACAGCGCGACCAGCTTGGCTACGTCCATGGAGCTGCCGCCGCCGAAGCCGATGATCAGATCGACCCGGGACGCCCTGGCCTGCGCCACCGCCGCCAGGACGATGTGCTCGGGCGGGTCGGCAACGACCTGATCGTAAACCGCGACCTGCAGCCCTTCCGTCTCGAAGCCCGGCAGGACTTCGTCGAGCAGGCCGAAACGGGTGATGCCCGGGTCGGTCACCACCAGCACCGAGCGCGCCCCACGCTCCTTGCAGAGGCTGGCCAGCCGGCGCGACGAGCCAGGCTCGCAGATCAATTGAGCGGTTGTGGCAAAGCTGAACGGATGCATCGGTGCCTCCTGTGATCGATTAGCTCAAAACGCGAAGTCGCTTTCCGGCAGCGCCATCAGACAATCCGCGCCACCCTGAATGGCTTCCCGATGCGCACTCGCCCGCGGTAACACACGGCGCAGATAGAAATCCGCACTGGCCAGCTTGGCCTGATAGAAAGCCTCCTCGCCGGCGCCCTGCTCCAGCGCATCCTGTGCACGCGCCGCGGCCTGCAGCCAGAGGCCGGCCAACAAGACATAGGCCGAGTACTGCAGGAAATCCACCGACACCGCGCCGACCTCCTGGGGATCGCGACCGGTGGCAGCGATGATCTCGGCCGTCAGCTCGCGCCACTCACCGAGACGCATCTGCACCTTGCTGGCCAGAGCGTGCAGCGCCGGGCGATCGATCTGCCGGTCGCAAATCTCGCTGAATTCCGCCTGCAGCGCCGACAGTTCCGCGCCGCCGTCACCGAGCAGCTTGCGGCGGATGTAATCCAGCGCCTGGATGCCGTTGGTGCCCTCGTAGAGCTGGGTGATGCGGCTGTCGCGCATCAGCTGCTCCATGCCCCATTCGCGGATATAGCCGTGGCCGCCGTAGACCTGCACGCCGAGGCTCGCCACCTCCTGACCCATATCGGTGAAGAATGCCTTGACGATGGGGATCAGCAGCGCAGCGCGCTTGCTCGCCGCGTTGCGGTAGCTCGGCTCGGGATGGCCGTGTTCGAGGTCCAGCTGGCGGGCGCAGTAGGCCGCCAGCATGCGGCTGCCTTCGACCAGCGTCTTTTGCGTCAGCAGCATGCGGCGCACGTCGGGGTGCACGATGATCGGGTCGGCTGGCTTGTCCGGATGCTGCGCGCCTGCCAGCCCACGAGACTGCAGGCGCTCGCGGGCATAGGCCAGCGAGCCCTGATAGGCCTGTTCGGCAATGCCAAGCCCCTGCAAGCCGACCTGGAAGCGCGCGTCGTTCATCATGGTGAACATGCACGCCAGGCCCTGATTGGGCTCGCCGACGATCCAGCCGGTGGCGCCGTCGAAGTTCATCACGCAGGTCGCCGCGCCCTTGATGCCCATCTTGTGCTCGATGGCGCCGCAGCTCAGCGCGTTGCGCTCGCCCGGCGTGCCATCGGCATTGGCGATGAACTTGGGCACCAGCAGCAGGCTGATGCCTTTCACCCCGGCCGGCGCATCCGGCAGGCGCGCCAGCACCAGATGCACGATGTTCTCGCTCATGTCGTGCTCGCCGCCGGAGATGAAGATCTTGCTGCCGCTGACCTTGTAGCTACCGTCCGCCTGCGGCTCGGCGCGGGTGCGCAGCAGGGCGAGGTCTGTGCCCGCCTGCGGCTCTGTCAGGCACATGGTGCCGCTCCAGCGGCCGCTGACCAGCTTCTCCAGATAGGCATTCTTCAGTTCATCGCTGCCGTGCTTGTACAGCGCCAGCACCGCGCCCTCGGTCAGGCCGGAATAGATGCGAAAGGACAACGACGCGCCCATCAGCATCTCGTGGAAGTTGCAGGCCACCAGCTGCGGGAAGCCCTGGCCGCCGTATTCGGTCGGCCCGGTCATGCTCGCCCAGCCGTTGTCGACGTACTGCTTGTAGGCCTCGACGAAGCCCTGCGGCGTGCGCACTTCGCCGTTTTCCAGGGTCACGCCTTCTTCGTCGCTGTTGCGATTGAGCGGCGCGATCTCGCCGCCGGTGTAGCGCGCAGCTTCTTCCAGCACACCGTCGATCAGCTCGCGGTCCAGGCCGTTGCCGAGCAATTCGCAATGGCCGGTGGCGTCGAACAGCTCGTGCAGCACGAAGCGCATGTCACGCAGGGGAGCCTTGTATTCCATGCTCATGCCTCCTTCTTGTAGTCGGCGAAGCGGCCGCCGAGCGTGGCCAGGCTGTCGATCAGTCCGGCCGGCTGCCAGTGCTCGCCGTGGCGCTCGGCCAATGCGTTGAGGCGCTCACGAATGGCCGGCAGACCCTGACGGTCGGCCCAGGTCATCGGGCCACCGACTTCGGCCGGGAAGCCGTAACCGTAGAGGTAGACGGTGTCGATATCGGCGCTGGACTCGGCCATGCCTTCCTCGAGAATCGTGGCGCCCTCATTGACTAGCGCCAGCAGGCAGCGCTCGAGGATTTCCTCCGGACCGATTTCGCGGCGCTCATAGCCGAGGCGCTCGGACTCGCGCTGCACCAGGGCGTCCACTTCCGGATCGTGCTCGGCCTGGCGGCTGCCTTCGGCGTAGCGGTAGTAGCCCATGCGCGACTTCTGGCCGAAGCGGCCCAGTTCGCAGAGACGGTTATCCACCTGCACCTCGGCCTCGTCCTGGCCCTTGCCGGCCAGCTCGCGGGCGCGCCATTCCAGGTCGATACCCACCACGTCATACATGCGGAACGGGCCCATGGCGAAGCCGAAGCCTTGCAGCGCGGCGTCCACCTGGTGGGGATAGGCGCCTTCGAGCAGCATCATCCGCGCCTCGCGCACGTAGGTGGCGAGCATGCGGTTGCCGATGAAGCCCGGGCAGTTGCCGGCGATCACGCTGACCTTGCCCATACGCTTGCCGAGCTCGGTGGAGGCCTCAAGTACCGCTTTAGAAGTCTTCGCTCCGCGGACGATTTCCAGCAGCTTCATGATGTGCGCCGGGCTGAAGAAGTGCAGGCCTACCACCTGCTCCGGGCGCTTGGTGACGGCGGCGATGGCATCGATATCCAGCGCCGAGGTGTTGCTGGCCAGGATGCCGGCCGCCTTCACGATGCCGTCCAGCTCGCGGAAGATCTTCTGCTTGAGTTCGAGGTTTTCGTAGACCGCCTCGATCACCAGGTCCACGTCGGCCAGCGCCGGGTAATCCGCTGCCTTGGCGATGCGGGCCCGGCGCGCCGCCGCTTCGGCCTCGTCGATCCGCCCCTGACGCACGTTGTGTGCGTAGGTGTCGGCCACCACGCCCAGCGCCTGCTCGAGCATCTCGGGATTGTTGTCCAGCCACAGCACCTGCACACCGGCATTGGCCAGGCTCATGACGATGCCGCGGCCCATGGTGCCCGCGCCGATCACGGCGGCGGTCTGGATATCGAAGCGGGGTTGGCTCATGTGAACGGTCCTCGTCGCAGGCTGGAAAAAGTGGAGACCAACCATAGACGAAGACGCTACTATTTTTGAAATTTAGTCTTGTGATGTTTCGGATTCACCAAGTGAATATCTACAACTTCGACCTGAACCTGCTTCGCGTGCTCGACGCCCTGCTGCGTGAGCGCAACGTCTCGCGTGCCGCCGAGCGCCTGTCCCTCAGCCAGCCGGCGGTGAGCAATGCCCTGGGTCGCCTGCGCGAGCTGCTCGATGACCCGCTGCTGGTGCGCGTCGGCCGGGCCATGCAACCGACGCCGCGAGCCCTGGCGCTGGAGGCTCCTATCCGTCATGCGCTGCAGCAGATCGAACACAGCCTGATCGCCGGCGAGGCCTTCGATCCGGCGCGCAGCCATCAGCGTTTTCGCATCGCCGTGACCGATTATGTGGAGCTGATCTGCATGCCGGCGCTGATGCGGCGCCTGGCCGAACGCGCGCCGGGCATCCAGCTGGCGATCCAGCACCTGACCCCGACCCTGCCCACCGACGCGCTGGACAATGGTGAGGTCGACCTGGTGCTGGGGCGTTTCCTCGACGTGCCTTCGCGCTTTCATGTGCGCCACTGGGCCAGCGAAACGCTGCAGGTGGCGGTGCGCCGCGACCATCCACTGCTCTCCGGGCGGCTGACCCTCGACGCCTTCCTGCGCCTGCGTCATCTGTGGGTGCACGGCGGTCAGACCCGCGGCATGGTCGACCAGTGGCTGGAGGGCCAGGGGCTGGAGCGCGAGGTGGTCTACACCACGCCAAACTACCTGCAGGCCGCGCACATCGTCGCCAGCAGCGACCTCGCCGCGGTGCTGCCGACGCAGCTGGCGCGCCACTTCGCCAGGCTGCTGCCGCTCGAGTTGTTCGATCTGCCGTTCGACCTCGGCCCCTTCGGCCTGGACATCGTCAGCGTGGCGCAGCGGCAGAACGATGCAGCCTTGCAATGGCTGATCGAGCAGATCGACGGCGTCGCGCCTGCCTGATAGCGCTTAAGCGGAACGACCTGCCTGCCGCCAATATCTATTTGCTACCATCCGGCCCACTTCCATCGGCAACGCTCGGAAAAGTTTTCACGTTCCGCTGCGATTCGCGGAACATCGACGCAAGGCCGAAATCTATCCCTGATACTTCGCCATGGTGACATGGACGACCCAGACAACTCCGGAGCTATTACCCTATGGCGGCCCTGCTACAACGCACCATCGACACCATTGCACGCAACCAGACCGAGCTGCTCGGCAGCTGGAAAAGCGACCTGCAGGAGATGGGCGGATTCCATAACGTAAAACCCGAAGAACTGACCCAGCAGACCGCCGACTTCATCCGCCTGCTGATCAGCGGCACCGCCGACGGCTCGGCCGACATCGCCGGCCCGGCCTGGGACGCCATGCGTTCCTACCTGGAGCGCCTGTCGCGCAGCCGCGCCCTGCTGGGTTTCGACTCGCAGCAGACCGCCGGCTTCATCTTCGCCGCCAAGCGCCCGCTGATGTCCCTGCTGCAGAGCGAATACGCCAACGAACCCGCAGTATTCGCCGAGCAGCTGTGGGCCGTGTCCGAGCTGCTCGACCATCTGGGCCTGCACACCGTACGCACCTTCCAGCAGTCGCGTGAAGACGTGATCAAGCGCCAGCAGGAAGAGCTGCTGGAGCTTTCGACCCCGGTGGTCAAGCTGTGGGATGGCGTTCTCGCCCTGCCGATGATCGGCACCCTCGACTCGCAGCGCACCCAGGTGGTGATGGAATCGCTGCTGCAACGCATCGTCGACACCGGCTCGGAAATCGCCATTATCGACATCACCGGCGTGCCCACCGTCGACACCCTGGTTGCCCAGCACCTGCTCAAGACCGTCACTGCCATTCGCCTGATGGGCGCCGACTGCATCATCAGTGGCGTGCGTCCGCAGATCGCGCAGACCATCGTCCACCTCGGGCTCGACCTGCAGGGCATCGTCACCAAGGCCAGCCTGGCCGATGCCCTCGCGCTCGCCCTGCGCCGTTCCGGCCTCACCGTCACCAGGACCGCCTGATGGATCGAATTCCTATTCTGCGGATGGGCGAGTTCCTGCTCGTCACCATCCAGGTCGACATGCACGACCAACTGGCGCTGACCCTGCAGGACGATTTGGCCGAGCGCATCAGCGAAACCTCGGCGCGCGCCGTGCTGATGGACATCTCCGCACTGGACATGGTCGATTCCTTCATTGGCCGGATGATCGCCAACATTTCCGGCCTCGCGCGAATCATGGATGCCGAAACGGTGGTGGTGGGCATGCAGCCCGCCGTGGCGATCACCCTGGTGGAGCTGGGCCTCGAGCTGCCCGGCGTCAGCACCGCCCTGAACGTCGAGCGCGGCATGCAGCTGCTGCGCGAACGTGTGGCCGCGCGATGATCGTGCGCAGCAGCGGCAGCCAGCCGGTGCGCGTCGAGCAGGATGTCGTCTTGGCGCGGCAGACCGTACGTAAACTGACCCAGGACTGCGCGATGCGCCTGATCGATCAGACCAAGCTGGTCACCGCCGTCAGCGAGCTGGCGCGCAACACCGTGGTGTACGGAGGCGGTGGCGACATGGATTGGCAGATCGTCGAGGAAGGCACGCGCGTCGGCGTGCGGCTGACCTTCCGTGACGAAGGCCCGGGCATTCCCGACATCAAGCTGGCCATGACCGATGGCTGGACCTCCGGCGGCGGCCTCGGCCTTGGGCTGACGGGCGCCAAGCGCCTGGTCGACGACTTCGAACTGGAGAGCACCGTCGGCGTCGGCACGCGCATCACCATCACGCGGTGGACATGAACATACCGGGCAGCATGACCCAGGTCCTGCCACTGGAAGATTCCAGCCAGGTGGGCCATGCGCGCCGCGTCACGCAGCGCCTGGCCGAGCAGCATGGTTTCGACGCCACCGATGCCGGTCGCGTCGCGCTGCTGACCACCGAACTGTGCACCAATGTTCTCAAGCACGCCGGCATCGGCGAGCTGCACCTGCGGATCATCCCGGGGCAAGACAAGCCCGGCGTGGAAATCATCGCCGTGGACCGTGGCCCCGGCTTCCAGCTCGATCAGTGCCTGACCGATGGCTACTCCACCGGCGGCACCAAGGGCATCGGTCTGGGCGCGCTGGCGCGGCTGGCACAGGTCTTCGATGCCTACTCGGATCGCCGAGGTTCGGTGGTGCTGGCACAGCTGTTTCCCCGCGGCTCACGGCCCTGTGCCTGGCGCTTCGGGGTCAGCCAGCACCCCCATCCCGGCGAAACGGCCTGTGGCGATGTCTGGCAACTGGCGCTCGATGGCTCACGCTGCAGTGTGCTGGTGCTCGACGGCATCGGCCACGGCGAAAGCGCCCAGCAGGCCGCACGTGCCGGCGCCGAGGCCTTCGGCGAAGCACCGTTCGACGCCGCCACCAGCGTCTTCGCGCGCATGCATCAGGCGATGAACGGCAGCCGTGGCGGCGCTGCGGCCATCGCCCAGTACGATGGCGAACGGCAGACCCTGGCCTTCGCCGGCATCGGCAACATCGGCGCCAGCCTGATCGGCAGCGAGGGCTCGCGCGGCCTGGCTTCGCACCCTGGCATCGTCGGCGTGCGTTTTCGCAAGGCCCATGTGTTCGATTACCCGCAGGGCGAGGCGCAGCTTCTGCTGCTCTTCAGCGATGGTTTGCAGTCGCGCTGGAGCCTGCGCGACTATCCTGGTCTGATCCAGCGCCATCCGGCCATCATCGCCACGCTGCTGCATCGGGACTTCTGCCGCGGCCGCGACGACGTCACCGTGCTTGCGCTCAACCTGGAGGCCCCCCGTGGCTGACCCCATCGCTACAACCGGCGAAGCCGAGCTGCTGGAGCAGCTGCGCCGTGAGAACGAATCACTGCGCGCCGAGCTCGAGGAAACCAACCAGGGGGTACTGGCCCTCTATGCGGAACTCGACACCCAGGCCGAGCAATTACGCCAGGCATCGGAACTGAAAAGCCGTTTCCTCTCGTACATGAGCCACGAGTTCCGCACGCCACTGGGTTCGATACTCAGCATCACCCGTCTGCTCAGCGACGAACTGGATGGGCCCCTGAGACCGGAGCAGCACAAGCAGGTGCGCTTCGTCAGCTCGGCCGCCAGCGAGCTGAGCGAGATGGTCGACGACCTGCTCGATCTGGCGAAGATCGAGGCCGGTCGCGTGAGCATCTCGCCGGCCTGGTTCGACATGCTCGACCTGTTCTCGGCATTGCGCGGAATGTTCCGGCCCATCGTCGAGGGCTCGCCGGTGGACCTCATCTTCGAAGAACCGCAGGGGCTGCCGCGCTTCTACACCGACGACAAGAAGCTCGCGCAGATTCTGCGCAACTTCATTTCCAATGCGTTGAAATTCACCACCCAAGGGGAAGTGCGTGTCTCGGCACGGATGGAGACCCCGCAGCAGGTGCGCTTCGCGGTCACCGACACCGGCATCGGCATCGCACCACAGCTGCACGATCGCCTGTTCGAGGACTTCGCCCAGGTCGATTCCCCGCTGCAGAAGCGCCTGCGCGGCACGGGTCTGGGACTCGCCCTGTGCAAACGCTTCGCCGAGTTGCTGGGCGGTCGGGTCGGCCTGCAGAGCGAGCCCGGCAAGGGTTCGGAGTTCTACGTGATCATCCCGTTCAGCATTGAGGCGGAGGGAAGCGATGGGGCGTGAAAGCCGTCTGCTGATCGTCGACGACAACGCCACTACCCGCTACGCGATGCGCCGGGTGCTGGAGCGCCATGGCTACCAGGTGCTGGAGGCGGGCACCGGCAGCGACGGGCTGGCGCTGGTGGCCGGCGCCATGCCTGATGCCCTGATTCTCGATGTCAACCTGCCGGACATGAGCGGCTTCGACATCGCGCGCCAGCTTCGCACGGACCCGAATACCGCGCTGCTGCCACTGATCCATGTGTCCGCAGCCTCCATCGAGACTGGCGACATCATCACCGGCCTCGATGCCGGCGGCGATGCCTACCTGATTCACCCGGTCGACCCGGATGTGCTGCTGGCGACCCTGCGCACACTGCTGCGGGTGCGTGACACCGAGCGCGCCCTGCGCGAAAGCGAGGCGCGCTTTCGCGAGATATTCATTCACGTCGCAGCGCCCATCGCAGTGCTCGATGCCCAGCTGCAGCTGCACGAATGCAACCATGCCTTCGAGCGCCTGATCGGCACCGAAGACCGTTCAGCTCCGCTGGCCGACTGCGTCCTCCCCGGGCAGGACGCCGTGCTGGACGAGCTGCGCACCCAGCTTCAGGCCGGCAACCGCTGGCGCACGTCCCTGGCGATGCGCGTCAACGGCGAAACGCGGGAGACCGAATGGCAGATCTCGCCCTATCGCACTCAGGGGCTGGGCCTGGTGTTCGTCGAGGACGTCACCGAGCAGCGCCACCGTGAGCGCGCCCAGCGGCAGGAAATCGCCACCACCACCAGCCAGCTGGCCCATGAGGTGGCCGAGCGCGCGCGTACCGAAGAGCAGCTGCTGCAGGCGCAGAAGATGGATGCCCTGGGCAAGCTGACCGGCGGCATCGCCCACGACTTCAACAACCTGCTCACCGGCATCATCACCGGCATCGAGCTGATGAAGCAGCGCATCATCGAAGGCCGCGCCGACAGCGTGCTGCGCTTCGCCGACGCCGCACTGAGTTCGGCGCGCAGTGCCGCATCGCTGACCAACCGCCTGCTGGCCTTTGCTCGCAAGCAGCCGCTGGACGCCCGCGCGCTGGACATCAACGAGCGCATCCGCTCGCTGGAGGATTTGTTGCGGCGCACCATCGGCGAGCGCATCACCCTGAGCTTCGACTTCACCGCGGGGCCGGCCGTGGCACGGGTGGATGTCAGCCAGTTCGAAAGCGCGCTGCTCAACCTGGTGATCAATGCCCGCGACGCCCTGCCCGAAGGCGGCCACATCGGCATCCGGACCTTTTCCACCGATGCCAGCCAGCACCCTGAACTGGCCGCCGGCCGTTACATCGGCCTGTGCGTCAGCGACGATGGCACGGGCATCGATCCCGCCGTCCTCGACAAGGTGTTCGACCCCTTCTTCACCACCAAGCCTCAGGGCCGCGGCACCGGCCTGGGACTGTCGAGCATCTACGGTTTCGCCCTGCAGTCGGGCGGCGACGCGCACATTCGCAGCACCCTGGGCGTCGGTACGGACGTGACCCTGCTGCTGCCGGCCGCCGACGGCGAAACGAGCCTAGCACCCAGCGCGGCGCCCGAAGATTCGGCGCGTCTGGCCGGCCATGAGCACGTGCTGGTGGTGGAAGACATGCCCAGCGTGCGCATGCTGATCGCCGAGACCCTCATCGAGGCGGGTTATCGCTGCAGTCAGGCCGGCGATGTGGAAACCGCCCAGGCACTGCTGGAGGCCGATCCGTCCATCGATCTGCTGCTGACCGACGTCGGCCTGCCACGCCTGTCCGGTCGACAGCTGGCCGAATGGGCCCGGCGCTCGCGACCGGCGCTGCCCGTGGTGCTGATGACCGGTTACGCCGAAAAGGCTTCCAGCCGGGAGGGATTCGTCGACGAGCGCATGGAGCTGGTACTCAAGCCGTTCGAGGGTGCCGACCTGCTCGGCAAGATCCGCGCATTGCTGGACAACGGCTGAGGCAGCAGCGCGCCACTTGCCGTCGAATGCGGTGCGGCCGCTTTTCCTGCAGGCAACAAAAAACCCGCCGAAGCGGGTTTTTGTGACCATTCCGAATCCTTCGGCGCGCCTCCTGGCAGTGGTCGATCATCCATGATCCCGAGCGCGTCCTGCGCTGCAGAGATGGGCATAGAATACGCAGCCGCCTAAGACGTTAGAACAGCCAAAAACTTCGATCCGTGTAAGCCTTTTGCCATAGATGGAACCGGCACAGCATTTCGTTGTCTTGCATCGCCGCGTGTTCCGCTGAAAAAGCAAAAACCCGCCGAGGCGGGTTTTTTCTGACCGGTCCGAATTCCCTTCGAATGCCTTCCTGGATTAGGTCGATCATCCTGATCCTGAGCGCGTCCTGCGCATCAGAGTGGGTGTAGATTAATTACCCGGCAGAGCGGGCAGAAGTGGAAAACGGCGCGGGTATTTGTAAGCCATTTGCCATAGCGACGAACGGTTTACCTCCACGCAGACAACGAAGCGGCCTGAGCCGCCCAGCCGGAGCCGACCCTGGCCGCCTAGTCCTTGCTCAGGTCGACCAGCGGCTGCTCGCGCACCTCGGTTTCCCGTCCTGCCTGCAATGCCTCGATTCGCTGGCGCACGCGTTCCACCGCAGCGCTGTCGGCCAGCAGTTCGTAGCTCACCCGGAAATGTTTCTGCTCGCCCGGCTCGATCTTCGGCACCAGGCCGAGGGCACGCTGATAGCGGCGGTTGTAGGAATAGCTGGTGCCCGGCTCCAATCCGGTGACGTAACCCTGCTGCTCGGTATCGGTGTTCTTCCACAGCGAGAAAACCGGCAGCTCGCCGGTATTGAAGCCCACACTGACCCCCAGGCTGCCGGCACGGTTGTGCAGCATGGTGAGGGTTTCGCCTTGCTCGTCGGCATACGGCACCAGGTTGAATACCGTCTCGTCGTAGTCCCTGGTGGGCCCGCGGTAGCGCTGCCAGTCGTTCAGTTCCTTCGCCGCGCGCGGGTTGAACGGCGATACCTGCTTGACCGGCGCAACGAAGCGCGCCCCTTCCTCCAGCAGCGGCGTGCCGAAGTTGGTGTGGTACAGCGCCTGATATTCCTTGGCATAGTCGCCCTGGTTGGTCAGGGTGTCGTGCAGCGAGAAGCCGGCGCGCCCCGGCTCGGTGCTGAGCTCAGTGTGAATGGCGAAGTCGAGCTTCTTGAAAGCCTTTTCCTGCAACTCGCCGCGCAGGCGGATGGCGTACGGCGGCTTTTCGTCAATGGTCAGCACAACGCGTGAAGCCGGAATGTTGGCTGCACGGCCATGCAGCGTAAGCAGCTCACCGTTGTCCTCGCCCGGATGCCCGACCCATTCGAAGCCACAGCGGGTCACCAGCTCGTTGAAGCCCTCGAGCCATCCCAGACCGCCGCGCCCGTTGAGTTCGATGAAGGCCGGATTGACCACCTCCTGCACCGGCGAATCCCAACCCAGCCGGACGTCACCGGCAACCGCTTCGAGCACGTTCATGCCACGCGTGGGGACGACTGTCATGCGCATGGTGCCATTGTCGATCTCGATCAGGCTGACCCCTTCCTGCCGCCCGCCGTGCAGCGTGCGCATGCTGACCGAAAACGGCTTTGCCGAATCGATGCCCAGTTCCTCGCTGGTGACGCGCCAGTTTTTCGCGGGCTTGTCGTGGTCGATCAGAACCTGTTCCCAGGCCATGGCCGGAGTCGCCAGGCAGATGCTCAGGCCGAGCAGGCGTTGCAAACGTGTCATGAGTGTTCCCTTTGTTGTTATGCCTCCCGCACACGTTAGCTGAAACGTTTCATCTGGCAAGCCAAAGCGGCTCTCGCCGCCTTGCGGCTGTGAAGGGGCCATCTACCTGCTGATGTTTTTCTGAGCTATGCCCGGGTGTAACGGCTCGGCTGCCAGTAGCCCGAAAGCAGCGGAAACATGGGGCCCTTCCAGCCCCGTCGGCGCAGCTCGCGAGCGATCAGCGCGTTCATGATCTTGTGGCCCATCAGCAGCACGCTGCCATGTTCCTCAGCGAGTGCGATCAGCCGATCCGCCGCCGCACGGGCTCGTTCGGTTGATTCGCCGACAGGCTCGGTGTGGCTGGAGAAGCCGAGAAACCAGGCGCCACGGAATACCAGTCGCCAGAACCGCGAGGGCAGCAATGGCAGGCCCCAGTCCGGATAGGGCAGATGGGCCTCGGCAAACAGCGGGTCGGGCTCCTGGCAACAATCGCAGGCCAGCTGGGAACGCGATTCGACGCAGCGCTGCAACGAACTGCACACCACGATGCCCACCGACCCGGCCAGCTCCACCAGGCTATCCGGACGCTCGCCCGTGGCCACCGCCGCGGCGTTGTAGCGCGCAACCCAGGCTTTCATCCCGATCGGCGTGCTCCAGCGTGCCGCGCCATGGTCGGGTCTGCCGTGCCGCACGAGGATGATCTGCATGGCTGTAAACCGGGACGGATCGAGTGATATCGCCTGCTGCATCATCGCGATGCGAGACGCGGGAAGATCTGAGTAGTGCGAGTCGCCCCGGCCGCAGCCGGGGCGGCGTGCTCACTTGTCGAGCTCGCTCTGCTTCTCCAGGAACTCCTCTTCCAGCATCGCGTCCTTGACGGATTGCGGCGGCTCGTCCAGCAGAGGATCGTTCAGTTCGCCACTGGATTGCACGCGAGTGTCCAACTTGCCCATCAGGTTCTCCAACGCGTGCTGCATCTTGTCGGCCGCGCCATCGACCGCCAGCTGCAGCGATTCGGCCTTGTGCGTGACCGACACCGCCTGATGCCCCTTCGGCCGCGCCTCGATCTGGCAGCGCTTGTCGTCGGCACCCGCCTTCTGCGCATTCTCGTCGCTGATATGCACTTCCACACGGGTGAGAAAATCGTCGAAGCGCTCGAGCCGATCCTCTACCGTCGTGCCGACCCACTCATGCAATTCGACACTGCCGGGAATGTGGTTGCTGTTGACCTGAACATGCATACGAGTACTCCTGATAGATGACGTACCTACTAGAGTTCGAGGCGTACGCGGGGTCGAGGTTCAGCGGCTTCGTCCGGGAGCAGACCGTACCGCCGCTTTACGATCGGCCTGGCCGCCGATAAACCAGCCCACCACGCCCCAGATCGCGGCGCAGGCAGCGCCCACCACGGCCACCAGCCAGGCGCCGTGGCCGAGGCTGTCGAGCAGGCTCTTGGCCCAGCCGCTCAGCGCATCGCCGCCGCGATAGACCACGGTGTCGATGAAGTTCTTCGCCTTGTACTTGCTCTCCGCATCCAGCGGTGCGAAAAGCATCTCGCGCCCCGGGCGGACGAAGGCGTATTCGCCGATCCGGCGCACGATCATCACCGCCGCCAGCACGGCGAAGGTCGGCGCCAGCGCCAACCCGACGAAGCCCAAACAGACCAGCGCCGGCACGGCGGCAAGCAGCACGCGCACGCCCAGACGCTGGGCGATGCGCCCGGTGATGAACAACTGCGACAGCAGCGCCCCGGCCTGCACCACGAAATCGATGGCGCCGAACACCCGCACCTGCTCGACGCGGTCGGGAAACAGCTCGGCAACCAGGCGCGCCTGTTCGAAATAGAGGAAGGTGCTGGCCGTGGTCAGCAACAGCACGAACACCGCGACGCCCAGCAGATAGCGCGATCCCAGCACCCGCGTCAGGCCGCTGAACGGGTTGCCGGCCACCGGCCGCTTCGGGCTTTCCGCGTGCTCGGCACCGGGCCGACCGGCGCCGTGTACCTCGCGCCAGGTCATCAGGAAGTGCTTGAGCGCCACCGCGGCTAGCAGGAGCAGCGCCGCCAGCAGCATCAGCCCGAACTGCCCGAGCACGCCGACCAACAGCGCGCTTGCCGCGGGGCCGACGAGGCCGCCCACGCTGGCCCCGGCAGCGATGAAGGCGAACAGCCGGCGTGCCTGCGGCGCATCGAACACATCAGCCATCAGGCTCCAGGCCACCGAGACCACGAACAGGTTGTAGACCGAGATCCACACATAGAACACACGCGCCAGCCAGACGCTGTCACGCAACGCGAAGAACAGCGCGGCAAACAGCAGCAGGTTGAGGCAGAAGAAGCCGTACACCCAGTCGATGTAATGGATGCGCGCCACCCGCGAGTTGAGCCAGGCGAACAGCGGCACCGCCACCAGCATGGCAACGAAGGTCGCGGTAAACAGCCACTGCAGATTCTCCACGCCGCCCTGAATGCCCATGGACTCGCGGATCGGGCGCAGCATGAAGTAGCCGGCGAACAGGCAGAAGAACAGGCCGAAGCCGGCCAGCGCCGCGCGCAGTTCGCCGGGGCGGGCATTGATCAGCGCGGCGAGGCGCGCAGCCGGAGCGACGGGCATTCGGCCCGGCTCAGCGGAAGGCGTCGACGATCATCTGCCGCTGCCGCGCGTCGGGCAGACGGCCCTGGCCGGCGAGCAGGTTGTCGGCCATGTAGCGCGGGTTGGAGGTGGCCGGGATGACCGCGGTCACCGCCGGCTCGGCAAGGATGAACTTGAGCAGCAGCTGCGCCCAGGAGCTGGCGTCGATCTCGGCGGCCCAGTCCGGCAACGGCTTGTCCCGGACCTTCGACAGCAGGTTGCCGCGGGTAAAGGGCCGATTGATCAGGGTGGCGATGCCATGGTCGGCGCAGTAGGGCAGCAGCTGCTTCTCGGCGTTGCGCTCGCTGACCGAATAGTTGAACTGCACGAAGTCGACCTGCTCCTGTTTCAGCGTGTCCAGCAGACGGTCGTGGGCCGACTCCACATAGTGCGTCACGCCGATGTAACGCACCCGCCCCTCCTGCTTGAGCTCGCGCAGCAGGCCGAGCTGGGTGCGGGTGTCCTGCAGGTTGTGCACCTGGATCAGGTCGATGGTGTCGGTCTGCAATGCCTCGAAACTCGCCTCGATCTGCGCCAGGCCGCGCTCGCGTCCGGTCGAGGACACCTTGCTGGCAAGAAAGACCTTGTCGCGCTGGCCCAGGCGCTTGACCAGTTCGCCGACGACGCGCTCGGCATTGCCGTAGCTCGGCGCGGTGTCGATCAGCGAGGCACCGCCTTCCACCATCACCCGCAGCACCTCCAGCAGGCGGTCCATCTGTGGGTCATCGAGGCTCACGTTATGCGTAATGGAGGTACCGAGACCGATCACGGGCAGCGTTTCACCGGTGGCAGGAATGGCTCGTCGCAGCACGCCCTGCGCGGCGAAGCTCAGCGCAGGCAGCAGCGGGCCGAGGGCAGCGAGCGTGGCGATGAGGGCAGAACGTTGCAGGAATTGACGGCGGCGATACATGAAACCTCCCGCTGGCGTGCAGATTGATGGCGTTGCGCAAACGAGATTCGAGTATGGCTCCGAGCACAGCAACGCGTGACGAGCGCGACGGATAACCCTTTTCCTAATGTTGCGAGCCGAAATGCGACGTCAGGCTTGAGCCTGATCAGTGAGGGATGCCATCAATGAGCCATAGTGATGTCATCGCCGCATACCCGGACAACGAACATGCTAGCGCCGACGGCTTTCCTGAAGCGGACACGAATGGGCTGTACCGCAGTAGTTCTGGCGCTCGGCCTTCCAGGCTGCCAGGCCGCATCCGTACAGCGAGTCTGTGCCGATGCGACTTACTATTTTCCTGCCGACAGCTTCCCGCGGCACTATCCGGCTTCCGATGCGCAACGGCGGCTCTGGTATGCGACGCCCCTGGCGCGTCTCGGCGAACCTTCGCTGTCGTGCGGTCACGCCGTCAACGCGCAGAGCTATCGGCTGCTCTGGCTCAACGGCCAGGCCCATCCGGTGGTGATCCGCATTACACGCACCGAGGATGTGATCTCGCTTCATGCATTTCAGCTGTCCGGCTGGGGTGCGACGGATCCAGGCCGGCTGACCGCCTATTCGCACAGGCGCCTGACCGAAGCCGAATGGCATCGGCTACAGTCTGCGCTCATCGGTGCCGATTTCTGGCGCCTGCCTACATCCGGCAACCTGTACGGTATTCACGGTGGGCAATGGGTGATCGAAGGCAACGACCGCGGGCGCTATCACCTCGTCGATCGCTGGAGTCCAACCGCCGGCGCCTATCGCGCCCTGGGCGACCTGTTCTTCGAGCTGACAGGCTGGACCAAGCCCTATCCGAACCAGTGATGGCTGACGGAAACGAAAAAGGCCCGCCAACAAGCGGGCCTTCCCTGCCAGCCGAGCGGTCATTCCTCGCCGCGGGAGACGCCCCAATAGAACTGCATTGGCGACGTGATGCCCTGCAGATCGCTGCGGAAAGCCACCGGTTCGAAGAACTGACCCAGCACGCCAAACGCGCCGATGTCCCATAGCCGCTGCTGAATGCGCGCGGCGAGCTCGACCTTATCTGCCCCGCTGGCACGAGAAGCGGCAGCGCGCAGCCGCTCGAGCTCGGCGTCTTCGGCCCAGCCGAACCAGCCCGTCTGCGGGTCGCCGGAGAAGGCGATGGCCGAGGTATCAACGAGGTCGGCGGCGTTCCACCAGGTGTGGAACATGCTCCAACCGCCTTCGGCAACCGGCACTCTTCGTTCGCGCTGCTCAAGCAGCGTCGCCCAGTCCATGTCCCGGACCTGGACGGTCATTCCCAGCTCCTGCAGCAGCTCCACGGTGACCTTGGTAAAGGCTGCCATGACCGGGGTGTCAGTCGGATTCAGGACCACCACCGGTGTGCCGTCATAGCCGGCATCCTTGAGCGCCTGCCTGGCGGCCTGCAGGTCACCGCGCTGCATCACCTCGCTGCCCGCCTCGTTGGCCAGTGGCGTGCCGCAAGGGAACACGGAATAGCAGTTGCGCCAGTAACGTGCATCGCCCAGTGCAGCGGACATGTAAGCGTCCTGCTGCATGGCCATGAGAACGGCACGGCGCACGCCGGGATTGTTGAATGGAGCCTGCTGGTGGTTGAAGCGCGCCATGGCGACGTTACCCAGCGGGTCGGTCGAGGCGACGGTGATGTCCGCGTTGCCCTCCATCAACGAGACCAGTTTGGTGGACGGAGACTCGACATAGTCGACCTTGCCGGCGATGAGTTGCTCGACCGCCTCTCGCTGACTCGGGTAATAGCGCCATTCGACCACGTCGAAGTTGGCAACCTTCGCGCCCGCAGCCAGCGACTGGGGATCGTGACGCGGCTTGTAGTTGGGGTTGCGCACGTACACCACTTTGTCGGCACTGGCGCGCTGGGGCTTGTAGATGAAAGGCCCGGAGCCGATCGCGTCGGTCACAGGGGTGAAGGCATCGGTTTCGGCCAGACGCTTGGGCATCATGAACGGTACGTTCACCGAAACCTTTGCCAGGGTGCGGATGATGTTCACATCCGGCTCGTTCAGGACGATGGTGAAGCGTTGATCATCGTCGACGCTGATGCTCTTGATGTTACGGAAAAGCTGCTGGCCGGCGCCGTCACGCTTACCCCAGCGCTGCAGGGACGCGACGCAGTCTTGCGCCGTCACCGGCTTGCCATCGTGCCATTGCAAACCGTCGCGAAGCTGGATCTGCCAGGTTTTCAGATCGCTGGACGACGTCCACTTCTCCGCCATCTGAGGGCGCTGGCGCAGGTCTTCATCCAGGGCAAAGAGCGTGTCGTAGACCATGTAGCCATGGCTGCGAGTCACGTACGCAGTGCTGGTAACCGGGTCCAGCGTCGTCAGCCGAGCATGCGAGGCGATGACCAGCTTGTCCGCACAACCTGCAAGAAGCAGTGCAGCCGCCATGGTCGATAGGGTGAACAGCATTCTTCTCTGGTACATCGCCGACCTCCTCCGGTCCCGATTCAAGCCTGTACGCGCCATGATTCGGCGCCGCCCCGGATCATTCGGGGCGCGACGTCACGCGCCTGGCTGGCATTTTCCGCCGACACTCCAGCGGTCATCGACCACCTGATACGTCCACAAAATCGTCAGCCTGCTTCGCTGAGATTAGCCTTATTGAATTAATCCGCACCTGCGACGTGATGGCTTTTTGACCCCAATCAACGAGGCCCTGAAAAAAACTTCAGCAGCGTTTCGAACATGACTACGATCAATAGAAGAAGGCAAAAGGCTACTACCGTGGAACATGCCTTTTACGGCCGTTGCCGTTCGCCCGGGGGAGTTGTAGTCCATGTCGAACCCGTCATCGCCAAGCAGCAATCGTCCCAGCTCGCTTGATCAACGCCTGCAGTTCTACAGCGACGAATTCGTTTTCGATCGTGTCTCGGGCATGTTTTACCGGCTTAATCCCAGCGCAAGCTTCATGCTTCAGTCGTTGGCGGCCGGCGCGCTGCCAAGTGAGCTTCCCGGTAGGTTGCAGGCGCGGTATGAACTGGACAGCGCAACGGCAAGCCGAGACGTTCAACTGTTTCTCAACAGCCTGACGGCGCTGGAGCCCCTCGGCCGACTGTTCGACCCGGCGAGGAGCGCTTCATGATCAACGTCGCTATCACCGGCCTGCACCGCGGCAATAATCCCCAGCCTGGCGCGGCAGTCGCGGCCGGCCTGCGTCGGCGCTTCCCCGATCTGCGCATCGTTGGGCTGTCCTACGACCCATTGGAAAGCGGGCTTTATTGCCACGACGGCGGGCGGCCGGACGCGGCCTATCTGATGCCCTTTCCAGGCGCCGGCGCGAAAGCGACGCTCGATCGCCTGGACGAAATCCTCCAGACCGAGCCAATCGACTACCTGATCCCTTGCCTGGATTCGGAGCTGGACAACTACATCCAGTTGCAACCGGAGCTCAAGTCGCGCGGCATCGGCTGTCTGCTACCGAGCCAGCAGGCGCTGGACGATCGCTCCAAATCCAACCTGGATGCATTCTGTGGGCAGCTCGAAGTACCCACACCGCGAACGCTGATGGCCAACGATCCGGACACCCTCGCTGCGCTGGCCCTCCAGCTTGGTTATCCGGTCTACGTGAAAGGCCGTTTCTACGAGGCGCACCTGGCAACCACGCCGAAGGAGCTGTACGAAGCATTCGCCAGCATCGCCAGCGTCTGGGGCACCCCGGTGCTGGTTCAGGAAATGGTGGTCGGCGAGGAATACGACATCCTCGGTCTGGGCGACGGCGAGGGTGGCCTGCTGGCGTCCTGCTCGATCCGCAAAATGCTGCGTACCTCGGCGGGCAAGGGGTTCGCCGGCGTGGTCGTGGCGGATCCGGATCTCGACGAACTGGTCGCCCGCGTGATCGGCGCGCTGCGCTGGGCGGGGCCTTTCGAGCTCGAGTTCATCAAGGTCCCCGGCAAGCCGCACGCCCTTTTTGAAATGAACCCGCGCTTTCCCGCCTGGGTGGACTTTCCATCCCAGATCGGCTGCAACATGCCGGCGCGTCTGCTCGAACAGCTCATCGGCCTCGACGCCACGCCACTACAGACGTGCACGCCGGGGCAGATGTTCATCCGCCACAGCATCGATCTGGTGGCCGATATCGCCGAGGTCGCAGAGATGACCATCACCGGCCGCAGGATTTGCACGCCGAACGACTGCCCCACCATCTCGAGGTGATCAGAAGTGACTCAGGACTACAGGCAACCGATCATCAGCGACGAACTGGGCAGCAACAGCCCCCACGCCGCTGCCGAGCGCAACTGCTTCGCCCGCGGCGTACACACGCCAGCGCTGTTCGAGATCGACGGCAATCCGATCCCGGCGCTGGTGGCCGACTTCGGCTCGCCGCTCTTCGTGTTCTCCGAACACACGCTGCGCAGCAAGGCCCGCCATGCGCGCGAGGCGTTTCGTCGACGCTATCCGAAGACCAGCTTTGCCTGGTCGTTCAAGACCAATCACCTGCAGAGCGTCTGCCAGATCCTGCGCCAGGAAGGCTGGATTGCCGAAGTCGTGTCGGACTTCGAGTATGAGAAGGCGCGTTACCTGGGGTTCGCCGGCCCAGATATCGTCTTCAACGGCCCATACAAACCTCGCGCAATCCTGCGGCGCGCCATCGATGAAGGTGCGTTGCTGCACATCGACAACTGGGACGAGCTCAGCCTCATCGAGGAACTGACCCGCGACCGCCGCGAGCCGCTCGACGTCGGCATCCGGGTCTGGCTCGACGCGGGCATCCGACCGGTCTGGTCGAAGTTCGGCTTCGCTCTGGCCAATGGCGAAGCCGAGCGCGCGGCCGAGCGCATCGTGAAAAACCCACGGCTGCGCCTGCATACATTGCACACGCACATCGGTACCTACATCCTGGAGCCATCCGCCTACCGCACCGCAACGCAAAAACTGCTGGCATTGCGTGACGCCATCCAGCGCAAGCACGGCCACCTGCTCGACTGCCTTGATCTGGGCGGCGGTTTTCCGTCCAACAGCCTGTTGCATGGCATGGCGGGACCCGCCGAGCAGGTTGTTCCGCCAATCGAAGCCTACGCCGATGCAATCACCGACGTTCTCAACCGCCTGCCGGAGAAGAAGCGTCCCTTGCTGCGTCTGGAAACCGGCCGCCACCTGGTCGACGAGGCGGGCTACCTGCTGACCAGCGTGGTCGCGGTGAAAGGCATTCATCGCCAGCGCGCCGAAAACGACGGCCTGTCAGCACGTGATTTCAAGGAGCAGCTGATCGCCGGAGAGGACAGCAAGGTCAACTACATCGCCGATGCTGGCATCAACCTGCTCTACACCTCGGCCTGGTACCGCTTCAACGTACAGCCGTCTCGCCTGATCAACGAGCCACCCATGCCCTCGCGCCTCTACGGCTCGCTGTGCATGGCGATCGACGTGATACGCGATCACATCGATCTGCCGCCGCTGGAAGTCGGCGACGTGCTCAGCGTGCATCCGGTGGGTGCGTACAACCTCAGCCAGTCGATGCAGTTCATTGCCTATCGTCCGGCGGTCGTGCTGATCACCGAGAGCGGCGTACCTGAGCTCATACGCGCTGCGGAAACCCTCGAGGAAGTTCAGCGACTCGAGCGGATACCGGCCGCTCTGACGGAACGATGATGGACGCGCCGAATCTGGAGGGGGTACCCAACGACGGGTCCTTGCGCACCGCCCACCGCTTCTCGACGCCGTTGGTATCCATTCTTGGCCCGGCGCTGGGCGGCGCTTTCCTGATCCCGCATCCCTGGATCGGTGCGCTGCTCTGGCTCGGCCTGTTCGAGAACCTGCGTTTCGCTGCCTTCGCGTTGTTCGGCACCGTGCTGGCCGAGAGCATCCTGCGGCTGTTCCAGATCCGTGATCACTCCGCTGCCGAAGGCAATCTCAAGGCCAACGCGCTGCTCTCGGCAGTCGCCGCCGCCTGGCTCACGGAACACTCCGGGCTCGCCGTCGAAGCGCAGATTCTGGTGGTGGCGTGCACCGTCGCCGCCACCACGATACTGGCGACGGCGACCCTGCGCCCTCTGCTCAAAGCCGGGTTGCCGCCGCTGGTAGTCGCGTACTGCATGGTGTCGGTGTTTCTCTTCGCCATCTTTCCGCACTGGACGCTCTCGGCCATGGCGACAATGCAGTGGTGGCCGGTACCGGAAACCGCCCAGCAATGGCTGATCACCTACTTCCGCACCCTGGGCGCCCTGCTGTTCTCGCCCACGCTGGGCATCGGCATCATCATCGCCCTGGCGATCCTGCTTTGGTCACGCCTGGCGCTCCTGGCCGGCACGGTAGGCTGGATCGCGGGGATTTTCACCGCGGTCCAGCTCAATCAGCTGGGCGTGGTGTTCTACTGGATGCCGGCGGCTTACAACTTCTTTCTGGCTGGCGCGGCCCTCGGCGCCATCTTTCTGATTCCCAGCCGTATCAGCCTGCCCCTGGCTGCGCTCGGGGGGGCCGCAACCGCGCTGCTGGCGGCGGGCTTTCAACATCTATCCCCCTACACCGCGATCGGCTATTTGCCACTGGCATCCGCGCTGACGATCTGGGTGGCGCTCAGCGCGGTGGGTGTCACTGAAAACTTTCTGGTCAGGCGCAATCGGACCATGCATTTGCCGCCGGAAACAGCCTGGCAGCGCCTGGACTACTGGTCGCGCCGCAGCGGTACCGGCCCGTTTCTCATCGTGCCGTTATGTGGCCGATCACGCATCACCCAGGGCGAGGATGGCCTGCTCAGCCATGTCGGCCCCTGGCGCCACGCCCTGGATTTTCAGCCGGTATCGGCGGTCGAGCCCGGTACGTACGACGGCATGGTCATGGCACCCGCGTCCGGCTACATAGAGCGCATCCACGACGGCGTCAGCGACAACCCAACGGGCATCTGCAACTACGCGGATAACTGGGGGAACTTCGTGATGATCCGCCTCGATCAGGGCGGCTGGGCATTGCTGGCCCACCTGCAGCAGGGCTCGATTCTGGTGGGCCCAGGCGCACGAGTCGAGGTCGGCGCTTTCATTGCTCGGGTCGGCAACTCAGGGCGCTCGCCAATACCTCACGTACATCTGCAGTGCCAGCCGACGGCCGACCCGAGCGAGCCGACCATTCCGTTTCAGCTGGCGAACTTCCTCTCGGCGCCGGACATCAGTCAGCCGTTTCAGCATTGGCACTCCGCTGCGATGCCGTCACAGGGCAGCCTGGTTTCACCCGCACCGGCCAACCCCGCCGTCCAGTCGCTGCTGGCCAGCGCCGCCCCGGGTATTGCCGTATGGAGTATCGAAGTCGAAGGAACGGTACCCAATGTCCTCGGCCACCAGGGTGATACCGAACGGGTGACCGTCACGCTGGATGCCGCAGGTCAGCACCTGTTGCGCGGCGACCGCGGCGGCATGATGACCGTGCAGCTGTCACCGGACGCCTGGCGTGTCGGCGAAGTGCAGAGGAACTGTTCCGCGCTGCTCTGGCTGCTGGCTCTGGCGGTACCCTCGATACCCTACGCCGCCACGCCGGGGATGAAATGGGATGATCTCGCCCCACTCTTGGCATCACGCCTGCGTGGCAGCCTGCCGCTGTTCTTCGCGCCCTATCGTTCCAAGCCTTTCGTGCGTGTTCGTTGCCATTGCACCGCCGCACCGGACGGCGAAGGTCATGGTCTGGCCATCGTCAGCGAGACGAGCGGCTCGCTGCCCTGGCTGCCGACGCGTCTGCAGTGCCGCCTGGACCGTCTTTGCGGTCCGGCATCTCTGCAGGCCGACTTCCCCCACGGCCGGATCACCTACACCCTGGTCTCGTTCGAACCGGGTCTGCCATTCGGCCGCTGAACACTGCCAGCGCTTAGTTGACGAGCGCGACGTCACGGCCGCTTCGCGCCGCATACGCCAGCTGTTGTTCGCGAGTCAGGTTGCCGAGCAGGAAGCGCAGCATGCGGCTCCGGCTGTCCGCAGTGGCGGCGGGATCGCCGCCGATCAGCTTGCCCTGGAAGCTTTGCGGCGGAAGCTGCAGATCGAAAGAATGGGCCGCATTGGGATAGACCTTGACCTCCAGTGACGCGCCCTCGCCCCGTACGCCTTGGCATTCGCTCGCCGGCACCCAGTTGTCACGCCCACCGGCCAGAATCAGCAGCGGCGCGCTGAGCGATACCCGCGAACGACCCAGCTCGCCACACCAGGGGTAATAGGCCACCACCCCGCGAAACGCCGCGTCGCCTTTACCGTAACGCTGCGGCGCGGATTCCTTCGCCGCGCGGATCGCTACGGCGCCGCCATTGCTCTGCCCCATGAGGAAGATGTTGTCGGCTGCCACGAAATCCTGGTTGGCCAGATAACGCATCGCGTCGAACGCATCGCTGGTGCGATAGGACAGCGCGCGATACAGCGCAGGATTGTTCGAACAAAGCTTGCCGCCGCCGTACTGGCGCGGGCCGAAACTGTCCAGATTGAGGACAACGAAGCCGCTGTCGCGCAGAAATTCCGCATGGGTACGCAGACCATCGCGCACCGCCGGCTGCCAACCGCCGCAACCGTGCATCAGCACAATGGCCGGGAACGGGCCATCGCCGTCGGGGCGAAAGAGTTCGGCATCAAGCATCAGCGACCGTGCCGTATGGGGATCGGATGCCGGTAGCTGAATGGTGCGGTTGGTCGCCTGTGAAACGATAGGCAACATGAGGATAGCGGCGCACAGCGTAAGGCGCCGTAGCATCCCTTTTTGATTCATATGCAATACAACCCGTAATTAAACCAAAGAGTTATAAAATAAAGTTCATATGAAACATTAATTATAAAAAAGATCTATCACCAAACAACCAAGATTAGGCAGCAACAATTAATGATACCTTTCCTTAGCTATTGAACAGCGTCCGCCCCGTTATTTCAGGAAGTCGGCCACAGTTCGGATAACTTGAACTAAACGAATAAAAATAAATGGTCGCCCCTATGGCCGCAGACGACGCCGAGCGCGCCGTTATATCTGTTTAAACTGGCTGACCGGGGACAACTTCTACTTCGAATATATTCATTTGAAAACGGACGCATACGCGTGAACGCGTCGATTTCTTTTCAGAAAACTTATTAATCAAGAAGGACAGAATAAAGTCGCAGGACAGACGGCATCCTACTTTAGTACCGCAACTATCGAGGCATGGTCAGCGCTGTCTGCACTCGCTACGGTCAGGCTTGCAGCGGGGCGCCAAATGGCGCTGTGGCGTCGGTCGACGCTGCCGATATGAGGTTCATAACGGCGTGGTTCTTCCGCGCGCTCCCTAAGGTGCCTCACGAAGTAAGGTGTCGAGCATGTCACTGATCTCCCGTTTCAAGCCTTCCGCCGGCGCTGCCGACGGTGTAACCGGGCTGCATGTCAGCGCTCGGCAATTGCCCGAGCGGCTCGCCGCCCTGCGCTTCGAGCCAACCTACATCGCAGGCTTCGTTTCGCCCCATGTGGATATCGATGCGGTGGCCTCGCAGCTGCGCCAGCGCTTCCCGCACGCGACGATCAGCCTGTGCAGCACCGCTGGTGAGCTATCGAGCCAGAACCGGCAGCTGTACTGCGCAACCAGCGGCCAGTGGGACGGGGTGGTATTGCAGCTGTTCGACGCCAGCGTCATCGCGGCCGCGGAGATCGTCCGGGTACCGCTGGAGTGCGAGGATATCCGCGGCCAGGGCCAGCGCCTGCCCATGAGCGAGCGCATCGCCCGGCTCACGGCATCGATCAAGCGCGTGCAGGTATCGATGAAGATCGACTACCGCGACACCCTGGCCAACATCTTCTTCGACGGCCTGTCCGCCTCGGAGTCGTTCTTCATGGAAGCGCTGTACGAGTCCGGACGCTTCCCCTGTCTGTTCGTCGGCGGCTCGGCGGGCGGCAAGCTGGATTTCCAGCGCACGCAATTGCACGACGGCCAGCGCAGCTACCAGAACCACGCACTGATCGTCTTTCTCAAGTGCGCCCGTAACGTCCGCTTCGGGGTGTTCAAGAGCCAGAACTTCGAGCCCACGCCGCTCAGCCTGAGCGTGCTCAGCGCCTCCCTAGAGGATCGCTACATCAGCCAGGTGGTCGATGCCCGCGGCAACATTCGCAGCATGGTCCAGGCGCTGTGCGAGGCGCTGCGGTGCGTGCCGCAGGAGCTGGAACAGCGGCTCGCCGACTATTCCTTCGCCATCCGCGTCGGCGAGGAGGTGTTCGTCCGTTCGATTTCGCAGATCGACTTCGCCAACGAACGGGTCCACCTGTTCTGCGACGTGGCCCCGGGTGAGGAGCTGATCATGGTCAAGCGCACGCCGCTGGCCGAAACCACCCGCCGCGACTATCAGCAATTCATGCGCAACAAGCCCGGCAAGCCGCTGGTGGGCATCCTCAACGACTGCATCTTGCGCCGGCTGAACAACGAGCAGGCACTCGGCGGCATGGACCCGGTGTTCGACGACGTACCGGTGGCCGGTTACTCGACCTTCGGCGAGATCCTCGGTCTCAATCTCAACCAGACGCTGACCGCGGTGTTCTTCTTCCGCACCAACGGCAAGGACGAGTTCCACGACGAATACACCGACAACTTCATCGCCTACCACGGTGAATTCAAGGCGTTCTTCCTGCGTCGGCAGATCAAGAAGCTCACCGGCCTGAGCCAGGTGGTGGTCAAGCAGATCGAGCAGTTCAAGCGCCAGGACTACAGCAGCGCGGTGGACATCAACGGCCTCGACGAACACATCCGCCCGGTGTTCCGCGGCCTGGCCGACCTTGGTCAGGTGCTGTCCCAGGCCGATCATGAGCGGCAATCCATGTCCGAACAGCTGAGCCAGTGCGCCACCGAGCTGCACGGTTCGATGGATGACCTGACGCTGAACATCAACCAGCAGGGCACCGTCATCGAGCAGGCCGGCAGCTCGGTCAAGCAGATGGTTCACCAGGCCGACGAGGTGGTCAGCAGCGCCCGCGACCTGGCGCAGTCGAGCCAGCGAATCCAATCGGTGGTGCAGACCATCCAGCAGATCGCCGGGCAGACCAACCTGCTGGCGCTCAATGCGGCGATCGAGGCAGCGCGTGCCGGCGACATGGGGCGCGGTTTCGCGGTGGTGGCCGACGAGGTGCGCAAGCTCGCCGAAATCACCGGCAGGAACGCCGAGGAGATCGGTACGGATATCGACCGTCTGGCCAGCGAAATCCGCGCGGTGGCGCAGCACATCGAGGCGCAATCGGCGGGCGTCGGCTCGCTTACCGGCCTGCTCGACGCGCTGGAGAACTCCAGCAACCTGACGGCGGACACCTCACGCCAGACCAAGGGCGTCGCCGACCGGCTGATCGGCCTGACCGCGCGCTAACCTGCCAGGCGCGCACGAACCTCGGCATAGGGATAGGCCTCCAGCGAGGCGAAGCCGGGGAGCTGGCGCGCCTTGAGCTTGGTGAACACCGGCACGCTGATGCCGCAGAGAAAGCGCGTCAGGCACTCGGCGCTCGGCGCACCGCCCTTGAGCTGCGTGTAACGCTCACTGAACTCTGCGCAGCGGGCGGCCAGGTCGATCTGCTCCAGCGGCGCCAGTAATGGCGGTTCCGGCAGTTTCGCGACCTGTCCGCGGCAGACCGAGCAATGCCCACAGCGCTGTGGTGCCTGGCGATCACCGAAATAGGCGGCCAGTCGCTGGCTCAGGCATTCGCGGGACTCGAACAGGGCCAGCATGTTGTCGATGCGGGCAATCTCGCTGGCTTCGTGCTCCTTGAAGTAGGCGTGCAGCTCAGCGCTCAGAGCCTCAGCATCGAAGCGCGTGTCGAACAGCGCGTAGACTTCGGTCATCTGCTTGCTCTCCAGCTCGATCCAGCCCTTCTCCTGGAAATATTCCAGCGCCTTGACCACCCGCGCGCGGTCAGCGCCGTGCTGCCCGTAAAGCGCTTCGAAATCCAGCGTGCACCAGGTCCGCGCCCGCGCCGAGGTGTGCACGATGGCCTCGACGAACTGCCGCCGCTCGCCTTCGAACTTCGCTACCAGCGCCTCGGGCTCGAGCAGGTACTTGAAGCGGTACTCGGCGAAATAAGCGAAGCGTGGCGCGATGATGCCGCGCAGCTCCAGCTGCACCAGCAGGGTTTTCAGCGGCAACTGGCGGATGTTGCTCTGCTCCGACAGCTGGTTGAGCATCAGCTCCCATTGCCCCCCGGCGCCGGCCTGCAGCAACTCGTCGAGCACGCAGCGGATGCCCTCGCGTTCCGGCGTATCGCCGTAGACGAAGTTCTGCAACACGCTGAGGCTGTCGCGATTGGCCAGTACCAGGCAATCGGACGGCTCCCCGTCGCGCCCGGCCCGGCCGATCTCCTGGCTGTAATTCTCCACAGACTTGGGCAGGTCGTAGTGCACCACATTGCGGATGTCCGCCTTGTCGATGCCCATGCCGAACGCGATGGTGGCGACGATGCAATTCAGTTCGCCTGCCATGAAGCGCCGCTGGATCGATTCACGCAGCTCGTGCGCCATGCCCGCGTGGTAGGCGCTGGCCGGAAAGCCACGTTGCGCCAGGTGTTCGGCAATCTGCTCGGCGGTCTTCTGCTGGGTGACATAAACGATGGTCGGTTGCCCCGCCTTGCCCGTCAGCCATTCCACCAGCCGGCGCTGCTTGTTGAAGCCGCTGACCGGCTCCACCAGCAGATTGAGATTGGGCCGGTAGAAACCCGTGGTCACCACGTCATCCGCTGCAATCGAGAATTTGGCCTGCATGTCGGCGATCACCGGTGGCGTCGCCGTGGCGGTCAGCAGCAGCACCTGCGGAATGTTGAACTGACGCTGGTAGTCGGGGAGCTTGAGATAGTCCGGGCGAAAGTTGTGGCCCCACTCGGAGATGCAGTGCGCCTCGTCCACTACCAGCAGGGAGATCGGCACCTGGCTGATGAAGTGGCGGAAGCGCTCGTTCTTCAGCCGCTCCACCGAGATCATCAGGATCTTCAGCTCGCCGGACTTGGCGCGGGCCATGGTCTCGCTCGTCTGCTCGCGGCTCTGCGCCGAGTCGATGCTGGCGGCGGCAATGCCATGGCGGTGAAGGAACGCCAGCTGGTCCTGCATCAGCGCCAGCAAGGGTGAGACCACCAGAGTCAGGTGCGGCAACAGCAGCGCCGGCAACTGGTAGCACAGGGATTTGCCCGAGCCGGTAGGAAAGATAGCCGCCGCAGAGCGCCCCGCCACTACGGCGCGAATGGCCTGTTCCTGGCCCGGACGCAGGCTGTCGTAGCCAAACGTCTGCCTGAGGGTCTGCTCGATCATGCGGCGTCGCTCCTGTGACGGGAAGCAGGAGGGTAGCAAAAGACAGCAGAGGGCACTGCGCATCGACCCGCCTCGTCGGCCGGGTGCGACGCCGAGGATCCTTGGGACGGTGCAGCAGCGGAACAGCCAGGCATTTCCATCAATCGAGCGGATTGGAAACCGCAATTACCGTTAGGCGCCTATCTACTTCTACGATGCCCGGGCTCCTGACAACAAGCACAAGCGACGCCGGGTCAGGTGATCCGGCAGGCAAAAACAGGACGGACCTATGAACCAGAACAGGATGCCCCGCCATGCGTGCAACCCTTATTGCCACTGCCCTGCTGTTTACCTCGCTGGCCCAGGCTGATGATGCCAAGGCTCAGCCCTACACCTACGGCACCCGACTGGATGTCGCCTCGGTGCTGTCGGTGAAGATCAAGCCGACCCCCTACTGCGAGGTGACCGACGCGGAGATGACCTATCGCGATTCCACCGGTACCGAACGAAAGCTGGCCTACCGGACGCTGTCCGAGGCCTGCAGGAATCAGAACTGAGCGCCACGAACAGGGACGCTGGGGCGGGGCGGGAGCGCGCAATACGCCCTCCCGCCCGGTCTTGCTGAGCGCGATTAGAAGCGGTCGCGAATCACCACCTCGTCGAACGGCAGCTTGCCGACACGCGGCTTCGGCTCGGCGGCGCGCTTGCCCACCGCGACCATCAGCGCGATGACATGGTTGTCCGGCAGGTTGATCAGCTTGCCGACCGCGTCGAAATCGAAGCCATCCATAGGGCAGGAATCCAGGCCCTTGGCCCGTGCCGCGAGCATCAGCGTCTGCGCCATCAGACCGCAGCTGCGCATGGCCTCGTCACGCTGCACCTGCGGCTTGCCGCGGTAATAGGCATCGATGGCGCCGGCCATGTAGTCTTGCACCTCGCTCGGTGCGCCTTCCCAGACGCGGCGGACATTCTTTTCCCAGCTGTCGACCTGGGCGCAGATCACCACCAGCATCGAGGCGTCGGTCATCTGCGCCTGATTCCAGCCCACCTCGCGGATCTGCGCGCGCAGCGCCGGGTCGCTGACCTCGACGAACCGCACATGCTGCAGATTGAAGGCAGAAGGCGCCAGCAGCGCCAGTTGCAGCAGCTCGTCCTTTTCTTCACGGCTCAGCTGGAAGCTGGGGTCGTAGGCCTTGACGGCGCGGCGGGTGCGAATGGCTTCTTCGGTATGCATGGCGAGTCCTCACGGGAGAAAGGTGGCGCCATGCTAAGGGTGTCGACCGATCGAATCCACGGGACTTCACCGATCACAATCATCGAGCCGCTCGATGCGTTTCCGGTGCTGCATAAACGAAAAAGCCGCCCGAAGGCGGCTTTTCGATGACTCGGCAGACAGCTTAGAGCTGCGGACCGGCGTTGCGGATGGCGTCGGAAACATCGAACTTCTTGAAGTTCTCGATGAACTTGCCAGCCAGTTCCTTCGCGGCCTGGTCGTAGGCGCTCTTGTCGGCCCAGGTGTTGCGAGGGTTCAGCAGCTGGGTATCGACACCGGCAACGGCCTTCGGCACGTCCAGGTTGATGATCGGCAGGTGCTCGGTTTCGGCACCGATCAGCGCGCCGCTCTGGATGGCGGCGATCACCGCACGGGTGGTCGGAATGTTGAAGCGCTTGCCGACACCGTAGCCACCACCGGTCCAACCGGTGTTGACCAGATAGACCTTGGAGCCGAAGCCGTTGATGCGCTTGATCAGCAGCTCGGCATATTCACCGGCCGGACGCGGGAAGAACGGCGCACCGAAGCAGGTGGAGAAGGTCGACTTGATGCCGCTACCCGAACCCATTTCGGTGGAACCGACCAGCGCGGTGTAGCCGGACAGGAAGTGGTAGGCAGCCTGCTCGTTGTTCAGGATCGACACGGGCGGCAGTACGCCGGTCAGGTCGCAGGTCAGGAAGATCACCGCATTCGGCTCGCCGCCGAGGCTCTTCTCGGAACGCTTCTCGACATGCTGCAGCGGGTAGGCCGCGCGGCTGTTCTGGGTCAGGCTGGCATCGGCGTAGTCCGGCAGACGGGTGCGCTCGTCGAGCACCACGTTCTCCAGTACGGCACCGAACTTGATGGCCTTCCAGATCACCGGCTCGTTCTTCTCGGACAGGTCGATGCACTTGGCGTAGCAACCGCCTTCGATGTTGAACACGCGACCAACGCCCCAGCCGTGCTCGTCGTCACCGATCAGGTAGCGGCTCTCGTCGGCCGACAGGGTGGTCTTGCCGGTACCGGACAGACCGAAGAACAGGGTGGTGTCGCCGTCTTCACCGATGTTGGCGGCGCAGTGCATCGGCAGCACGTCGACGTCCGGCAGCAGGAAGTTCTGCACGGAGAACATGGCCTTCTTCATCTCACCGGCGTACTGCATGCCGGCGATCAGCACCTTTTTCTCGGCGAAGTTGATGATCACGCAGCCATCGGAATTGGTGCCGTCACGCTCGGGTACGCACTGGAACAACGGGGCGTTGAGGATGCGCCACTCGCTCAGACCGGCCGGGTTGAACTGCTCGGGGGTGATGAACAGGCAGCGGCCGAACAGGTTGTGCCAGGCGGTCTCGGTGGTCATCTTGACCGGCAGGTAGTGCTCGGGATCGGCACCGACATGGACATGGGACACGAAGCTGTCACGCTCGCCGATATAGGCTTCGACGCGGCTCCACAGGGCTTCGAAGTTGCCCGCCGGGAACGGACGGTTGATCGGGCCCCAGGCGATCTTGTGCTGGGTGCTCGGCTCTTCGACGATGAAGCGGTCAGCCGGAGAACGACCCGTGCGGTGCCCGGTCTTCACCACCAGAGAGCCATTGGCGGACAGTTCGCCCTCTCCGCGCTTGACGGCTTCTTCAATCAGTTGAGCGGTGCTGATGTCGGTGTACACGGCGTTGGTGGCTTGCGTCATGAGTGTTCCCGTCGGCCCTGGGCCGATTCCTCCATGCTGTTGTAGCCCGCCAAAGAGCGAACCACATCGAAAAAAGTGCGCGCGATTATGCCAGATAATGCGCCGCGCTGGGTATGAGGCCGTGATGGCCAAATAGTTCACTGCCCGAGTGCAGGTCCATCCCTGCCTCATTCCCGGCCGCCGCGGCAGCAGGCAGACGACCGGAACGCCGCACGTCGATCAGTGCCGGGTATCCGACGGCGCGTCGCTGCCGCCACCGGCAAAAAGCTGAGCCACATCTGCCGCGTCGTAGGTGTATTTCTCGTTGCAGAACTGGCAATCGATGCTGACCGAACCGCCCTGCTCCGCCACCAGCTGCAGGGCGTCTTCCTCGCCCAGGCTGACCAGCGCGCGGGCCGAGCGCTCGCGCGAGCAGCTGCAGCGGAAGCGGATCGGCAGTGCATCGAACAGGCGCAGCTGCTCCTGGTGATAGAGCCGATGCAGCAACGTCTCGCTGTCCAGCCCCAGCAGTTCCTCGGCGGTCAGGGTGTCGGCCAGGGTACGCAGGTGCTCCCAGCTGGCGTCACGCTCCTCCGGATCCTTGAGTCGGTCGGCCGGCAGCTGTTGCAGCAGCAGGCCGCAGGCGCGGCGGCTGTCGGCATTGAGCCAGAAGCGCGTCGGCAACTGTTCGGAGGCCGCGAAGTAGTTGGTCAGGCATTCGGCGAGCGTGGCCCCTTCAAGATCGACGATGCCCTGGTAGCGCTGGCCATTGGCCGGGTCGATGGTGATCGCCAGCATGCCTTCGGGCATCAGCTCGGTCAGGGTGGCGTCCGGCTGGATCTGCTCGGCGTGATAGCGGGCGATACCACGCACCTCGCGGGCGCTGGAGCACTCGACCATCAGCAGCGGCACGGCGCCAGTGGAGCGGGCCTGGAGAATCAGCAGCCCGTCGAACTTGAGCGTGCCGACCAATAGCGCGGCCGCGGCCAGCAGCTCGCCGAGCAACTGGGCCACAGGCTCTGGATAGGTGTGTTTGGCCAGCACGTGCTGGTAGCTTTCCTCGAGCGTGGCGATCTCGCCGCGAACATCGGAATCATCGAAGAGAAAACGCTGGGTTTGATCGGGCATAGCCGGAAAGCTCACAGGTACGGCGGAGGAAGCGGCAATTTTAGGCGCAAAGCCGGCCCGGACCAAGGGCGGGCGCCGGACGGGCTGCCAGACAGCCGCAAGCTGAACGCTGGCTGAACGGCTCGCAGGTAGTCAGGACAGCCGCAACGGCAGGCTCTAGCATCGCGCGCCATCGCAACCCCAGGGACGATCCTCATGCCCGTGACCACGCCCCAGGCGCGCTGGCGTCCACTGTCTTGGTTCATCAGCCACCTGCTAGCCGGGCTGCTGCTGCTCAGCTGGCTCTCGCCCGTCAGCCGCCCGTTCTGGGATGCTCTCGACGAGTCGGCCTTTCATCTGCTCAACGGCTCGCTGGGCCACCAGGCCTGGTGGGACTGGCTGTGGGCACTGGCCAGCGTTCGCGTGTTCGACATCCTGGTCGGCGCACTGCTGCTGACCCTGCTGATCCGCCGCGACTGGCTGTTCGCTCAGCACCAGCTGCGTCCGGCGCTGTTCACCTTTGTCGCCCTGCTGCTGGTGTTGCTGGTAATTCGCGTGCTGGTGACCAAGCTGGCCGGCCACTTCGGCTGGCAGCACGCCAGTCCATCGCTCGGGATCGCTGGCGCCTATCACCTGAGCGACCACTTTCCGCTGCTGGAGCGGGTGTTCGAACTAAAGGATCGTTCCAGCCGCAGCTTCCCCGGCGATCACGCCTCGGTGCTGCTGATCTGGGGACTGTTCATGGCGCTGTTCGCCCGCGGCGGCCGTCTGGTACTGGTGCTCGGCATCACCGTACTGTTCATGCTGCCGCGGCTGGTGGCCGGCGCCCATTGGGTCAGCGATGACTTCGTCGGTGGACTGCTGATCGCCTTGCTGGCCATCGGCTGGGGCTATTGCACACCACTGGGCGCGCACCTCGCTGCCCTGCTGCAGTGGCTGGCCCATGCGCCCATGCAGCTGGCCGCCAGGCTGCCACTGCTGCGCCAGCTGGCGGTGCTGCGTGACTAGTCGGGCTTGAAGTCACGCAGCAGCTGGATCTGCCGGCGCTGCTTCTTGCTCGGCCGGCCGTCGGTCTGCATGCCGAGGGCACCCGCCTTGCGCAGCGCAGCCGCTTCCTCGCGCGCCGCCAGGCTCTGTGCGGTTTCTTCGTAGAGCGTCTGCGCCTCGGGAGCACCACGGCGCACCGCCGACAACGCGCGGATGACCACCGTGCGCTCGTCGAAGCCGCTGCGGATCACCAGTTCATCGCCCACCTTCGGTTCCTTGCTCGGCTTGCAGCGCTCGCCCCGGCAGTGCACCTTGCCACCTTCGATGGCCGCCTTGGCCAGTGCACGGGTCTTGAAGAAGCGTGCGGCCCATAGCCACTTGTCCAGGCGTACCTTGTCGTCGTCTTTTTCGGCCATCGTCCAACTCAGTCTCGTATCGGTCGTTCCAGGGTGTTACAGACGGATGCAGTTGTCATGCACGCCGACTAGAATGCCGGCAAATTCTTCGGACTCTCCCATTGAAGAAACTCGACCCCCATACCGTGATCGGTCTGCGTGAATGGATCGCCCTGCCGGATCTCGGCGTGGTGGGCCTGCGCGCCAAGGTCGATACCGGGGCCAGCACCTCGGCGCTGCACGCCACCGACATCAGCGAATTCGAACGCGATGGGCAGCGCTGGGTTCGCTTCACCGCGCACCTGGGCACGCTGGTGCAGCGCCGCCATCGCTGCGAGGCGCCGCTGGTCACCCGCAAGCTCATCAAGAGTTCCAATGGCCAGGTCCAGACCCGCTACGTGGTACGCACCCTGCTGGCGCTGGGCAGCCATGTCTGGCCGGTGGAATTCACCCTGACCTGCCGCAAGACCATGCGCTACCGCCTGCTGCTCGGCTCCAAGGCGCTGGTCGACGGCCAATGGCTGATCGATCCGTCGCGAGCCTATATCCAGGACAAACCCCAGATCCTCACTTCTTCCGGTGCTCAATGAAAATCGCCGTGCTGTCGCGCAATCCGCGCCTGTATTCCACCCGTCGTCTGGTCGAAGCCGGCGAGCAGCGTGGCCATGAAGTGGTGGTGATCGATACGCTGCGTGCGTACATGAACATTGCCAGTCACAAGCCGCAGATCCACTACCGCGGCAAGCCGCTGGAGGGCTTCGACGCGGTGATCCCGCGCATCGGCGCCTCGGTGACCTTCTATGGCTGCGCGGTGCTGCGCCAGTTCGAGATGCAGGGGGTGTTCCCGCTCAACGAGTCGGTGGCCATCGCCCGCTCGCGCGACAAGCTGCGCGCCCTGCAACTGCTGTCGCGCCGCGGCGTCGGCCTGCCGGTGACCGGCTTCGCCCACTCGCCGGACGACATCCCCGACCTGATCCGCATGGTCAACGGCGCCCCGCTGGTGATCAAGGTGCTGGAAGGCACCCAGGGCATCGGCGTGGTGCTCTGCGAAACCGAGAAGGCCGCCGAGTCGGTGATCGAGGCCTTCATGGGCCTCAAGCAGGACATCATGGTGCAGGAGTACATCAAGGAAGCCGGCGGCGCCGATATCCGCTGCTTCGTGGTTGGCGACAAGGTCATCGCCGCGATGAAGCGTCAGGCCAAGCCTGGGGAATTCCGCTCCAACTTGCATCGCGGTGGCTCCGCCAGCCTGATCAAGATCACCCCGGAAGAGCGCATGACCGCCATTCGCGCCGCCAAGGTGATGGGTCTGAACGTCGCCGGCGTCGACATCCTGCGCTCCAACCACGGCCCGCTGGTGATGGAGGTGAACTCTTCGCCGGGCCTGGCCGGGATCGAGGAAACCACCGGCAAGGACGTCGCCGGACTGATCATCCAGTACCTGGAAAAGAACGGCGGCCCGCACCTGACCCGCACCAAGGGCAAGGGCTGATCCCACCGCGCTGCGAGCCGGCTTATTCGGCCGGCTTGCCCTGCACCGCATCGCGCGGCAGCAGCAGCCCCAGCGGCAGGCTGACCCGCGCTTCCAGACCACCGCCCTCGCGATTGCGCAACTCGACCACCCCGCCATGCTGCGAGGCGATGCGCTTGACGATCGCCAGGCCCAGCCCGGCGCCCTGCCCGCCACGGGCACGATCGCCGCGAATGAACGGATTGAAGATGCCTTCCAGCTCGGCCGGATCGACCCCCGGACCACGGTCCAGCACGCTGAGCACCACGTAGGGCGCGTGCTGGTCGCCGGAGACATAGGCAGCCACTTCGACGCCGCCACCGGCGTAACGCAGGGCGTTCTCGATCAGGTTCACCAGCAGGCGCTTGATGGACACCCGGCGCAGGGCGAACGGCGGCATCGGCTCGACGCACAGGCGCACGGTTTCCTGCTGCTGGTTATAGGGTGCCACCACCTCGCGGATCAGCTCGGCAAGGTCGGTGGTTTCCACCGGCTCGTCGCTGCCGTCGCGGACAAAGGCGAGAAACTGGTCGAGGATGGCGTTCATGTCCTCGACGTCGCGGATCATGTCCTCGGTCAGCTCGTCATCACTGGCCATCAGCTCCAGCGACAGGCGCAGGCGCGTTAGCGGCGTGCGCAGGTCGTGGGACACCCCGGCCAGCATCAGCTCGCGCTCGCGGCCGGCCTGCTCGACGTCTTCGGCCATCTGGTTGAAGGCGCGGTAGACCTCGGTCATCTCGCTCGGCGTGTCGCTGATCGGCAGGCGGACGCGCCGGCCCTTGCCGATCTGCCGCGCGGCGAAGACCAGCCGCTTGAGCGGCAGGTTGAGCTGGCTGACGAAGATCCAGGCCGCGCCGGTGGACAGCAGGCCGATGCCCAGGAACCAGCCGAGCACGCTCCAGATGCGCTGGCCGCGCAGCGGATAGGCATAGAGCGGCACCTGCACCCAGTCCGGCCCCAGATTCGGCGCGCGCACCCAGATCGCCGTGGACGGCTGGATGCGCACGCGCACCTCGGTGTCGTCGCCCAGTTCGTCGCGCATCTGGCGCTGGAAGATCTCGGTGTAGGGCCAGTGATACTCGCTGCGCGGCACGTTCTGCTCGGCCACCAGTTGCAGGCCGGCGGCTCGGCCGATGCGGTCGCGGTCCTCCAGGTCGGCAGCCCAGTAGGCGCGCAGGGTCAGCGCCGCCCCGTGGCTATACTGGCGGTCCACCAGCACGTCCTCGTTGGTCATCAGATAGACCAGGGTGAGGACCTTGGAGAACAGCACCACGATCAGCACCATCCACAGGGTGCGGGCGAAGAAGCTTTGCGGGAACCAGAGCGGGGTCTTCATGAAAAAGCGGCGGCACGCCTCGGGCTGCGGGTAACGAGGCTATCGCGCCCGCAGCCGGTGGCACGCCGTGGTCGACTCACTTGTTGCCGTCCGGCACGAACACGTAACCCACACCCCAGACGGTCTGGATGTAGCGCGGCTTGGACGGGTCCGGCTCGATCAGCCGGCGCAGGCGGGAGATCTGCACGTCGATGGAGCGCTCCAGCGCATCCCACTCGCGGCCGCGGGCGAGGTTCATCAGCTTGTCCCGGGTCAGCGGCTCGCGAGCGTGCTGCACCAGCGCCTTGAGCACCGCGAACTCACCGGTGGTGAGCATGTGCACCTCGTTGCCCTTCTTCAGCTCGCGGGTCGCCAGCGACAGCTCGTATTCGCCGAAGGTGACGGTCTCGTCCTCGCTGGCCGGGGCGCCGGGCACCTGCGGCGCCTGCCGGCGCAGCACCGCACGGATGCGCGCGAGCAGTTCGCGAGGGTTGAACGGCTTGGCCAGGTAGTCGTCGGCGCCCTGCTCCAGGCCCTGGATGCGGCTGGCCTCGTCGCCCTTGGCGGTGAGCATGATGATCGGGATCTGGTTGTTCGCCTCACGCAGCCGGCGGCAGGCGGACAGCCCGTCCTCGCCCGGCATCATCAGGTCCAGCACCACCAGCTGAAACAGCTCGCGACTGAGCAGGCGGTCCATCTGCTCGGTGTTTTCCACGGTACGGACGCGGTAGCCCTGCTCGTCGAGAAAGCGCTCGAGCAGACGCCGCAGACGGGCATCGTCATCGACGATAAGGATCTTTTCGCCTTCGTTGGCTTGCGCAGTGCTGCTCATGGAAACTCCCAGATGGTCGACGGCGCATTATTGCGCAGTGTGGTTCGGCCCTACTGACAGCCATTGTTAGCAGATTTTTCGCGCAACCGTCTTGCCCCGCGCGCCTCGAAGGCTTCAGAGCAGGACGGCGAGCCAGACGACGGCAATGGAAATGAGCCCGAGCAGCTGAGCCGCACTTCCCAGATCCTTCGCGCGCTTGGACAACGGATGGATTTCCAGCGACACCCGATCGACCACCGCCTCGATGGCTGAATTCACCAGTTCGATGGCGAGCGACATCAGCACCGGCAGGACCAGCAGGGCACGCTCCACGGGGGTGCTGCCAACCATGAAGGCGACAGGAATGAGCACGCAGGCAAGCAGGGCCAGCTGACGAAAGGCCGCCTCATGCCGCCAGGCTGCGGCGAGGCCGGCAAAGGAATAGCCAGCCGCCTTGGCGATGCGCCCAAGCCCCGGTTTGCTCTTGAAGGCAGACGCCTCGTTGGTCGTTTCGACTTTCATCTCTCATCCGCTCGTTCGTGACTGCCCATTCGACTCGTGACCGGCCATCGACCCCCACTGTCGTACGCCGAAGCCACTTGATATCATATTGGCATCAATCAAGGACGATTCAGTTTCCGACGAACAGTCTGGTGACGGTTTAAAGCGCTTCAGCGCCTGGCCGACACGCTGTTCAGGACGCTACAGGTCGCGCCCGAAACCGCCGCAGGTGACTTCTTGCTTCTCTTCCGCCAAAACCAGCAGCTTCCGGCCCCGCTCGGACTGGACGGTATCGAATGGCCGATTTTTGCGCTCAATGACGGACGCCTGCATTGGATCATGGCGGAAAAAGCGAGCGATGCGGCGCTGCTGACCCGGCAGGTCATCGGGAACATGGCGGCCGGTCAGCGGGCGGCGATGATAGCGGACGCAGCCCGCCAGCGGCACGCACTGGCCGACCTGCCGGCTGACGCGGGCCCTGGTGAACTGCTGGCCCTGACTCTGACGCCGGACCATTTCGAAGCGATGCTGCAGCGCCTGGATTCCGAACTGGATCGCTCGGGCAACATGCGCACCCGGTACATCCTGCTCAACCTCCCCACTCAGGCCTGGGAGCGCCTTGCAGGGCCGCGCCTCTCAAGCTGGCTGACGCGGATCGGCGCCTGGCTGCTCGAGCGCCGCGCGACCCTGCTGATCATCAGTGATGGTGTCAGCGACGCCCTGAGCGAGGGTTTGCTCCGACTCAGCCATTGCCTGGCCGGGTTCGCCTCGCTCACTCAAACCCCGTCCGGCACCCGCCTGTATCTGCATCACTGGCAGAACGAGCGCGGCATGACCAGCGCCCGCCAATTCGCCCTGCGCCACCAGGCCGACGGGTTCCAGCTAACGGCTTCCGGAGAACTCGGCGAGGTGCTCGAGCACCCCGATCAGGGGCGTTTCTACGCGGAGCGCAGCGTGCTGGAAGGGGTGCACAACCTGTCCACGCAGTGGCGCCTGTTCGAGAGCAGAGCGGCCCTACTGGCGCATGCCGAAACCGCCAGGGCTGCGAGCATCCTCTTCGCGATCACCGATAACGAGCAGGTCGACGAGCTGGCCCATCAGCTCAATGGCTTGCGCCGCACCTGTGGCAACCAGCTGAAGCTGATCATCCGGGAAACGGCGCCCTGCCTGCGCTATCGGGACGAACAGCTGCTGCTGGCCGGTGGCGCGTCGCTGGTCGTGCCTTTCGGCACCTCGCTGCCACGCTTCCTGACGATGGTCGAGAGCGCTCAGGGGCATATCTGGCAGCGTCAGTTGAGCGACATCGATGCCAGCCTCGACAAGCTCAAACCGCTTCCCCTGCGTGGCCAGCTGAGCCCGCGCCGCTTTGCCGAAGCCGCCCAGGAAATGTGGGCCGGCAGCACAACGGGTGAGATCGTTCATCAGCTGGTTCGGCTGCAACCGGTACCCGGACTGAGCCTGGAGCAGGTGCTTGGTCAGGCTCATCTGCGGCGTAACGGCGACATAGCCTGCATCGTCGACAAGGCGCTGTATCTTTTTCTTTTCGCCTGCCGCGCGGAATCGCTCGAGGCGGCTCTGGACAACATCTTTGGCGTCACCTGGCAGGAGCTGTTCCTCGGCCTCGAACAGCTGGCGGATCTCGAGCCCCTGTCCGGCCCCGGCTTCCACGGCGAAACCTTGTCACTGCCCGGCAACGAAACGCTCGTCAACGAGCCGGCACCGGGTCGACAGCTTCAACCCCGCCCCCTGACCCTTTCGCTGGTGACGCAACCATGACGCTCGAGCAACTCCTCGAGGTCGCCAGCCTGTTCCTGGCGATCGGCATCGGTATCGGCTGGTTGCTGACCCGGTACGGCCACACGGCGCTGCGTGCATTCGATCGAATGCTCCCGCCCCGCTACCTGAAAAGGACAGCGATACGCCGTCGTTCCATTGGATCGGGAGACACGCCATGAATGCGCCGGAGCGGCTGATCGTACCCGCGCCCCCGGTTACGCGCTGGCCGGGCCTGGGTGTGTGGAATCTGTATTTTCTGCTGAAGTTCCTGTTGCTGGGCCTTGGCCTGCTGAACTTCCAGGCTCTGCCGAACCTGGTGTTCGCGGCGTTTCTCGTGGTGCCCCTTCCGGGCGCCCCGTGGCGCATCGTACGGCAGCTGATCGCGATTCCCGTGGGTATCGCGCTGCTGTACCACGACACCTGGCTGCCCCCGTTCGACCGGTTGCTGGCACAACCGGGGGTGCTGGATTTTTCCCCAGCCTATCTCGTGGAACTAGCCGGACGCTTCGTCGACTGGACCGTGCTTGGCCTCTGCGCCTTGCTGGTGATTGGCTACAGCTACATGGCGAACTGGATTCGCCTGTCCACCATCTGCCTGGGCGGTCTGATCTGGCTGAACCTGGGCAGCATCCCTCTGCTGGCATCACCACCGCGTGCAGATGCCGCCCCCGTCGTGGCGTCCGCACAGGGCAACGACGCGCCGGCCCTTCAGGACAATGTGGCGCTGGATACCTGGCTGGAGAATTTCTTCCGCACCGAGGCCACGCGCCAGACGCAGTTCCCCCTGCGCAGCGAGCAAACCGCGGCGTTCGACGTGCTGTTCATCAATGTCTGCTCGTTGGCCTGGGACGATCTGGACGCGGTCGAGTTACGCGACAACGCTCTGCTCAAACGCATGGACGTCATCTTCGATCGTTTCAACTCCGCCACGTCCTACAGCGGGCCGGCGGCCATCCGGCTGCTGCGAGCCAGCTGCGGTCAGCCCCGTCACCAGGCCCTGTACGAACCCGCGCCGGAACAATGCCTGCTGTTCCAGAACCTGGCCAACCTGGGCTTCCACGCCGAAACCCTGATGAACCACAACGGCAAGTTCGACGGCTTCGCCGGTGAAATCGAAGCCCAGGGCATGCCCCAGCCGGTGCTGGCGAGCCAGAAGTTCGCGCGTGCGCTGTCAGGCTTCGACGGCTCGCCGATCGCCAGGGATTTCGACGTGCTCAACGGCTGGTGGCAGCGTCGTCAGGCATTGCCGGAGCCACAGGTCAGCCTTTTCTACAACAGCATCAGCCTGCACGACGGGAACCGCATCGTCGGGGCGGATGGCAATGCCCAATCGGCGGCATATAGGCCTCGCGCACAGCGCCTGCTGGATGACCTCAACCGTTTCATCGATGAGCTGGAGCGCAGCGGTCGACCGGTCGCCTTGCTGCTGGTACCCGAGCACGGAGCGGCGTTGCATGGTGACCGCATGCAGATCGCCGGCATGCGCGAGATTCCCCGGCCATCGATCACCCAGGTGCCCGTCGGCCTGAAACTGATCGGGATGGACGCCTCTCACGGCACGCAGCCCGTGCACATCCAGCAGCCAACGAGCTTCCTGGCGCTTTCCGAGCTGGTTTCCCGGCTCTACGCCGCCCGTCAGCAAGGCAGCACCCCGAACCTGGAGGCGCTGGTCGCTGACCTGCCGCAGACCGAGCTGGTCTCCGAAACGGCCGGCGCGCAGGTGATCGAGCTCGCAGGAAAACCGTACGTACGTCTCAGCGGCCAGACCATCTGGCTTCCTTATCCAAACCGGTTCGAGTAGCACGCCTATGGAATCGCTGATCCTGCCGTCGCCACAAGACGATGTCGACAACCTGAAACGCCATCTGGGCATGCCGAAGCTCGGCTATCAGGACATCTCCGCGTCGCTGGCACTGGACAAGGCAGTTCAGCGCTGGCCGCTGCTGAGCGAGCTTTCCGTCGTCGCACACCTGAACAGCGCGCTCGAGAGCGTCTCGCTCGAGAACGCCAGTGTGGCCGTGGCCAGCAGGCGTCCGGCATGAAGCAGCTCGTGCTGCGCGGCCTGCGCGGCGGAATCGGCGCCACCTCGCTGCTGGCCGGCCTCGGCATCGCGCTGCATGAACAGGGTGAGCGGGTACTGCTGATCGATCTCAGCCCGGACAACATGCTGCGCCTGCATTTCAGCGTCGACGTTGCGTACGCCTCCGGCTGGGCCCGCGCGCAGCTGGATGCTGCGCCATGGCATGAGAGTGCCCTGGAACTGCTCCCGGGCCTGCACCTGCTGCCGTACGGCGAGCTTGGCGGGGCGGAGATTTCCCAGCTCGAAGGCCAGCTCTGCGCGGATTCGAGCTGCTGGGCGCAGCGCTGTGACTTGATCGGACACAACTACGACTGGGTGCTGTTCGACCTGCCGCAGCGGCTGCCGGGCCATCGCGCCGTTGTGTCGGAAGCGAATCGGGCCGACGTGCTGATCGATCTGGCTACACCCGATCCCGGGTGCCATGTGCTGCTACAGCAGCGCCCACGCCCGGATGCGGATCTCCTGCTGATCAACCGCTTCAATCCGGCCAGCCAGCTGCAGCGCGATCTGCTGCTGCTCTGGCGCAGCCAGCCGAGGAGCAACCGGCAACCGCAACTGATCCACGAGGACGAAGCGCTGCCGGAAGCCCTGGCGCACAAGCTGCCGATAGGTCATTACGCACCGAAGAGCCAGGCCGCCAGCGACCTGCGCAGCCTGGCGCTCTGGTGCCTGGCCCAGCGAGCGAAGTGCTGATATGCCCAACCCACTGAGCTACTACCAGTACATCCGCTATCGGCGCGGTGCCAGCCCGATTGCTGCGCTGAGCTGGCTGATCGCCTACATGACAGCCTGGCCGCTGCTGCGCCTGGATGCTCCTGGCTGGCAGTGGGTCATGGCCGAGCGCCGCAGGCTGTATCCGCACGTCGCGGGCAAAAGGCCCACCGCCGGCGACCCGCTGCGGATCGTCATCCAGAGCATCTGGCTGCTCGTCGCACGCGCGCCCGGGTCCGCGCCGAAGCGCTCGCTGGGCGATCGACTCCGCTCGACCTGGCACCGACTGCGCAGCGTCGCGCAGCAGCTGCCCAGGCCGCCGCGCCTGCGGCACAGGCGGACGTTCGACCTGCCTGGCTTGCGCAATGCCGAAGCGCGCGTCGGAAAGGCCGAACGCTGGCTTTCCAGCCTATCGAGACCCGTCCGCTACGCGTTCAACATCGCCATCGGCGCGCTGGCCATACTGCTTGGCATTCTCTGTATCACCGAACCGTTCGGCTATACCGCGCAGGTCACCTTCGTGCTCCTGCTCTGGGGCCTGGCCCTGCTGGTCCGGCGCGTTCCCGGGCGCTTCGCGGTGCTGATGCTGATCGTGCTGTCGGCCATCATTTCCTGCCGCTACCTGTGGTGGCGCTACACCGCCACGCTGCATTGGGATTCCTATTTCGACCTGGCGTGCGGCATCACCCTGCTGGTGGCGGAGACCTACTCCTGGATCGTCCTGATCCTCGGCTACATACAGACCTGCTGGCCGCTGGATCGCAAACCCGCCCCGCTGCCGGAAGACAGCAGCAGCTGGCCGTCGGTCGACCTCTTCATCCCGACCTACAACGAAGATCTCTCGGTCGTCCGCACCACGGTGCTCGCGGCGCTGGGCCTGGACTGGCCACGCGACAAGCTGAACGTGTACATCTGCGATGACGGCCGCCGGGACAGTTTCAAGCAGTTCGCCGAGGAAGTCGGCGTGGGCTACATCGTCCGCCCGGACAACAAGCACGCCAAGGCAGGCAACCTCAACCATGCGCTGACCGTGACCCACAGCGAGCTGATCGCCATCTTCGACTGCGACCACATACCCGTGCGTTCCTTTCTCCAGGTCACCACGGGATGGTTCCTGCGCGACCCGAAACTGGCGCTGGTGCAGACGCCGCACCACTTCTTCTCGCCCGACCCGTTCGAACGCAACCTGGGATCCTTCCGCCGCAAGCCCAACGAAGGCGAGCTGTTCTACGGCCTGGTGCAGAACGGCAACGACATGTGGAACGCCTCGTTCTTCTGCGGATCCTGCGCCGTGCTGCGCCGCAACGCAGTGGAAAGCATCGGTGGATTCGCCGTGGAAACCGTCACCGAAGATGCTCACACGGCGCTGCGCCTGCATCGTGCCGGTTGGAATTCGGCCTACCTGGGCACGCCGCAGGCGGCGGGCCTGGCCACCGAAAGCCTTTCGGCGCATATCGGCCAGCGGATACGCTGGGCACGCGGCATGGCGCAGATCTTCCGCACCGACAACCCGCTGCTCGGTCCGGGCCTGACGATCTTCCAGCGCCTCTGCTACGCCAATGCGATGCTGCATTTTCTCGCGGGCCTGCCCCGCCTGATCTACCTGACGGCACCGCTCGCGTTTCTCCTGCTGCACGCCTACATCATCTACGCGCCGGCGCTGATGATCGTGCTCTACGTGCTGCCGCACATGATTCACGCCAGCCTGACCAACGCCAGGATGCAGGGCGAGTACCGGCATTCGTTCTGGGGCGAGGTGTACGAGACGGTACTGGCCTGGTACATCGCGCGGCCCACCACGGTGGCGCTGTTCAACCCGGGCAAGGGCAAGTTCAACGTCACGGCCAAAGGCGGGCTGATCGATCACGATCAGTTCGACTGGCGCATCGCGCGCCCCTACCTGGTTCTGGCGGCCTTGAACGTGGCCGGTCTCGGATTCGCCGTCTGGCGCCTGTTCACCGGTCCGGTCAGTGAAATCGGCACGGTTCTGGTCAGCTCCGCCTGGGTCATCTACAACCTGCTCATCATCGGCGCCGCGGTGGCCGTCGCATCCGAAGTCCGGCAGATACGTCGCGCCCACCGTGTCATGGCCCAGCTGCCGGCCTCGCTGAAGCTCGCCGACGGTCACGCCTACCCCTGCACGCTGCTGGACTTCGCCGAAGGCGGTGCGGGCCTGCAGATCCCGCCGGGGCTGAAGGTGGACATGGATCAGCCGGTCTCCCTGATCCTTCAGCGCGGGGATCGCTCGTTCATGTTTCCTGGTCAAGCCTCCCGGCAGATCGGCGAGCGCCTGGGTATCCGCCTCGACAACCTCGACCTCGCGCAGCAGATCGACCTGGTCCAGTGCACCTTCGCCCGGGCCGACGTCTGGCTGAACCGCCATCAGGATTTCGAGACGGACCGGCCGCTGCACAGCTTCATCGAAGTGCTGCGTATCGGCGGACGCGGCTACCACCGCCTCTACGAACAACTGCCGAGCGTCCTGAGCAGACCCCTTCGCCCGCTTCTTCGGTTAGCCGCCTGGCTACTGAGCTATTGCCCTCGTACTCCAGCCTCTAAATCCCTGGTAACCCCGTCATGATCACCCGAACCTATTCCCGGACGCTGCTCACCGCTTTGCTGTGGGCATTCAGCGCTGCCGCCTACGCTGAGCCGAGCCTCGACGCCGACAGCACGCCGCCGAGCTGGAACTCCAGTCGCAGCTTCAGCGACCTGGGCCGTCCCCGCGACCAGTTGCTGCTTGGCATACGCAACGCGGAGCAGGTCGAGTTCCGCCTGCGTCATGACCGGATCGCCACCGCCGCCACCCTGCACCTGGACTACACGCCATCGCCGGCGCTGATCCCGGTGCTGTCGCACCTGCGCGTGTACCTGAACGATGAGCTGATGGGCACGCTGCCCATCACCCAGGAGCAGATCGGCCAGCGTGTTCGTCAAGAGCTGGCCCTGGACCCGCGCCTGCTGGGCGATTTCAACCGGGTGCGAATCGAATTCGTCGGCCACTACAGCGATGTCTGCGAAGACCCCGCGCACAGCGGCCTGTGGCTGAACCTGGGTCGTCAGAGCCGGGTCAGCCTGCATGAGCAGGCGTTGGACGTCACCGGCGACCTGGCCTGGTTCCCGCTGCCCTTCTTCGACGAGCGAGACACCCAGCAGCTCAATCTGCCGGTCGTCTTCACCGGCACGCCGACCCTTGGCGAGCAGCGGGCCGCAGGCATTCTCTCGTCCTATTTCGGCAGCCTGGCCGCCTGGCGAAGCGCGACCTTCCCGGTGTTGTTCGATGCCCTGCCGTCGACGCAGGAGCGTCCGCAACCTGCGCTGGTGTTCGCCACCAACGACCGTCGTCCGTCGTTCCTCGCCGAGCATCCAGCGGCGGAAGGGCCGACCGTCGAACTGATCGACCATCCCCAGGACCGCTACAGCAAGCTGCTGCTGATTAGCGGCCGTAACGACGACGATCTGGTGGTCGCGGCGACGGCGCTGGCACTGGATCGCGGCCAGCTGCGCGGAAATCGGGTTCGCCTGGAGCAGGTCGAACCGCCGGCACGCAAGCCTTACGACGCCCCCAACTGGATCCGCACTGACCGCGCCGTACAGCTCGCCGAGCTGATCGACTACCCGCAGCAACTGCAGGTAAGCGGCCTTCAGCCCTACCCCATCACACTGGATGTCAACCTGCCGCCGGACCTGTTCGTCTGGCGCAACCAGGGCATCCCGCTGCAGACGCGCTATCGCTATACGCCGCCGGTGACGACGGACGAGTCCCGCCTGAACATCAGCGTCAACGACCAATACATCAGCAGCATCCCCCTGCAGGGCAGCGACAGCCGCAGCAGCGTGGAAAACCTGCGCCTGACCGTTCTTGCCTCGGACTCCACCGCCGAAAGCGAAAAGCTGCTGGTGCCTGCGCTGAAGATGGGTATGCGCAACAAGGTGCGCTTCGAATTCAACTTCGCCAGCAAACTGGGCAATGCCCAGCGCGATCGCTGCCAGACCTACCTGCCGACCAACATCCAGGCCGCCATCGACGAGCAATCGACGATCGACCTGTCGGGCTATCACCACTACATGGCCATGCCCGACCTGAAGGCCTTCTCGCGCAGCGGCTTCCCCTTCAGCCGGATGGCTGATCTTTCCGAGACTCTGGTGCTGACCTCGGCCCAGCCCAACGAGGCGCAGGTCGGCACCCTGCTCGATACCCTTGCGCTGATCGGCTCTCATACCGGCTACCCGGCATTCGGCGTGCGCATCACCGACAACTGGAAGTCCGCGGCGCAGGCCGACGCCGACCTGTTGCTGCTGGGCCCTCTGCCCAATGAGCTGGTCAACGATGCCTCCCTGCCGTTCCTGCTCGAGTCGCCACGCAGCTGGTTGCAGCACGGCGCTGCCGGCACGGACGAACGGTCCGCCGGCGGCAAGCTGGGCATGAGCGCCAACGGTCCTCTGGCGGCGGTCGTCGGTCAGCAGTCACCCTTCCACGCCCAGCGCAGTCTCGTCGCCCTGCTTGCCTCGACGCCGACGGATTACGGCCTGTTGCGCGATGCGCTGACCGATTCGGGCAAGCAGGAAGCCTTCGCCGGCGCCGTTACCCTGATTCGCACCAGCGGCGTCAGCAGCCATGTCGTGGGCGCACCCTATTACGTGGGCAAGCTGCCCTGGTGGCTGCTGTTGTGGTTCCACCTTTCCGCACACCCCGTGCTGCTGGCGTTTCTGGCCGCAGCCAGTGTCGTGCTGTTCGCCATCGTGCTGTGGCGGGCCTTGCGCTGGGCTGCCGGGCGCCGCCTGAGCGATGCCGGGTAATCCACCATGCGCAAGCCCCCGCTTCTTCTGCTCGCGGCATTGCTGCCGATCTGGAGCCATGCCGAGATCCCGGCCGATCGCGCCGAGCAGGCCCAGTGGTTGCTGGCACAGGTTCGTGCCGCCGAAGCCGTCAACCGTGACGAGCTGGTTCGTGACGCCCTGACACGGCTGCAACGTGTCGCGCCCGGCCATGCTCAGGCAACGCTGGCGCAGATGCGGCTTGCCTTGCGTCAGCGTGACCTGCAGCAGCTCGAGGCGCTGCAGCAGAACCTGCAGCGTACCGCCGCCGGCAGCGAGGCCGAGCGCACCGGGCGGATGCTCGTGGAGCTGAGCAGTGAAGCAGGCCAACAGCGCCTGCAGCAGGCCCGTCTGGCAGCCCTGGCCGGCCGGTCGGATGACGCGCTGCAGGGCTTCAAAGCCCTCTATGGCGACCAGCCACCGACACTGGAGCTGGCCGTCGAATACTGGCGCCTGCGCAGCGCCCAGCCGGGGCAGCGCACGTCGGCGATAGCTGCGTTGCGCCGCCTGGACGACGAGTACCCAGGCAACCCCCAGCTACGCCAGTTGCTGGCGAATCTGCTGTTTGCCGATGGGCAGGACAAGGCGGCGCTGGCATTGCTGGCCGAGTTGGGCCGAAACCCGGTGGCGACCGATGCCGCGGCACAGCGGGAGTTCGAGTACCTGGCTACCAGGCGGATCGACGATAACGGACCCAAGGCCTGGAAGGCCTTTCTCGAGCGTTATCCGAACGGGCGCTTCGCCGGTGACGCCCGGCAACACCTGGAGCGGCAGCAGCGACTGCTCGCCGACCCGCTCTGGCGGGCTGGTCAAGAGGGCCTGCGCTTGCTCGATAAGGGCCAAGACGAAGCCGCGGAAGCCAAACTCCGCCAGGCCTTGCGCGGCTACCCGAAGGACCCCGAACTGCTCGGCGGCCTGGGCCTTGCCCTCATGCGCCCCGGTCACCGCCCGGAAGCCCTGGTGTACTTCCAGCGCGCCAAGGACAACGAGGCGGACATAGACAACCTGAGCAAGTGGAGCGACCTGATCGACTCGACCCGCTACTGGCTCGCCCTCGAGCAGGCCGACCAGGCACTGGAACAACAGCGGCCCCGCGAAGCGGCGGCGCTGTATACCCGTGCGCTCAGGCAACAACCCGATAGCCTCTTCGCCGCGCTCGGTCTGGCCCAGGTCGCCGAAGCCGAAGGCCGCACCGACGAAGCCGAAGCCGCCTATCGCCGCCTGCTTGCGCGTGACCCGGCCAACGGCGGCGCGATCCGCGGGCTGGTGCGCCTCTATCGAGCAGAATCCGCGGAGCGTGCGCTGGCATTCATCGAAACCCTTGCTGCACCCCAGCGCCAGGAATTCAACGAACTGCGCAATGCTTTGCTCCTGGCTCGCTATCAGCTCCAGGCCGACCAGGCACTGGAGCGCGGCGACCAGGCTGCGACGAGCGAGGCACTGCGCCAGGCTCGCCGACTCGACCCGAACGCCCCCTGGCTGACCTACCGGCTGGCCAATTCGCTACGTACGCAGGGCGCCTTCTACGAGGCGGACAGCACCTTCGATGACTTGCTCGCGCGCAAGCCCGCTGATCCGACCACACGCTATGCACATGCGCTCTATCTCGCCGCGGCCGAACGCGACGCCCAGGCCCTGACCAGCCTGCAACAGATCCCCGCGAGCGACTGGAACGATGACATCCGCACGCTTGCGACGCGTGTCGAGCGGCGCGAATTCATGTCGCGTGTAGCCAAGCTGCGCGCGGCGGGGCGAGAAACCGCGGCGGCCGATCTGATGCAGCAGCGCCTGCGCAGCCATGGTGACTCGGTGGACGACCTCCTGCTGTTGGCCGACTGGGCGGTGGAGCGCGGCGAGCCAGCCGCAGCACAGTCCTATCTGGCACGCGCGCTGCGCATCGATCCGGAACACGCCGCGGCACGACTCGCCCAGATCGAGCTGCTGCTCGCCGCGGGACAGGTGAACGAAGCCAGCCAGGCCCTGCATGACGCACCGCCACAGTTTGGCAACGATGAGCCGAACGCCATTCGGCGCCTGGCCAACAGCTGGGCGGCGGTCGGCGAAGTGGCAAAGGCCCGGCAGATGCTCGAGCAGCTGGAGGCTCAGGTCGAGGAGCCGGACCCGCTGCTGCGCCGCGATACGGCACGCCTGCTGGCCAGGACCGAGCCGGACCGTGCGATGGCTTACTACCGCAAGGCCATGGTCGATGCCGAACTGGTGCCGGAAGGCGCGAGCGACGCCGATCTGACCCAGGCTACCCGTGAGAACGAGACGGACGACTGGCTGATCCGCAGCCTGCGCAACGATGTGGCGAACCTGCACCAGCAGCAGGATGTCACCGTGACGCTGCTGCATGACCATGGCTGGCGCAACGACGACGGCACCCCGGGCATCTCCGAACTGCTGACCGACACGACGCTGCTACACGTGGAATGGCCGGCAGCCAATGGGCGCAGCTTTGTCCGCGCCGAGCGGCTGGCGCTGGATGCCGGCACGCTCGAAAGCGACGCCCCCTTTGGCACCTGCGCGTTCGACGACGGCAAATGCGTGGACAAGCGTCAGCAGGCCGAAGCCGCAGTACTGGCCGGCGGTTGGCGCGACGAGCGCTGGGAAGCCGATCTGGGCCTGACCCAGGGGTTCGAGATCAATAATGTCTATGGCGGTATCACCGGCCGCGGCGACGCCGGGCCCTTCGGCCTGTCGCTCACTGCGTCGCGCCGACCGATGAGCAATTCCCTGCTGTCCTATGGCGGCAGTCGCGATCCGGTGACAGGCGAGCAGTGGGGCTCCGTGACCGCGAACGGCAGCAGCCTTGGCTTGAGCTGGGACCAGGGCGGCGCACATGGCGTATGGGCCTCGCTGGGCTATCACTGGCTGCTTGGCGACAACGTCGCGCGCAACAATCGCACCACGGCAATGACCGGCTACTACTACAAGCTGGTCGACAGCCCCAGCGAGCGCGTGCGTACCGGCCTGACGTTCATCCATTTCGGCTACGACAAGGACCTGAGCGGCTACACCCTGGGCCAGGGCGGCTACTGGAGCCCGCAGAACTACAACTCCATCAGCGTGCCGGTGAGCTACGCCTGGCGTAACGAAGACTGGTCCGTGCTGCTGGAAAGCAGCGTCGGCTGGTCGGTATCGCAGAGCGATGGCGGCCCTGACTATCCGCTGCGTTCGCTGTTGAGCACCGAGCAGAGAGCAGCTGCCGCAGCAAATGGCGAAAGCGAAGGCTCCACCAACCGCGGCATCAGCTATCGTCTGCAGGGATTGTTTGAACGGCGCCTGAGCGATCATCTCGTCCTGGGCGGCGGCGTCAGCCTGCTGCACAGCGACGATTACGCACCCAGCCGCGCGCTGCTCTACCTGCGCTACAACCTGATGCCCTGGCGTGGAAACCTCCCTCTGCCGGTCGAGCCTCTGACGCCATACGCGGATTTCCGCTGACGAAGCGGTCGTCCTGACCGACCCAGTTCAAGCGGGCGCAGTTATACTTGCCCGCTTTTCTGGCCGGCCGGCCGTCATTCCGCCCGCAGGACACCACATGGACAGCATCAATTCCCGTATCGCCAACGAGCTGGGCGTACGCCCGCAACAGGTCGCCGCCGCCGTGGCGCTGCTCGACGAAGGCTCCACCGTCCCCTTCATCGCCCGCTATCGCAAGGAAGTCACCGGCAGCCTCGACGATACCCAGCTGCGTAACCTGGAAGAGCGCCTGCGCTACTTGCGCGAGCTGGACGAGCGACGCGTCTCGATCCTCGCCAGCATCGAGGAACAGGGCAAGCTGACCCCCGAGCTCAAGCGCGAGATCGACCTCGCCGACACCAAGACCCGCCTCGAAGACCTCTACCTGCCCTACAAGCAGAAGCGCCGCACCAAGGGCCAGATCGCCCTGGAAGCCGGTCTCGGCGAGCTGGCCGATGCGTTGTTCGGCAATCCCGAGTTGAATCCTGAAAGCGAAGCCACCCGTTTTATCGACGCTGAGAAGGGCTTCGCCGATGTGAAGGCCGTGCTCGAAGGCGCCAAGTACATCCTCATGGAGCGCTTCGCCGAGGACGCCGACCTGCTGGCCAAGCTGCGGGACTTCCTCAAGCACAACGCCACCCTCAGTGCCCGCGTCGTACCAGGCAAGGAAACCGAAGGCGCCAAGTTCAGCGACTACTTCGAACATGACGAGGTGCTGAAGAACACGCCCTCGCACCGGGCACTGGCGATCTTCCGCGGACGCAACGAGGGCATCCTCAGCGTCAGCCTCAAGGTCGGCGACGAGACCCCGGGCAGCATGCACCCGGGCGAAGGCATGATCGGCGAGCGCTTCGGCATCGCCAACCGCGGCCGCGCCGCCGACAAGTGGCTGGCCGAGGTGGTGCGCTGGACTTGGAAGGTCAAGCTCTACACCAGCCTGGAAACCGACCTGCTCGGCGAGCTGCACGACAAGGCCGAAGACGAGGCGATCTCGGTGTTCGCCCGTAACCTGCATGACCTGCTGCTGGCTGCGCCCGCCGGCCCGCGCGCGACCCTGGCGCTGGACCCCGGCCTGCGCACCGGCTGCAAGGTCGCAGTGGTCGACGCCACCGGCAAGCTGCTGGAAACCGCCACCGTCTACCCGCACGCCCCGCGCAACGACTGGGACGGCACTCTGGCGATCCTCGCCAAGCTGTGCGCCAAGCATGCCGTCGACCTGATCGCCATCGGCAACGGCACTGCCAGCCGCGAGACCGACAAGCTGGCGGGCGAGCTGATCAAGAAGGTACCGGGTCTGAAGCTCACCAAGATCATGGTCAGCGAAGCCGGCGCCTCGGTGTATTCGGCCTCGGAGCTCGCCGCCCGCGAATTCCCGGATCTGGACGTCTCCCTGCGCGGTGCCGTCTCCATCGCCCGCCGCCTGCAGGACCCGCTGGCCGAGCTGGTGAAGATCGACCCGAAGTCCATCGGCGTCGGCCAGTACCAGCACGACGTGTCCCAGCTCAAGCTGGCGCGTTCGCTGGATGCCGTGGTCGAGGACTGCGTGAATGCCGTCGGCGTCGACGTCAACACCGCTTCCGCCGCGCTGCTGGCCCGCATCTCCGGCCTCAACGCGACGCTGGCGCAGAACATCGTGCAGTTCCGCGATGCCAACGGTGCGTTCAAGTCCCGCAGCGAGCTGAAAAAGGTCCCACGCCTGGGCGAGAAGACCTTCGAACAGGCCGCCGGCTTTCTCCGCGTGATGAACGGCGACAACCCGCTGGACGCCTCCGCCGTTCACCCGGAAACCTATCCGCTGGTGCAACGCATCGCCCAGGACACCGGCCGCGACATCCGCTCGCTGATCGGCGACTCGGCCTTCCTCAAGCGCCTGGACCCCAAGCAATTCACCGACGAGACCTTCGGCCTGCCCACCGTCACCGACATTCTCGGCGAGCTGGACAAGCCCGGCCGCGACCCGCGTCCGGAGTTCAAGACCGCCGAGTTCCAGGACGGCGTGGAGAAGCTCAGCGATCTGGAGCCGGGCATGGTGCTCGAAGGCGTGGTGACCAACGTCACCAACTTCGGCGCCTTCGTCGACATCGGCGTGCACCAGGATGGCCTGGTGCACATCAGCGCGCTCTCGGAGAAGTTCGTCAAGGATCCCTACGAGGTGGTCAAGGCCGGCGACATCGTCAAGGTCAAGGTCATGGAAGTGGACATCCCACGCAACCGCGTCGGCCTGTCCATGCGCATGAGCGACACGCCCGGCGCCAAGACCGACGGCCCGCAGCGCAGCGGTGGCAAGCCACGGGGCAATGCGCCGCGTAGCGAGCGCCACGCCAGGGAGGACAAGCCGGCACCGGCCAATGCCGCCATGGCGGCGTTGTTCGCCAACGCCAAGCAGCTGAGGAAATAAGCATGAGCATTCAAGTCGAGGCGGTGGGTAACTCCAGCGCCTTCGGCCGTCTGCTCGGCCTGGAGATTCACCAGGTCGGCAACGGCGAGGCCGTACTCGGCCTGTCCATGCACGACGGCCTGCGCAACCTGCACGGCAAGCTGCATGGCGGCGCGCTGTTTTCGCTGATCGACACCGCCATGGGCCAGGCCAGCCACAGCCTGGGCGATGGCTCGCCGAACAGCGTCACGCTCGAATGCAAGGTCAACTACATCCGCCCGGTGACCGATGGCGAGCTGCGTTGTCGCGCCTGGGTGGTGCACGGTGGCCGGCGGACCCAGGTGCTCGAAGCCGAGGTCCATCAGGGCGACAAGCTGATCGCCAAGGCCCAGGCGACCTTCGCCTGCCTCTAGCGGCCTGTGCCACCAGCCGCTCGCGGAGTCGGCACGCCTGGCCTGTGGTCGAAGCAACGCTGCCTCTTGTGAAGCGGCGTTTCCATCCCCATATTGGGGCGACTGTCGCGTGAAGGAATCCACAAGTTGAGCGCTCTTCTCACCCACCGCCTGGCATTGCTGGCCAAGGCTCCACACCTGCCGCTGCTCAACCAATGCCTGCACGGAATCGAGCGCGAATGCCTGCGCGTCGATGCCCACGGCCATCTGGCCATGACGCCGCACCCCATCGCGCTGGGCTCGGCGCTGACCCACCCGCAGATCACCACCGATTATTCCGAGGCGCTGCTGGAGTTCATCACCGGCACCGACCAGGACCCTCGCAATACCCTGGCCGAGCTTGAAGCGATCCATCGCTTCACCTACGCCAAGCTGGGTGATGAATACCTGTGGAGTCCGTCGATGCCCTGTCCGCTGCCGAGCGAAGCGGACATCCCCATCGCCGAATACGGCAGCTCCAACATCGGGCGGCTCAAGCATGTCTATCGCCAGGGCCTGGCGCTGCGCTACGGCAAGACCATGCAGTGCATCGCCGGCATCCACTACAACTTCTCGCTGCCGGAGGCGCTGTGGCCGGTGCTGCAGGCCGATGATGGCGATACCCGCACCGAGCGGGACTACCGCTCCGCGCGCTACATCGGGCTGATCCGCAACTTCCGCCGCTACAGCTGGCTGCTGATGTACCTGTTCGGCGCCTCGCCGGCACTGGACGCCGGCTTCCTGCGCGGGCGCCCGCATCAGCTCGAAGCGCTCGACGCCGACACCCTGTACCTGCCCTACGCCACCAGCCTGCGCATGAGCGACCTGGGCTACCAGAACAATGCCCAGGCCGGCCTCACGCCCTGCTACGACGACCTGTCGAGTTATACCGAAAGCCTCTACCGCGCAGTTTCCACGCCGTATGCACCCTACGAGGCAAAGGGCATCAAGGACGCCGCCGGCAACTGGCAGCAGCTCAACACCAACGTGCTGCAGATCGAGAACGAGTACTACTCGAACATCCGCCCCAAGCGCGTCACCGCCACCGGCGAGCGCCCGCTGCAGGCCCTGCGCGCCCGCGGCATCCAATACATCGAAGTGCGCTGCCTGGATATCAACCCGTTCCTGCCGCTGGGCATCGACCTCAACGAAGCGCGCTTCCTCGACGCCTTCCTGCTGTTCTGCGCGCTGGCCGACAGCCCTTGCCTGGCCGATGGCGAGTGCGGCGCGGCCACCGACAACTTCCTCAAGGTGGTCAAGGAGGGCCGACGCCCCGGCTTGCAGCTGCAGCGCTGCGGCGAGCCCGTGCCGCTCCGCGAATGGGCCGGCCAGCTGCTCGACGAGATCGCCGAAGTCGCCGCCCTGCTCGACCGCAGCCATGGCGACAGCCGGCATGCCGAAGCACTGGCCGAACAGCGCGCCAAGGTCGCCGACAGCAGCCTGACGCCCTCGGCGCGCGTGCTCGAGCAGTTGCGCACGAACGGCGAGAGTTTCAGCCAGTTCGCCATGCGCCAGACGCTTGCCCACGCCGACTACTTCCGCAGCCAGGCGCCAAGCGCCAATGAACTGCAGCAGTTCGAAACGGCGGCGCGGCAGTCGCTGGAGCGCCAGGCGGCGATGGAAGCTGCGGACGAGCCGGACTTCGACAGTTTCGTCGCCGATTACCAGCGCAGCCTGACGCTCTAACCGGCCGGCGGGCGCAACGCCCGCCAGCCGGCTTCAGAGCGGCTTTTCGAAGATCTTCGAATTCCGCTGGAAGTTGTACAACGAGGCCCGCGCGGCCGGCAGACGATCGACGCTGATGGGCTCGAAGCCGCGCTCCTGGAACCAGTGCGCGGTACGCGTGGTGAGCACGATCAGCTTCTTCAGCCCCAGCGCCCGGGCACGTTCCTCGATGCGTTCGAGCAACTCGTCGCCGCGCCCGCCATGACGGTATTCCGGATTGACCGCCAGGCAGGCCAGCTCGCCGGCATCCGAGTCGGCGATCGGATAGAGCGCTGCGCAGGCGATGATCAACCCGTCGCGCTCGACGATGCTGAACTGCTCGACCTCGCGTTCCAGCACCTCGCGTGAGCGCCGCACCAGAATGCCCTGCTCTTCCAACGGGGTGATCAGATCGATCAGCCCGCCGACATCCTCGATGGTCGCCTCGCGCAGTTGCTCGAACTGCTCCTGGGTCACCAGCGTGCCCGCACCGTCACGGGTGAACAGTTCGTTGAGCAGCGCTCCGTCGTCGACATAGCTGACCACGTGGCTACGCCGCACGCCGCCGCGGCAGGCCTGTGCCGCCGCATCCAGCAGCTCGGCCTGGTACTGGCTGCCGAGGCGCTCGACGTAGGCCGGGATCTGCTGCGGACGCAGCTCACGCACCAGCTTGCCGCTTTCGTCGAGCAGGCCGGTCTCGGCGCCGTAGAGCACCAGTTTGTCGGCCTGCAGATCGATGGCGGCGCGGGTGGCGACGTCCTCGCACGCCAGGTTGAAGATCTCTCCGGTGGGGGAGTAGCCCAGCGGCGAGAGCAGCACGATGGTGCGCTCGTCCAGCAGTCGACCGATGCCCTTGCGATCGATGCGCCGCACCTCGCCGGTGTGGTGCAGGTCAACGCCATCGAGCACGCCGATCGGTCGCGCGGTGACGAAGTTGCCGCTGGCCACCCGCAGGCGTGCGCCCTGCATGGGCGAAGCGGCCTTATCCATGGAAAGCCGCGCCTCCAGGGCGATGCGCAGCTGGCCGACGGCATCGATCACGCATTCCATGGTCGGACCGTCGGTGATGCGCAGGTCGCGGTGGAAGCGCGGCGTGATACCGCGCGCCGCCAGCCGCGCCTCGATCTGCGGACGCGAACCGAACACCAGCACCAGACGCACGCCAAGGCTGTGCAGCAGCACCAGGTCGTGGACGATATTGGCGAAGTTGGCATGCTCCACGCCGTCGCCCGGCAGCATGACGACGAAGGTGCGATCACGGTGCGAGTTGATGTAGGGCGAGGAATCGCGGAGCCAGGTGACGTAGTCGTGCATGGAAAAGCCTTTGTGGCAGGTCTTGTTCGTCGGGTGGGCGGCCGGTCAGGCCTGGGGTTGCAGGCAGTAGTGCTCAATCATCCGACGCAGCAGCTGCACGGTCGGTTCGATGCGCTCGAGCTGCAGGTACTCGTCGGGCTGGTGCGCGCAGGCGATGTCGCCGGGGCCGAGCACCAGGGTCTCGCAGCCGAGCTGCTGAAGATAAGGCGCTTCGGTGGCAAACGCCACCGCCTCGGCACGGTGCCCGGTGAGGCGCTCGGCAAGACGCACCAGCTCGCTTTCGGCCGGCTGTTCGAAGGGCGGCACCGCCGGAAACAGCGGGGCCAGGTCGATCTTCACCTGGTGCTGCTCGGCCAGCGGCTGCAGGCGCTGGCGAATGATCCCGCGCAGCTGCTGCGGGTCCATGCCCGGCAGCGGGCGCAGGTCGAACTCCAGCGCGCATTGCCCGCAAATGCGGTTGGGGTTGTCGCCGCCGTGGATGCAGCCAAAGTTGAGGGTCGGCTTGGGCACGTCGAACAGCGGATTGTCGTACTCGGCCTGCCACTGTCGACGCAGCGTCATCATCTCGCCGATCACGCCGTGCATGGCTTCCAGCGCGCTGTGGCCGTAGGCGGGATTGGAAGAATGTCCGCTCTGCCCGAGGATGTCGATGCGCTCCATCATGATGCCCTTGTGCAGACGCACCGGCCGCAGACCCGTGGGCTCGCCGATCAGCGCCGCGCGGCCGAGCGGCTGGCCGGCTGCGGCCAGGGCGCGGGCACCGGACATCGAGCTTTCTTCGTCGCAGGTGGCGAGGATCAGCAGCGGACGACGGAACGGCTGCTCCAGCAAAGGCCGCACCGCCTCGATGATCAGTGCAAAGAAGCCCTTCATGTCGCAACTGCCGAGCCCGTACCAACGGTCATCGGCCTCGCGAAGGCGCAGCGGATCGGCCGTCCACAGTTCACCATCGAACGGCACGGTGTCGCTGTGTCCGGCCAACACCAGGCCACCGGGACCGCTGCCGTAGCTGGCCAGCAGATTGAATTTGCCGGGCGCGACCTCCGGCGTCTCGCAGGCGAAGCCCAGCTCGCCGAGCCAGGCGGCCAGCAGCTCGATCACGGGACGGTTGCTCTGATCCCAGCCAGGCTGCGTGCAACTGACGGAGGGCGCGGCAATGAGCGCGGCGAACTGCTCCTTGAGCGAAGGAATGGGCACCGGTGACCTCCCGTGATGCGATCGGAACGAAGGTGCAGTGAAGCACGAAACGCGCGACGGCGGGACCCGCAAACGAAAACGCCCCGCCGAGGCGGGGCGTCGATCGCGTCGGCTCGACTCAGGTAAAGATGAACTTGAGCACGGTGAAGAAGACGATCGCGAGGAAGGCGCCGGCCGGCAGGGTGATCAGCCAGGACATGAAGATCGAACCGACCACGCCCAGGTTCAGCGCACCGATACCGCGGGCGATACCAATGCCAAGCACGGCACCCACCAGCGTATGGGTGGTGGAAACCGGCAGGCCGATGGCCGAGGCGCCGACCACGGTGGTCGCGGTGGCCAGTTCGGCGGCGAAGCCACGGCTCGGGGTCAGCTCGGTGATTTCCTTGCCGATGGTGGCGATCACCTTGTAGCCGTAGGTGGCCAGACCGATGACGATACCGAGCGCGCCCAGCAGCAGCACCCAGCCCGGCACTGCGGACTTGGCGGCGATGTCGGCAGCACCACCGGATTCGATCACACCGACGATGGCGGCCAGCGGGCCGACGGCGTTGGCGACGTCGTTGGCACCATGGGCGAAGGCCATCGAACAGGCGGTGAAGATCATCAGCACGGCGAAGACCTTCTCCACGCTGGCGAAGTGGAAGGTCTTGTCCGCCTCCACGTCCAGCTTGATACGGCTGAGCAGTGCCACGCCGAGCAGAGCTACCAGCAGGCCGATGCCGAAGGCGATGACCACGCCCTGCTGGCTGCTCAGGTGCAGACCGACATGCTTGAGACCTTTAGTCACCGTCATCAGGGCGACCATGAAACCGGTGAGAAACATGTACAGCGGGACGAAGCGTTTGGCGTTTTCGAAGGGATGATCGGTGTTGATGATCAGTTTCTGCACGCTCATGAACAGGCCGAAGGCGACGACCCCCGAAAGCATTGGCGTGACCACCCAGCTGGCGACGATCGGCCCGATAGCCTCCCAGTGCACCGCATCGGTGGATACGCCGACAGCAGCGAAGCCGATGACGGCGCCGATGATCGAATGCGTCGTGGAAACCGGCCAGCCCTTCATCGTCGCGATCATCAGCCAGGTACCAGCCGCCAGCAGCGCCGACATCATGCCCAGCACCATCAGATCGGGCGAGATGACCTCGGCATCGACGATGCCGTTCTTGATCGTCTCGGTAACCTCGCCACCGGCCAGGTAGGCGCCGCAGAACTCGAAGATCATCGCCACGATGATCGCCTGCTTGATGGTCAACGCACGGGAACCCACCGAAGTGCCCATGGCGTTGGCGACGTCGTTGGCACCGACACCCCAGGCCATGAAGAAACCGAATGCGCAGGCGAGAATCAGGAGTACGAAGCCGTAATCCGCAATAAGAGACATAAGGAAAACTACCTGTTGAACCCAGAAAGGACGCTGGCGCCTCAGCGCGCCAGCAATTGTTCCAGACGGTTGCCGACGCGCTCGGCGCGGTCGGCTACATCACCGATCCATTCGATGATCTTGTAGAGAAAGATCACGTCGACTGCTGGCAGGTCCTTTTCCAGATTGAACAGCGCACGGCGTACCGTGATCTGCATGCGGTCGGTTTCGCGCTCGATCTCCTCGAGCTCCTCGACCATCTTTTCGACGAGTGTGGCTTCGCGGCCACTGAAACCGGTTTCCAGCAACGAATCCAGTTCCTTGAGCGCCTTGAGCGCCTGAGCGCTGGCGTCGACGGTGCGTTGTACATAGGCCAGCATCTGCGGCTGCAGCGGCTGCGGGATCGTCATGCAGCGACCCAGCATCAGGCCGGCGATGTCCTTGGCGCGGTTCGCGATCTTGTCCTGTACACTCAGCAAATCAAGCAGATCGGAGCGCGGCACCGGCAGGAACAGGCTCTTGGGCAGGTGCTGGCGTACGCTCTTCTTCAGTTTGTCGGCCTCGTTCTCCAGCTGCGCCATCTGCTGCTGGATCTGCTCGACCTTTTCCCAGTCCTCGGCCATTACCGCCTGGAACAGCGGCACCAGGTTCGCTGCACATTCATGCGACTTGGCCATATGCTGCTGCATCGGGCCGATTGGCGAACGTCCGAACAAGCTGACGAAAGGATTGACTGGCATAGGGTATGGCCCCGGCTTGAAAGAGGCGGCAAGTATACGGACAGGCCATCACGCCTGCTACCGTGCGTCATCAGGCTGCAACATCAACACATCATAGGCACCCAGTCGGCACCATGCAGAAAGAAACCGAAATCAAGCTACGCGCCAGCCGCGAGACCCTGCTCGCCCTGCGCGAACATCCGCTGCTGAAGAAGCGCAACAAGAGCGGCTGGTCGCGCCATGAGCTGTTCAACCAGTATTACGACACCGCCGAGCGCGAACTGGCTCATGCCCGCGTGGCGTTGCGCCTGCGGCGCGACGGCGAGCAGTTCATCCAGACCCTGAAAAGCCGCGGCCAGAGCGTCGCCGGCCTGTCCGAACGCAACGAGTGGGACTGGTACCTGGACAAGGCCAAGCTGGACATCAAGAAGCTCGGCGATGACTGCTGGCCGGCCAGCCTCGCCGACCTGGACAAGAAGACCCTGAAACCGATCTTCACCACCGATTTCGTCCGCGAGAAGGCCGAGATCGCCTGGGGCCGCGGAAAGACCAGGGTCGTCATCGAAGCCGCACTGGACCTGGGCCAGGTCAAGGCCGGCAAGCAGTCCGAGGAGATCTGCGAGCTGGAGCTGGAACTGCGCCAGGGCGAGCCCGAAGCGCTGCTGGAACTGGCCGCCGAACTGGCCGCCGACCTGCCGCTGATGCCCTGCGACATCAGCAAGGCCGAACGCGGCTACCGCCTGTATGACGCCGATGGCTACAGCCTGCAGCTGCCCGCACCCGAACTGGTGGCGAGCATGCCGCTGGACGATGCCGTCGTCGCGCTTGGCTGGCAGCTGCTCGGCAATAGCCAGCGACTGGCCGAGCAGTACCGCTTCAATGGCCGCTGGAAGCTGCTGGGCGAATGGCTGCAGCAGCTCGTCGAACTGCGCGCCCTGCTCGGCAGCCTCGGCCAGGCCGCCCCACGTGCCAGCAGCCGAGAGCTGCGCGAACTGCTCGATATGCTGATCCACGACTGGCGTCCACGAGTCGAAGCCGGTCAGGACGATGAGGGGGTGCGCAAGGCCGCACCGACGCAGTTCACCGAGGAACTGGGTCAGACCCGCTGGGGCCTGCTGTCGCTCAAGGCGTCCCTCTGGCTGCTGCAACGCAGCTGGACCCAAGGCCGCAACGCCCGTGGCGATCGCCAGGGTGCCGCCGAGCTGGGCAAATGGCTGCCGCACCTGCTGGCCGAAGAAGCCAAGGCTCTGCAGTTGCCGCGCTACCAGCAGCAGCCGGAAGACCTGGCCGAGCAGAGCCCGCGCATGGAGCGCATGCTGGTATGGCTGCACCTGGCGCGCGGCGTGCTGGAGCTACCGGAAACCGACCGTCTCTACGGCGAACTGGCCAAGCTCCACGAAATGGCCCGACAGCCGCTGGACGAAGCAGCGCGCGAGCAACGCGTCGAGCAGGCCCATCGGGTATGGACGCTCAAGGCCTGGAAGCTGCTGGAAAAATAACGGCATAACGCTGCGCAAAGTTGAACCCCGGCGGCAGACAACGCCGGGTGTTTAACGGCAAGCTTGGATTTTTGCGCGCCACGTCGAAGGAACACCATGTCCGTGCTGAACTCGCCCCCCCAGGACCGCCCTCTCGATCTTGCCGACCTGTTGCGCGAGCTGGTTGCCCAGGGGCGGGTCGCGCAGGACAGCGCCGAGCAGTGCCTGACGGTACGCCGCAGCGCGGTGGCCAACCAGCAGCATCCGCTGGAATTCCTCGCCGCCCAGCAGCTTGACGACCTGCAGCGGCCGGGCAAGAAGCTCGATCTGGAAACCCTCACCGTCTGGCTGGCCGAACGTGCCGGCCAGCCTTACCTGCGCATCGATCCGCTGAAGATCGACGTCGCCGCCGTCACTCCACTGATGTCCTACGCCTTCGCCCAGCGCCACAGCATTCTGGCCGTGGCGGTGGATGCCAGCGCCGTGACCATCGCCAGCAGCCAGCCTTTCGTGCATGGTTGGGAAGCCAACCTGACCCACGTGCTCAAGCGGCCGATCAAGCGTGTGGTGGCCAACCCGACGGACATTCAACGCTTCACCGTCGAGTTCTACCGCCTGGCCAAGTCGGTCAGCGGTGCCAGCAGCACGGATCAGAAGATCAGCGGCGTCGGCAACTTCGAGCAGCTGCTCAACCTCGGCGCCAGCGATCAGGAGCCGGACGCCAACGACTCGCACATCGTCAATATCGTCGACTGGCTGTTCCAGTACGCCTTCCAGCAGCGCGCCAGCGACATCCACATCGAACCGCGCCGCGAGCAGGGCACCGTGCGCTTTCGCATCGATGGCGTGCTGCACAACGTCTATCAGTTCCCGCCTCAGGTAACGATGGCGGTGGTCAGCCGGCTGAAATCCCTCGGCCGCATGAACGTGGCCGAGAAGCGCAAGCCGCAGGATGGCCGGGTCAAGACCAAGACGCCGGATGGCGGCGAGGTGGAGCTGCGCCTGTCGACACTGCCGACCGCCTTCGGCGAGAAGATGGTGATGCGCATCTTCGACCCCGAGGTGCTGCTCAAGGGCTTCGACCAGCTGGGCTTTTCCGCCGATGACCTGCGTCGCTGGCAAAGCATGACCAGCCAGCCCAACGGCATCATCCTGGTCACCGGGCCGACCGGTTCGGGCAAGACCACCACCCTCTACACCACGCTCAAGCAGCTGGCGACGCCGGAGGTGAACGTCTGCACCATCGAGGACCCGATCGAGATGATCGAAGGCGCCTTCAACCAGATGCAGGTGCAGCACAACATCGACCTGACCTTCGCCAGCGGCGTGCGCGCGCTGATGCGTCAGGACCCGGACATCATCATGGTCGGCGAGATCCGCGACCTGGAAACCGCGGAGATGGCCATCCAGGCCGCGCTGACCGGCCACCTGGTGCTGTCCACGCTGCATACCAACGACGCGCCCAGTGCCATCACCCGCCTGCTGGAGCTGGGCGTGCCGCATTACCTGCTCAAGGCCACCCTGCTCGGCGTCATGGCGCAGCGCCTGGTGCGCACGCTGTGCCCGCACTGCAAGGCGCCGATGCAGCTCGATGCAGACGACTGGAGTGCATTGACTAAACCCTGGAACGCCCCGCTACCGAGCACCGCGCAACGGGCGGTCGGCTGCCTGGAATGCCGGGACACCGGTTATCGCGGGCGCGCCGGCGTCTACGAGATCATGCTGCTCAATGACGCGATCAAGCCGCTGATCACCGCCGATACCGACATCGTCGCCCTGCGTCGCCAGGCGTTCAAGGACGGTATGCGCAGCCTGCGCCTGTCCGGCGCGCAGAAGATCGCTGCCGGCCTGACTACCGTCGAGGAAGTGTTGCGGGTGACGCCGCAGAGCGAGCAGAAGTAGCCCATTCAAGCGGGCGCTGTAAGAGCGGCCTCAGCCGCAAGCCGCTCAGCGCAGCACCGAACAACCTGAGGCGCCTGCCTTCAAGCAGAACGACGATTCAGCCGTCCGATCGCGCCGCGAGGATGCTCGCCACCTGATTGGGCTTGCAGTTGAGGTAGGCCGAGGACTGCAACCACTGCTGGTCCGGGTACCAGGAGAACATGAACTGGCCACCCTTGAGGCTGTCGACCACCATCCGTGCCACCTCGGGTCGAACCGCCGGACAGCCCTGGCTGCGGCCGATGCGGCCCTGGGTAGCGATCCAGGAGGGATTCACGTAGTCGGCAGGGTGAATGACGATGGCGCGCTCACGGGCGCGGTCGTTGATGCCCGGCTCCAGCCCGTCCATGCGCAGCGAGTAGCCGTGCTTGCCGCTGTAGCTTTCGGCAGTGCGGAACAGGCCGATGCTGGACTGGTGGCTGCCCACCGCATTGGAGAAACGCGTGGCGTGGTTATCGCCGGATTTCTGCCCGTGAGCGACCAGGTCCTCGAGCAACAGCTGCTCCCTCTCCAGGTCGAAGATCCACAGGCGTTTCTCGCTGGAAGGCAGTGAATAATCGATCACAGCCAGACGCTGCGCGGCTCCGGCGCCATTGTTGACCGCGCACTGCATCGCTGCGACCGCGTGGGTCAGAACCTGCCGGTCCAGCTTGGGCGCCAGCCGCGCCAGGCTGTCGACCATCGGCTGATAGGTGGCGGTGGCCGCCCAGAGCGGCGCGGCGAAGATGAGAAGGCCCGCCGCCAGGCAGGCACGTCGAAGCACTGAAATCATTACAAGCAACCCCACGGGCACGACCTGACGACTTCCTGTCTGGTCGGCGCCTTATACTCGCTACTCAATGCAGCAGCGCGACGAAGCCGGGCGGGACGGGCGAAGCCCACATGTCCGGCACGATATGTTCTTATGGTCCGAACGGTCACCGGTCGATGCCGGAGCCGCAGCCCTATAGCGGCGCAGTCTAGCAGCCACCGCAGCGGTCTGGAGCGAAACGTTGTTCAGAAAATGTGCATCCCGTCTGGCCATCTGGCTATGCCTCGCCTCCGGCCTGGCCCTCGCCACGTCTGCCTCCGCCCAGCAGGCGACATTGCAAAGCGTGCTGGAAGGCCTGCCGCAGAGCTGCCCGCAGCTGCCGGTCAGGTCCGCGATTAGCGAACACCTGAACGCGTTCTACCAGGCCCGCCAGTTCCAGCCCGCCTGGACCTCCCGCTCCCTGCTCGAAGGCCTGCTGCAGCAGCTCGCGCAGCTGGCCGACGATGGCCTGGACCCTGCCTACTACCAGCCGGAGCGGATACGCGAGCAGCTCTACCCGGTCGCGTCTTCCCCACGCCGGCCCGAATGCGACGACCTGCTTGCCAGCCAGGCCTACCTCCAAGCGCTGCACCACCTGGCCCGCGGACGGCTGCGACAGGCGGACATCGAACCCATCTGGCGCAGCCCGGATGCGCCGGAGGCGGATGATCGCCAGCGGCTTCTGCAGATCGCCGTGCAGGGCCTAGCCGATCTGCCTGGGGCATTCGATCGCGCGCGCCCGCCGCACGCCCTGTACCGCGACCTGCGTGCGGCCTATGCCAGGCAGCGCCAGGCAGCCCTGCCGGCCTGGCGCCCGTTGCCGAGCGGCCCGACGCTGCGCCCCGGAATGCGTGACGAGCGCAGCCCGCTGCTGCGCGAACTGCTGCTCGCCGGTGCCGGCAGCGCGCCCGCGCTGGACCTGCGCTACGACGACGAACTGGTCGAGGCCGTACGTGGCTTCCAGCTGCAGCACGGGCTGGAGGCCGATGGCGTCGTCGGCGCCGCCACCCTGGCGGCGCTCAATGTCAGCCCGGCCAGCCGCCTCGATCAGTTGCGCATCAACCTCGAGCGCCTGCGCTGGATCAGCCGCGACCTCGAGCCGCAATCGCTGCTGGTGGACATCGCCGGGGCACGGCTGATCTATTTCCGCGACAGCTGCCCGTTCTGGCAGACGCGCACCCAGGTCGGCCGCGAGGCGCGGCAGACTCCGCCGCTGAAATCGCGGATCTCACGCCTCACCCTGAACCCCACCTGGACCGTGCCGCCAACCATCCTCCAGCAAGACAAGCTGCCGCTGATTCGCGAGGACATCGCCTACCTGGCGCGCCACCAGATGCGCGTGATCGACGCCCAGGGCAATGCCGTGGACCCCTACGCCGTGGACTGGGCCAACCCGCGCGGCATCCTGCTGCGCCAGGACGCCGGCCCGGCCAACCCTCTCGGCCAGGTGGCGATCCGCTTCGCCAATCCGTTTTCGGTGTACCTGCACGACACTCCGAGCAAGCCGCTGTTCGAACGTGCCGCCCGCGCGGTCAGCTCCGGCTGCGTACGGGTCGAGTCCGCCCTGCAGCTGGTCGATCTGCTGCTCGAGGCGGACGAGCGGGACACCGTCGCCAGGCTGTTGCAAAGCGGCGAGACCCACGAATACCGGCTCGCCCGGCAGACACCGATCCTGATGGCCTACTGGACGGCGGATGCCGACGACAGCGGCCTGCCCCGCTACCGCCCGGATATCTACAAGCGCGATGCAGCCTTGCTGCGGGCCCTGGACGCGGCCCGCTGAATGCGCGATTCGGCTGACTTCGACGTGCTCCGTTCGTCGGGAGTTTTGTTACCCGCCGTCTGAACCTCGCGGCCTCGGCGTAGTCTTTTGCTGACCACTCGACAACGACCGCCGCTGCCGGGTGCTTAACTACCGAAACCGTCTGAATTACTCAGTGCCATGGATAGCCGAGCAGGACACTTTGAACGCCGAACACTGCGCTCCCGCAGCGACCTGGAATGAAGCTGAACGGCTGATCGCATTGGCTCGCTACACCGCGCTCGACGCTCTGTGCATAACGGACCTCGAGGCGCTGGCCGCCATGGCTGCAGATCTCTGCGCCTGTCCGGCGGCAGCGATTCATTTCGTCGACGACCAGTACCAGCATTGCATGGCTGCGTTCGCACTGGAGCGCGAAGCTGTCGTGCGCGAACGGTCACCGTCGGCCTGGGCGATCCGTCAGGAAGGCGCGCTGGTTCTCCCCCATACCGACACCCTCGCCCAGTTCGAACTGCCGCGGCTGGCAGACGGCCAGACCACCGGTTTCTACGCCGCGGTGATCCTGCGCAGCAGTGACGGCCTGCCACTGGGCACCTTGAGCGTCTTTGACCACCAGCCCCGCGAACTCACGCCGCGCCAGGGCACTCAGCTGCTGGCGGTGGCGCGCCAGGTCATGGCCCTGCTGGAGCTCAGCAGACTGCGCGGCGAGCAGGAACGCAGCCGGCAGATCATCGACAGCGCCCAGGATTACGCCATTCTCGCCACCGACCTGCAGGGCCGCATCACCAGCTGGAACAGCGGTGCGCAGCGGCTGCTGGGCTGGTCGTCGGAGGAAGCCATCGGCCGTGACGTGGCGTGCATCTTCAGCGAAGCCGATCGCACCGCACAGGTCCCCCAGGCCGAAATGCGCACGGCGCTGGAGCAGGGGCGTGCAGGCGACGAACGCTGGCATCTGCGCAAGGACGGCTCACGCTTCTGGGCCAGCGGCATCCTCACGCCACTGCTGCACGACGGCCAGACGCAGGGCTTCGTCAAGATCCTGCGCGACCTGACCGAATCCCGTCAGCAGCAGGCGGCGGCGCGCGAAACCGAGGAGCGCTACCGCGCCCTGGTCGACCTCAGCCCGCAGATCATCTGGCAATGCGATGCCGCGGGTGGCCTCACCTTCTGCAACAGCTACTGGTGCGAGTTCACCGGGCTCGGCGAGGCGAGCTCCACCGGCGAAGGCTGGCTGGCCGCTGTGTCGACCAGTGATCGCCAGCGCGTTGCCGAGCAGTGGCAAGCCGCATTGCGCCGGGAGCTGCCCTTCAAGCTGGAGCTGCCGCTGCGCGATGTCGACGGCAACCTGCGCTGGTTCCAGGCCAACGCGGCGCCTACCTACGACGCCGACGGACAGCTGCTGCGCTGGGTCTGTGTCGCCCAGGACATCGACAGCCGCCGGCGTTCGGAAATGCAGCGACTGGAGAGTGAGGCCTTTACCCGCCTGCTGCTGGATTCGGCCAACGAAGGCTTCTATTCCATCGACCGCAACGGCGCCGTTACCCTGTGCAACGACGCCTTTCTCAAGATTCTCGGCTTCGCCAGCCGTGAAGAGGTACTGGGCAGGCACCTGCACCATGTGATCCACCACAGTCGCCCCGATGGCAGCCCCTATCCGGTGCAGGAGTGTCCGATCCAGCATACGGCGGTCACCGGTCAGCCGCGGCATGTGGAACACGAGCTGTTCTTCCGCGTCGATGGCAGCAGCCTGCCCGTCGAATACCGGGTCGCACCGATCTTCCGTGACGGCGAACTGCAGGGGGCGATCTGCACCTTCAGCGACATCAGCGAGCGCACCCAGCACCAGGCCCTGCAGGCGTTCCTGCTGGAACTGAGCGACTGCCTGCAGGCCAACAGCGAACAGGTGGACCTCTGCTGCGTACTGGATGAACGCCTGGCACGTCTGACACGCAGCGACTGCATCGCCTGGGCCTGCCTGGAACAGGATGCACTGGTGGTACAGCAACAATGGTTGGCGCCAGGCACACCGAGCCGGCTCGGCCGGCACGCCCTGGCGGACGGCGCGACGCTGACCGAGCGCCTGCGCCGCGAGCATCTGGTCGTACTCGACCGGGATGAGTCGCAACCTGGGCTGCACGAGCGGCTGGCCAGCACGGGGCTGCTGATGGCCGAGTTACCGGCGATCGGCACCCAGCCGCTGGTGTTGCTGTTCATGCGAGGCCAGGCGCAAGCCTGGACCGGCGATGACGTCACCCTGGTGCGTGAAGTTCTCGAACGGCTGCGCAGCAGTGCCGAGCGCATCCGCGCCAACAAGGCGTTGCGCGAGGCGGAACAGCGCATCAGCCTGGCCAACGAGATCGCCTCAATCGGCGTTTGGGAGTACCGCGACCATCAGCATTCCCTGCACTGGGACGCCCAGCTCAAGGCGATGGCCGGCATACCACCCGAGCAGCCGGGGCTGGATGTGCATGAGGTGCTGGCACGGGTGCATCCGGACGATCGCGGCAAGCTGATCCGGGCGCTGGGTGAAACCCTGGCCGGTGAGGGCGACGGCGAGTTCCAGCTCGACTACCGAATCTACGACACCCGCATCGACGACTTCGTCTGGCTGGCCAACCGTGGCCGCCGGCTGCTCGACCCCAGCGGCGAGGTCCGCATCCTCGGTACGGCGCGCAACATCACTGCCGAACGCAACGCCGCCGAGCGCATGTTGCGCATGAACGAGATGCTCGAAGAGCAGATCAAGGATCGTCAGCAGGCCGAGCAGCGGCAGACGGCGCTGATCGAGCTGGGCGACTTGCTGCGCGAACAGCACGACAGCCAGACCATCGCCCATGCCGCCGTCAGCGTGATCGGCCGGACCATCGGCGTATCGCGGGTGCTGTTCGCCAGTGTCGACGCCTCCAGCCAGAGCGCCACCATCGAGCGCTACTGGAGCGACGGCGGTTCCGACAGCAGCAATGAGATGGTCTATTTCGCCGATTACGGGGACTTCTTCTACGACCTGCAGGAAAACGAGCTGGTGGTCATCGAGGACGTGCTGCACGACGCCCGCACCGCCAGCCACGCCGAGAACTTCGCCGAAAGCCTGATCCGCAGCATCGTCTGCGTGCCACTGTTCGAGCAGGGCCGCATCTCTGCCGTGATGATGCTGCTCGAGGAGCAGCCGCGCGCCTGGCTCGACGAGGACATTTCGTTCATCCGCGAAGTGGCCGACCGCGCCTGGACCGCCGACGAACGCATGCGCGCCGAACGCGCATTGCGCGAGAGCGAAGAGCAGTTCCGCACCCTGGCCGACAACATGAGCCAGTTCGCCTGGATGGCCGACCCCGCCGGGCGCATCTACTGGTACAACAAGCGCTGGTACGACTACACCGGCACCACCAGCGAGGCCATGCGCGCGCTGGGTTGGCGCGCGGTCAACCATCCCGATCATCACGAGCGGGTCAGCGCCTCGATGAAGCGTGCCTTCGCCATCGGCTCCATCTGGGAGGAGACCTTCCCGTTGCGCGGCAAGGACGGCAAGTACCGCTGGTTCCTCTCCCGGGCGCTGCCCATTCGCGACGACTTCGGCCAGGTTACCCACTGGTTCGGAACCAACACCGACGTGACGGCCCAGGTTGCCGCCGAAGAAGCCCTGCGCGAACTCAACGAAAGCCTGGAACGGCGCGTGGCCGAACGTACCCGCGAGCTGGCGGCGATCAACAGCCGCCTGCATATCGAGATGGCCGAACGCGAACGCGCCGAGGAAGCACTGCGCCATGCGCAGAAGATGGAAGCCATCGGCCAGCTGACCGGCGGCCTGGCCCATGACTTCAACAACATGCTGACCGGCGTGCTCGGCTCGCTGGACCTCATCCAGCGCCGCGTTGCCAGCGGCAGCACCGGCGACCTGGACCGCTACATCGACGCCGCCACCACCTCGGCCAACCGCGCCGCGGCGCTGACCCATCGCCTGCTGGCCTTTGCCCGGCGCCAGTCGCTGGACCCCAAACCGGTGGACGTGAACATGCTGGTGGTGTCGATGGAAGACATGCTGCGCCGCACCATGGGCGAGCACATCCAGCTGGAAGTGGACCTGCAGGCCGATGCCTGGCTCGCCTACACCGACGGTCATCAGCTGGAGAATGCCCTGCTCAATCTGGTGATCAATGCCCGCGATGCCATGCCCAACGGCGGCCGCCTCGGCGTACACACCGAAAACCAGCGCATCGAGCAGCACCAGCCCGACGCGCCGGAGCCCGGCGACTACGTGGTGCTCTGCGTCACCGACAACGGTGCCGGCATGTCGGCGCAGACCATCGCCAAGGCGTTCGATCCGTTCTTCACCACCAAGCCGATCGGCCAGGGCACCGGCCTTGGCCTGTCGATGGTCTACGGCTTCGCCAAGCAGACCGGCGGCCATGTACGAATCGATAGCGCCCTCGGCGAAGGCACCCGGGTCACGCTCTATCTGCCACGCAATCTGAGCGACGACCAGGCCCAGCCCGGGCCGGCGCAAGCGACCGACATGCCAGGTGCCAGAAGTGGCGAGATCGTACTGGTGGTGGAGGACGAAGCGGCGGTACGCATGCTGGTGGTGGAAGTACTGCAGGAGCTCGGCTACCAGGTGCTGGAAGCCTGCGATGCGACCAGTGCGCTGCCCTACCTGCACGGCGATCAGCGCCTCGATCTGCTGGTCAGCGACTTCGGTCTGCCCGGGCTCAACGGTCGGCAGCTGGTGGAAAGCGCCAGGCAGCATCGCCCGGAGCTGAAGGTGCTGTTCATCACCGGGTACGTGCCGGACGACGAAATGCGCAACGACTTCATCGGCCCCGGCATGGATATCCTCGCCAAGCCGTTCAGCATCGACATCCTCGCGGCGCGCATCCGCAGCCTCATCGACACGGGCGTCTGAGCGGCAACCGGAACTCTGCGCAACGGCTCGCACTCTCAACAGAGGACGATAGCAAGGAGGTTTCCGCTCATGCGCAAGACATTTATCGCCGCATTCGCCCTGGCCCTGGCGCCGCTCGGCAGTGCCATGGCCGATGGCCTGGTACGTGACATCCTGTCCTCGGGCGCGACCACGGCGTCCACCTACCTGACGTTCAAGGACAACAAGCTGGTGATTCCGGCCCGTGAGGATGCCGGCACCTTCGTTGCCAGCAATGGCGAGATCCGTGGTCCGTATCTGGAAGCGATGCTGCAGCAACTGCGTAGCGAACAGCCGCAGCTGCAGGCGACCGACATGGAGCTGGCCAGCGCGATTCTGGCGGCGGAACAGCCTCGCTGAGCGGTGCGCTGACCATCCACCCACCCACGCGAGGACCGAACATGAAGAAGAGCGCTTCCGCCGTCTGGCAAGGCGGCCTGAAAGATGGAAAGGGCACCATCAGCACCGAAAGCGGTGCCTTGAAGGACAACCCCTATGGCTTCAACACCCGTTTCGAAGGCGCACCCGGAACCAATCCGGAAGAACTGATCGGTGCCGCCCATGCCGGCTGCTTCTCCATGGCCCTGTCGATGATGCTCGGCCAGGCCGGCCTCACCGCCGAGCGCATCGAGACCCGCGCCGAGGTGACCCTGGACAAGGACGGCGAGGGCTTCAGCATCACGGCGATCGATCTGACCCTCAAGGCCCGCATTCCGGGTGCGGACGATGCGCAGTTCCAGCAGATCGCCAACCAGGCGAAGGAAGGCTGCCCGGTGTCCAAGGTACTCAACGCACGCATCAGCCTGAACGCGACGCTGGAAGGCTGACCGACACGGCGACGTTCCGCCCCGCCAAAAAAAAAACGCCACCCTGTTGCCAGGGTGGCGTTCTTGCATCCGCCGTGATCAGCCGCGGATGTTGTAGATGTCCTTCTCGTTCAGCTCGGCGTACTCATACAGCCGCTTGAGATAGGCGCTCTGCTGCTCCCACACCTTGGCGGCCACCGGGTCGGCCTTGGCGGAAGCATCGACCACTTCCGCGGCGACTTCCTTCAGGCGAGCCAGCACTTCGTCCGGCAGACGACGGACTTCCACGCCCTGCTCGCGCAGCTGCTCCAGCGCTTCCATGTTCTTGGCGTTGTAGTCGTCGAGCATGTCGCCGTTGACGTCGCGTGCCGCGGCACGAACGATCGCCTTCAGGTCGTCTGGCAGGGTTTCCCAGGCCTTGAGGTTGACGTCCAGTTCGAAGGTGACGTTCGGCTCCTGCCAGCCCGGGGTGTAGTAGTACTTGGACGCCTTGTGCAGGCCCAGCGCCAGGTCGTTGTACGGACCGATCCACTCGGTGGCGTCGATCGCACCGGTCTGCAGCGCGGTGAAGATTTCGCCGGCCGGCATGTTGACTACGGTACCGCCCATCTTGGTCAGCACTTCGCCACCCAGGCCCGGGGTGCGCATCTTCAGGCCCTTGAAGTCGTCGACCGAGTTGATTTCCTTGTTGAACCAACCCGCGGTCTGCACGCCGGTGGCGCCGCAGGCCATCGGCAGCACGCCGAACGGCTTGTAGACCTCTTCCCACAGCTGCATGCCGCCGCCGCGGTGCAGCCAGGCGTTCATTTCCTGGGCGTTCGGGCCGAACGGCAGTGCGCAGAAGAATTGCGCGGCCGGAACCTTGCCCTTCCAGTAGTAAGGCGCGCCGTGGCCCATTTCCGCCGTGCCGCGCGACACCGCATCGAACACTTCCAGTGCCGGAACCAGCTCACCCGCCGCGTAGACCTTGACCTTCAGGCGGCCGCCGCTCATCTCGTTGACCAGCTGCGCGAAACGCTCGGCACCGACGCCCACGCCCGGGAAGTTCTTCGGCCAGGACGTGACCATTTTCCAATTGAAGGTTTGCTGCTCGCTCGCCTGCTTGCTCTCGCCCGCGGCTGGTTTTTCGCTCTTGTCATTGCAACCGGCCAGAGCGGTAGCCGCCAGGCCCACGCCAGCGGCGGTGAGAATGTCACGACGTTTCATGAGGGTAACTCCTTGTTATTTGTTCTTATTGCGCATTGGCAAGGCCACGCGTTGTTGCCGGACCGCCTGCGCTTCTCGATCCGTGTGCGCCCACCAGCCTGACTGGCAGCGGGCTCATGCGGCGAAACCTGCGCCGGAGGTGCAGACACCACTCCGGGCTCGACTAACATTAGAGCCTTCGGCGTCTCAAGCCTAGCGCATAAGCTAAAAGTCGTAGGCCGATTGCTGCAAAGCGCCAGTACTGCAAGAATCGCCGTCTCCCGCCAACCTTGCGTCTACCTAAGAAGGACTAAAAATGTCCCAGAGCCCCCCGCCCCTGCTGCGCGTGGCTGGCCTCATCGATGCGTTCAACATGCGCCTCGGCCAGCTCTGTGCCTGGATCACCCTGTTTCTCGTCATCGGCACCGCCATCGTGGTGGTGCTGCGCTACGGTTTCGGCATCGGCGCCATCGCCCTGCAGGAAGCGGTGATGTACGGCCATGCGCTGGTGTTCATGGGCGCCGCGGCCTGGACCCTGCAGCGCAACGGTCACGTGCGCGTCGACATTTTCTACCAGAAGTTCAGCAGCCGTCGGCAGGCGACGGTGGACGGCCTCGGCCATCTGCTGTTCCTGCTGCCGGTATGTCTGTTCATCGGCTGGAACAGCTGGGACTACGTCAGCAACTCCTGGGCGACGCGCGAGGGCTCGAACGAGTCCGGCGGGCTGAAGTTCGTCTACCTGCAGAAGAGCATCATCCTCCTGCTGGTCGGCAGCCTGACGCTGCAGGCACTCTCGGATCTGGTCAAGGTGGCCTATCGCATCGCGGGTCGCCAGCCGGAGCCGGAGGTGAAGCATGGCTGAGTTCATGGCTATCGCGCTGTTCATCAGCATCTGCCTGGCCCTGATGTCGGGCTACCCCGTGGCCTTCACCCTGGGCGGCATGGCGCTACTGTTCGCCGGCATCGGCGTGGTCACTGGCTCATTCGACGTCGGCTACCTGCATGCGCTGCCGAACCGCATCTTCGGCATCATGAACAACCAGACGATGCTGGCCGTGCCACTGTTCGTCTTCATGGGCGTGATGCTGGAGAAATCCAGGGTTGCCGAGGACCTGCTGGAGTCGATGTCGCGCCTGTTCGGCACCATGCGCGGTGGCCTGGCGATCTCGGTCTGCGTGGTCGGTGCGCTGCTCGCCGCGAGCACGGGCATCGTCGGCGCCACCGTGGTCACCATGGGCCTGCTGGCGCTACCGACCATGCTGCGCCGCGGCTATGACCCGGCCATCGCCACCGGCACCCTGGCCGCCACCGGCACCCTCGGCCAGATCATCCCGCCATCGATCATCCTGGTCCTGCTGGGCGACGTGATGTCCAGCGCCTTCCAGCAGGCGCAGCTGAAGATGGGCATCTTCTCGCCGAAGACCGTCTCGGTCGGCGACCTGTTCGTTGGTGCGCTGATCCCCGGCCTGGTGCTGGTCGGCCTGTACATCCTCTACCTCGTCGCGGTGGCGATCTTCCAGCCGAAGAAGCTGCCGGCGCTGCCGCAGGAAGAGCTGGGGCCGATCGAGTGGGGCAAGCTGATCGGTGCGCTGCTGCCACCGCTGGCGCTGATCACCGCGGTGCTCGGTTCTATTCTCGCCGGCTACGCCACACCGACCGAGGCCGCCGCCATCGGCGCGCTGGGCGCGACGCTGCTGTCGATCGCCAAGGGTCAGCTGAATTTCGCCCAGCTCAAGCAGGTCGCCTTCGGCACCACCGAGATCACCTCGATGGTGTTCCTCATTCTCATCGGTGCCTCGCTGTTCTCCCTGGTCTTCCGTGGCTTCGGCGGTGAAGCGCTGATCGAGGATGCCCTGCACTCGCTACCCGGCGGCGTGCTCGGCGCCTTCCTGGTGGTGATGCTGGTCATCTTCCTGCTGGGCTTCATCCTCGACTTCATCGAGATCATCTTCGTGGTGGTGCCCATCGTCGGCCCGATCCTGCTCGCCATGGGCCTGGACCCGGTCTGGCTCGGTGTGATGTTCGCCATCAACCTGCAGACCTCGTTCCTCACCCCACCTTTCGGCTTCTCGCTGTTCTACCTGCGCGGCGTCACGCCACGCAGCGTGCCCACCAGCGTGATGTACAAGGGTGTGCTGCCTTTCATCATGATCCAGATCGGCATGCTGGTGGTGGCGTACATGTGGCCGGGCCTGGTGACCTGGCTGCCGGAACAGGTCTACGGCAAGTAGCCCGACACAACGCCCGTCCTCGACGGGCGTTGTGCTTTATGGCAGGCGCTCCCGCTACAATCGGCGCCTGTTCATATACCCGCCCCGCCGATGTCCGCCGCCCCCAACCTGCTCGAGCGCTTCCAGGCACTGGACCGCTTCCTCACTGCGCACCAGTCGCTCTGGCGGCCGCGGCCGTTCGTCTGCCAGACGCTGCCATGGGAAGCCGAGCACCCCGAACTGGCCGCCTGGCTGCGAAGCCGCTCGCTGGCCGATGCCGAGGCCGCGCACAACCAGCCGACGACGCTCGGCGCACCCGCACCTTTTCCTGAGCTGGCTGACCTCGCCGACCGACTGAGCCATCTCGACGCGTTGCCCGCCGGCGAATCGCCAGCCATGGACCATCGCCACGCGGTGGACGTGCCAGGCCGCAAGGCCCTGCAGATTCAGGCCTTCGGCGCCCGCCTACGGTTCGCCGAAGCGCCGACGCACTGGCTGGACTGGTGTGCCGGCAAGGGCCATCTCGGGCGCTATCTCGCCCGCGATGGCGCCGCGCTGACCTGCCTGGAATGGGATGAAACACTGGTACGGACAGGCGCGCATATGAGCGAGCGGCTCGGCATCCCGGCCCGACACCGCTGCCAGGACGTGCTCGCAGCCGATGCCGGCGACCAGCTACAGGCCACGCACACCCCCGTCGCACTGCACGCCTGCGGGGATCTGCATGTACGCCTGCTGCGCCTGAGCATTGCCAAGGGCTGTCGCCAGCTCGCCATCGCCCCCTGCTGCTACAACCGCACCCGGGACGAAATCTACATGCCGCTCTCCGAAGCCGGCCGGGCCACGGCGCTGCAACTCAGCCGCGACGACCTCGGCCTGCCGCTGAGCGAAACCGTCACCGCTGGCGCGCGAGAACGGCGCAATCGCGACCAGTCGATGGCCTGGCGGCTGGGTTTCGATCTGCTGCAGCGACGCTTGCGCCAGCAGGACGACTACCTGCCGACGCCCTCGCTGCCCAGCGCCTGGCTGAAAAAGGGCTTCGCCGACTACTGCCGCGACCTGGCCGCCCTCAAGCAACTGCCCGCCCCGGGCGAGCAGGACTGGGCCGCACTGGAGCGGGCCGGCTGGCAACGCCTCGCCGAAGTGCGCAACCTCGAACTGGTGCGCGGCCTGTTCCGCCGCCCGCTGGAACTCTGGCTACTGCTCGACCGCGCCCTGCTGCTGGAGGAACAGGGCTACCGCGTACACCTCGGCACCTTCTGCCCAAGCGAGCTGACACCGCGCAACATCCTCCTGCTGGCCGAGCGCAGCCACAGCGCACAAAATGTGAAGCGGCCTGAATAAGCCAGCGCAAGTGACCGTCAGCTAACGGTTTACTCGCCGCCCGCAATGGATATAATGGCGACCCTCACTTGCCGGTATAGCTCAGCTGGTAGAGCAACTGACTTGTAATCAGTAGGTCCCGGGTTCGACTCCTGGTGCCGGCACCATAGAAATCAACGACTTAGGCTCACCGCAAGGTGGGCCTTTTTCGTTTCTGCTCAACACTTTGCTCAACACTTCCACCTTGCTCAACGTTATCGGCCAACCCTAGCCGAAAGTCAGGCAACACTTTGCCAGTCCAAGGCGCCCGTGTTCGGGCTCGGACGACTTCCCGTTCGGTGATTTTCTAAACTGACAAGAATCTGGTCAGATTAGGCCCCAAAACGATTTCACGAACCGGCACAGTGTTTCCAGACATCAACGAGGAGCACCTGCCATGTCGCAACAACCCTTCCTGACCAACGCCGAACTCTGTCAGTTGCTGCGCTGCAGCCAAACCACGCTTTGGCGCCTGCGCCGCGATACCCCTGGGTTTCCCCAGCCCTGCCGACTCGGTCGCCGACTGCTATGGAACCGCGAGCAGGTTGAGCAAGCCGTCGGCCTCGCACGCTGAGCACCAAGCTGCGACTTCAGATCCCGCACGCATACCACCCTCTGGGGCACCTCCAATCCGGCACGACGCGCTACATCGTGAGCGCAACCGCGCTGCCGCGACGTGGCAATGAGTGCGGGCACCTGCTGGCAGTGGTGCACGCACCCACCCGGAGAGTCTGTTGATCGCCTCCGGGATCAAGGCGAACGCCACGCTGAGGCTGCGCGGCTTCCAGCCTGAACCTTTAAGACCTCCAACCTGCGCCTGTGCCAGGAGGCCCACGCATGACCGCCACTTTTTTGAACGCGACGACACTTCCAGAGCCGATACCCTTGCAACCCGCTCTGGAAGCCGCCACGCCCTACCCCCTCAAAGCCCTTGGCGACATCTTGGGAGGCGCTACAACGGCCATCATCGAGGCCGTCCAGGTTCCCGATGCGCTGGCCGCTCAGTCAGTCCTCGCTGCTGCAGCAATGGCTGCTCAACCACACGCTAACGTACAGCGTGCCGGACAACTCATTCCTCTTTCGTTGTTTTTCCTGACCGTTGCGGAGTCAGGCGACCGAAAAAGCGCTGCCGACCGCCTGGCGCTGAGTGCCCACCATGATCGACAGCGCCAGTTGTTGGACGGCTACAAAGCAGAGAAGCAAGATTACCGCGACAAACGCGACGCCTACCAACGCTGCCGCGACCTGATCCTGGACAGGGCCAAGGGCTCGCCCGAGGCTGTGACCGCCGAACTGGCCAAACTGGAGGAGCCTGCCACGCCGCTGATGCCGTTCATCCTGGCTGAGGAACCAACTCTAGAGGGCCTGCAGAAATCGTTGTTGAACGGCCACCCCTCGCAGGGGCTTTTCAGCGACGAAGGTGGGCAATTCTTTGGCGGGCATGCCAGCAGACCCGAGAACATGCTCAAGAGCGTTGCGGGGCTATCCAAACTGTGGGACGGGGCGCCTATCATCCGCACTCGCGCCGCAGAGGGTGAAAGCGCTTCCCGCAGCGGCTGCCGCCTGAGCGCGCACCTGATGGTTCAGCCAATAGTCGCGCATGAGGTGCTAGCCAGTCCTCTGATGCAAGGGCAAGGATTTCTGGCGCGCTTTCTGCTGGCCTGGCCGCAGTCACTCGCCGGTAGCCGCCTCTACCGTGACATTGATCCTTTGAGCGACGTCCGCTTGCAGCGCTACTGGCAGTGCATGGCCCACTTACTGAAGCGCGCGACGCAGTTTGACGAAGCTGGGCAACTGCTGCCTCCGACGCTGCCCTTGGAGCGCGACGCCTTGGTTGCGTGGATCGCCACTCACGACGCCATCGAAGTACAACTTGGCAAAGGGGGCGATCTTCAAGAGATCAAGCCCACGGCCGCCAAGGCCGGGGAAAACCTACTACGCATTGCGGGGGTGTTGGCAGTCGTCGAGAACGCCGAGGCTATCACCCGCCCTGTCGTTGAGCGCTCCGCCATCCTGATGCATTGGTATCTCGCAGAAGCGTTGCGCCTTAGCAACCCAGCGAAGCCGGAGCCCCAGCTGCTACAGGCGCAGAGTCTGTTCGACTGGCTGCATGCCAAAGGCTGGCACAGCTTCGAAGCGCGCACCCTGCAACGGGAGGGGCCGCGCTTCGCCCGCAAGAGCGCCGCCCTGCGTGACAAGCTGCTGTCCATCTTGGTGGAGCATCACTACCTCCTGAGCAGCGACGGAAAACACTTCCGGATCAATCCCGTGGCGACACCGGCGACACCGGCGACAAAGCCCGTGGCTCAGGTGGCTTTCACTGGCGACACCCTTGCGACTACTGGCGACAAACCCTAGTTGTCGCCACCTGTCGCCATGCTGTCGCGTAGCGCTATAGCCGCCCCCACCGGCGCTGTCGCCAGTGTCGCCGTTGTCGCCACCTCTACAATCGACGTAACTCAACTCTAGGCGTGCTCAGCTGCAGCCCGCCGTCCGGCTTGGGTTAGAATCCCCGGCATTTATGCCATCAGGACAGGCACCTGCGACAGGTGCCCACACGGGATTCAGTAATGCCCCTCACGCTTCAACAACTGGAACGCCACCTGTTCAAGGCCGCCGACATCCTGCGCGGCAAGATGGATGCCTCGGAGTTCAAGGAATACATCTTCGGAATGCTGTTCCTCAAGCGCTGCTCAGATGTGTTCGAGGAGCGCTACGAGCAGGTCATTGCCGAGGAGCTGAAAGCGGGCAAAAGCAAGGCCGAGGCCCATATCACGGCGGAAAACCCTCGCTGGTACAAGCGCGATGGCAATTTCTGGGTGCCCAGCCAGTCGCGTTTCAAGCATCTGGTCAACGAAGCGCACATTAATGTCGGCGACCTGCTGAACAAGGCCTTGGCCGGTATCGAGGAAAACAATTCCTCCCTGGAAGGGGTTTTGGAACACATCGACTTCACCCGGAAAGTTGGCCAGAGCAAGATTCCCGACCAGAAGCTGCGCCAGCTCATCACCCACTTCGGTGATGTGCGCCTGCGCAACAGCGACTTTGAATTCCCCGACCTGCTCGGCGCCGCCTATGAGTACCTGATCGCTGAATTTGCCGACTCCGCGGGCAAGAAAGGCGGCGAGTTCTATACGCCACGTTCGGTGGTGCGGTTGATGGTGCACCTGCTCAAGCCGACTCTGGCCCACGATATATATGACCCCTGCTGCGGCTCGGGCGGCATGCTGATTGCAGCCAAGGAATACATCGACGAGCACGGCGAGGATGGTCGCAAGGCCAACCTGTTCGGCCAGGAGTTCAACGGTACCGTCTGGTCCATCGCGCAGATGAACATGCTCCTGCATGGCATCAGCAACGCCTGGCTGGAGAACGAAGACACCCTGGCTGACCCGCGCCATATCGAAGGTGGCGAACTGCGCCGCTTCGACCGCATCCTCACCAACCCGCCCTTCTCCATCAACTGGGGCCACACTGAAAAAAACGCCGACGGCAGCCTGGCCTGGAACCCGACCTTCCGCGAAGAGCGCTTCCGTTTCGGCGAGGTGCCGCTGGGCTCCAAGAAGGCTGACCTGATGTTCCTCCAGCACATGCTCGCCGTGACCCGCGACGAGGGCATGATCGCCACCGTACTGCCCCACGGCGTGCTGTTCCGTGGCGGTGAGGAAAAAGCCATTCGCGCCGGCATCATCGAAGCGGATCTGCTCGAAGCGGTGATCGGCCTGCCCGCCAACCTTTTCTACGGTACCGGCATCCCAGCCTGCATCCTGATCCTGCGGCAACAGAAGCAGGAAGGCGCCAACCGGGTCAGCGCCAAGCCCGCCGCGCGCGAGGGCAAGGTGCTGTTCATCAACGCCGACCGAGAGTTTTTCGAAGGCCGCGCGCAGAACTTACTGCTGCCCGAACACATCGAGAAGATCACTACTGCCTACGAGGAATTTCGCCAGATCGACGGCCTCAGCGACGTGGTAGACATCGCCACCCTGCGCGACAACGACTACAACCTGAACATCCGGCGCTATGTGGACAACGCGCCGCCGCCCGAACCTCATGACGTGCGCGCCCACCTGCTCGGCGGCGTGCCCAAGGCCGAAGTACAGGCCAAGGCCGCACTGTTCAGCGGCCACGGCCTCGATCCGCTGGACCTGTTCGCCGAACGCGACGCACAGTATTTCGACTTCAAGCCCGAACTGACCCAACGCGCCGACCTCAAGCCCGCCATCGAGGGCAATCCCGGTCTGCAGCTCAAGGAAGCGTCGATTCGCGCCGCCTTCGAGGCGTGGTGGAGCGAACACAGCCCGCGCATCACCGCCCTGGCTGGGAAGCTGGACGACAGCGTCGCGCTGGTCAGCCTGCGCGGCGAGCTGCTGGCCAGCTTCAGTGAAACCCTGGAGCGTATCGGCCTGCTCGATCCCTTCCAGGTCCGCGGCATCGTCGCCGGCTTCTGGTACCAGAGCAAATACGACTTCCTTGGCCTGATGGCACGCGGCAGCAGCGGCGTGATGGATGCCTGGCGCACCAGTATCGTCACTGCCCTGGAAGACAAGGCTAGCAAGCAGAACCCGCTGGAGCACAAGCTGGTGAAATTCCTGCTTGGCGATTTCGTCGCCGGGCTGGCCGAGTTGGAAGCAAAGAAGGCCGAACTGGAAAGCCAGATCAAGGCCGCTACCCCAGCCAAGGGCGAGGATGGCGACGAGACCGAGAGTGAGGCGGAAACCGGCGACGATGAGGAAAACGCCGTTGATGAAGCCCAGCTCAGGGACTGGAAGGCCGAGCTGACCAAGGTAAAAAAGCAGCTCAAAACTCAGAAGGACAACTTCGCCAGCCACCTGAACAAGGCCGTCGACGGCCTGGACGAGCAGCAGGCCGGCGAGCTGCTGCTGACCATCCTGCACAACGATATGCAGGCCATCGTCGAGCGCTACATTGCTGCCCAGCGCAAGCAGATCGTCGCCGCCTTCGAGAACTGGTGGGACAAGTACCGGGTAACGCTGAACGAGATCGAGCAGAAGCGCGATGCAGCGGCGGAGGCGTTGCAGGGATTCTTGAAGGGGTTGGGGTATGTCTGAGATTTCTTGGTCTACCCGATCCATCCGGGAGTGCTTGGCAGAAAGCTTTGCAGGCGAGTGGGGTGCGGAGCCTCTGCCAGGAAATGCTCGCGTTCTGCGCGCTACCGATATTGACGATGAGGGTCACGTCATTGGCTCTGGCGCTTTGCGACGCCTCCCCCTTGGCAAGCTGACGAGTCGGCAACTGGAAGATGGCGATATTTTGTTGGAAGGCTCCGGTGGCGGGCCTGACAAACCTGTAGGGCGGGTTGCATTTTTCGATGCTGTCGAGCATCAAGGCCCCGCAGTTTGCTCGAACTTCTTCAAAACTCTGCGCCCTGACCGGCGCGTGGCCGAGCCTAGATTCCTGTGGCGGAAGCTGATGTGGTTTTACCGTCAGCCAACGCTGCTGACTTTCCAGCAGCAGACCACTGGCATCATCAACCTCAAGTTTGAGGAGTACCTCAATGCGACTATCGAGGTTCCGGCTGACCTGGCTGAGCAACGTGTCATCGCCCAACTCCTCGACACCCTCGACACCGCCATCCGCGAAACCGAGGCGCTGATCGACAAGCTCAAGGCCGTCAAACAGGGCCTGCTGCACGACCTGCTGACCCGCGGCATCGATGCCAACGGCCAACTGCGCCCGCCACAGAGCGAAGCGCCGCAGCTTTACAAGGAGTCTCCGTTAGGGTGGATTCCGAGGGAGTGGGAAACCACCCTCCTCGGGACATGTACGTCGTGGTCAAGTGGCGGAACGCCAAGCCGTGCTGTTGCTTCCTACTGGAAAGGCGATGTTCCGCTGTTAACCCCGAAAGATATGAAGTCCTTTGAACTCAACGACACGATTGAGCATGTTAGCGCTGCTGCGGCTAACTCAGGCTCGAGGCTGATGCCAGCTGAAACGGTGTTCATTGTGGTCAGAGGCATGATCCTTGCGCATTCGTTCCCTGTCGTGCTGGCAGCATGTCCTATGGCTTTCAATCAAGATGTGAAAGCCATTAGTGCAGGGGAACAGCTCCATTCGCGTTTCTTGGCGTATTGGTTAGTCGCCAATGCCGATGGATTTCTCCGAAAGGTTACAGAGGCTACTCACGGCACCAAAAAATTGGACATGGAAAACCTTGTGGGCTTTCCAATGGGGCTCCCTTCACTACAAGAGCAGGCCGCTATTACCGCTCGCCTGGAAGCTGCTTCTAAAAAATACGTAACGGAGGCTGAATATCTGTCCCAGTTGTCGGAAATGAAAACCGGCCTAATGGACGACCTCCTCACCGGCCGAATCCGCGTCACTCCACTGCTGGAATCCATGCAGCAGCCTGTTGCACAAACGGGAGCCTGATATGACCCCGCACCTGCCGCCCCGCGAATCCCTCACCGTCGAGTTTAAGAGCGACCTGAAGAAGCTCCCCGACCGCGAGCTGATCGAGGCGCTGGTCTGTCTGGCCAATGCCGAGGGCGGCGAGTTATGGCTGGGCGTCGAGGACGACGGCACGCCCACCGGCCTGCATTCCGACCATCGCCTGCTGGAAGGAATGGCCGGCATGGTGGCGGCGCGCACGTCGCCATCATTGTCCGTGCAGGCCGAGGCGGTCGAGGTGGGCGGCGTGACCGTGGCGCGCATCCGCGTACCCAAGGCCCAGGGCGAGGTGGCCACCACCAACGGCGTCTACCTGCGCCGCCGTCTCAAGCACGACGGCACCCCCGAATGCGTGGCCATGCTGCCCCACGAGCGGGCCAGCCGCGCCTCTAGCTTCGGCCTGATCGACGTGTCGGCCCAGCCGGTGGCCGGCGCCAGCCTGGCAGACCTCGACCCGCTGGAGCGCGAGCGCCTGCGCCAGGCCGTGCAGCAGTACGGCGGCGACCGCGTGCTGCTCGAACTGGACGACGAAGCCCTCGACGGTGCACTGACACTTACCGCACGCCAGCCTGATGGTTCGCGCGTGCCAACCCTGACCGGCCTGCTGCTGGTTGGCCGGGAAACGTCCCTGCGCCAGTTAGTGCCCACCCACGAATTCGCCTTCCAGGTGCTGGCCCAGCAGGCGGTGCGTTTCAACGAGTTCCGCCGCTTCCCGCTGCTCAAGGCGCTGGACTGGCTGGAAACCAACTTCCGCCCTTACAACCCCGAGGAAGAGCTGCAGGTCGGCCTGTTCCGCGTGCCGGTGCCCAAGGTGGACATGGGCGCCTTCCGCGAAGCCGTGGCCAACGCGCTGATCCACCGCGACTATCACCGCCTCGGCGCGGTGCATGTGCGCCTTGAAGACGAAGCGCTCGTAGTCAGCAACCCCGGCGGGCTGGTAGATGGCGTGACCCTGGCCAACCTGCTGGTCACCGAACCGCGCCCGCGCAACCCGGCCTTGGCCGACGCCATGAAGCGCATCGGCGTGGTCGAGCGCTCCGGGCGCGGCGTGGACAAGATCTTTCGCGGCATGCTCAAGTTCGGCCGCCCGGCACCGGATTACGGCTACACCACCGCACAAAGCGTGGTGCTGCGCCTGCCCACTACCGAAGCCGACCTCGACTTTCGCCGCTTGGTGGTCGAGCACGAGCGCGCCACCAACGCCGAGCTGCCCATCGACAGCCTGATAGCCCTGGCCGCCCTTCGCGCGACCAAACGGGTGTCGGTGGATGAATTGGCCGGGCAGATTCAGCGCGATACCGCGAGCGCCAAACGCACCCTGGAAGCCCTGACCGAGGCTGGTCTGGTGGAAGCGCATGGCTCCACCCGGGCACGCAGTTACACCCTGTCGGCCAGTTTGTATCAGGCCGTAGGTAACAAGGCGGCTTACACCCGGCAAGCCGGCTTCAGTCCTATCCAGCACGAGCAAATGGTTCTCAACTATGTGCAGCAGCATGGGCAGATCAAACGGGCCGAGGTGATGGAGCTGTGCCGGTTAAGCGAGGGGCAGGCGAAAGATCTGCTCAAACGCATGAAGGGTAGCGGCGCCCTGGCGTTGCACGGAAGGGGGCCCGCCTCGGCCTATCAGCTCCCCGAATAGCCGATCGATCGGATGGATCGGATGAAATCGGATGGAATCGGATGGATCATCCCTCTGGTTGGGAATTGCGCCCTTCGAGACCGCGCAGGGGTTATGGATGTTATGGGGGTTTTGCTCCCATAAAGGCCGGATTAAAAGGAGTGGCCTGTGGGTTGGGAATTGGAAGATGTCGAGAAGCCCTTTGTTACGCAGCTGCAAGGTTTGGGCTGGACACCTGTAGAAGGTAGCCTCGACGACCCGGCACTGACCGGGCGTGGCAGTTTCTCCGAGGTGATACAGGAGGCGCTGTTGCGAGATCGGTTGCGCGCGCTCAACCTGCGCGACGGCCAACCCTGGCTGGATGATGAGCGACTGTCCGAGGCAGTCGCGGCCATTAACCGCCTGGGTACGGCGAAACTCATGGAAGCCAACCAGAAAGCCACCGATCTGCTGCTCAAGGGCATCACCGTCGATGGCCTACCTGGCTGGGATGGTGGACGCGGGCAGACCATCCAGTACATCGACTGGGATACTCCAGCCAACAACCGCTTCAGCGTAATCAACCAGTACCGCGTGGACTGCCCTGCCGGTTACGACAGCGGCAAGAAATTCATCGTCCCCGATCTGGTGTTGCTGGTGAACGGCATCCCGCTGGTGGTGGTGGAGTGCAAGAGCCCTTCCATCCCCGAACCGCTGGCCGAGGCGGTGGACCAGCTGCGGCGTTACAGCAACCAGCGCAAGGCGGACGCCGAGGTCGAGCACAACGAGGGCAACGAGGCGCTGTTCGCCAGCGTGCAACTGCTGATTGCCTGTAGCTTCGACGAAGCTCGCGTCGGCTGTATCGGGGCCGGCTTTGCCCATTACGCACAGTGGAAGACGGTAGTCGGCCCGGATGGCAGTGGCAGCGAGCAGGCGGTCGCCGAGTCGCTGGGCAAGGCGAAGCTGTCGGAGCAGGAGCGCTTGGTGGCGGGCATGTTGTCGCCCGCGCATCTGCTCGATCTCATCCGCCATTTCATGCTGTTCATGCAGGTGGGCGGGCAGACCATCAAGACGGTTTGCCGTTACCAGCAATACCGCGCGGCGAACCATGCCATCAGTCGCCTGAAGGGCGGACAAACCCGCGCGCAGCATGGCGAAAGCGACCAGCGCGGCGGCATCGTCTGGCACACCCAGGGTTCGGGCAAGAGCCTGACCATGGTTTTTCTGGTGCGCAAGATGCGTACCGATGAACAGCTGCGGCGCTTCAAGGTGATCGTGGTCACCGACCGTAAGGATCTGCAGAGCCAGTTGGCCGCCACCGCCACCTTGAGCGGCGAGGCACCGGAAGTGGCCGCGAATATCGCGGGCGTGAAAGCCCTGGCCCGGCGCGAAGGGCCGGGGCTGGTATTCGCCACCATCCAGAAGTACCGCAACCCCGAGCTGGAAGAAGAAGCCTCCGGTGCCATTGAGATCGGTGAGATAAATCCGGCTGCCAAGGCGGCTGAAAAACGCGCTCCCTACCAGGGGAACAAGCCGTTTGAAGTACTCAACACCGGCGAGAGCATTCTGGTACTGGTGGACGAGGCGCACCGCACCCAGGCGGGCGATCTGCACGCGAACCTGCTGGCCGGCCTGCCCAACTGCGCGCGTATCGGTTTTACCGGCACGCCGATCATCATGGGCGACAAGAAACGCACCCATGAGATTTTCGGTGCATTCATCGATAAGTACACCATCCGCGAAGCCGAGGCCGATGGCGCCACGGTGCCCGTGCTGTACGAGGGGCGCACGGCTCAGGGCGCGGTGAAGGATGGGGCCAGCCTCGATGAGCTGTTCGAGGATCTGTTCCGCGAGCACACCCAAGAAGAACTGGAACTGATCAAGAAGAAGTACGCGACCAAGGGCCATATCTTCGACGCGCCGGCACTGATTGCCGACAAGGCGCGGGACATCATCCGGCACTATGTCACCAACATCCTGCCCAACGGCTACAAGGCCCAGGTGGTGGCCTACAGCCGGATAGCGGCGGTGCGTTATTACCATGCGCTGCAGGCCGCCCGCGATGAATTGCTGGCAGAGGCCGACGCCCTGCCAGCCACTGACAAGGCACTCGACGACGAAGCCCTGTGCCAACGCCCGCCCAAGCTGCAAGCGCGGGTGCAGGCCTGGCGCTATCGCGAGACGCTGCAAGCGCTGGAGTTCGCGCCGATCATTTCCGGGACCAATAACGATCCCTCCGAATGGAAGGTGTGGACCGACGGAGCCAAGCACGAACAGCTGATCAAGCGCTTTAAGAAGCCACTGCACCACGAGCAGCCGGGCAAGGCCGATCCGCTGGCATTCCTGATCGTCAAATCCATGCTGCTGACCGGCTTCGATGCACCCATTGAAGGCGTGATGTACCTCGACCGTCCGATCAAAGAGGCCGAGCTGTTGCAAGCCATTGCGCGGGTCAACCGTACCGGCTTCGGCAAGCGTTGCGGCATCGTGGTGGATTACTACGGGGTCGCCAACCATCTGCGAGAAGCCTTGGCGGCCTATGCCGACGAGGATATCGAGGGCGCGCTGACCAGCATTAAGGATGAGGTGCCGGTGCTGCGTGATCGGCATCTGCGCGTCATCGATGTGCTACGTCGTCAGGACATCGAAAACCTGGAAGACGCTGAAGCCTGCATTGCCGCTCTGGCGGAGGAGAAAGTACGGGCTGAGTTCACGGTAAAACTCAAAGCGTTTCTTGCCTCCCTGGATACCGTGTTGCCGCGTCCCGAAGGCCTGCCGTTCGTCAAGGATGCCAAGCGACTGGCCTATATCCATGCCCGTGCACGCAGCCGTTACAAGGACCTGCCGCAGTTGGGCAAGGACGTCGGCGTCAAAGTCCGCAAGCTGATCGACGATCACGTTATCTCGTTGGGTATCGACCCAAAGATTCCGCCGATCCAGCTGACCGATGCCAATTTCGAGAAGGAGCTGTCGCGCAGCGCCAACGATCGCGCCAAGGCGTCGGAAATGGAACACGCCATCCGCTCGCATGTGCGCAAGCATGCCGACGAAGACCCAGTGCTGTACCGCAAGCTCTCGGAGCGGCTGAATGAGCTGCTCAAGTCTCTGGGTGAGCAGTGGGATCAATTGGTGGTGCAGATGCAGAAGATCATCGACGAACTGCGCAGCGGCCAGTTGAGCGAGGAGAACACACCGCTGGACGTGCCGGAGCATTACGCACCGTTCCTGCGCACGCTGCTGGATGTCGTCTGCGCTGAGCGTGATGCGCAACCTGCCGAGCTGCTGCGACTCAAGGATGTCACGGTAGAACTGGTGGATTTGCTGGTCGATGAGCTGCAAAGCCACCGCGATATCTGGAGCCCACGCAAACGCGCCGCCCAGGAAGAACTGGCCGGACAGCTGTTCGATCACCTGATGCGCCTACGCCCACCGTTAGTGGATACCGACACGGCGGGGCTGCTAGCCGACCGTATGCTCGACCAGGCGCGCGCCAACCATGACAGGTTGATGCGGGTGTGAGCAGTCAGACACTGACCGTCGGCGACCTGCAGTTGTCGCTGCGCCGCAGTACGCGGCGCAAGACCCTGCAGATCACCGTCGAGCGCGATGGGGCGCTGATTCTCTCCAGCCCGCCGGACGTGGATGAACAAACCCTGCGGGAATTTGTGGCGGAAAAAACCTTCTGGATTTACTCGCGCCTGGCCGAGAAGGAGCGCCTGCAGCGGGCTATCCCTACCAAGGAATATGTGGATGGTGAGGGCTTTCTCTATCTGGGGCGCAGTTATCGTCTGAAGTTGGTGGACGAGCAGGTTGTACCCCTGAAGCTGACCGCCGGGCGTTTTCACCTGCTGCGCAGCGAGCTGGCACGCGCCCGCGAGCATTTTATCCGCTGGTACAGCGAACATGCCCGCAACTGGCTGGCAGTCCGCGTCAAGAATCACCAGGCGCGTATGGAAGTGACACCTGGCGGCGTGCGCGTGCAGGACCTGGGCTATCGCTGGGGGTCATGCGGAAAAGGCGCAGTGTTGTATTTCCACTGGAAAACCATCCTGCTGCCCAAGCACATCGCCGAATACGTTGTTGTGCATGAGATGGTGCACCTGCACGAGCCGCACCACACCCCGGAGTTCTGGCTACGCTTGGAGCGCGCCATGCCCGATTACGCCCAGCGAAAGAGCTGGCTGGCCGAACATGGCATTGAGGTGGAGGGGGTTTGACGCTCTTCCCCTGGATGGGAAGCTTTTCCCTACCAGGGATAAGGTTGTACTCGCTATGCCGGAGCCCGCAGATACTCATAGAGTGTGGCCCGGCTGATGCCGAACTCGCGAGCCAGCGCGGCTTTCGGTTCGCGCGCTTCAACACGACGCCGTAGCTCTTCGAGTCGGCTGTCACTCAGCGCTTTTTTCCTCCCTCGATAGACACCGCGCTGTTTCGCCAGGGAAATACCCTCGCGTTGCCGCTCACGAATCAAAGCCCGCTCGAACTCCGCGAACGCCCCCATGACTGAAAGCAGTAGGTTGGCCATCGGCGAATCCTCCCCGGTGAAGGCCAGCGACTCCTTCACGAACTCAATACGCACTCCCCGCCCGGTGAGCTGCTGCACCATGCGCCTCAAGTCATCGAGATTACGAGCCAGACGATCCATGCTGTGCACGACCAGCGTGTCACGCTCGCGCACGTAACTGAGCAACGCTTCGAGCTGCGGTCGCTGTGTGTCCTTGCCGGAGGCTTTGTCGATGAACACCTTGCTCACCTGAACGCCTTCGAGTTGCCGATCAGGGTTCTGGTCGAGCGTACTGACCCGTATGTAGCCGATCCGTTGTCCGTGCATATTGCCTTCCCAGCGAAATGTGTATGGCTGAGATTTTAAAGGCAGCCGGACAGATGCCAAATTACTGGAAAATCGACCCTATCCAGACAGGTTGGAGCGGGAGTTCGGGGTGTCTGGTTAGGGTATACGTCAAGCAGTCACTGAGTTACGGCTATCGGCCAAAAGCAGTCACACCTAAAGTGCATGATGTAGCGGTAGCCGAGAAGAAGAGGCATTTGCTGATTGTCACGAACAAGTAGGCTCCTCGCTCGTGACAACACAGCGTTTCAGATCTTAGTCGTGAGCGTGACCGTGGCTTTCGACTTCGGACTGGGTTTCCGGCTCGCCGCCGCCACAGGCCGACAGCAGACCAAGCAGACAAACCAACAGCAGGGAGCGACTCAGGGTAGTTGTGCTTTTCATCATGTAATCCTTTCTGTTTCGATCATGAAAGTAGAAGCCCCTGTGCCGGCTGACGCAGGGGCTATGTGCCTCAGATAACGCGTTTGACGCTCAGGTACTCGCCCTTGGTCTTCAGCGTGATGGTCACGTCCTGGTTGCTGCGGTTGCGCCAGAACCAACCGTGTGTGCCGTCGAAAATGGCGGTGAACTCGCCTTTGTCACCCTTGATCTGCTTGGCTTTGCTGTAGCTGTGGTAGTAGCCCTTGGGGCCGTTGTAAGGCTCGCCATGAGTGTCGTGGTTGACCGGTACGCCATTGGTTGCCCACTCGTAGCTGACCGTGGCCTTGTTCAGCATCTCCAGCTTGATTTCACTGGCCTCACCTGGCTTCAGGGTGACGGTTATCTCGTCAGACTTCAGGGCTGGCTGTGGCTCTGCGGCTGGTTCAGCCACAGGCACTGCCGCGACTTGCTCTTGAACTACCGGCTGAACAGGCACGGGGGCTTGCACAACGGGGGATGCAGCGGGTTGAACCGCTGCATCCGCAGCCGCTTCTTCGGCCAGGGTTTTCTTCATTTCGCCCATCTGGGTCAGGCCGAGTAAGCGGCCAACGCCCGTTGGGTCGATGGCGTACTCCGAAGGCATCACTACAGTGACCAGTAAGGCTGCGGCAACGCCCACGGCGATCACAGTGGAGCGCAACAGTTGGCGGCTGGTAGGCAATTCGCTTTGGGTCGGAAGCTTGGTATTGAACATGCTGAGAATTCCTTACTGAGAGGCGATCAGGCCGGTGAGCTGGTAACCCATCAAGAGGAAACCGGCGCTCATCATGGCGACGTTTGCGGTATATGCATGGCGCCAGAAGCTGGCGGTGCGTCGCCAGTAGCCCATGACAATCAGGATGGCGCTCAGGGCCAGGAGCTGGCCGATTTCGACGCCGACGTTGAAGGCGATCAGGTTGGTGATCAGGCCATCTGCCGAGATCTCGTATTCCTGAATCTTGGTCGCCAGACCAAAGCCATGCAGCAGGCCGAAAATCAGCGTGGCCGCTTTGGTGTTCGGCTGATGGCCGAACCAGCGCTGGAATGCGCCCAGGTTATCCAGCGCCTTGTACACCACCGAGAAACCGATGATGGCGTCGATCACAAAGGAGCTGATGCTGATTTCTGCCAGCACACCGAACAACAGCGTAACTGTGTGGCCCACGGCGAACAGGGTGACGTAGAGCCCAACATCCTTCAGGCGGTAGAGGAAGAAGATCACTCCGAAGAGGAACAGCAGGTGGTCGTAGCCGGTGATCATGTGCTTAGCGCCCATGTAGATAAACGGCAGCACCATCACCCCGGAGCTTTCCTGAATAAAGCCCTTGTCGCCCTCGGCAACGGCGTGGGCCAGCGCCTCAGGCATGCCTAGAAACAGCAATGCCATGAAAAGCAGCAACAGTAGTAACGAGCGATTCGGACGCACGACAGATGAGTCCATTGCGCCCATAGATAGCGAATGCATGGTTGAGTCCTAAATTAAAGGGGGCTTGGGCCGCACAGCGGCCTGTGTCAGAGCACGAATGTGGCGCGCGGTGGCCGCTCGATCAGGAAGATCGGGCTTGGAGGAATGGAGTAGCGAGGGGCGAGTATCGGCTGCGCACGTTCTGGCAGCGTGCTTATTCTCAGCAGCGCGGTCAGATGCGGTGTTTCATGCAAGTGGTCGGCTGTCAGCGGCGAGTGGCAGTGATCCCCGTACGCAGCACAGGCCTGCGTCTCATCACCATGCGCATGCGAATGAGCACTGTCATTTCCACTCAAGGAAGGCTGGCTCGATCCCATAAACAGCGCAGAGGTATGCCCGGCCCAAGCCAGCAATATGGCGAGAGCAAGGGCAAAAATCACCTTGGTGCTAATGGGATTGCTGAGCATGTTGTGGTTCTTTCGATGCCTAAGCGAGTGGCTTTTATGGAGAGGTAGCCGGTTTGACCATATCCCCCCCAGGGGGATAGCATGAGAGCGTAATTCATCGACGCACGAGACTCAAGGCATGAGCGATCACGAACACGGCCACCAGCACCAAAGTCATGGCGACATCATCAAAAGGTTGAAGCGTGCGGAGGGCCACCTGCGCAGCATCGTCACCATGATTGAAGACAGCCGGGCCTGCGTCGACATTGCTCAGCAGCTACATGCCGTGGAAAAAGCCGTCTGCCAGGCCAAGCGTGTGCTTATCCAAGACCATATCGACCACTGTCTGGAACATACAGTCGAAGCACTTGCGGTAGGCGAGCGCGCTTCACTCGAAGACTTCAAGCAAATCACCAAGTACCTCTAGGCCCCTCCCATGTCGAGTTTCGCCGAATTGCTGCAACAGGGGGGCTCGCAGGCCTGGCTGTACTTCCCCAGCGCCATTCTGCTGGGTGCTTTGCACGGCTTGGAGCCTGGGCACTCGAAGACCATGATGGCGGCGTTTATCGTGGCCATTCGTGGCACGGTGAAGCAGGCCATTCTGCTAGGCCTTGCCGCAACGCTTTCGCACACCGCCGTAGTCTGGCTGGTGGCCATGGGCGGCATGTACCTGGGGCAGAATTTGGATGCCGAAACTACCGAGCCTTATTTCCAGCTAGCGTCCGCCGTAATCATTATCACCATCGCCCTGTGGATGCTCTGGCGCACCTGGCGTGGCGAGCAGATGTGGCGCTTCGAGGAAGGTGATGAGCATCAACACGACCATCACCACCACGATGAAACGCAGCGTATCGACACAGGGCACGGGCGTATCGAGCTGTCGATCTTCGAAGAAGGCGCCCCTCCGCGCTGGCGGCTGAAGACCTTGAGTGGTCATGCCTGGCCGGCTGCTGAAGTAAGCTTGCTGACGACTCGCCCCGATGGCCTGGCCCAGCAGTTTCGCTTCGTCGACCGGTGTGACTACCTAGAGTCACTGGACGATATTCCCGAGCCCCATGAGTTCACTGCGCGCCTGAGCCTCGGCCATGCTGATCACTCCCACGACTATGACCTGGAGTTCCGCGAGCAAAGCCACCGTCATGAGCATGATCATTCCGAGCTGGAGGGGCTAGAGCTGTCGCTGGAGGGCTACCAGGATGCCCATGAGCGAGCGCATGCCAACGACATCCGTAAACGCTTCAGCAATCGCAATGTCACCACCGGCCAGATCATCCTGTTCGGTCTGACTGGCGGACTGATTCCCTGCCCGGCAGCGATCACCGTGCTGCTGCTCTGCCTGCAAGTGAAAGAAGTCACCCTGGGTGCCGTCCTGGTGCTGTGTTTCAGCATCGGTCTGGCTATAACTCTGGTTACCGTTGGTGCAGCCGCTGCTATCGGCGCACGCCAGGCATCCAATCGTTGGCCCTGGCTGGGTGCTGTGGCCCGTCGCGCTCCTTACCTGTCCAGCCTACTGATCATTGGTGTGGGGGTTTACGTCGGCTTCCACGGCTGGATCGGCCTGAACGCCTAGCCGATGTGGGAGTTATCCGGTTATTTCGGCCTGTTCCTCGCTGCCTTCGGTGCTGCCACGTTGCTACCCATGCAGTCGGAGGCGGTGCTGGTCGGGTTGCTGCTGACTGACCGCTATGCGGTCTGGGCGCTGCTGGCGGTCGCCACCACGGGTAATGTACTGGGCTCGGTACTGAACTGGCTGCTGGGTCGCTCTATCGAGCGCTACAGACACAAGCGCTGGTTTCCCGTCAGCGAGGGCAAACTGGAAAAGGCTCAGCAGGCTTATCACCGCTTCGGTCGCTGGTCACTGCTGCTCAGTTGGGTGCCGATCATTGGTGATCCACTCACAGTCGTCGCGGGTGTCATGCGAGAACCCTTCTGGAGCTTTCTGTTGATCGTGATGCTGGCTAAGACCACTCGCTATCTGGCACTAGCTGCCATGACGCTTGGGTGGTTTGGGTGAGCCTGCAGAAGCGCGACACCAACCTGGATCTGATCAAGTGGCTGGCGATGCTGACCATGCTGCTGGATCACCTGCGCTACATCTGGCCTGACAACGGATGGTTGTTCATCGTTGGGCGCTTAGCCTTTCCAATGTTCTGCCTGGGGATCGCCGCCAATGTCGCGCGCTCGCAAACAGGTGAGCTGTATTCCGATAACAACGTTCGCTACATGTGCTGGATGACTGCGTTTGCAGTGATCTCGGAGTTGCCCTATCGCCTGCTTTCTAACGACAGCAGCACGCTCAACGTTATGCCTTCGCTGCTGTTGGGCCTGCTTATCACCTGGGGAGCACATCACCGTGGTCGCGACGGTTTGATCCTGGCTCTGGCCGGCGTGACTGTCGCGGTGCTGATGCAAGAGCGCCTGATGTACGGCGTTTTCGGCGCACTGCTGCCGGCAGCGTTGCTGCTGGCCATTCAGCGCCCAGGGCTTGTGTGGCTATTGCCTGCCGCACTGTGCGTACTGGCCAATAGTCGCAACCGCTGGCTCGCCGAGTGGGAATTGCAGCCCTATACCTTGCTGATCGTGATCACTGCGTTTGTCGCACCCTTGCTTGGGTTGTGGCTGCTGCGCCGACTGCGCCAGTTCAGGGTCTGGCCGGTCAAGCGCTGGGGTTATTGGTTCTACCCCGGGCATCTGGCCGTACTACACATGATCCGCTCGCTCGGCTAGTGCCAGCGACTATCGCGTCATATCGGCGGAGATCCACTACCTCGATATGCTACGGGTGGGCCGGCCAGCGCCGTACCAGCCAGCAAAGCCATCGATCAAGAAGCGAGCATCCAGGCCCATGGCCTCCAATGTGGCGGCGATGCCCTGGCTGATTTCATGCCCCTTGGCGCAATAGACAATCACTGGCCTGTCCCGTGAAACCTGATCTTTCCAGGTGAAGACAGCCTCGGGATCACGCCAGTGTGCGTCGGGAATTTCTTCGGCATCGGCAAGCCGCACGCTCGTACGGCGCACATCCAGCAAAGTGAACGCCCGATCTGCTGCCTGCCATTCCGCCAGTTCGCATATCGAGATTCTGCTCATCTTCTACCTCTCAGTTTTGCAGCAGGTGTACCACCAGTCCGGCCAAAGCACAGGCCATCAGCACTTGGATGACACCGCGTTTAAAGTGAAACAAGGCTACCGCTGCCGCCAGGGCAATTAGCGCCGAAGGCCAGTCGAAAGCCCCCTCGAAGCCTTGCGGCCAGAGCACGTGATAACCAAAGAACAGCGCCAGATTGAGGATTACCCCGACCACGGCGGCGGTGATGGCCGTCAGCGGCGCGGTGAACTTCAGTTCGTTGTGGGTCGATTCCACCAGCGGGCCGCCCGCAAGAATGAACAGGAAGGACGGCAGGAAGGTGAACCAGGTGACCAGGCTGGCGGCCACGACACCGGCCAAGAAGGCCTGATCGGCACCGAATACCTGCTGCACGTAGCCACCGACAAAACCGACGAAGGCCACCACCATGATCAGTGGCCCTGGCGTAGTTTCACCCAGAGCCAGACCGTCGATCATCTGTGTCGGGGTCAGCCAGCCGTAGTGGCCGACTGCACCCTGGTAGACATAGGGTAGTACCGCATAGGCACCGCCGAAGGTCAGCAGTGCGGCCTTGGTGAAGAACCAGCCCATCTGCGTCAGCGTGCCTTCCCAGCCGAATAGAGCGGTCAACAGCCCCATGGGCAACGCCCACAGCGTTGCACCTATCGCTGCCAGCAAGAGCAGTCGTGGCCAGCGGAAGCGCGCATGTTCCGGTGTCGGGGTTTCATCATCAATCAGCGCTGGGCCGTAAGACTGCTTGGCCGCGCCATGACCACCGCCGATGCTGAACTTCTCTGGGACGAAACGCCCACCGAAATAACCGATCACTGCGGCGACCAGCACGATCAGCGGGAACGGCAGGTTGAGGGCGAATATCGCCACAAACGAGGCGGCAGCTATCGCCCACAGCCAGTTGTTCTTCAGGGCACGGGAGCCGATGCGATGAGCGGCCTGCACCACGATGGCGGTCACGGCGGGCTTGATCCCATAGAACAGTCCGGCCACCACCGGCACATCACCGAAAGCGATATAGACCCACGACAGCGCGATCAGGATAAACAGCGAGGGCAGCACAAACAGCACCCCGGCAATCACACCACCCCAGGTGCGGTGCATCAGCCAGCCGATATAGGTGGCCAGTTGCTGGGCCTCCGGGCCGGGCAGCAGCATGCAGTAGTTCAGCGCATGCAGAAAACGCCGCTCAGAGATCCAGCGCCGACGCTCCACCAGCTCCTGGTGCATGATCGAGATCTGTCCGGCTGGGCCGCCGAAACTGATGAAACCGAGCTTGAGCCAGAACAGAAAAGCCTGGAACAAACTGACAGGCTCGGCACGTGGCAGATCCTGCTCTACAGGCGGCAGTGTGGTTTCATTCATCAGGGGTCTCTTCTTTCACAAATGCCGCCAGCAACCCATCGAAGATGGCGCAAGCAGCCGTTAGCAACTGGTCGTCATTGAGGATGGTTTCGCGCAGCCCGGCCAATACACGCTCGATGCCAACAGCCTCAGCGGGTTGAACGCCACCGACATCCAGGTAATGCACCAGAGCCGCGATGCGGCTTAGGCCTGGCTCGACCAGTGCAAAGCTGGCTTGCAGGGTTTCGAAGGTGACGCGACTGCCGACATGGCTAAAGGTCGCACCGTCGAAATCGAAGCCCAGCGCGTCAGCAGGGCAATCATTCGGTGTGTCCAACCAGAGAATGCGGGCTCTCGGATCGATGCAGCGCCGAATCAGCCAGGCACTGGCCAGGCGGTCGACCCAGGGCCGCTTGCGCGTAGCCCAGAGGCGGCCCTGGTAGTCGCGGCGATCCAGCTGTTCGATAGGCTGATCCTGACTGCTCGGCTCATCCCGCGAAAGTGCCCGACTGATGGCCGTTTCAAGTGTTTTGAGGGCCGTGTCGGTCTGTTTCCGCGCTGCCGCAGGGAAGAAGTCGATGGCCGCAAGCTGCGCAAATGCCTTGCGCAGCTTGCGTACCTGCTTGGTGCTAGTGAGGGCGTTATCCGAAGTCAGTTGAGCCTGGCACGCCTCGATCTCGACGCGCAGCTTGGCGTAGTCCTCGCTACGGTCGAACAACTCGATAAAGCGCTCGCCTTGCGGATCATTGATGGGCAACAGAAAGGCCGTGCCATTGCTACCCAGCACGTCGCGCTCAACAGCTTCCAACGCTTCCCGGCAGGCGGGAGTATCAGGCAGCAAATAGACACCATCGCGCAGTACCGCTGCGCCACTGCTCTTGAGGGCACGCCAGGCACGCATCCGCTCTGTGGCGTTAGCGGTCGGCAAGGCGATGATCAGAGATAGCCAACTATTCATGTAGAGTAGAATACCTATTAGGTAGTAATCTTTACTCTATTCTTGCTCTGGGTGATTGTGAAGCACTAAATAGTTGGCCGATGATTGCCCGTTACGACTGGTCGCTTTTGGCCGGTAGCTGCCTGTCGTCACCGGCTGCAATCGGCTAGGAGCGGACGCTCACAGGTTGAAGCGCTTAATCCATACCCGACCATAGACACACTATCCAACGATTACGTAGCCTCGGAGCAGGTATTGTCGCTTCTGCTCCATGATTCATTATCACGTTTCAGACGTTCAACTGGATCAAGGGGTTACGCAGGGTCAAGGGAACGTCATGCAACAGAAGTGGCGTAATAAATTATGCCACTTCTGTTGCCTACTTATAGTTAGCTCTCAATTGGAGGTTTCTGTGCTGGCCGGAGCAAATAACCAGAATTTGTACCGTGAGTACTACGAGCTCATCCAAAGCAGCGAAGCCAAAGAAGCCTACAACTACCTAGTCGGTTGGGCAGCATCGCTCAGAAGCCATGATTTCTTTCCCGGCAGCCACGGTGTAATCAAAGACTTCAGGTTTATGCGTGGCGCCGACTGGGACTTTGCATTTATACCAAACCAGAAATGGCTGCTTTTCTACTTTAGAAAGCCTTGCCTAAACTCTGAAAAATTCTCGAAAACCCGGGTATTAGAAAGCTTTCCAAACGCCACAGAAAATAACGCCGGCGAACTCACAATCAGAGTTTCCACGCTTGAAATGGCAGTCCGGCTTGCCGCGTATATTGATAGCTAACAATTGGTTCAAGTCGTTCGCTTCGCTCTGGTGAGGCAGGCACTTTCTAACAACTGGTTCAAACCGCTCGCTGCGCTCACTGGGACGGCTTAAAGCCGATAACAGTCATCAATGTACGCAGCGCGTGCCCGGCGCTAGTCTCACCGCACCACCATCAACTCATCCCACCTCGTCGTATACCGCTGGCTCATCATCTCCCGCTTCATCGACCACTCCGCAGTGGCGGGAATGCGCCCGAGGCGTACCGTTCCCCTGCCCTCTCGCGCATTAATTTGATCGACCACGGCCATCAGTCGATCGGCACCTAGGCGCGGGGCGGCGGCGAACAGGTCACCAGTGAATTCGCCTCGCTGCCGCAGATCCATCAGCAGCACCTCGGCTTTGCTGTAGGCGTAGCCATGCCGGTAGATCGCTTCAAGCCCGCGCACGGCTGCAGCGGCGAGCACGCGAGTGTCGTCGGTCGGGTACGGCAGAGGGCAGCTGATGGCGTTCGCGTATCGCGGCTGGTTGGGGTTGTGCATGCCGGTACGGATGGCAACCTGCAGCGCGCCGGCCAGACTTTGCTGGGAGCGCAGCTTCTCGGCGGCCTTGGTAACGTAGGCCACGACCGCCTCGCGGATCGGTGCGATGTCGCGCAGGCGGCTGCCAAACATTTTCGAGGAGCAGATCATCTGCCGGGGCGGTACCGCCTCCTCCAGCTCAAGGCAGGAGATTCCATGCAGCTCGCGGGCGGTTTTCTCCAGCACCACGCTGAATTGCTTTCGCAGCGATGCGGAATCGTACTGCGCTAGGTCCCAGGCGGTCTGGATGCCCAGCGGGCGCAGGCGGGTAGTCAGGCGCCGGCCGACGCCCCACACTTCGCTCACCTCGGCCATCTTCAGCAGCCGGTCGCGTCGCTCCGGGTCGCTTAGGTCGATCACACCGCCGGATTTGCGCCAGGTCTTGGCTGCCCAGTTGGCGAGCTTAGCCAAGGTCTTCGTTGGCCCGATGCCCACGCCAACCGGTATGCCGGTCCACCGCAGCACACGCTCACGCGTCTCAGACCCTAGCGGCACCAGGTCGCCGGTTATCCCCGTCAGGTCGGCAAACGCCTCGTCGATGCTGTACACCTCGATTCGCGGGAACATTCCCTCGAGCGTCGTCATCACCCTGGCGCTCATCTGTCCGTAGAGCTCGTAGTTGCTTGAGAAGCACACCACGCCCCATTCACGCATTTGATCGCGCCACTGGAAATACGGGGCGCCCATGGGAATGCCCAGGCGTTTAGCCTCGCGCGTACGCGCGATGACGCAACCGTCGTTATTGCTCAGTACCACCACCGGCACGCTGTCTAGCCAGGGCCGGTAGACGCGCTCGCACGAGCAGTAGAACGAGTTGCAGTCGATCAGCGCGAACATAGTTGATGCAGATTGTGAGTAGCCACACCCCACACATGCAGGGACTCGGTGACAGGGATGGCGCGGTAGTCCGGGTTTTCGGGCTGCAGCCAGACCCCGGCCGGTGTGATCTGCAGCCGCTTCACTGTCATCCCGCCGTCGACGTATGCGACCACGATGTGGCCGGAGCGCGCCTCCAGTGCCTTGTTGACCACCAGCACGTCACCATTGTAGATACCGGCGCCGATCATGCTCGGGCCCTCGACGCGTACCAGGTAGACGTGCGGCGTTCGGAGATCGATCAGCTCATCGATGGATAGCGTGACCTCCTCATAGTCGGCTGCTGGCGAGGGGAAACCCGCAGGCACACGGGTATCGACGTACTGCACGAAAGTAGGAGACGGGCCGATCTGGCCCAGTATGGTGGCGCGCATGATACTGCTCTACGATTACTGTATATATACACAGTAAACAACGAGCACCGCATGCGGTCAATGTAGAGAGGCAGCCATCCGATAGCAGGCTGGAGGGGATATGTGCGGTCGATTCACACAGTACCGAACAGCGGTCGAGTACCTGGATGCGCTGCGCTATGACAAGCCCATTGAGGGCGGAATCGACCCTGAGCCGATCAACCGCTACAACGTCGCGCCGCGTTCACGCGTGATGATCTTCTACGAGACCGACACAGGCTTGCGCATGGCCCGCTTGCCCTGGGGATATCAGCCGTTCTGGGCCGTGGGTAAGCGCCCACCGGCAATCAATGCGCGGGTGGAGACGGCAGCGACCAGCCGGTTCTTCCGTGATATCTGGGCCACTGGCCGAACGCTGGTTGCAGCCGATGGCTGGTACGAGTGGGTCAAGGACCCATCGGACCCGAAGAAAAAGCAGCCCTACTACATCCGCCGCAAGGACTGCGAACCACTTTGGTTTGCCGCATTGGCACAGATGGACCGCACCGGTACGCCCCATCGCGAAGGGGATGGCTTCGTGATTATCACAGCGGACAGCGATCAGGGCATGGTGGACATCCATGACCGCCGGCCTGTCGTGCTTGAAGCGGATCTGGCAAGAGAATGGATTGAGCCGGACCTGCCGCTTGAGCGAGCCGGAGAGATCGTGAGACTCCTAGCTTTACCGGTGGAAGTGTTCGAATGGTTTCCGGTCAACCGTGCCGTGGGCAACGTCCGCAACGAAGGCCGCTCGCTAATAGAGCCAGCCAGCTAAATTCATCGCCATTTTGTCAGCAGCTCCTCTCGAAGAACCTGGACCCCGTCCGGCGCCTCGATGACCAACCTGAAGCTGCTCCCAGTAGAGTCCTCGAACACGCGACGAATGTCGGGCTCCACCCTCGTAACGAGCTACGATAGCGCTTGGTGCTTTTTTGAGGCTTTGAGCACCCGGTATAGCCACCACCCACCTGAAAAGCTCACAGCGACGTTCTGGCGCCTTCTCAGGGCGATAGATCTCAGCCACAGACAGGGATCTGCAACCTCTGCTGCTCAAACGTGATTCGATTCATAAGGCAATGCTCAACCGGATAGCCTTGGATGTGCCGCTCGGGCAGTGAAGCCGAGCCAACGAAATAGCAAGTACCCAGCTTGAACCTCATCCCGCCTGAGGAGTACTTCTTGCTCAACAGGCAAGCCTCATTTCCCTGGATGGCGTAGCCGCAAATATCACCCCAGCTAAAACTCACTCCGCCGCATTCAAGGCCAACGTCTGTGACTTGCAGGATTTCCTGTATCCGGAGGCCGCCAATCGCAAGCGCGAAAAATCTCCCGTTTGGAATAATCGGGGGGAAGAACCGTCCTGAGCCAATTTCTCGAAAATTCATCTCGCTCTCGCTTCTGACGCATCCAGGACGATCAGCCAATACCGTTACGCCCGAACCGCACGGCGGTTGCGAACAGGCCCCATTCAGCAGGCCACCACAACGGCACAGCGATCATTCAGTTCGCGCACTCGCTTCACCAACATCCGCTACGCGACACAAACCCCCAACTTTTTGTGAAAATCTCATCTCGTAATAGATTTATACGGAACGAGGTCCACTTTTTTTTCGTTGTTTAGAACGGCGGAGTATTAGAACGCGAAGCTTAGAACAGGGCTCAAACCCTCATGGTTGCTGGGTTCTGCCCGTTCTAAGCTTCGCGAAAATCAGGTCCGCGTTCTAAGCTTCGCGCCGCCCGTTCTAAACAACCCGTTCTAACTCTCGCCGGGAAGCTTAGAACGGGGTTCAAACCCGCATGATTGCTGGGTTCTGCCGTTCTAAGCTTCGCGAAAAACAGGTCTACGTTCTAAGCTTCGCGCCGCCCGTTCTAAACAACCCGTTCTAACACTCGCCGGGAAGCTTAGAACGGGACTAAAACCCGCATGGTTGCTGGGCTCTGCCGTTCTAAGCTTCGTGAAAAGCACGCCTGCGTTCCAAGCTTCGCGCCGCCCGTTCTAAGGAACCCGTTCTAACACTCGCCGGGAAGCTTAGAACGGGGCTCAAACCCGCATGATTGCTGAGTTCTGCCGTTCTAAGCTTCGCGAAAAGCACGCCTGCGTTCTAAGCATCGCGCCGCCCGTTCCAAACTATCCGTTCGAGCTCGCAACGAATCATAGAAGGGGGCTAGGACCCCGCGCGCCCCAGTCGCCGCCACCAATAATCGATGCGCGTGGACACCAAGGCGGGTTCAGCTGGCTCCTGTTGCCGTTTCGCATCCACAGCGGCAACCAGCGCGAGTTTTGGCCGTATTCGTTTGGTTATCTGTCGTCATGTCCAATCCGCTACGGCAACGAAGCTAAGCTCTTCCGCATGCGTGGCGTCGTCCTAGAGAGAGGGTATTACTGCAGCTAGGGTTCTCAGTATCTGGGGGTATAGTCGCCCAAAACCAGCTATCGAGGACCGGGTATGGATACAGCGTCAACCCTGCTACAGGCAATTGCTTTCGTGCTCTTCAGCGTTACGGTCGCTGCTCTAGTTGGCTTTCGGCTCGCAAGACATTTAGACAACAAGCAACGGTCGTCCCGCCCAAGAAAGAGGGGGAATTAACTGAGGACTACGTTCAGCCGCTTGGCGGCCTGACACACAGGCCGCAAGCGCCCTGGCTGGGTTTCAATTTACGAACCAGCGGCCAAATTTATAGGTCGCCACGATTGACCCGATCACTCCAATCCACTGCACGATCGCTGACCCACCCATATAGCTAGCCAACTCATTGGAAGCACCGAAGAGCAAGGTAAACATGATCAGGGTCAGCGGAATACTCAGCACCTTCATCAGAACGCTGCCACGCAGTGGGCTTGGCTCTACTAGTACATCCCAATGTTCTGATAAGCAGAAGGGACAGCAGCTGGAGATTGGCTTTCCCCCGCCAATTCGCCATCCCCAGCCACCGGCAATGCTTCGGCTAAATATTACTCTTGGAACCATCATCCGCTTGCAGCGGTTACACAGAACGCGGGACATAGCAGGGCCTCCTTGTACTTGATGAAAAAATGCTATCAAGCACCGAGCCGAACCCAAGCCCCTATGCGGGGTTATCCAACATTGCGTCTAGATAGGCTGCCCATTTGACTAGGTCCTCGCGCTTTTCTTTCAGATAGCTGTAACGGTCATAGTGCTTTGCTTGTACTCCGCTTCGCCCATGAGAAAGCAGCCATGCCCTTCGTTGCTCATCAACACCAAGCATCGCCAAATGAGTCTCGATGGTCGCTCGCATCGTGCGCCAAGTGAAAGTGCGAGTCAGGCCCTGTGCCGCCAACACAGAGCCAAGCTCGGAAAATATCTTCTGCACTGTATGCGCGGATACTTTCCGCACACCGTCAAGCGAAAACGGACCCGCGCCAGTCCGAGGCGTTAGCAACGGCGCTAGTACCTCTTCGACCCTTCCAGATATAGGCAAAAGATGATCCCTAGGAGGCGTTCCTTTGCCTCCCTTGTAATCGACCAAGCGGAGAACCGTGCCGTGCTCAGGATCTTCTGACAGGTCAGCCCAAGTTGCGCGCAATAACATCTGCACACGTTGCCCTGCCAGATAAATCATCGCGTTAGCTATTGGCTGACGGCGCCCTGGCAGCCCAGCGACAGCACGAAGCACTTGTCTCAGTTCGTCGCCGTTCAACGCCTCCGTGTTTGCACGCTCCGCACCCTCAATCGTAGGGAGATCGGCAACTGGGTTGTATCTGAGCCCGAATAGGACCGCATCGCCTGCTCTCAAAGGATTCAGATCGTGCTTCAAGCCAAACGAAAACGCAGCACGCAAATAAGACCGAAGACGATTAGCGGCGGTTAGCTTGCCATTCGTTGCGCTCGCCTGTGTTTTTCGTCGCCCACGCCCTTTGGATGCGGGCTTCCGGTTAATGCAATGGCGCAGGATCTGCGAAATATCTTCTGGCTGGATCTCTTTCGCCTTGGTGCCGGCTAGATCCGGGAATGCATTGATTACATCAAGCTCTAGGGCACCCATTACTCCTCGGGCGCTTGTCTTCCCACGTCGCTCCATGTCCGCTACGTAAGCCAGCAAAAGCTGCTCAAAAGACCCTTGGCGAGCGGCTTGGCTTTCGATCCGTTGCTGCTCGGCCTTCAACCGCTGAACATGATTCTCGTAGGCATCAAGCGTGGGGAAATCACGAGCTGCGGCAGCAACTCGTTCTGCCTCCTGGCGCCAGTAGGCTATGCCTCTAACCTGACCACCAGCGGATAGCGCTCCAAACTGACCGAGTTTCTTGCGCTCTTGCCTGCCACCCCGGCGTACCGCTAGGTAAACCTCAATGTCCCCGCTGGGGCGCCGCTCAAGAAGCATCGAACCGGACCCGCGCACACCGAGCTGTTCGGAGAATGTACGTGTGGGCGTGACCACCCCATTCTTATTCATCTCACCCGTAGCAGCCCATTTTTTAGCCTGGGTATCACTCAGTTTGTGCCCCACGAAAGCGCGCTCCTGTTCCATTCAGGTCAACACTTTGCTCAACACTTCGATGCAAATCAATGAAATTATCGGAACGTTCCCGAAAGGCAAAATCATCCTAAGTTACTGATTTATATAGGATGTGAAACTTCATGAAAACCCCTGAAATTTCAAAATTAGGGACTTGTAATCAGTAGGTCCCGGGTTCGACTCCTGGTGCCGGCACCACGATTTGAAGGCTCGCAGAAATGCGGGCCTTTTTCGTTTTTGGCTGAGCCAGCAATGCTCGCTGCCAACACAGGCGAGCACCGTTCGAGGTGATGCCGCAGATGCGCCAGAGTCGACGCGCATCTGCGGCACTAGCCGAGCTCGATAGCGATCAAGGCGCAGTCCTTCGCACAAGGCGGGCCGCCAGCGCGCCGCTGGATGCCAGAGTCGCCAGCACGACCACGCCATTCCAGCCCCATTGCCCAAGCGCCAGGCTGCCCAGTCCCGCGCCCGTCGCCATCCCCACGAACACACCCGTGAACAGCACGGCATTCAAGCGACTGCGCGCGGGCGGGTCGATGCCGTAGACGATGGTCTGGTGGGCGACCAGGGTCGCCTGAATGCCGAAGTCAAAACCGATGGCGGCCATCACGATCAGACCCAACTGGGCTTGCGGTGGCACCACACCGACCAACCCGAGGGCGGCGAAGGATACGGTGGTCAGGGCCGCACCGAGGAGTGTCACGCGCTCTGGTCCGCGGCGGTCGGCCAATCGCCCGGCCAAAGGCGCGGCAAGCGCACCAGCGGCTCCTGCAAGGCCAAACGCTCCGGCCGCGGCGCTACCGAGCCCGAAACTGGCGTGCAGCATGACGGCGAGCGTCGACCAGAACGCACTGAAGGCAACGGACAACAGACCCTGGGAAACAGCCGCGCGGCGCAGGGTCGGATGTTGCGCCCAGAGTCTGAGCATGGAGCCGAGCAAGGCGCCGTAGCCCAGTGACGTGGTTGGTGCGAACCGTGGCAATCCGCGCCAGGCGGCGACCCCGATCAAGCCAATCGAGCCAGCCGCGAGCGCGTAAACGGCACGCCAGCCGAATTGCTCGGCAATGAGGCCGCTCATGACCCGGGAGAGCAGAATGCCCAGCAGCAGCCCGGTCATGACCGTCCCCACGACCTTCCCGCGCTGCGTCTCGGGCGCCAAGGTGGCAGCCGCTGGAACGATGTCCTGCGCCAGCGTCGCGGCAAGGCCGATCACCAGGCTCGCGACGAGCAAGGTACCGACGCCCGGGGCGATGCTGCCGAGTAGCAGAGCCAGCATGAGCATCGAGGCCTTTGCCAGAATGATCCCGCGCCGGTCATAGCGATCACCCAGCGGCGCCAGGAGCAGAATGCCGAGCGCATAGCCAAGCTGCGTCAGCATCGGAACCATGCCGACCGCACCTTCGCTGGCCTGGATATCAGAACCGAGCACACCCAGGATCGGCTGGCTGTAATAGAGCGTGGCCACGCTGAAGCCGGCACCCGATGCCAGGAGCAGGACAAGCCCAGGCGAGAGCAGATCCGTGCTGTTGTTGAGCGTCAGGGATGAGGAAGTGGAAGTCATGAGGGCAATCCCAGTCCGAACAGAGTCGCGACATTCTCCATGCGCATAAACGGCGGCTGTAGTACCTTCAGACACAGATCCGTTATGCGTGAAACGTATGAATGACTACTCGACAGCGGGCATCGATCGCATCGATCTGCTACGCACGTTCATCAGAATCGTCGACGCGGGAAGCCTCTCCGCGGCGGCGACGCAACTGGGCACGACCCAGCCCACGGTCAGCCGCCGGCTGCAGGCGCTGGAGCGGTCACTCGGCCTGCAGCTGCTCAATCGCTCGACCCACCGAATGCAGCTCACCGGTGATGGTGAGCGCTGCTACGGTTTCGCCCGGCAGGTCCTCGAAAGCTGGGGCGAGATGGAAGCCGAGCTGCTCGGCGCGCGTGACGACCCGCGCGGCACGCTTCGGGTGCAGGTCCCGCACGCCTTCGGCCAGAACCAGTTGGTTGCCCCGCTCGGCAAATATCTGTCGCGCTACCCGAACGTGAGCGTCGAATGGGTACTGCATGATCGCTCGCCCAACTTCACGGCCGAGGGAATCGATTGCGCCATACAGGTGGGCGCCATCGAGGACCCGTCCGTGGTCGCTATCCGCCTCGGTGAAGTCCCGCGCATAGTGGTGACCCATCCGGCACTGGTTGGCGAGGGCCCGCTGCCGACGACCGCCGAACAACTCCAGCGCCTGCCCTGGCTGGCCCTGCGGACCTACTACACCGGCGAGGTCGTGCTGACCTGCCAGGCGGACGGGCGCTCGCATCGCTTCGCGATCCAGCCACGCATGAGTACCGACAGCCTCTACGCCCTGCGCAGTGCGGCGCTGGCAGGGCTTGGCGCGTGCGTCAGCTCCGCCTGGGTGGTTGCACAGGACATCGAAGAAGGCCGGCTGGTCCAGCTCGTGCCACAGTGGCGAGCCGCTCCCCTGCCCGTCTACCTCATCTACCCACATGCGCGCAGCTATCCCGCCAAGCTGCGCCTGTTCGCCGAGATCATCCGTACGGACATGCCCAACCTCGTCGGCATGACCCATACAGGCACCAACGCGCCGCAACCTGCCGCCATCGCCGGACGGCCTGTTCCCTGAGTGTCTGTCACCTGCATTGCCAGGGTGGCCTGAGCGTGTAGAATCCCGCGCCCCAAAATCAGGAGACAGAACGTTGGTGATTCATTACTCCGCCTCCAATGGCAATGTCGCATGTGGGCGCACGGGATCGAGCCTGAACAGTTCGGCGGACGCCACTCAGGTTTCCTGCAAGCTGTGCCTGCGCAGCGTGGAAAAGGCGGTAAGCGAGCCTGTACGCAAGACACCGAGCCTCGCCGAACTGCGGGCTGCCGCAAAGGCGGCGAAAACTGTGGCGGTTGCGCCCGCCGCGGTCGCGAAGGCTGCAACCGCTGCTCCCGCTGCGGCGGTGAAGCCGGCGAGCACGCGAACACCCGCAGCGGCGATCAAGGCCGCTCCGACTGCGCCCGACGCGGCAGCGAAGCCGGTTGCCGTTCCGTCCGTGCGTGCCGAATGGCACAAGCGCCTCGAGCAGCTGCCGGGACGCAATCGCCAGCCACGTGGCGTCGCGCGACAGGCCTTCATCTAGAACGCCAAGCGTCGCGGCGCTCAGCCCTGCACGATGCGCAGGTCCGGCCAGGTTTCGGACCAGCGCTTCGCGGCCAGGCGATCGAGATAGACCTGCCGTTTACGGCCACGAAAGGCCGCGGTGGGACGGACGATCAGCGCGAAAAGGTCGTCCAGACCCAGGGGGGCGGCGACCTCGATCTCGCCTTCCTCGCTCAGCCTGACCCCGATGGCCGTGGCCGTTTCCGGCCAATGGCACATCGCGTCTGCCGCAGCCCTATAGGGCCGATCGCCGTTGTGCAGATGCATGCGCGCCTGGTTCTTCACGGACCACTCGAGCGAGGCGTCGGCACGGCGCAATCTCGCTTCGATCTCGGCGTCCACCGCTGCGTCGCAGCGAGCCTGGTCGAACCAGATAACGTCGATGTCCGCCGGCAAGGCGCTGCAGCCACGCCGATGCAGGTGATCCCATACCGCGCTGCGCACGAATCCGGCGGCCACCCAGCAATCCGGCAAGGCGAGCGCCCTGACGTGGGCAAGGCAGCGCATGCGCAGCGGATCGGCGGCGATGATGGCGCGCAACTGGGCATGTGTCGGCATGAGCTCGGTCCTGGCGGCTGGAAGCGGCCAGGCTAGCAGTTGGCGCACAACGGCGCTGCCGGTGCCCCGTCTTACCGAACCCCTGTTTTGCGCAGCACTCTAAACCGCAACCCACAGCAGAGGATTCGCGCATGGACAACTACCACATCAGCGCCACCGATTCGGGCTGGGAACTGCGCAAGCAAGGGGCGACCCGTGCCTCGAAGACCGCGGCCACCAAGGACGAGATGCTACAGATCACCGCGGCCTTTCTCGAAGGCCGGACGGCTTCGGTAAAGATCCACAAGAAGGACGGCACCCTGCAGGAAGAGCGCACCTACCCGCGCAGTGCCGACCCTCGTGAGAGTAAGGGCTGACTCCGCCAACCCATCCTCTACAGCTTGGCGATCGACACTTCGGTGGATTTGACGAAGGCGATCACCTCGCTGCCGACCTGCAGCTCCAGCTCGCGCACCGAGCGGGTGGTGATCACCGAGGTGACGATGCCGGCGGCGGTCTGCACGTCGATTTCCGAGAGCACATCGCCTTGGACGATCTCCTTGATGGTGCCCTTGAACTGGTTGCGCACGTTGATGGCTTTGATGGTCATGTCGTTGCTCCGTCTGTATGAAATTGCGTTTCGGTCATAGCGCCCAGCGCAGCTGGGTTGGCAAGGGGGATAGCGCCTGTGCCTGAGGCGGCGACGCCGGTAAGGCCAGGACACGGTCGAGCACCTGCGCCTCCAGCGCCGCCAGACGCGCATCGCCGCGGTAACGCGGGCGTGGCAGGTCGATGGGCAGGTCCAGGCCGATGCGGCCGTCTTCGATCAGGATCACCCGGTCGGCCACCGCCACCGCTTCGCTAACATCGTGAGTGACCAGCAGCACGGTGAAGCCATGCCGCTGCCACAGCCGTTCGATCAGCTGCTGCATCTCGATGCGGGTCAGCGCATCCAGCGCACCGAGTGGCTCGTCGAGCAACAGCAGGTGCGGACGATGGATCAGCGCCCGGGCCAGCGCGACGCGCTGCTTCTGCCCGCCGGACAGCGCCGCCGGCCAGTCATGGGCCCGCTCGCCCAGGCCCACCGCGGCCAGCGCTTGCTCGGCCTGCTGGCGCCAGTTGCCGGAAAGCCCCAGACCGACGTTGTCGATCACGCGCTTCCAGGGCAGCAGGCGGGCGTCCTGGAACATCAGACGGATGTCGTCACGCACGGCCTCCAGTGGCCCGTGGCCGGCATTCAAGCGGCCGCGGCTCGGCTGATCGAGGCCAGCCAGCAGACGCAGCAGCGTGCTCTTGCCGCAGCCGCTGCGGCCGACCACCGCGACGAACTGGCCGGCCGGGATATGCAAATCGATGCCCTTGAGTACCTGACGCTCGCCGAAGGATCTCTCGATCCGCTCGATTGCCAACGGAACGCCGCCCGGGGGAATGCCCTGGCGGATGTTGTGCAGCGCGGTCATTGCGCACCCGCCTTGGCCTGATAGGCCGGATGCCAGCGCAGCCAGACGCGCTCCAGCCCGCGGGCGGCCAGGTCGGCCAGCTTGCCGAGCAGCGCGTAGAGCAGGATCGCCAGCACCACCACGTCGGTCTGCAGAAACTCGCGGGCATTCATCGCCAGGTAACCGATGCCGGCACTGGCTGAGATCGTCTCGGCGACGATCAGGGTCAGCCACATGAAACCGAGGGCGAAGCGCACGCCAACCAGAATCGACGGCAGCGCGCCGGGCAGGATCACCTGGCGAAACAGGGCGAATCCGCTGAGTCCGTAGCTGCGCGCCATTTCCACCAGCGCCGGGTCGACGTTGCGGATGCCGTGGTAGGTGTTCAGATAGATGGGGAACAGGGTGCCGAGCGCAACGAGAAAGACCTTTGCGCTCTCGTCGATGCCGAACCAGAGAATCACCAGCGGGATCAGCGCCAGGTGCGGCACGTTGCGGATCATCTGCACCGAGCTGTCGAGCAGACGCTCGCCCCAGGTCGACAAACCGGTGATGAAACCGAGCAGCAGACCGATGCCGCCACCGATGGCGAAGCCGACGCCGGCGCGCCAGCCGCTGATGGCCAGATGGGTCCAGAGCTCGCCGCTGCCGAGCAGCTCCCAGCCGGCCGCAAGCACAGCGCTGGGCGCCGGCAGGATGCGGGTGGACAACAGCCCGAGGACCACCGCGCCCTGCCAGGCCGCCAGCAGCGCGACCGGCAAGGCCCACGGCGCCAGACGCTGACCAAGAGAATTGAAGGTCATGCTTTTGCTCCGTATGTTCGAATTTCGCTGACGTAAGGTTTGCGGTCGGTCGCTTTCGCCAACGGCTCGATGTGCACAGGCCGACCGCAGGGCGGGGGTTTACCCCGTAGGATCGGGTTCAGACCACCCCGCCGACTCAACTCGCTGCTGCCGCCTTCGGCAGGATGTCGCTGGAGATCATTTCGCCGAACGGGCTGACATAGCCACGGCTCGCCGGGCGCTCGGGCTGGGCGATGTCCAGGTGCGGGAACAGCAGTTCGGCGACCCGATAGCTCTCTTCCAGGTGCGGGTAGCCGGAAAAGATGAAGGTGTCGATGCCGAGATCGGCGTACTCCCTGACCCGTGCCGCCACGGTCGGGCCGTCGCCCACCAGCGCGGTGCCAGCGCCGCCGCGAACCAGGCCGACGCCGGCCCAGAGGTTCGGCGCCACCACCAGGCGGTCGCGCCGCCCGCCATGCAGCGCAGCCATGCGCTGCTGGCCCACCGAATCGAAGCGCGCCAGGGAGGCCTGGGCGCGGGCGATGGTGTCGTCGTCCAGGTGACTGATCAGCCGGTCGGCGGCGGCCCAGGCTTCTGCATCCGTTTCCCGCACGATCACATGCAGACGGATGCCGAAGCGCACCGTTCGGCCATGCCGGGCCGCCTTCTCGCGCACCTGGGCGATCTTCTCGGCCACGGCTTCCAGCGGCTCGCCCCAGGTCAGGTACAGGTCTACCTGCTCCCCGGCCAGCTCGTGCGCGGCGTCGGATGAACCCCCGAAATACAACGGCGGGCGCGGCTGCTGGATCGGCGGGTAGAGCAGCTTGGCGCCTTTGACCTGCAGATGCTTGCCGTTGTAATCGACGGTTTCGCCTTCCAGCACGCGACGCCAGATGCGGGTGAACTCGACCGAGGCCTCGTAGCGTTCGGCGTGGGACAGGTGCAGGCCGTCGGCGGCCAGCTCGTCCGGGTCGCCGCCGGTGACCAGGTTGAACAGCGCGCGACCGCCCGAGAGCCGATCCAGCGTTGCCGCCTGGCGCGCCGCCACGGTGGGCGAAATGATCCCCGGGCGCAACGCGACGAGGAATTTCAGGCGCTGGGTGAGCGGGATCAGCGAGGCGGCCACCAGCCAGGAATCCTCGCAGGAGCGGCCGGTGGGAATCAGCACGCCGCCAAAACCGAGGCGGTCGGCGGCCTGGGCGATCTGGCCGAGGTAGCCGTGGTCGACGGCGCGGGCGCCTTCGCTGGTGCCGAGGTACTTACCGTCGCCATGGGTGGGCAGGAACCAGAAGATGTTGAGGCTCATGGGTAGAACTCCGTTTTGTTCGTCGGGCGAACCGAGGGCAAGGAGGGTTATTCCGGGTACTGGGCGATGCTCTTTGGCGCCGCCCAGACCGCGTCCTGGATGACCAGCTTTCGTGGAATCAACCTGAGTTCGGCGAAGGTGTCGGCGATGCGCTGCTGGGCACGAACCACCTCTGGCGTGATCGGCCGGGCACCGTATCCCTGGCGGATCACCGCCTTGCGGGTGATTTCGCGGGACAGGCCGAGCAGCGGCGCCACCTGCTCGGTGGCCTGGTCCGGATTGGCCTCGACCCAGCGGCCGATATCACGGATTTCACCGATCAGGGTGCTGATGACCGCGGGATTGCGCTCGGCGAACGGGCGCGCCGCGAGGTAGAACTGATGGTTGCTGACCAGCCCCTGGCCGTCGCGCAGGGTGCGCGCCTGCAGCTGCGCCTCGGCGGCGGCCTGGAACGGGTCCCAGATCACCCAGGCATGGACGCTGCCGCGCTCGAAGGCGGCGCGGGCATCGGCTGGCGGCAGGTACACCGGCTGGATGTCGCGGTACTGCAGCCCCGCCGATTCCAGCGCGCGGACCAGCAGGTAGTGCACATTGGAGCCTTTGTTCAGCGCGATCTTCTTGCCCTTGAGCTCGGCCACCGAGCGGATCGGCGAGTCCTTCGGCACGAGGATCGCCTCGCCACTGGGCGCCGGCGGCTCATGGGCGACGTAGAGCAGATCGGCACCGGCGGCCTGGGCGAACACCGGAGGGGTTTCACCGGTCACGCCGAAGTCGATGGAGCCGACGTTGAGCCCTTCCAGCAGCTGCGGGCCACCAGGGAACTCCGTCCACTGAACGTCGAAGCCCTGCCCGGCGAGCCGCTGCTCCAGCGTGCCACGGGCCTTGAGCAGCACCAGCGTGCCGTATTTCTGGTAGCCGATCCGTAGGGTTTCGGCCTGGACATGGAAAGCGCCGATGGACAGGGTCGCGGCAAGCAGGGCGACCAGTCCTCGACGCAGGTTGCGAGTGCTCATGAGCACGCTCCTCTGCGATCGGATTGGGAAGCGACCTGCTCACCCGTTGGCGGGGGAGTAAGGCGGGGTGAGGCGTCAGGGCCGGAGCCCGGGTTTTCAGATACTCCAGCGGGCGTTGGCCAGCCGGTCGTTCAACAGGTGCGGATCGAGTGGCCGCGGACATCGCGCCAGCGCCGCGAGCAGCTGCGACGCGGCGGCTTCGAGGCGCTCACGCAGCTCGTCATCCAGTCGCGCCGGCTGGTTGCCCTCGGCATAGGCGATCTGCCGGTCCACGGCGTACACGCCGTGCAGGATCTCCTGTGCCTTGAGCGCCGCCAGCACCGGCTTGAGCGCGTAGTCCAGCGCCAGCATGTGCGCCGCGCTACCACCGCTGGCCAGCGGCAGCACCGCCTTGTTCGCCAGCGCCCGCTCCGGCAGCAGGTCCAGCAGCGTCTTGAGCGCACCGGCGAACGACGCCTTGTACACCGGCGTGGCCACCAGCAGACCATCGGCCTGCTCGACGTGCTCGGCGAAACGCTGCACCACCGGGCTGTCGAAGCGGGCGTGGATCAGGTCGGCCGGCTCGAAATCGCGTACGGCGTAGCGCACCACCTCCACGCCGTGGCGCTGCAGCCAGTCGCCCGCCGCATCCAGCAGCACGCCGGAGCGCGAGCGCTGGCTGGGGCTGCCGGCCAGGGAAACGACCATCATCGGTGATCGTCCTCGCTCAGCGGTTAGGTTGCGGCGTCAGGCGCAGGTACGGCTTGACCGCGCGATAGCCCTTGGGAAAGCGCTGCTTGATCTCCTCCTCGTCCTTGAGCGAGGGCACGATCACCACCTCGTCGCCGTCCTGCCAGTTGGCCGGGGTCGCGACCTTGTGGTTGTCGGTGAGCTGCAGCGAATCGATCACCCGCAGGATCTCGTGGAAGTTGCGCCCGGTGCTCGCCGGGTAGGTGATGGTCAGACGCACCTTCTTGTTCGGGTCGATGACGAACAATGAGCGCACCGTCAGGGTGTCGTTGGCGTTGGGATGAATCAGGTCGTACAGCTCGGAGACCTTGCGATCGGCGTCAGCCAGGATCGGGAAGTTGACGCGGGTGTTCTGCGTCTCGTTGATATCGTCGATCCACTTGATGTGCGAATCCACCGGGTCCACGGACAGGGCGATGGCCTTGACGTTGCGCTTGGCGAACTCGTCCTTCAGCTTGGCGGTGAAGCCCAGTTCGGTGGTGCACACCGGGGTGAAGTCGGCGGGGTGCGAGAACAGCACACCCCAGCTGTCACCCAGCCACTCGTGGAAGCGGATGCGGCCTTCGCTGGAATCCTGTTCGAAATCGGGGGCGATGTCGCCGAGGCGGATGCTCATCTTCGTTCTCCTTTCTTGCGTGGGTTGCGGCATTGGTTGATAGCGATTCAGGCGCGCCGTTGCGCCTGTCGCTCGATCCGGCTCTGCAAGCGGTACAGGCTGGCGAAGCCCTGCTCCCAGCGCCGATGTCCGGAGGCCACGTTGATATGCCCGGCGCCGGCCAGGATCGTGGTCTCGCTGCCCCAGGCGTGGCCCATCTCGACGGCACGCGCGGCACTGGCGGCAGTGTCGTTGTCCGAGCCGATCAGCAGGCTGGCGAATGGCAAAGGCTGGCGAGGGATCGGGGCGAAGTTGCGCAAAGGTTCCGGGCAGCCGCTGCGTTCGACATCCGCGGGGGCCACCAGCAGGGCGCCGCGCACCCGTTGCAGCAGCTGCGCAGGCGCCTGAGCCGCCCAGTGCGCAACCGTGATGCAGCCCAGGCTGTGCGCCACCAGAATGACCGGTTCGGCATGGGCGGCAATGCTGCACTGCAGCTCGGCGACCCAGTCTTCGCGACGCGGAAGGAGCCAGTCCTGCTGCTCTACTCGGGCGCTGCCCGGCAGGGTGCGTTGCCAATGGCTCTGCCAGTGCTCATCGGGCGAGCCGTGCCAGCCCGGCACGATCAGATATCGGATGCTGCGCATATCGGCGCCTCCTGTGATTCATGGCGGCCAGTCTAGACAGCAGATCGATTCGCTTAAAAAGAATAACGAATTCTTTATTTATATTTTTTCATCTATAAGACCACCTGATAACGAGCCGCTTTCTTATTCCATAAAAATCTATAAATGTTCTTAAACAATATTTTTAAGAATATTTCGGCCGAACCTATGATCCGCTCCACGCCTTGCTGGCTACGGCCGTTCCGGTCGTCACGAAAGGCTTTCACGGAGAACAGCAATGACCGCGACCATTCGCAACCTCGAGGGGCAGGACGAAGCCAGCATCCTGCGCGAGATCCACAGTGCCCTGAGCGGCCTCAAGTTCGGCTCGGTTGAAATCACCGTGCACAACGGCCAGGTCGTGCAGATCGAGCGCAAGGAGAAGTTCCGCCTGCAGCCGACCGGCAAGAACGCCTGACCCCGACTACCCCATCCATCAGCCCGACTGGACCACCGGAGGGCGTGACCATGAAACGAGCCGAGACCATGAACACGCACCGGTACTGCAGCTGTCGCCCGCGAATGCGGAGCTAATCGAGTCACTGAAAACCACCTGACACCGCTAGACCAGGTTGCAACCCGCCGGGCTGCTTCAGCCTCGCCCTGCCTGTCTTCCAGCGTGATTTCAGCGACCGCCCCTGAAGCGCCAACACATACCAAATTAGTTTTTTCAGGAGCTGCACCATGTCCATTCGTCGCTTCGCCCTCGCCGCCCTGGCGAGCGCGCTTATCGCCGGCCCCGCACTGGCCGCCGATACCCTGCTCAACGTGTCCTACGATCCGACGCGCGAGCTCTATGTGGAATTCAACGACGCCTTCAACAAGCACTGGCAGGCCCAGGGCCATGAGCCGATCAAGATCCAGCAGTCCCATGGCGGCTCCGGCAAGCAGGCCCGCGCGGTGATCGACGGCCTGCGCGCCGATGTGGTGACCCTGGCCCTGGCGGGCGATATCGACGAGCTGCATCGCCTCGGCAAGCTGATCCCCGAGGATTGGCAGACCCGCCTGCCGGAGGCCAGCACGCCCTATACCTCGACCATCGTGTTCCTAGTTCGCAAGGGCAATCCGAAGGGCATCAAGGACTGGGACGACCTGGTCAAGCCGGGCGTAGAGGTGATCACGCCGAACCCGAAGACCTCCGGCGGTGCGCGCTGGAATTTCCTCGCCGCCTGGGCCTACGCCCAGCAGAAATTCGCCGACGAGCAGCAGGCCCAGGCCTTTGTCGAGAAGCTCTACAAGAATGTGCCGGTGCTCGATACCGGCGCCCGCGGCTCGACTGTCACCTTCGTCAACAACGGCATCGGCGACGTGCTGCTGGCCTGGGAGAACGAGGCCTTCCTGGCCCTGAAGGAACAGGGCGGTGAAGATTTCGAGATCATCGCGCCTTCGCTGTCGATCCTTGCCGAGCCACCGGTGGCAGTGGTGGACAAGAACGTCGAGCGCAAGGGCACGCGGGCGCTAGCCGAGGGCTATCTGAACTACCTGTACAGCGAGGAAGGCCAGCGCATCGCGGCGAAGAACTTCTACCGGCCACGCAACGAGGCCGTGGCGGCCGAATTCAAGGATCAGTTCCCGGCGCTGAAGCTGGTCACCATCGACGGGGACTTTGGTGGCTGGAAGGCCGCACAACCGAAGTTCTTCAATGATGGCGGCGTTTTCGACCAGATCTATCAGGCGCAGTAGCCCTTGGCTTCGCAGGGTGGACCAGGCTTCACCGGTCCACCGCTGCCTTCCGTGAGTAAAGCGGTGGTGGGCGTCCTCCCTGCACGCTGCGCTCGTGACACTTCAGCCGCCAGACGCTCGAATAAAAGGCAACGTCCATGTCCCGATCTACCCCCGTCATACCCGGCTTCGGGCTGACGCTGGGCTACACCCTGGTGTACCTCAGCCTGTTGGTGCTGCTTCCCCTGGGTGCGCTGTTTCTCAAGACCACCGAACTCTCCTGGGCGCAGTTCATCGGCATCGTCAGCGCGCCGCGCGTGCTGGCGGCGCTCAAGCTGAGCTTTGGCACCGCCTTCGCGGCCGCCATGCTCAATGGCGTGATCGGCACGCTGCTGGCCTGGGTGCTGGTGCGCTATCGCTTCCCCGGCCGCAAGATCATCGAGGCGATGATCGACCTGCCCTTCGCCCTGCCGACCGCGGTGGCAGGCATTGCCCTCACCGCGCTGTACGCGCCGAACGGACCGATCGGCCAGTTCGCTACCGACCTGGGCTTCAAGATCGCCTACAGTCCGCTGGGCATCACCTTGGCACTGACCTTCGTGACCCTGCCCTTCGTGGTGCGCACCCTCCAGCCGGTGCTCGCCGATATCCCGCGTGAAGTGGAAGAAGCCGCGGCCTGCCTTGGCGCGCGTCCGCTGCAGATCGTTCGCCATGTGATGCTGCCAGCGCTGCTGCCCGCCTGGCTGACCGGCTTCGCCCTGGCCTTTGCCCGCGGCGTCGGCGAGTACGGCTCGGTGATCTTCATCGCCGGCAACATGCCGATGAAGACCGAGATCCTGCCGCTGCTGATCATGGTCAAGCTGGACCAGTACGACTACGCCGGCGCCACGGCCATCGGCGTGCTGATGCTGGTGGTGTCTTTCATCCTGCTGCTGGCGATCAACCTGCTGCAGCGCCGCATTGCCCACGGCTGAGGAGGCCAGCATGACTACCGCTTCCCTGCCCGTGTCGGCGAATGCCCGCGCCGCCACCCCCCGTCGCGGCAAGCAAACGGCCCGCCGCCTGTTGATCGGCGCGGCCTGGCTGACCTTCGCGCTGTTCCTTCTGCTGCCGCTGTTGATCGTCCTCAGCGAAGCCTTCAAGCAAGGGGTCGGCACCTTCTTCACGGCGATCCTCGAGCCCGATGCCCTGGCCGCGCTCAAGCTCACCCTGCTTGCCGTGGGCATCTCGGTGCCGCTCAATCTGGTGTTCGGCGTCGCCGCCGCCTGGTGCGTGAGCAAGTACGAGTTCCGCGGCAAGAGCCTGCTGGTGACCCTGATAGACCTGCCGTTCTCGGTCTCCCCGGTCATCGCCGGCCTGATCTACGTGCTCTTGTTCGGCGCCCAGGGCTATTTCGGCGAGTGGCTGAGTGATCGCGATATCCAGATCGTCTTCGCCGTGCCGGGCATCGTCCTGGCGACGCTGTTCGTCACCGTGCCCTTCGTCGCCCGCGAGCTGATCCCGCTGATGCAGGAGCAGGGCAGTACCGAAGAGGAAGCCGCGCGGCTGCTCGGCGCCAGCGGCTGGCAGATGTTCTGGCACATCACCCTGCCGAACGTCAAATGGGGCCTGATCTACGGCGTGGTGCTCTGCACCGCGCGGGCAATGGGCGAGTTCGGCGCGGTGTCGGTGGTCTCCGGGCATATCCGCGGGCTGACCAACACCCTGCCGCTGTACGTCGAGATTCTCTACAACGAATACAACCACGTCGCCGCGTTCAGCGTGGCCAGCCTGCTGCTGGCCCTGGCGCTGGTGATCCTGCTGCTCAAGCAGTGGAGCGAATCGCGCATCGCGCGCCTGAAAACCGGAGCACAGCCATGAGTATCGAAGTCCGTGACGTCAACAAGCGCTTCGGCGGGTTCCAGGCGCTGCAGGCGATCAACCTGCACATCCAGAGCGGCGAACTGGTCGCCCTGCTCGGCCCGTCCGGCTGCGGCAAGACCAGCCTGCTGCGCATCATCGCCGGGCTGGAAACGCCGGACAGCGGCAGCATCGTGTTCCATGGCGAGGATGTCTCCAGCCGCGATGTGCGCGACCGCAACGTCGGCTTCGTCTTCCAGCATTACGCACTGTTCCGCCACATGACGGTGTTCGACAACGTGGCCTTCGGCCTGCGCATGAAGCCGAAGAAGCTGCGCCCGAACGAAGCGGTGATCGCCGCCAAGGTGCACGAGTTACTGAATCTGGTGCAGTTGGACTGGCTCGCGGACCGTTACCCCGAACAGCTCTCCGGTGGCCAGCGCCAGCGCATTGCCCTGGCCCGCGCGCTGGCAGTGGAGCCCAAGGTGTTGCTGCTCGATGAGCCGTTCGGCGCGCTGGACGCCAAGGTGCGCAAGGAACTGCGCCGCTGGCTGGCGCGGCTGCACGAGGACGTGCACCTGACCTCCGTATTCGTCACCCACGACCAGGAGGAGGCGATGGAGGTCGCCGATCGCATCGTGGTGATGAACAAGGGTGTGATCGAGCAGATCGGCACGCCGGCGGAGGTGTATGCCAACCCCGCCAGCGAGTTCGTCTACCACTTCCTCGGCGACGCCAATCGCCTGCAGCTGGACGAACAGCGCAGCGTGCTGTTCCGCCCGCATGAGGTTTCCCTGAGCCGTGAAGCGGTGGCTGAGCACCTGGCCGGCGAGGTGCGCGACATCCGCCCGCTCGGCGCGCTGACCCGCGTCACGCTGAACGTCGCAGGGCAAGCCGAGCCGATCGAAGCGGAGGTCGGCAACGACCACGCCAGCCTGGTGGGCGTGCAACGCGGCAGCACGCTGTACTTCCAGCCCAAGGGGCAGGCACTGCGCGCAGGCTGATGCGCGTCGCCGGTCATATCGGGCGACAGAAGCGACTTGGCCGCGGCGGGCAACTGTCGCACCCTGTCGGTAGTCGCCCCTTATCGCGAGGCTCCCATGCGCATCACCCTGTTCAGCAGCAAGCCCTATGACCGTGACAGCTTCCAGGCCGCCAACCGCTCCCACGGCTTCGAGCTGCACTTTCTCGAGACCCGCCTGGACCCTGACACCGCGGCCCTGGCGACGGGCGCCGAAGTGGTCTGCCCGTTCGTCAACGACGTGCTCTCCGCCCCCGTGCTGGAGCAGCTCGCGGCCGGCGGCACGCAGCTGATCGCACTGCGCTCGGCCGGCTACAACCATGTCGATCTGCCCTGCGCCAGGCATCTCGGTCTGCCGGTGGTGCGGGTGCCGGCCTACTCGCCGCATGCCGTGGCCGAGCACACCGTGGCACTGATCCTGGCGCTCAACCGCCGTCTGCCGCGTGCCTACAACCGCACCCGCGAAGGCAACTTCTCGCTGCAGGGGCTGACCGGCTTCGATCTGGTCGGCAAGCGCGTCGGTGTGGTCGGCAGTGGGCAGATCGGCGCGGTGTTCGCGCGGATCATGCAGGGCTTCGGCTGCGAGGTGCAGCTCTATGACCCCTACCCCAACCCGGAGCTGGAGCGCCTCGGCATGCGTTACGTGGCGATCGACGAGCTACTGGCCGGCAGCGATATCGTCAGCCTGCACTGCCCGCTCACCGAAGAGACCCGTCACCTGATCAACCAGCAGAGCCTGGCGACCATGAAACCGCACGCCATGCTGATCAACACCGGCCGCGGCGCGCTGATCGACACGCCGGCGCTGATCGGCGCGCTGAAGAGCGGCCAGCTCGGCTATCTGGGGCTGGATGTCTACGAGGAAGAAGCCGGGCTGTTCTTCGAGGATCACTCCGGCCTGCCGCTGCAGGACGATGTGCTGGCGCGGCTGCTGTCGTTCCCCAACGTGATCGTCACCGCCCACCAGGCCTTCCTCACCGAGGAGGCGCTGGCAGCCATCGCCGGCACCACCCTGGGCAACGTCGCTGCCTGGCAGGCCGGACAGCTCGCCAATCAGGTCAGCGACTAGCGTCGAGCTGGCGCAGGCGCGCTTCCAGCAACGCGGGGAAGCGTTTGAACCAGGTCTGGTTCAGCGGTGAGGGGTGCGGCAGCGGGTGCAGGGTGAAGGTTCGTGCGTGGCCTTGCGCGTCCTGCAGGTCGATATCGAGGCTGGCCGTAAAGCGATCCTCACGCTGCCAGAACGCCTCCAGGCGCTGGCGCGCCTCGCGCGGCTGGTCGATGGCGAACCAGAGAAAGGCCTCGCGACCGAGGGTGACGATGTGCCGGCCATGCCAGCTGTCGATCAGCAACTGGCGCATCAGCGGCTGGAAGCGGCGCTTCACCGCCATGGACCAGGCCTTGTTGCCGATGGGCTTGTACGGCACGGTGTTGATCCAGAAGTAGTGCCGGCCCAACGCCCGGCCCGCCTCGAAGTCCGGCATCTCTGCGCCGTTCAGGTGGCGATAGAGCACGCGCCGGACGATTTGCCCGCCGGAGCCGATGAAGGGCTCGCCGTGACGCACTTCCTCGCGCCCCGGGTCGCGGCCGAAGAAGCAGAGCGGCGCGTCGGCGTCACCGAGGCCGATGATCGGCTCCAGCGGATCACGGTCGTAGGTTGCATAGATCGCCGTATCGATGCCGTCGGTGTCGGCAGCGAGGTCACGCAGCGCCTGGCGCAGCGATGCAGGCACGCCGTTCAATAGTCGTCTTCTTCGACCAGTTCGACCGCCGCGGCGTCCAGGGCATAGGCGGCATCGGCCATATCGTTGCTGACCGGCTCGATCTGCAGGCGTCCGTCGACCCACAGCGGCGCGTAGATGTCTTCCAGGACGATGCCCTTGGGGTAACGCACCAGCACGATCTGGTTCGGCGGCGGCGGCGGCACGTGGATGCAGGCACCGGGATAAGGAACGAGGAAAAACTCGGTGCTGCGCCCGCGGGCATCGCTTTCCAGCGGTACCGGGTAGCCACCGAGGCGGATCTCGCGGCCGTTCAGCTCGGCGACCGTCTTGGCCGAATACATCACCGCCGGCAGTCCGGCCTCCTGCCTGAGCCCGCCCTGATCGCTGAAGCCCAGGTCCTCGGGCGTCGCATGGTCGATCTCCGGCATCTCCTCCAGCGCCTGGCGATCCTCGGGCGGCATCAGTTCCAGCCAGTCGAGTTCCGATGGCGCGGCATGAACGGTGGCAACGAGGGCGAAACAGCAGAACAACGAGGCGAGAAATGAACGCATGAGGTTACTACGTGAGAAGGGAACGGGGCCGCAGGGCGCGGCCCCGCGGCGGGTCAGTGCTTGCGGCTGGTGACCATGCCGTAGATCACCAGCAGGATGATCGCACCGACCACGGCGCCGATAAAGCCTGCGCCCTCGCCCGCCTGGTACAGGCCTAGCGCCTGGCCGCCGTAGGTCGCCAGCAGCGAGCCGCCGATACCCAGCAGGATGGTCATGATCCAGCCCATGCTGTCGTCGCCCGGCTTCAGGAAACGCGCAACGAGGCCGACGATCAGGCCGATGATAATGGTGCCGATGATGCCCATGGTTGTGCTCCTCAGGTCCGAAAGGTGGGTAACCAATGGACCGGAGGGCGCCGTCGCCGTTCGCCGGCGCCGGACGGTCGGCCGTCAGGAATGCGGGATCAGGCTTTCCACGGCGGTGATCTGCCGGTCGAGGGTGGCGCGATCCGGGCAGCGCAGCGTGGCGTGGCCGACCTTGCGCCCGGCCTTGAAGGCCTTGCCGTAGTGGTGCAGGTGGCAATCCTCGATGGCGATCACCTTGTCCACCGGCGGCACTTCGCCGATGAAGTTGAGCATGGCGCTCTCGCCCAGCTTGGCGGTCGAGCCCAGCGGCAGGCCGGCGACGGCGCGCAGGTGATTCTCGAACTGGCTGCACTCGGCGCCTTCGATGGTCCAGTGGCCGGAGTTGTGCACGCGCGGGGCGATCTCGTTGGCCTTCAGGCCGCCATCGACTTCGAAGAACTCGAAGGCCAGCACGCCGACATAATCGAGCTTCGCGAGCACGCGACCGACATAGTCCTCGGCCAGCGCCTGCAGCGGATGGTTGCTGCTGGCCACCGACAACCGCAGGATGCCGCTCTCGTGGCTGTTGTGCACGAGCGGATAGAAACAGGTTTCACCATCGCGGCCACGCACGGCGATCAGCGAGACTTCACCGGTGAACGGTACGAAGCCCTCGAGGATGCACGGCACACTGCCCAGTTCGGCGAAGGCATTGCCGACGTCGGCCGGCTTGCGCAGCAGTTTCTGGCCCTTGCCGTCGTAGCCCAGGGTGCGGGTCTTGAGCACGGCTGGCAGGCCGATGCTGGCCACCGCGGCGTCGAGGTCGGCCTGGGACTGGATATCGGCGAAATCCGGGGTGGGAATGCCGAGGTCCTTGAACATGGATTTCTCGAACCAGCGATCGCGAGCGATGCGCAGCGATTCGGCGCTCGGGTAGACCGGCACGAACTGCGAGAGAAAGGCCACCGTCTCGGCCGGCACGCTCTCGAACTCGAAGGTGACCAGGTCCACTTCGTCGGCCAGCCGGCGCAGATGATCCTTGTCGTCGTAGTCGGCGCGGATGTGCTCGCCGAGGGCCTGGGCGCAGGCATCCGGCGCCGGATCGAGGAAGGCGAAGCTCATGCCCAGCGGAGTGCCCGCCAGGGCCAGCATGCGGCCCAGCTGGCCGCCACCGATCACACCAATTTTCATATCAACGGCCCTTCAGTAGGCGGCAGATCAAGCGCGCGACAGGCGCGGCGCCAGGAAGCAGAGTTTAGTCCCGGCTCAACCACGCGGGTCCGGGTTGTCGAGCACCGTCTGGGTCTGCTCGTCACGGAATTTCTTCAGCGCCTGGTGATACTCGGGGAATTCATGGCCGAGGATGCTTGCCGAGAGCAGCGCGGCGTTGATCGCACCGGCCTTGCCGATGGCCAGGGTGGCGACCGGCACGCCGGCCGGCATCTGCACGATCGACAGGAGCGAATCGACACCGGAGAGCATCGACGACTGCACCGGCACGCCAAGGACCGGCAGGTGCGTCTTGGCCGCGCACATGCCAGGCAGATGGGCGGCACCGCCGGCACCGGCGATGATCACGCGCAGGCCGCGCGCTTCGGCCTGTTCGGCGTACTGGAAGAGCAGGTCGGGGGTGCGGTGGGCGGACACCACCGTCACTTCATGGGGAATGCCCAGCTTTTCCAGCATCTCGGCGGTGTGGCTCAGGGTGGACCAGTCGGACTTGGAGCCCATGATCACGCCTACCAGTGCGCTCATCGTCGTGCCTCTCGTCGGGCGCCCGCGGGCGCGTCAATAACAACAAACCACGCAAAAGAGCGTGGCCTGGATGGGCGCGAACCGGCCAGAACCGCCCGCGCGCGAAAGCCGCGCAGTATAGCGCAAGGCATGACTGGCCAGTACCCCGGACGGTCGACCGGTTACCGCGCTGGGTGCGGCACGAGCCGCGGCAGCTCGATCCAGAAGCGGCTGCCCACACCCGGCTCGCTGTGCAGGCCCATCTGGCCGTTCATCAGCCTGGCGAACTCCAGGCACAGCGACAGGCCGATACCGGTGCCCTGGATCATGCTGTTCTCCCGCCCGAGCCGCTGGAAAGGCTCGAACACCTGCCCCTGCTGCGCCGGGTCGATACCCAGCCCGGTGTCCTCGACCAGCAGACGAACCAGCGCCGGGGTGGTTTCCGCGCGCAAGGCGATGCGGCCCTCGGGGATGTTGTATTTCATCGCGTTGGACAGCAGGTTGAGCACCACCTGACGCAGGCGCCGCGGCTCGGCCAGCACCTGCAGGTTCTCGTCGGGCAACGACAGCTCGAGCTGCAGGCCCCGCTGCTGCACCTCCAGCGAAACCAGTTCGGCGCATTCGCGCATCAGGCCGCAGACATCGACGGCCTGCAGTTCCAGCTGAGGCGCTTCCTGCTGCAGGCTCGACCATTCGAGAATCTCGCCCAGCAGCTGGTTGAGATGGCGGCTGGCCAGCAGGATCTCGTCGAGGTATTCGGCCGCTTCGGCCTGGCTTTCGTCATCGCAGTCCATCCGCATCAACTGGGCGAAGCCGAGGATGGCGTTGAGCGGCGTGCGCAGCTCATGGCTGATGCCCGACAGCAGCCGGCCCTTGGCTTCGCTCGCGGCCTGGGCCTGCACAGTGGCGGCGCGCAGCTCCTCCTCGACCCGCTTGAGCGCATCGATGTCGACGTGGGTACCGGCCAGCACGCGCGCCGCGCCGGTGTCCGGATCATGCTCGAGCACGCGCCCGCGACTGAGCAGCCAGTGGTATCCGCCCATGCTGTCGGCGAAGCGGTACTTGGCCTCGTAGCGCTGCTGCAGCCCCTCGCGCACCCGCTCGATCTGCGCCAGCGCCTGGGGCAGGTCGTCCGGGTGGATGCGCTGACGGAAATCGCTGTCGCTGAGCTGCCCGGACGGTAGGCCGAAGCGCGCCACCATCGCGCCACGAACGCGCAGCGAATGGTTCGCCATGTCGTACTCCCAGAGGCTCTCGGTGGCGCTTTCCAGCACCAGTTCCAGGCGCCGCTGTGCTTCCCAGCGCTCGGACTCGCTGTAGGCCAGGCGGCTGCCAATCTCCTGGGTGTGCCGCGACATCTCGTCGAGTTCACGGATCTGTGCCTGCAGCGGCTCAGGCCGCCAGCGACCCAGGCCGATCTCGCCGAGCATCCGCGAGATGCCGGCGATGGGCGTCAGCAGTGCCTGGCTGAGCTGGCGCGCACGCAGCCACATGAGGGCAAAGAAGCCGATGTAGAACAGCACCAGGCCGGCGATCAGCAGGTAGCCGATCTGCCGATAGCGGCTGGCCAAGGCATTGGTCTGACGGAACACCGCGGCCTCGTCGACCACCGTCAGCAGATGCCAGCCGGTCTGCGCCACGGTGGTCCAGGCCACCAGCTGCGGCCTGCCGCCGAGCATCACCTGCTGCACGCCACTGGCGGCGCCGGATATCGCCGCGGCCAGCTCGGCCGTTTCGGGACGTCGATCGAGGCGAAAGTCCTCGGGCTTGAACATCTCGCTGCGGATCGCATCCAGGTAGGAATGGTTGGTCAGCTCGGCCAGGCCGAAATCCGTCTCCCCGGGCTCCGGCAGGGCCATGATCGTGAGGTCGTCGCTGACCAGCATGGCATAGCCGCCCCAGGGCACCTGCAGCTGGCCGATCTGTTCGAGAATGCCGCTGACGGTGATGTCGATGCCCACCACGCCTTCGAGGAAATCGTCGCGGTAGACCGGTGCGATCGCCGACATCATCCAGCCGTGTCCGGCCGGGTCGAGGTACACATCGGTCCAGACCACGCCGCGCTCCGGGTTGTGCTCGGCATCGGCGAGGTAATAGAAGTTGTACTTGGGGATATCCATGTCCGCCGGGTACTGGTCGAGGGTGAAGAACCACGGGTAGATATGGTTGAAGCTGTCCCAGCTGTTGAAGTAGAGGCTGGCGATCAGCGGATTGCGCGCCTCGATCTCCTTCATCAGCGGCTCGAGCTGTCGCAGCCGCGCGATCTTCTCCAGATCGTGGCGCTCGGCGGGCGTCGCTCCGGAGTAGAAGACCGCGGCACCGCCATTGTTTTCCGGGCTGTAGCGCACGCCATCGGCGCTCAGCGCCAGCTCTGGCAGTGCCGCTGGCTCGCCGCTATGCAGCGCCTGGGCCGTGAGGTTGCGATACACCTGAGTGAGCGCGCCGATCTGGCTGAGCTGCTCGCTGACCAGGCGTGATTCGAGGCTGACCGCTGCCTGCAGATCATTGAGCGCGGTGTCGCGCAGGTACTCGATCTGCGCATCGCGAATCGCGTTGTTGGTCAGCAGATAGATCGCGATCAGCGCGGTTTCCACCAGAACCAGCGGAATCAGGGCGCTGCGGACGAAGGCCCGCCAGATCCACTGACGCAGGCCGATTGGGTTAGCGGTGGGCACGACTGGGCTCCAGCGGCCGCGCAGGGCAGGCAATCAGCAGAGGGGCGGCCGGCGGCGATCATAACATCGCCACCGCAGCGGCGGACTACGGCCTTGGCCGCATGCCCGGCGCGGCGATCAGGACGCGCTGGCCAGACTCGCGGCCGGGCTCGCGCTGCGTCGACACTGCTTGGCCATCGCCGCCAGCCGCACCGCCACGTTGGCCGTTCCGTAACCGGCGTAGTCGTTGCAGCGCTGCAGGATCTCGAAGAAGAAACGCCCCTCGAATGGCTCGGTGTAGACGTGGAACAGTTCGCCGCCGTCGGCATCGCGGTCGTACAGCACGTTGTAGCGGGCGAGCTCGGCGAGCGAAGCGTCGTCGAAATCGAAGCGCGCGGCCAGATCATCGTAGTAGTTGCGCGGAATCTTCAGCAGCGGCACTCCCGCCGCCTGCGCCCGTGCGACCTCGGCGAAGATGTCGTCGCAGGCGAATGCCACATGGTGCACGCCAGCGCCGCGGTAGCTGGACAGCGTTTGACCGATCACGGTGTGGCGGTCCTGCGAGGTGTTCAGCGGCAGCCGCACCCGCCCGCAGGGACTGCGCATGGCGCGGCACTTCATCAGGCCGTAGGGATCGGGCAGCAGCAGCTCGTCGTCGGCCTCGAAGTCGAACAGACTGCGGTAAAACAGCACCCAGCTGGCCAAACTCTCGGCCGGCAGTGCGGTGGCCATGTGATCGATGCGCTGCAGGCCAGTGCCTGCTGACGCGACGGCGTGCAGGCGGAAGTCGATGTCGTAGTTGCTCTGCCCCGGCGCGCCGGACTCGAGCAGATAGATCAGGCTGCCGTCCGGCGCACGCACGGCCGGAATCTGCCGCTCGTTCGGCCCGATCAGCCCGCGGTAGGGCTGCCCGCCGAAGGCGCAGGCGCGCGCCAGGGCCGAGGCCTCGTCGTCGATTTTCAATGCCATGGCACAGACCGATGGCCCGTGCGCCTCGAAATAGTTGTGTGCGAACGAGTACGGCTCGGCATTGAGCACGATGTTTATCTCACCCTGGCGATACAGCTGCACCGCCTTGGAGCGATGCTGGCCGACGTGGGCGAAGCCCAGCCGCTGCAGCCAATCGCCCAGCCGCGCCGCGTGCGGCTCGTCGACCGCGAATTCGAGAAAGTCGATGCCCTCGTAGCGCGGCGCCGGCGGCGGTGTGAACAGTGCCTGGGCGGCCGGCGCGGGCCTGGCGGTAGCGCTCAAGCGCTGGCCGGTCAGTTCCTCCAGGTGCAACAGGGCGCGCAGGCCATCGGCAGCCACACCACGCGGCGGCGCGGCGCGGAAGCCATCGTTGAACACTTCCAGTGACAGGGGACCGCCGTAGCCGGCCTGCAATACGGGCGAAAGGAAACCCGCCAGATCGAATTCGCCCTGGCCGGGGAAACAGCGGAAATGCCGGCTCCACTCCAGCACATCCATGCTCAGCAGCGGCGCATCGGCCAGCTGCACGAAAAAGATCCGTTCACCCGGAATATCGACGATTGCGTTGGGATCGTCGCGCAGGGCGAGGGTGTGGAAGCTGTCGAGGATGACGCCCAGCGCCGGATGGTCGACCTGCCGCACCAGCGTCCAGACATCGCGCCAGGTCTTCACGTGGCGGCCCCAGGCCAGCGCTTCGTAGCCGACCCGCAGCCCGCGAGCGCCGGCGCGCTCGGCGATGAGGGCGAGGTCGCCGAGCAGCGTTTCGCGGTCGCCCAGCGCGTCGGCCTGCACGTTGCTGCACAGCAACATGAGTTCGGCGCCGAGCTCCTGCATCAGATCGAACTTGCGCTCGGCGCGGTCGAGGTTGCGCTGCAGGCGCTCGCGCGGGCAGCCCTCGAAATCGCGAAACGGCTGGAACAGGGTGATCTCGAGCCCCAGGTCCTCGCAGCGTCGACGAATGTCCTGCGGGCTGCCGGAGTGATAGAGCAGGTCATTCTCGAACAGCTCGATGCCATCGAAGCCGGCGGCGGCCACGGCTTCCAGTTTCTCCGGCAAGGTACCGCTCAGGGATACGGTGGCGATCGAGCGTTTCATGCGGTTACTCCTGTTACCGAGGGACGCGGGAAGCTGTGCGGCAGCAGCGGGCTCGACACGTGCATGATCAGGGCACCAGGCCATCGCGCTCACCCGGCTCGGTCAGCGGCAACATCAAGCCACTCTGACCAGGCATCGCCGCAGCCGAATCCTCCAGCAACGCGCGCAGTGGCGTGGCGATGGAGGCGGTGTAGTCCTTCACGCAGCGGTGGTGGTCGCCGAGCACGTCGTAGCTCTCGAAGCTGGTGCCCATGTTGCGCCAGGCGCGGCTGGTGTAATCGGCGGAGAAGTACACCACCGGTGCGTCGATGCGCTCGGGCAGGTAGCGCGCCATCACCAGCGAGTAGCGCAGGAAGCGCGCGCGCACCTCGCGGTCACGCGCGGTGGGCGGCGTCGGCACATGGCCGGCCAGGCGCTCGCGCACCATGCGCACGCTGCGCCGCGCGACCTTCCAGGCCAGGTTGGCGATGCGCTTGGGATAGGGCCACTTGCTGGTTTCACCGAAGCGGCTGAGGGCCTCGTAGGCCCGCGCCAGGTACATGTCCGGCAGGACGCGATCGAGGCTGCGCAGGATCACCCGCGACCAGGGCCGCACGTTGGCCGTCGGCGGATCGATCAGCGCGACGATCTCCACGCTGTGGCCGGCCTCGCGAAGCATGCGCGCGGCCTCGAAGGCCACCAGCGCGCCGTTGCAGTAGCCACCGATGCGATATGGCCCCTGCGGTTGGCGTTCGAGGATCAGTGGCAGGCGCTCGCGGGCCATCTGCTGCACCGACTCGGGGATCGCCTCGTCGCCCATGCCATGCGGCGCGATGGCGGTCAGCGGCTGCTGCGGCCCGAGCAGGCGCGCCAGGCGCCGGATGTAATAGCCACCGTGGGCGAAATCGCCGTGGAACCAGAACAGCGACTGCCGTCCGGCCTGGGCGTTGAAGTCGATCACCGGGATGACGTGCGAAGCCAGGTTTTCCAGGCGCAGCGCCAGCTCGCGGGCCGTCTCGGCGTCCACCAGCACCGACTCGGGAATCACCCGACCGAGCATCTGTTCCAGTTCGGTGAGCATCTCGGTGGCCAGCAGCGAATCACCGCCGCTGTCGAGAAAGTTGTCCTCAGGGCCGACCGCATCGGTCTTCAGCAGGCGCCTCCAGATGGCCAGCACGTCCTGTTCCAGCTGCGAAGCCGCGACCGCGCCGGTCGCCAGCCGGGCACGCTCGCTGCGCTGCTGGACGTAGTCGTCGGCCAGGCGATGGCGCAGCACCTTGCCGGTCAGCCCGCGCGGCAATGCCTCGACGATCTGCACACGCCGCGGCACCTTGAAGTAGACCAGCTCGTCGCGCAGGAAACGCTGCAGCTCGGCGCCCGTCACCGCCATTGCCGGACGCAGTACCACGGCCGCGGCGACGTCCTGGCCGAGGCGCTGATGGGGTACGCCGAACGCCGCGGCTTCGGCCACGGCCGGATGGCGCAGCAGCGCGGCATCGACTTCCGAGAGGCTGACCTTCTCGCCACCGCGGTTGATCACCTCGCGCAGACGCCCGTGCAGGTGCAGGAAGCCTTCTTCATCGAGGCTGCCGATGTCGCCGGTGTGGAACCAGCCGTCGCGCAGCGCCTCGTGGTTGAGTGTCTCGTCGCCGAGGTAGCCGGGCATCACCGTGGCGCCGCGCACGCGGATCTCGCCGCGCTCGCCAGGGGCGACCGGCTGACCGTCCTCGCCGACGATGCTCAGGGTCTCCGGCCAGGGACGCCCGACCGTGCCGGGCTTGCGCGCGTCCGGGGTGTTGGCGGCGATCTGCGCGGCCTCGCTGGAGCCGTAGTGTTCCAGCAGAGGGAAGCCCAGGGTGCGCTCGAAGCTGTCGATGATCTCCTGCCCCAGCGGGGCGCCGCCGGAAGAAGCGAAACGCGGCCGCTGCCGCCCCAGGCCCTCGGGATGCGCGCGGGCCGCCTCGAGGATCGCCAGGTGCAACGCCGGCCCGGCGGAATACCAGCTCGGCCGCAGCGTCTCGAACCATTCATGCACGTCCACCACCGCCGGACTGAGCGGAAAGGCCACGCTGCCGCCGCCGAGCAGCGGCGTGAGGATGGTGACCTTCAGGCCGTGGGAGTAGTAAGGCGCCGAAACGCACAGGCAACGATCGCCGTCATTCAGGCCGAACCAGCGCTGCCACTTGCGCGCGGCGGTCAGCATGTTGCGATGGGTGAAGGGAATCAGCTTGGGCAGCGCGGTGGTGCCCGAGCTGCGCAGGATGAACGCCGGGGCGTCCGGTTCCGGCAGCTCATCCGGTGCAGGCCGTGCCGCGACCGGCATCGCGAGCTGCAGCGCCGGCGAGCCGTCTTCCGCCGCCTCGGCGCTGATCAATGGCAGGCCGTGGCGTTCGGCGGCGCGTCGCCCCTGCTGGTCGCCATCGCTGGCAATCAGCAGCGCATCGAGCGGAAGCTGCTGGAGGAACTGGTCCAGCTCGGCCGTGCCGAGGCGCGGATCGAGCGGTACGGCGACCGCCGAACAGGCGATGGCGATGATGGCGACCGCGGCCTGCGGCGCTTCCGGCAGCATCACACCGATGCGCGCATCGCGGCCGAAACCGGCCTGGCGCAGCTGCCGGCGGGTCTGCTCGATCACCTGCTGCAGGCCGCGGTGATCCAGCGCTGCGTAGCGCGTGGAGAGCACGGCGGGCTGCTCCGGTACGCGGCTCGCCAGCTGGGCGAACGCCGCGTACAGGGTGGTGGCCTCGGCGCTGACAGAGTCGGAGTCGGGCGCAGGGAAAGCCGACCCCGATTGGGGCACGGCGGCGTCGAAGTCGTGGTTCACGGCTGTCTTTCCTTGGCTAGGGTCCGGCCTGGCCATGGCGCGGATTGCAGACCTAAGACAGCACCCCTCAAAAAAGTTGCCGCTTGTTAAGCAACAAAACTTTGCCGTTGGCTGCACAATTCGCCAATTTACCGTCAGCCACGATCCCGACGGCGCCGCCGGAGGGCTTTAGCCTGCGCTTCGGCGGCAGCTCACTCGGTAGCGATGGCGCGGCTCTCCAGTCGTCGCCAAAGCAGGCGCACCGCCCCCTTGCGCATCAGCGAGCAGCGATACAGGCGAATTTCCAGCGGCACTCGCCACTGCTCGCCGCCACCGATCGCCAGCTCGCCGCGCTCGAGTTCCGGCTCCACACTCAACCGCGGCACCCAGGCAATCCCCAGCCCCTGCAGCGCCATGCTTTTCAGGCTGTCGGCCATGGCTGTCTCGTAGACGGTAGTCGAGCGCAACGCGCGCTGGCGCAGCAGCAGGTTCACCGAACGGCCAAGAAAGGCACCAGCGCTGTAGGCCAGCAAGGGCACGGTCTGGCCACTGTCGACGTCATACAGTGGCGTGCCGTCCGGCCCCACCGCGCAGACCGGCAGCATCTCGGTGCGCCCCAGGTGCAGCGAGGGAAACAGTTCCGGGTCGAGCTGCAGCGCGGCATCCGGATCGTAGTAGGCCAGGATCAGGTCGCAACCTCCCTCGCGCAGCACATGCACCGCCTCGCCGACGTTGGTGGCGATGAGCCGGGTGGCCAGGTTCAGGCCCTCGTGGCGCAGCCCGGCGATCCACGCCGGAAAGAAGCCCAGCGCCAACGAGTGCGCCGCGGAAATCTGCAGCACCTCGCCCTGCTGGCCTTCGACATGGTGCAGGTGACGCACCACCTCGCCGAGCTGCTCGACCATGTTGCGCGCACTGACCAGAAACAGCTGGCCGGCCTCGGTCAGTTCGATGGGCGTGCGCGAACGGTTGATCAGTTGCAGGCCCAGGGCCTCTTCCAGCGAACGGATGCGCCGACTGAACGCCGGTTGGGTGACGAAGCGGCGCTGCGCCGCCTGGGAGAAGCTGCGGGTTGCCGCGAGGGCGACGAAGTCTTCCAGCCACTTGGTTTCCAGATTCAATATGAAGCTCCTCGATACGATGGCGACGAACGGGAAGTCACACGCTCATTATGCCGTTTCGGCATGGGACAGCCAGCAACGGCATTGGCCGCACACGCCCCGCAGGCCTTATTTTAGGGCCACTGCAGCACTGCCTGCGCCTATCCGAGCCACGTTACCATCATGTCCGAAGTTGCATCATCGCGAATCGAAAAAGACCTGCTTGGCACCCTCCCCGTTCCCTCCGAGGCCTATTACGGCATCCAGACCCTGCGCGCACTGCACAACTTCCGCCTGTCCGGCGTGCCGCTGTCGCACTACCCGAAGCTGATCGTGGCCCTGGCGATGGTCAAGCAGGCGGCGGCGGATGCCAATCGCGAGCTGGGCTACCTGCCCGAAGCCAAGCACGTGGCCATCAGCCAGGGCTGCGCGCGACTGATTCGCGGCGAGTTCCACGAGCAGTTCGTTGTGGACATGATCCAGGGCGGCGCCGGCACCTCGACCAACATGAATGCCAACGAGGTGATCGCCAACCTGGGTCTTGAGGCCATGGGCCACGCCAAGGGTGAATACCAGTACCTGCACCCGAACAACGACGTGAACATGGCGCAGTCCACCAACGATGCCTATCCCACCGCCATTCGCCTGGGCCTGTTGCTCGGCCATGACACGCTGCTGGCCAGCCTGGAGAGCCTTTGCGAGGCGCTGACCGGCAAGGGCCACGCCTTTGCCCATGTGCTGAAGATGGGCCGCACCCAGCTGCAGGACGCGGTGCCGATGACCCTCGGTCAGGAATTCCATGCCTTCGCCACCACCCTGGGCGAAGACCTGCAGCACCTGCGCCGCTTCGCCCCGGAGCTGCTGCTGGAAGTGAACCTCGGCGGCACCGCCATCGGCACCGGCATCAATGCCGACCCGCGCTACCAGGCCATCGCCGTGCAGCGCCTGGCCCAGATCAGCGGCCAGCCGCTGCGCCAGGCCGCCGACCTGATCGAGGCCACCTCGGACATGGGTTCGTTCGTGCTGTTCTCCGGCATGCTCAAGCGCCTGGCGGTGAAGCTGTCGAAGATCTGCAACGACCTGCGCCTGCTCTCCAGCGGCCCGCGCACCGGCTTCAACGAAATCAACCTGCCACCGCGCCAGCCGGGCAGCTCGATCATGCCGGGCAAGGTCAACCCGGTGATCCCCGAGGCGGTCAACCAGGTCGCCTTCGAAGTGATCGGCAACGACCTGGCGCTGACCATGGCCGCCGAAGGCGGACAGCTGCAGCTCAACGTCATGGAACCGTTGATCGCCTACAAGCTGTTCGATTCGATCCGCCTGCTGCAGCGCGCCATGGACATGCTGCGCGAGCATTGCATCGAAGGCATCACCGCCAACGAGGCGCGCTGCCGCGAGCTGATGGAAAGCTCCATCGGCCTGATCACCGCGCTGAACCCCTACATCGGCTACGACAACAGCACCCGCCTGGCCCGCGAGGCCCTGCTCGGCGGCCGCAGCGTGCTGGAGCTGGTGCGCGAAGAGCGGCTGCTGGACGACGCCATGCTGGCCGAGATCCTGCGCCCGGAAAACATGATCGCGCCACGCCTGGCCCCGCTGGCGGTGTGATCGCTCCCTGCGCCCGGCATATAGCCGGGCGCTTGCTTTACGGGCCGCCAGCCCGGCCCGTTCGCACAATAAAAACAACAGGAAGACCCATGACTCAGAGTACGACCCTCTCCGCTCCCCTGCGCCTGCTCGTCCGCCTGCCGCTCTGGCAGCAGATTCTCATCGGCCTGGCCCTCGGCGTCGCCGCCGGCATGGCCTTCGGCGCGGATGCGCAGCTGCTGGCCCCCGTCGGCACGCTGTTTCTCAACGCGATCAAGATGCTCATCGTGCCGCTGGTGTTCGTTTCGCTGGTGGCTGGCATCACCTCGATGCAGGACAGCGCCAAGCTCGGGCGCATCAGCCTCAAGACCATCGCCATCTATCTGGTGACCACCGCCTTTGCGGTGAGCATCGGCCTGCTGTTCGGCGCGCTGTTCAGCCCCGGCGAAGGGATGAACATGGTCGCCAGCGGCACCCAGGAGGCCAAGCAGGCGCCCTCGCTGGTGTCGATCCTGGTCGGCCTGGTGCCATCCAACCCGGTCACCGCCTTTGCCGAAGGCAACATTCTGCAGATCATCGTTTTCGCCATTGCCCTGGGTGTGAGCATCAACCTGATCGGCGAGCGCGGCGCGCCGGCGGTGCGCCTGTTCGATGCGCTGGCCGAGACCTTCTACAAGCTCACCGACCTGGTGATGCGCGTCGCGCCGATCGGCGTCTTCGCCCTGACCGCCGGCGTGGTCGGCAGCCATGGCGCCGAAGTGCTGCTGCCGCTGGCGGGCGTGATCGGCGTGATCTACCTGGCCAGCATCGCCCATGTGCTGCTGGTTTACGGCGGGCTGCTCGGCCTTCTGGGGCGGCTCAACCCGCTGCGTTTCTTCCAGGGCATCGCCCCGGCGCTGGCAGTGGCTTTCAGTACGTCCAGCAGCTCCGGCACGCTGCCGGTGTCCATCGAATGCGCACGCAAGAACCTCGGCGTGTCCGAGGGTGTGGCCGGTTTCGTACTGCCGGTGGGCGCCACGATCAACATGGACGGCACGGCGATCTACCAGGGCGTGCTCGCACTGTTCATCGCCCAGGCCTTCGGCATCGACCTCAGTGCCGGGCAGTACGCGATGATCATCCTCACCGCGACGCTGGCCTCCATCGGCACCGCCGGCATTCCCGGCGCCGGGCTGATCATGCTCGGCCTGGTGCTCACCGCCGCCGGCCTGCCGCTGGAAGGCGTGGCGCTGATCGCCGGGATCGACCGCATCCTCGACATGGCGCGCACCACGGTGAACGTCGCCGGCGACCTGATGACCACCACCCTGGTCGGGCGCAGCGAGGCCGAGCTCGACCGCGCGATCTACGACAGCAGCAACAAGGAGTGAGGACGCACGACTCACTCGATGCCGAACAGCCCGTTCTCCACACGCGGCGTCGCCAGACGCTCGCGGATGTCCGGGTCGATACGCGGGTCGTCCGGGCTGTAGAGCATCACCTGGCGGTAGGCACTGACGCGGTTGATCTCGCTGCCCAGAGATTCCCACACCACCGGCGTGCTGGCCGGGGTACGGCGGTCACCGGAGGAGACGCCGGTCTTCAGCCCATTGAGGCGGGTGATGCGGCTCTTGAAGCTGGGAATGAGGATGGTCTGGCTCATCTCGTTGAGCGTCAGCGACTCGTAGTCGATCAGGAACAGGCGGTCCTGCAGGCCGAACGCAGCACCCAGGTAACGACAGCGAACCCAGTCCTCGGCCTGGCCGAGCGTCGGGCTGGCGCGCTCCTGGCGCTCCTGGCGCTCCTGGCGCTCGAACAGGTACAGGCCGTCCTCCTCGCGCAGATGCACCAGGGAGATCAGCACGCTGCCCGGTACCGACATGCAGTTGGCGTATTCGAAGTAGTAGCCGCAGTAGCGCGACAGGCTGGCGGCGTGCTCGCGCAACGGCTGCAGCAGACTCAGCAGCGGGTCGCTGCGCGGCATTGCCTGGGCCTCGGGGTGGCGCGCACCGATCAGCCGGGCGAACTGCTCGGGCGGCATTTCCAGCTCGTAGCCTTCGACCCCGAAGAAGTCGCCGATGCGCTTGAGGTTGAACGGCGTCGGCCGGCTCTGCCCGCCCAGGTACTTGTTGAATTGGGCGCGATTGATGGCGAGCTTGCGACACACCTCGGCGATGGACCGGTAGTGGCTGCACAGCAGCTTGAGATTTTCAGCAAGGTGGGAGGTCACAGGAGATGGCCCTGATCTGGCGCGAGTGTCGCCATTGTAGCATCAGGTCGCGCCACATCGCGGCCAGCCGCGAAATTGCTCCGCACGCCCTGCTGTTGAAACATCCCCCGCTTGCACGGCGCAGCGGCGCGCGCCGGACGCCCTAACAACGACAACAAGGTGAACATCGCCATGCTCGACCTTCTCAACGACCTTATCTGGAGCAAACTGCTGATCGTCATGCTGATCGGCCTGGGTCTGCTCTTCACCATCCGCTCCGGCTTCGTCCAGTTCCGCTATTTCGGCAACATGTTCACGATCTTCGGCCACGCCTTCGAGCGGCAGCCGGGGCAGCTCTCCTCCTTCCAGGCGCTGATGCTCTCGGTGGCCGGCCGGGTCGGCGCGGGCAACATCGCTGGCGTGTCCGTGGCGATCATGCTCGGCGGCCCGGGCGCGATCTTCTGGATGTGGGTGGTGGCCCTGGTGGGCATGGCCACCAGCTATTTCGAATGCTCGCTGGCCCAGCTGTACAAGCGCCGCGAACCCGACGGCACCTACCGCGGCGGCCCGGCGTTCTACATCCAGCACGGCCTCGGCCAGCGCTGGCTGGGCATCCTGGTGTCGATCCTGCTGCTGATGACCTTCGGCTTCGGCTTCAACGCCGTGCAGTCGTTCACCGTCGCCAGCTCGCTGCACGACACCTTCGGTGTTCCAACCGTGGCCAGCGGCATCGCCCTGACCCTGGTGATCGGCGGCATCATCTTCGGCGGCATCCGTCGCATCGCCAAGTGGGCCGACGTGCTGGTGCCGGTCATGGCGTTCTCCTACCTGGGCATGGCGCTGTTCGTCATCGGCAGCAACTTCAGCGCGATTCCGGAAACCTTCGGCCTGATCTTCCGTAGCGCCTTCGGCCTCGAGCAGGCCTTCGCCGGCGGCATCGGCGCGGCCATTCTGATGGGCGTCAAGCGCGGCCTGTTCTCCAACGAGGCGGGCCTGGGCAGTGCGCCGAACGTCGCTGCGGTGGCCGAGGTCAAGCACCCGGTGGCGCAGGGTATCGTGCAGTCGCTGTCGGTGTTCATCGACACCATCATCCTGTGCAGCTGCACCGCGCTGATCATCCTGCTCTCCGGCGTCTACGAGCCGGGCATGGACCAGGCCGGCGTGGTGCTGACCCAGACCGCCGTCGCTGCCGTCGTTGGCGAGTGGGGCCGGGTGTTTGTCAGCGTCGCACTGCTGCTGTTCGTGTTCACCACGCTGATCTACAACTACTACCTGGGCGAAAACGCGCTGGGCTTCTTCACCGAGAAGCGCACCCCGGTAGTGATCTACCGCGTGCTGGTGATCATCCTCGTGCTCTGGGGGTCGGTGCAGGACCTGGGCACCGTGTTCGCCTTCGCCGACGTCACCATGGGCCTGCTGGCCATCGCCAACCTGATCGCCGTGGCCCTGCTGTTCAAGGTCGGCCTGCGCCTGATGCGCGACTACGACAGCCAGATCCGCGCCGGCATCGAGCAGCCCGTGCTCGATCCGAAGAACTACGCCGATCTGGACCTCGATCCGGCCGTGTGGCAGGCCAATGCCTCTGCCACGACGGACGCCTCCGCGCGGCGCTGACCGCGACGCGACAGGCCGGTCACCCGCCGCTCCGTTAACATGCGACGGCGGGTGGCCAGCCCACCCGCCCGATTTCCCGACGACCTGCGCCGATCAGCGAGGAGCGCGCGTGAACCCATCTATCCAACGCCTGCTGGTCCTCTACACCGGCGGCACCATCGGCATGCAGCAAAGCGCCGCCGGGCTGATGCCGGCCTCCGGCTTCGAAGCCCGCATGCGCGAACAGCAGGCGCACGAGGCCGGGCCGCTGCCGGACTGGACCTTCCACGAGCTGCAGCCGCTGCTGGACAGCGCCAACATGCATCCACGCCACTGGCAGCAAATGGCCGAGCGCATCCGCAGCGCGGTGACGGCGGGGGGCTGCGATGCCGTCCTGCTGCTGCATGGCACCGACACCCTGGCCTACAGTGCCGCCGCGCTGTCGTTCCTGCTGCTCGACCTGCCCGTACCGGTACTGCTCACTGGCGCCATGCTGCCGGCCGGTAGCGAGGGCAGTGATGCCTGGCCCAATCTGTTCGGCGCCATGCGCGCCCTGCAGGCCGGCCGGGTGAGCGGTGTACAGCTGTATTTCAACGGTGCGCTGCTGCACGGCGCGCGGGTCAGCAAGCTGCGCAGCGACGCCTTTGATGCCTTCGCCGAAGCGCCGCGCCAACGCTTGGTGAACGCCACCGCCGAGCGCCCGCCGGCCTTGCTGCCCCGGCGCCCGGCACAGGTCATGGTGCTGCCGCTGTATCCCGGCGTCGGCGCGGCACAGGTCCGGGCGCTGGTGGCCAGCGGCGCCCAGGCGCTGCTGCTGGAATGCTACGGCAGCGGCACCGGGCCGGCGGACGACGCCGAGTTCGTCGCGGCGCTGCGCCAGGCACACCGCCAGGGCGTGGTGCTGGCGGCGATCAGTCAGTGCCCGGGCGGCCATGTGGATTTCGGGGTCTATGCCGCCGGCAGCGCGCTGCGTGATGCCGGGCTGATCTCCGGCGGCGGCATGACCCGCGAAGCGGCTCTGGGCAAGCTGTTCGCCCTGCTCGCCGCCGGCCTCGACCAGGCCCAGGTGGAACACTGGTTCTGCCGTGACCTGTGCGGCGAAATGGCGGGCTGACGCCAGCCCCCGGTGAAACGCCTGCGGCGCCGATCGGCAGCCGCACTGGCGACTGGCGAGACCCGCCCGGCACCGCTACTCTCTGATGCGCCAACAACTACAAAAAAATGCGTCAAGGAGCCGATGCCATGGCCAGATCCCGAACTGCCCGGGCGCTGTTCGCCCTGCTCGTCAGTGCTGCGTTCAGCGTCCGGGCCGAACTGCCCGCCAGCTACCCGATCACCCTGCAGACCGACAGCTTCCCGCCTTTCAACATGGGGCCCAACAGCAAGGGCTTCGCCCGCGGCGACGACGTGCAGGGAATCGCTGCCGATACGGTGCGCGACATCTTCCGGCGCGCCGGCGTCTCCTACAACCTGACCCTGCGTGGCCCCTGGAGCCGGCTCTACGAACAGACCCAGCAGCAGCCCGCCCACGGTCTGTTCTCGGTGGCGCGCACGCCGCAGAACGCCGGTCAGTTCAAATGGGTCGGGCCGCTGGCACACCATGACAGCGTACTGCTGGCGCCGGCCGGCAAGGGCCTGAAGCTCGACAGCCTGGCCCAGGCCCAGGGCTACCAGATCGGTGGACATGCCAACGACACCGTCAGCCTGTTTCTGGAGAGTCAGGGCATCCGCACCAGCAACAGCCTCAACGACGCCGAAAACCTGCGCAAGTTGCTGACCGGGCGCATCGACCTCTGGGCCGTGGCCGATCCGGTGTGGCGCTACTTCGCCCGGCAGCAGGGCGTCGAGGAAGGCCAGCTGCAGGTGGCGCTGAGCTTTCGCAGCGAACCGCTGTACCTGGCGCTGAGTCCGGATACCCCCGATGCAGTGGTGAACCGTCTGCAGAAAGCCCTCGACGAGGTGATCGCCGAAGGTTACGCCGGCTGCAGCAAGACACCGGACCTCTGTTACCTGATCCAGAACCGCGGCAAGACGCTGGCCGGCAGCCGCTGAGCCCTCAGCTCGCCTGATAGCGGGCGCGTGGCGTGGCCATTGGCAGTGGGCCGTCGCCGATCATGCGGAACTCGCCTTTCTCGGCGTCGTAGGCGCGGATCTCGCTGGTGCCGATGTTGTAGATCCAGCCATGGATGAACAGCTGACCGCTGGCCAACCGCGCCGCCACCGAAGGATGGGTGCGCAGGTGGTCGAGCTGCGCGACCACGTTCTCCTCGGTGAGGATGCCCAGGGTGTTGTGGTCGGCACAGCCGCAGTTCTGCTCCACGACGATCTTGGCCACCTCGGCATGTCGCAGCCAGCCCTTGACCGTCGGCATCCGCTCCAGCTGCGCCGGATTGAGCACCGCCTTCATGGCACCGCAGTCGGAATGGCCGCAGACGATGATGTGCTGTACGCCGAGGGCCATCACGGCGAATTCGATGGCGGTCGACACGCCGCCGTTCATCTGCCCGTACGGCGGGACCACGTTGCCGACGTTGCGGGTGACGAACAGGTCGCCGGGCGAACTCTGGGTGATCAGCTCCGGGATGATCCGCGAGTCGGCACAGGTGATGAACATCGCCCGGGGTTTCTGCTCGTAGGCGAGCTTCTCGAACAGTTCGCGCTGCTGCGGATACACCTCTTCGCGGAAGCGCTTGACGCCTGAGACGATGTGGTCGAGGGCCTCCTGGGCGGTTTCGCCCGTCTTGTCGTCGCTCATGTTCACTTCTCTCCAGTTGCAAGGGTAGGCGCCATCACGGCGCGTCAGAATACGGACCAGCCAATGCGCTGCGACAGCGCCTCCAGCGCGGCCATGCCGATCAGCGAGTTGCCGGCGGCGTTCAGTTCGGGCGACCAGACGCAGACGGTGAAGCGCCCCGGCACCACCGCGACGATGCCGCCGCCGACACCGCTCTTGCCGGGCAGCCCGACCCGGTAGGCGAAGTTGCCGGCCTCGTCGTAGAGGCCGCTGGTGGCCATGATGGCGTTGACCTGCTTGGCCTGGCGCGGCGTGAGCACGGCCTCGCCGCCCTGCGGGCAGACGCCGTCGCGGGCGAGGAAGCCGAACGCACGGGCCAGATCGACGCAGCTCATACGCAGCGCGCAGTGGTGGAAGTAGCTGCGCAGTACCGCCTCGACGTCGTTGTGGAAGTTGCCGAACGACTGCATCAGGTAGGCCATGGCGGCATTGCGTGCGCGGTGCTGGTACTCGGACTCGGCCACCCGGGTGTCGGAGATGACCAGCGGGTTGCCGGACAGGTGCCGGACGAAGTCGCGCATCGACAGTTCGGGCGTGGCGAAGCGCGACTGGTTGACGTCGCAGATCACCAGCGCGCCGGCGTTGATGAACGGATTGCGCGGCCGGCCGCGTTCGAACTCCAGCTGCACGAGCGAATTGAACGGTTGCCCGGAGGGTTCGTGGCCGAGGCGTTCCCATAGCGACTCGCCGCGATGGCCGATGGCCTGCACCAGGCTGAACACCTTGGAAATGCTCTGGATCGAGAACGGCGTCTGCGCGTCGCCGGCGTGGAACAGCTCGCCGTCGGCGCTGCACACGGCGATGCCCAGCTGATCCGGCGCCACGTCGGCCAAGGCCGGGATGTAGCTGGCCACACGGCCCTGCCCGAGCAGCGGGCGCACCTCGTCGAGAATCTCCTGCAACAGCGCGTGCATCGTCAGCTCCATCGGTCCTGGTGGAGGATGGACGCCCGCGCGGGCCATGGCATCACAGCGCGGCTCAGAACTTCTCCGGGCGCAGCACTTCCACCTCGGCCAGGTAGCAGACCATGGCGAAGTTCGCGTAGTAGCGCGCCTGCAGGTGCTCGGCGATCCGCTCGGCCAGCTCGCGGTTGCAGATCACTTCCAGGCGGATGTTGCCATCGGTGTCCCAGCCGGCGCTGCGTACCCCGCGGCTGCCGCTGCCGCGGGCGTCGGACAGGGTCCAGCCCGGGGCACCCAGGGTTTTCAGGTCGGCTTCCAGCTTGTGTTCCAGAGCCGCCTCGCAGATCACGGTCAGCAGTGTTCGGTTGTGCGCGTTCATGTCAGAACCCCCAGGCGATCAGCCGCTCGGCCAGGGCCAGGTAGAGCGGAATGCCGATCAGGATGTTGAACGGAAAGGTGATGCCCAGCGATGCGGTCAGCGACAGCGACGGATTGGCCTCCGGCACCGCCAGACGCATCGCCGCCGGCACCGCGATGTAGGACGCACTCGCCGCCAGCGTGGCGAGCATTGCCGTGCCGCCCAGCGAAAGCCCCATGAAGCGCGCCAGCAGCGCGCCGATCAGCGCACCGATCAGCGGCATTACCAGGGCGAAGGCGGCAAGCTTGACGCCGTAACGCTTGAGCGAGCCGAGCTGGCCGGAGGCGATCAGGCCCATCTCCAGCAGGAAGAACGCCAGTACCGGTTTGAACATGCTGGTGTACAGCGGTTCGAGGGGCTTGATCGCCTCCTTGCCGGCAATGGCGCCGATCAGCAGGCCGCCGAGCAGCAGCATGATGCTCTTGCCGAGGAAGATCTCGCGGCCCAGCTCCTTCCAGTCGGTGTCCTTCGACACACCCTTGGCCAGCAGGATACCCACCAGGATCGCCGGGATCTCGAGGATCGCCACGAACAGCGGCATGTAGCTTTCGAAGAACACCTCGCGCGCCGCCAGGTACGCCACCACCACGGCGAAGGTACCGGCACTCACCGAACCGTAGTGCGCCGCCACCGCCGCGGCGTTGACCCGATCGAAGCGCAGGCCGCGCAACAGGACGAACGCCAGGATCGGCAGCAGCACGCCCAGCGCCAGCACCAGCAGCGACTGGCCGAGCAACGCGGCACTGGCCTGCTCGGCCAGCTCCACCCCGCCATGCAGACCGATCGCCAGCAGCAGCACGATCGACAGCGTCTCGTAGAGCGCTGGTGGCAACTTCAACTCGCTCTTCACCAGCCCGGCGAACAGGCCGAAGACGAAGAACAGCACTACCGGGTCGATACCCATCTACATTCTCCACAGCTCGGAAATTGAACCGCTCCCTGGCAGACACTGGCTCGAAAAAAAGGAGCCACTGGGGCTCCCAAAGGGGACACATTGCCAGCGCCTTGCGTTCCGCCGCCCGCTGCACAGCGCGGGCCGCCGGATCGAAACGACGCTGGCGTGGCGCGATCGAATCGCCACGCCACCCTTCACTCAGCCCTCGATCTCTATCAAGACTTCTCCCGGGTTCACCCGGTCACCTTTGGCGACGTGAACGGCTTTCACCGTGCCGGCGATGGGCGCCTGGATCTCGGTCTCCATCTTCATCGCCTCGCTGACCAGTACGGTCTGCCCGGCCTTCACCACGTCGCCGACGGCGACCAGCACGTCGACCACGTTGCCCGGCATGGTGGTGCTGACGTCGCCCGGCGCGCTGGCCTGCTTGCGCTGGCTGCCGCCACCGCCGACAAACGCGTTCAGCGGCTCGAACACCACTTCCTCGGGCATGCCGTCGATGGAGAGATAGAAGTGCCGCTTGCCCTCGCCCTTGACGCCGACGCCGGTGATGTCGACGCGGTAGGTCTCGCCGTGCACATCGATGACGAACTCGGTCGGCGTGCCCTCGACGCTGGCGGCCGCGGCCTTGCCGTCGGGGATCGGCAGCAGCACCTCGGGTTGCAGCGTGCCGGCCTCGCGCTCCTCGAGGAACTTGCGGCCGATGTCCGGGAACATGGCGAAGGTCAGCACGTCTTCCTCGCTCTTGGCCAGCTCGCCGATGTACTTGCGCAGCTTGTCCAGTTCCGGCGCCAGCAGGTCGGCCGGGCGGCACTCGATGACCTCCTCGCTGCCGATGGCCTGGAAGCGCAGGTGCTCGCAGACCGGTGCCGGCGCCTTGCCGTAACGGCCCTGCAGGTAGTACTTCACCTCGGTGGTGATGGTCTTGTAGCGCTCACCGGCGAGCACGTTGAAGAACGCCTGGGTGCCGACGATCTGCGAGGTCGGCGTGACCAGCGGCGGGTAGCCGAGGTCCTTGCGCACCTTGGGAATCTCCGCCAGCACTTCGTCCATGCGGTGCAGCGCACCCTGCTCCTTGAGCTGGTTGGCGAGGTTGGAAATCATCCCGCCGGGCACCTGGTTGACCTGCACGCGGGTGTCGACGCCGGTGAACTCGCTTTCGAACTGGTGATACTTCTTGCGCACGGCGTAGAAGTACAGGCCGATCTCCTGCAGCAGCTCGAGGTCGAGGCCGGTGTCGTACGGCGTGCCCTTGAGCGCGGCGACCATGGACTCGGTGCCCGGATGGCTGGTGCCCCAGGCCATGGAAGAAATGGCGGTGTCGATGTGGTCGGCACCATTCTCAATGGCCTTGAGCTGGCACATGCTGGCCACGCCAGCGGTGTCGTGGGAATGGATGAACACCGGAAGGTCGATCTCGGCCTTCAGCGCGCGGACCAGATCGCCAGTGGCGAACGGGGTGAGCAGGCCAGCCATGTCCTTGATGGCGATGGAGTCGACGCCCATGTCGCGCATGGCCCGCGCCTGTTCAACGAACAGCTCGACGGTGTGTACCGGGCTGGTGGTGTAGGCGATGGTGCCCTGGGCGTGCTTGCCGCTCTTCTTCACCGCACGGATCGCGGTTTCCAGGTTCCGTACGTCATTCATTGCATCGAAGATGCGGAACACGTCGATGCCGTTCTCCGCCGCACGGGCACAGAACGCCTCCACCACGTCATCGCTGTAGTGACGGTAGCCCAGCAGGTTCTGGCCACGCAGCAGCATCTGCAGGCGGGTATTGGGCAGCGCTGCCTTGAGCTGGCGCAGGCGCTCCCATGGGTCCTCCTTGAGGAAGCGCACGCAGGCGTCGAAGGTGGCGCCACCCCAGACTTCCAGCGACCAGTAGCCGACGCGGTCGAGCTTGTCGCAGATCGGCAGCATGTCCTCGGTGCGCATGCGGGTGGCCAGCAGCGACTGGTGGGCGTCACGCAGGATGGTGTCGGTGACGGTGATTTTCTTCTGGGCAGTCATGGTGCGTTCCTCACAGGCCTGCGTGGGCGGCGATGGCGGCGGCGATGGCCAGGGCCAGTTCGCCCGGCTTGCGTTTGATCGAGTAGTTCAGCAGTTCCGGATGGTTGTCGACGAAGCTGGTATTGAACTGGCCGCTGCGGAAATCCGGATTGGCGAGAATCTGCTGGTAGTAGGTGGCAGTGGTCTTCACACCCTGCACGCGCATGTCATCCAGCGCGCGCGAGCCGCGGGCCAGCGCCTCTTCCCAGGTCAACGCCCAGACCACCAGCTTCAGGCACATGGAGTCGTAATACGGTGGAATGGTGTAACCGGTGTAGATCGCCGTGTCGGTGCGCACGCCCGGCCCGCCGGGAGCGTAGTAGCGGGTGATCTTGCCGAAGCAGGGCAGGAAGTTGTTGCGCGGGTCCTCGGCGTTGATGCGGAACTGCAGGGAGAAGCCGCGATGCTGGATGTCTTCCTGCTTGACCGACAGCGGCTGGCCCGAAGCGATGCGGATCTGCTCGCGGACGATATCGATGCCGGTGATTTCCTCGGTGATGGTGTGCTCCACCTGCACCCGGGTGTTCATCTCCATGAAGTACACCTCGCCATCGGCGAGCAGGAACTCCACGGTACCGGCGTTCTCGTAACCCACCGCCTTGGCGGCACGCACCGCCAGGTCGCCGATATAGGCGCGCTGCTCGGGGGTGAGCTGCGGGCTGGGGGCGATCTCGATGAGCTTCTGGTTGCGCCGCTGGATCGAGCAGTCACGCTCGAACAGGTGCACGGTGTTGCCGAAACTGTCAGCCAGCACCTGCGCCTCGATGTGCTTGGGCTCGACGATGCACTTTTCCAGGAACACCTCGGCACTGCCGAAGGCCTTGGTCGCTTCGGAGATCACCCGCGGGTAAGCCGACTCGAGCTCTGCCTGCGAGTTGCAGCGACGAATGCCGCGGCCACCACCACCGGAGGTGGCCTTGAGCATCACCGGATAACCGATGCGCTCGGCTTCGCGCAGCGCCTCGGCGAGGTCCTTGACGTTGCCTTCGGTGCCCGGCGTGACCGGCACGCCGGCCTTGATCATGCTGCGACGGGCTTCGGTCTTGTCGCCCATGCGGCGAATCACGCCTGCCGAAGGCCCGACGAACTTGATCCCGCGCTCGGCGCAGATTTCCGCCAGTTCGGCGTTCTCGGAGAGGAATCCGTAGCCGGGATGCAGGGCATCGCAGCCGGTCTCTACCGCCAGGTTCACCAGCTTGCGCGGATTCAGGTAGCCGGCCAGCGGGTCCTCGCCGATGAAATAGGCCTCGTCGGCACGCTTGACGTGCAGCGCATGGCGGTCGGCTTCGGAGAACACCGCCACCGAGCGGACGCCCATTTCGGCACAGGCGCGGACGATGCGCACCGCGATTTCCCCGCGGTTGGCGATCAGCAGCTTCTTGATCACGCTGTCTTCCCTCGGATCGTTGAGCGGGCGACCCGCGAGCGGGTCAGGATCACTCGCCTTGCTGGCGAGTCGTTTCACCCTACGCCCGTGAGGGGGATTACTGAAAATGAATAATTGTTTTCTTTGGGATAAGTATTTACTTATATATGCGTCAAGAATGACTGTTTCTTGACCAGTCAGACAGAAACGCCGCAGGTTTGACTCTGCCGCGAAATGCAGGCGAACTACTGGTAGAACGATGCGAAAATCATTGATGCGCATGACATTGCGCCAGCTTCAGGTGTTCCGCGCGGTCTGCGAGACGCTTTCCTACAGCCGCGCAGCGGAGGAGATGGCGCTGACCCAACCGGCGGTGAGTCTGCAGATCCGCCAGCTGGAAGAACTGGTCGGCCAGCCGCTATTCGAATATGTCGGCAAGAAGCTCTACCTCACCGACGCGGCCGAGGCGCTGCAGCGCGCCAGCACCGACATCTTCGGTCGGCTGGACAGCCTCGACATGCAGCTCTCCGACCTGCAGGGCTCGCTGCAGGGCCAGCTCAACCTCGCCGTGGAGTCCAGCGCCAAGTACGTCACGCCGCATCTGTTCGCCGCGTTCAAGCGCCTGCATCCGGAAGTCAGCCTGCAGCTGGTGGTGGTCAATCATGCCCAGGCGGTGAAACGCCTGTCGGTCAGCCGTGACGACCTGCTGATCATGTCCCAGGTACCCACCGACATGGACCTGGAGTTCATGCCCTTCCTCAACAATCCGATCATCGCCGTGGCGCCCGCCGAGCACCCGCTGTGCCACGCGGCGACGCTGTCGCTGCAGGATCTGACGAGCTATCCGCTGCTGGTACGCGAACCGGGCTCCGGCACGCGCAAGGCCGCCGAGGACTACCTGCGGCAGAAACGCGCGCATTTCACCCAGACCATTCAGGTCGCCTCGCTGGATGCGCTGCGCGAATGCGTGGTGGCCGGCCTCGGGCTGGCACTGCTGCCGCGCCACGCGGTGCATCTTGAGCTGGCCGCCGGCCTGCTGCGGGAATTGCCGGTAGCGGAATTGCCGCTGTATCGCAGCTGGTGTGTGGTGCATCCGCGCGGCAAGCGCCTGAGCCCGGTGGCCCAGGCGTTCTTCGCCTTCCTCCGTGAAGAACGCGCGCAGATCAGTGCGCTGGCGGAGCGCTTCGCCGGCCCGCCGACGACTCGATCAGCGAGTTGAACACCAGCGTATCGGCATAGTCGTCCAGTTCGGCGTGCAGCTGGCGCTGCTCGGTGTAGCTTTCGATGGCGCGGCGGAAACGCATGCGGCGCTCATCCTGCTGCTTGCGGCGAGCCTTGCTGTCGAGTGGCGCGGTGACGTCGTTGTGCCGGAGCATGGGCGGTCTCCCAGATCAGGTAACGGGAGACCAGCATCGGCGCTGCGGATGACAGCCTGAAGTCAGCGCGATGACGCGCCCATGAACCCTCCGCGGCTCACTCCTCGTGCGTCTTCACCGTCTTCGGCGACAGACGCAGGCTGCGCAGGCTGCGCTTGACGCTCTTGAGGTGGTTGACCAGGCTCGGCCCGCGCGCCATGGCCACCCCCATCGCCAGCACGTCGATCACCACCAGGTGGGCGATGCGCGAGGTCAACGGGGTATAGATCTCGGTGTCTTCCTGCACGTCGATGGCCAGGTTGATGGTGGCCAGCTCGGCCAGCGGCGTCTGGCTCGGGCACAGGGTGATCAGGGTAGCGCCTGACTCACGCACCACGTTGGCGGTGATCAGCAGGTCCTTGGAGCGACCGGACTGGGAAATGCAGATCGCCACGTCCGTGGGCTTGAGCGTGACCGCTGACATCGCCTGCATGTGCGGATCGGAATAGGCCGCGGCCGACAGCAGCAGACGGAAGAACTTGTGCTGCGCATCGGTGGCCACCGCACCGGACGCGCCGAAGCCGTAGAACTCGACCCGCTCGGCCTTGGCCATGGCGGTGATGGCGCGCTGCAGGGCATCCGGGTCGAGGCGCTCACGCACCTCCATCAGGGTGTGCAGCGTGGTGTCGAAGATCTTCAGCGCGAAGTCAGCCACCGAGTCGTTCTCGCTGATGGCGAACTGGCCGAAGCTGGCGCCGGCGGCCAGGCTCTGCGCCAGCTTGAGCTTGAGGTCCTGGAAGCCGAGGCAGCCGATGGCGCGGCAGAAGCGCACGATGGTCGGCTCGCTGACGCCGACGGTGTGCGCCAGGTCGGCCATGGAACTGTGCATCACCGAGGCCGGATCGAGCAGGACATGGTCGGCCACCTTCAACTCCGACTTCCGTAGCAGGCTTCTCGACTGGGCGATGTGTTGCAGCAGATTCACGTGGCGGGCTCGCTATGCTCACGACTGAGGGCTCGTTCGGGCGCGACAGGCACCGCTCGGCCATCAGCGGGTTGTAGTGGGGCGGTAGTTATACTACAAGCCTCGCCATGACGCCCATTTTTTGCCCCTGGGAGAGATTCGATGTCGATTTCCTGTGACATGCTCGTGTTCGGCGGGACCGGTGACCTGACGCTGCACAAACTGCTTCCGGCGCTGTATCACCTGCACCGCGACGGCCGCCTGCATGCCGACGTGCGGATTCTCGCCCTGGCGCGCAAGAAGCTCGACCGCGACGGCTACCTGGCCCTGGCCGAGCGTCACTGCCGCGCGCAGGTCGCACGCGGCGACTTCAGCCCGGACACCTGGCAGGCCTTCGCCCAGCGCGTCGACTACTTCGCCATGGACGCCTCCCAGCGCAGCGACTACCTGCGTCTGGCCCAGCACCTCGGCCAGGCCAACGGCCGCGTGCGGGTCTACTACCTGGCCACTGCGCCCGATCTGTTCGAACCCATCGCCGCCAACCTGGAAAGCGCAGGGCTTGCCGGTGACGATGCGCGCATCGTGCTGGAGAAGCCCATCGGCCATTCGCTGGATTCGGCGCTGGAGATCAACGAAGCCATCGGCGCGGTGTTCCCCGAAGCGCGCATCTACCGGATCGACCACTACCTGGGCAAGGAAACGGTGCAGAACCTCATGGCGCTGCGCTTCGCCAACGCCCTGTTCGAACCGATCTGGCGCGCCGGGCATATCGATCACGTGCAGATCACCGTGGCCGAAACCCTTGGCGTGGAGAACCGCGGCGGCTACTACGACAATGCCGGCGCCATGCGCGACATGCTGCAGAACCACCTGCTGCAGCTGCTCTGCCTGGTGGCGATGGAGGCGCCGGTGCGTTTCGACGCCAAGCACATCCGCGGCGAGAAGGTGAAGGTGCTCGAAGCGCTCAAGCCGATCACCGGCAACGACGTGCTGGACAAGACCGTACGCGGCCAATACGGCGCCGGGCGCATCGGCGGTCACGACGTGCCGGCCTACTACTTCGAGCCCAACATCGACAACGACAGCGACACCGAAACCTTCGTCGCGGTGAAGGCCGAGATCGACAACTGGCGCTGGGCCGGCGTGCCCTTCTACCTGCGCACCGGCAAGCGCATGGCGCGCAAGCGCTCGGAGATCATCATCACCTTCAAGCAGGTGCCGCACCTGCTGTTTGCCAAGGGAGAGGTCAACCGCCTGGTCATCAGCCTGCAGCCGGAAGAAAGCATCAGCCTGCAACTGATGGCCAAGGCACCCGGCAAGGGCATGCAGCTCGAGCCGGTGGAACTGGACCTCAACCTGGCCCATGCCTTCAGCAGCACCCGCCGCTGGGAGGCCTACGAGCGCCTGCTGCTGGATGTCATCGAAGGCGATTCGACGCTGTTCATGCGCCGCGACGAGGTGGAAGCCGCCTGGAACTGGGTCGATCCGATCCTGCGCGGCTGGAGCAGCTACTACCGCAAACCGCGACCCTACCCGGCCGGCGAGGACGGTCCGGAACAGGCACACCAGTTCATCGAACGGCAAGGCCACAGCTGGTGGCAATGAGCCTTTTTCGTGACCAGAAAGTTACCGGATGAGATGCCCGCAATTACTCTCTCGCGAATTAGCCCGGAGCGCCCGAATAATGCGCGCCAGAGGGCAGCGAGAACTTTGCGGCGACTACGAAGCGTGACTCAAACAATTAAGAGCGGGAGCCGGGAAAACTGCGGAATATATGGTCGTCACACTAGCGCCATATATTCCGGACTCGATCACAGAAGTCTTACGAATATCGAATCGCCCAGCGCGGCCTTATCCGCCCAGCCCCTTCGTTTTTCCCAGACGCCCCGCGCAAGCTACCAATCCGCCGCGCCAAGTACCGCCACAGCCCTCGCCCGGCGCGGCTTTCAGCCAGACAGACCGCCAGTCAGAGAACTTCTGACGCGCTTTGCGCTCGAACTTCCAGCCTGAATTCAAATTGCATTTCGGTGACAGCTAAGTTGCCCGGCAAGCTGACCATCGCAATACACAGAAACATTCTGCGCGCCAGCGCAGTTATCATGCGGGTTTCAGCGGCATGTACAGCTACGCACACTTCCCATATTCCGTTACATGGGTTGAGAAACTTGTGCGGATATGCCTACCCTAAAAAGGAATTCAATCAACAACCCCAAAGGCATTGTTTTGAGTTTCCCCACCGTAATGCTCCGTCGCCCAACCGACGGCGACGGTTACAACCTTCATCAGCTGGTGGCGCGCTGCCAGCCCCTCGATACCAATTCGGTCTACTGCAACCTGCTGCAGTGTTCCGATTTCGCTGATACCGCCATCGCCGCAGAGAACGCCCAAGGCGAGCTGGTCGGTTTCATCTCGGGTTACCGCCCCCCTTCGCGGCCGGACACGCTGTTCGTCTGGCAGGTCGCCGTCGACAGCTCGATGCGCGGTCAGGGGCTGGCCCTGCGCATGCTGCTGGCACTGACCGCCCGGGTCGCTCGCGAGTACGGCGTGCGTTACATGGAAACCACCATCTCGCCGGACAACGGGGCGTCACAGGCGCTGTTCAAGCGGGCCTTCGACCGCCTCGATGCCAACTGCACGACGCGCACGCTGTTCGCCCGCGACACGCATTTCGCCGGTCAGCACGAGGACGAGGTGCTCTACCGCGCCGGCCCGTTCACCGTTTCCCATCTAGAAGAAGAGCTCAAGGAGCACGCATGAAAACTTTTGAACTGAATGAATCCAGGGTTCGCAGCTACTGCCGTTCCTTCCCCGTGGTCTTCAAGCAGGCCCAAGGCGCCGAACTGGTCACCCAGGACGGCAAGCGCTACATCGACTTCCTCGCTGGTGCCGGCACGCTCAACTACGGGCACAACCACCCGGTGCTCAAGCAGGCGCTGCTCGAGTACATCGAGAGCGACGGCATCACCCACGGCCTGGACATGTACACCGAAGCCAAGGAGCGTTTCCTCGAAACCTTCAACCGGCTAATCCTCGAGCCGCGCGGCATGGGCGACTACCGCATGCAGTTCACCGGCCCGACCGGCACCAACGCGGTCGAGGCGGCGATGAAGCTGGCGCGCAAGGTCACCGGGCGCAACAACATCATCAGCTTCACCAACGGCTTCCACGGCTGCAGCATTGGCGCGCTGGCCGCCACCGGCAACCAGCATCACCGCGGCGGCTCCGGCATCGGCCTCACCGATGTCAGCCGCATGCCGTACGCCAACTATTTCGGCGACAAGACCAACACCATCGGCATGATGGACAAGCTCTTGTCCGACCCATCCAGCGGTATCGACAAGCCGGCCGCGGTGATCGTCGAGGTGGTGCAGGGCGAAGGCGGCCTGAACACCGCGTCGGCCGAATGGATGCGCAAGCTCGAGAAGCTCTGCCGCAAGCACGAGATGCTGCTGATTGTCGATGACATCCAGGCCGGCTGCGGCCGCACCGGGACTTTCTTCAGCTTCGAGGAGATGGGCATCCAGCCGGATATCGTCACGCTGTCCAAGTCGCTGTCCGGCTACGGCCTGCCGTTCGCCATGGTGTTGCTGCGCCAGGAGCTGGACCAGTGGAAGCCCGGCGAACACAACGGCACCTTCCGCGGCAACAACCATGCATTCGTCACGGCGGCCGCGGCGGTCGAGCACTTCTGGCAGAACGACACGTTCGCCAACAGCGTGAAGGCCAAGGGCAAGCGCATCGCCGACGGCATGCAGCGCATCATCCGTCGCCACGGCCCGGATTCGCTGTTCCTCAAGGGCCGCGGGATGATGATCGGCATCAGCTGCCCCGATGGCGAGATTGCCGCCGCAGTGTGCCGCCACGCCTTCGAAAACGGCCTGGTGATCGAGACCAGCGGCGCCCACAGCGAAGTGGTCAAGTGCCTCTGCCCGCTGATCATCAGCGATGAGCAGATCGACAAGGCACTTTCCATCCTCGACAAGGCCTTTGCCGCCGTGATGAGCGAGCAGACCGAGAACCAAGCTTCCTGAGGTATCCGCCATGATCGTCAGAACCCTCGCCGAGTGCGAAAAGACCGACCGCAAGGTCCACAGCCAGACCGGCACCTGGGACAGCACGCGCATGCTGCTCAAGGACGACAAGGTGGGATTCTCCTTCCACATCACCACCATCTATGCCGGCAGCGAGACGCACATCCACTACCAGAACCACTTCGAGTCGGTGTACTGCATCAGCGGCAATGGCGAGATCGAAACCATCGCCGACGGCAAGATCTACAAGATCGAGCCGGGCACGCTGTACGTGCTGGACAAGCATGACGAGCACCTGCTGCGCGGTGGCAGCGAAGACATGAAGCTGGCCTGCGTCTTCAACCCGCCGCTCAACGGGCGCGAAGTGCATGACGAAAGCGGCGTCTATCCGCTGGAGGCCGAAACCGTCTGATACCGGTTCAACCGGGGCGGCCACCGCGCCGCCCCGCCATTACAAGAAAGGAGGTAAGCGTGAACCCTATGCAAGCCGACCTGTATCCCTCGCGCCAGGAAGACCAGCCCAGCTGGCAGGAACGCCTGGATCCGGTCGTCTACCGCAGCGACCTGGAGAATGCGCCGATCGCGGCAGAGCTGGTCGAACGCTTCGAGCGCGACGGCTACCTGGTCATCCCCAATCTGTTCAGCGCCGACGAAGTCGCGCTGTTTCGCGCCGAACTCGAGCGCATGCGCCAGGACCCGGCCGTCGCCGGTTCCGGCAAGACCATCAAGGAACTCGACAGCGGTGCGATCCGCTCGGTGTTCGCCATCCACAAGGACAACGAGCTGTTCGCCCGCGTCGCAGCCGACGAGCGCACCGCCGGCATCGCCCGCTTCATCCTTGGCGGCGACCTGTACGTGCATCAGTCGCGAATGAACTTCAAGCCCGGCTTCACCGGCAAGGAGTTCTACTGGCACTCGGATTTCGAGACTTGGCACATCGAGGACGGCATGCCGCGCATGCGCTGCCTGTCCTGCTCGATCCTCTTGACCGACAACGAGCCGCACAACGGCCCGCTGATGCTGATGCCCGGCTCGCACAAGCACTACGTGCGCTGTGTCGGAGCCACACCGGAAAATCACTACGAGAAGTCCCTGCGCAAGCAGGAGATCGGCATCCCCGACCAGAACAGCCTGAGCGAGCTGGCCAGCCGCTTCGGCATCGACTGCGCCACCGGCCCCGCCGGCAGCGTGGTGTTCTTCGACTGCAACACCATGCACGGCTCCAACGGCAACATCACGCCCAGCGCGCGGAGCAATCTGTTCTACGTCTACAACCACGTGGATAATGCCGTGCAGGCTCCGTTCTGCGAGCAGAAACCGCGCCCGGCCTTTGTCGCCGAACGCGAGAATTTCAAGCCGCTGGACATTCGGCCGCAACAGTATCTCTGAGGCGATGGGGCGCGTCTGATGACGGGCCCCTTCCCCCGGCTTGGCCGATCGCTACCGGCCCAGGGAAATTCACTCCAGCTCGTTGATCGACAGGTGCGCCAGCCGCGCGCCGGGCCCGTCAACGGCCTGCCAGATTCGGACGCTATAAAAAGATGCATACCGTGGAAAAGATCGGCGGCACGTCGATGAGCCGCTTCGAGGAAGTTCTCGACAATATCTTCATCGGCCGCCGGGAAGGCGCAGCGCTGTACCAGCGCATCTTCGTCGTCTCGGCCTACAGCGGCATGACCAACCTGCTGCTGGAGCACAAGAAGACCGGCGAGCCCGGCGTCTACCAACGCTTCGCCGATGCGCAGAGCGAAGGTGCCTGGCGCGAAGCGCTGGAGGGTGTGCGCCAGCGCATGCTCGCCAAGAACGCCGAGCTGTTCAGTTCCGAGTACGAACTGCACGCCGCCAACCAGTTCATCAACTCGCGCATCGACGATGCCAGCGAGTGCATGCACAGCCTGCAGAAGCTTTGCGCCTACGGCCACTTCCAGCTCTCCGAACACCTGATGAAGGTGCGCGAGATGCTTGCTTCCCTCGGCGAAGCCCACAGCGCCTTCAACTCGGTGCTGGCGCTCAAGCAGCGCGGCGTCAACGCGCGCCTGGCCGACCTCACCGGCTGGCAGCAGGAAGCACCGCTGCCGTTCGAGGAGATGATTTCCAGCCACTTCGCCGGCTTCGACTTCAGCCGCGAACTGGTGGTCGCCACCGGTTACACCCATTGCGCCGAAGGCCTGATGAACACCTTCGATCGCGGCTACAGCGAGATCACCTTCGCCCAGATCGCCGCCGCCACCGGCGCGCGCGAGGCGATCATCCACAAGGAATTCCACCTCTCCTCGGCCGACCCGAATCTGGTGGGTGCCGACAAGGTGGTCACCATCGGCCGCACCAACTACGACGTCGCCGACCAGCTGTCGAACCTCGGCATGGAGGCGATCCACCCACGCGCCGCCAAGACCCTGCGTCGCGCCGGCGTCGAACTGCGCATCAAGAATGCCTTCGAGCCCGAGCATGGCGGCACGCTGATCAGCCAGGACTACAAGTCCGAGAAGCCCTGCGTCGAGATCATCGCCGGGCGCAAAGACGTCTTCGGCATCGAGGTGTTCGACCAGGACATGCTCGGCGACATCGGCTACGACATGGAGATCAGCAAGCTGCTCAAGCAGCTCAAGCTCTATGTGGTGAACAAGGATTCCGACGCCAACAGCATCACCTACTACGCCTCCGGTTCGCGCAAGCTGATCAACCGCGCCGCGCGGCTGATCGAGGAGCAGTACCCGGCCGCCGAGGTCACCGTGCACAACCTGGCCATCGTTTCGGCCATCGGCTCCGACCTCAAGGTCAAGGGCATCCTGGCCAAGACCGTGGCCGCTCTGGCCGAGGCCGGCATCAGCATCCAGGCGATCCACCAGTCGATCCGTCAGGTGGAGATGCAGTGCGTGGTCAACGAGGAAGACTACGACGCCGCCATCGCCGCGCTGCACCGCGCACTGATCGAGCCGGAAAACCATGGCGACGTGATCGCCGCAGCCTGATTCGGGCTTGCAACACAAAACGCCGGGCTCGTCCCGGCGTTTTGCTGTCTGCGCGACCGCCCATCCCGTATGACGCCGATCAATACCGCCCGCTCGGGGCGGGAGGACCATGGCTGCAAGCGGCGCCTGCCGGTCGCAAGACGCGCGAGGCGCCCCATCGCTCCCCCATGAAGCAGGAGTTGCCATGTTCCCCGAGTACCGCGATCTGATCACCCGTCTCAAGGCTGAAAACAAGACCTTTGCCCGCCTGTTCGACGAGCACAACGACCTCGACCAGCGGGTGAAGAACATCGAGGCGCACATCGTGCCGGGCACCGACAGCGAGGTGGAAAACCTGAAGAAGCATAAGCTGCAGCTCAAGGATCGCCTCTACGACATGCTCAAGGAGGCATCCGTCGCCTGACCCCCTGCGCGCCCCGCTCGCGGGGCGTTGCCTGCCGCGTCGTTGCGGACAACGCTCGACGCGCAATCGCCGGGCAAGCGCAGTAAAATGCCGCGCTTTCGATACCCCTGCGAGTCCCGCGCCATGAACACCCCCAACCGCACCGAGCTGCTGTCGCCTGCCGGCACGCTGAAATCCATGCGCTACGCCTTCGCCTACGGCGCCGATGCGGTGTACGCCGGGCAGCCACGCTACAGCCTGCGCGTACGCAACAACGAGTTCGACCACGCCAACCTCAAGGTCGGCATCGACGAGGCCCACGCGCTGGGCAAGCAGTTCTACGTGGTGGTCAACATCGCCCCGCACAACGCCAAGCTCAAGACCTTCATCAAGGACCTGGAGCCGGTGGTAGCGATGGGCCCGGACGCGCTGATCATGTCCGACCCGGGCCTGATCATGCTGGTGCGCCAGCATTTTCCGCAGCAGACCATCCACCTCTCGGTACAGGCCAATGCGGTGAACTGGGCGACGGTGAAGTTCTGGGAAAGCCAGGGCGTCTCCCGGGTGATCCTTTCCCGCGAGCTGTCGCTGGAGGAGATCGGCGAAATACGCGAGCAGGTGCCGGGCATGGAGCTGGAAGTGTTCGTCCATGGTGCGCTGTGCATGGCCTATTCCGGTCGCTGCCTGCTGTCGGGCTACATCAACAAGCGCGACCCCAACCAGGGCACCTGCACCAATGCCTGCCGCTGGGAATACAAGACCCACGAGGCCAAGGAGGACGAACTGGGCAACTCGGTTCACCTCTACGAGCCCATCGCCGTGCAGCAGGTCGAGGCGCAGGGCAACCCGACCCTGGGCGTCGGAGCGCCCACCGACAAGGTGTTCCTGCTCGAGGATGTCTCGCGGCCCGGCGAGTTCATGGAGGCGACCGAGGACGAGCACGGCACCTACATCATGAACTCCAAGGACCTGCGCGCCGTGCAGCATGTCGAGCGGCTGGTGCAGATGGGCGTGCACTCGCTGAAGATCGAAGGCCGCACCAAGAGCCACTACTACGTGGCGCGTACTGCGCAGGTCTACCGCAAGGCCATCGATGACGCACTGGCCGGCCGGCCGTTCGACAAGTCGTTGATGGACACCCTCGAATCCCTGGCCCACCGCGGCTATACCGAAGGTTTCCTGCGCCGTCACGTGCATGACGAATACCAGAACTACGAACGCGGCTTCTCGCTCTCCGAGCGCCAGCAGTTCGTCGGCGAGCTGACCGGCGAGCGGCGCAACGGCCTGGCCGAGGTGAAAGTGAAAAACCGCTTCGCGGTCGGCGACAGGCTGGAGCTGATGACACCGCAGGGCAATCTCAACCTGCGCCTGGAGACCCTGGAAAGCAGCCGCGGCGAGGCCATCGAGGTTGCGCCGGGCGACGGCCACACCGTCTATCTGCCGGTCCCGCAGGACGTGGACCTGCACTTCGGCCTGCTGATGCGCGAGCTGGAGGGCGGCAGCAGCACCCGCGGCTGAAGCTGGGCGGGCAACCCCCCGCTAGCGCAGCAGCTCGGCGAACTGCTCGGCCGGCACCGGCGGGCTGAGCAGGTAGCCCTGGATTTCGTCGCACAGGTTGGCCTTGAGGAAGTCCATCTGCGCCTGGGTTTCCACGCCCTCGGCCACCACTCGCCGTTCCAGGCTGTGAACCATGGCGATGATGGCCCGAGTGATCGCCGCATCCTGGGTGGAATGCTCCACCTCGCTGATGAACGAGCGGTCGATCTTCACGTAGTCCACCGGGAAGCGCTTGAGGTAGCTCAGCGACGAGAAACCGGTGCCGAAGTCGTCGATCGCCAGCTTCACGCCCAGGGCACGCAATTGCTCGCTGATGCTGATGGCGTTATCGATGTCGTCCAGCAGCTGACTCTCGGTCAGCTCCAGTTCCAACATCGCTGGCGGCAGCCCGGTCTCTTCCAGCACCTGGCGCACCAGACTGACGAAGTTGCCCTGACGCAGCTGCTTCACGGAGAGGTTCACCGACACGCGGATGTCCGCCAGCCCTTCCTGCTGCCAGCGGCGTGCCTGGCGGCAGGCCTCGCGCAGGACGAACTCGCCCAGCGGAATGATCAGCCCGGTTTCCTCGGCCAGCGGAATGAAGTCCGCCGGCGTGACCAGTCCGCGCTGCGGGTGGCGCCAGCGCACCAATGCCTCGGCGGCCTCCAGGCTGTCGTCGGCCAGACTCAGACGCGGTTGGTAGAAGACTTCCAGCTGGCCGACTTCCAGCGCCTTGCGCAGCTGGTTTTCCAGTTGCAGGTAGTGCATGCCGGATGCCTGCGGGCGGTCGGTGAAGAACTGCAGGGTGTTGCCGCCCAGGTGCTTGGCCTGCTGCATGGCGGTGCTGGCCTGGCGCAGCAGGACCTCGGCATCGCGGCTGTTGTCCGGCAGCAGGCTGACACCGATGGAGGCGCTGATCACCAGCTCCTGTTCGCCGATGACGATCGGCTTGCGGATGCGCTGCAGCAGACGACTGCCCAGGTGCGCCAAACCGCTGAGGCTGCCGTAGGCGTCGAGCAGCACGACGAACTCGTCGCCGGACAGGCGGGCAATAGTGTCGGCCTCACCGAGGGTCTGGCTCAGCCTTCGAGACACCTCGCGCAGCAACGCATCGGCCGCCTCGTGGCCGAGGCTTTCATTGAGCAGCTTGAAACGGTCCAGATCGATATACAGCACCGCCATGTTGCGGCCGTTGCGGCGCACCCGCTGACAGGCTTCCTGCAGCCGCTCCTTCAGCAGGCCGCGGTTGGCCAGCCCGGTGAGATCGTCGTAATGGGTCAGGTAGCGCAAACGCTCCTCGATCTTGCGCCGCACGCTGAGGTCGGAGACGAAGGCGACCACATGGGTGACGCTGCCGTTGGCATCACGCACCTCGCGCAGCTGCACCCACTGCGGATAGACCTCGCCGCTCTTGCGCGTCTCGATCAGCTCGCCCTGCCAGTGGCCGTGCCGCTCCAGCGCCTCGCGCATGGTCTCGTACTGCCGCTGGCTCTCCGGCGAGCCGGCGATACGCGCCACGCTGTGGCCGAGCAGTTCCTCGCGGCTGTAGCCGGACAGCGTGCAGCAGGCGTCATTCACCGCCAGAACACGGTAGCGATCGTTCATGATCACGATGCCTTCGCTGGCGGCCTCGAACACCGTGGCGGCCAGGCGCTGCTGCTCGGCCTGACTGCGCAGCTCGCTGATGTCACGGCGCGTGCCGATCATGCGCAGCGCACGGCCATTGGCGTCACGCTGGATCACCCGCCCGCGGTCTTCCACGCATAGCTCGCTGCCATCGGCGCACAGGGCACGGTACTCGATGACGAAGGATTCGGTTTCGCCCTTCAGATGGGCGATCAGGGTGGCACGCACGCGCTGCAGGTCGTCGGGATGGATATCCGGCAGTCGCGAACCATCTTTGCCGTAGCGATTTTCCAGGCCGATGCCGAACACCACCTGCATGCGCGAGTGATGTACACGGTTGTTCTGCAGATCCCAATCCCACAGGCCGAGGTCACTGGCCTCCAGCGCCAGGGTCAGCCGCGCCTCGCTCTCGCCGAGTTCGGCGGTGCGCTCGGCGACGCGCTGCTCGAGGCCGTCGTAGGCGCTGCGCAGCTGCTGTTCGGCATGCCGGCGCTGCTCGACCTCGGTGGCCAGGCGGCCATTGAGCAGGTCGGCTTCGCGGCCGGCCTTCTCCAGCCGCTCGATCAGCCGCTGCCGGTGCAGGCGTTGTTCGATGCTGTCGGTGACCAGCCGGCTGATCTGCCAGGCGATCAGACTGAGCGTCGCCAGCACGATCATCGCCAGCACGCCCCAGCCCTGCTGCAGCGGCTCGCCGCTGGTCATCAGCAGCAGTCCCGCCGGCAACAGACAGGGCACGGCGAAACTGAAAAAGGCCGGCAGGCTGACGCCATAGGCGACACTGGCGGCCAGCACCACGGAGCCCATCAAGCCGTAGAGCAAGGCCTGGGTGACAAAGGTATCGGCCGGCACCAGCGCCACCATAGCGTAGGACAGGCTCAACGCCGAGGCACAGCTGCCCAGCAGGAAGCGCCAGCGCCAGTGCGGCGCCGCCTGCGCCTCGGGGCTGGCTCGATTGAAGGCTCCGACCTGCTGCAGGCGCAACAGCCCGAGCGTGGCCATCCAGCCCAGCCAGACGCCGAGTTCGATACCGCCCTGTTCGGGCCAGAGCACCACCCCGCAGATCAGCGTGGTGAGCAGCAACAGCAGGGCGGGAGTGCGCGAACCGCGATACAGCAACCGCGTGTGCTCGGCAGCCTGCTCGACCGCCGAAGCCTCGTCAGTGACATGCTGCGTTGACGCCGGGCAGGCGGCTCGAATGGAATCGGTCATGAATATTGTTCTAGTAGTAACTGCACCCGAATCAGGTTCCGGCGGAACCACAACACGGCCGATAATGGCACGTTGCTAGCCTCACGTCATATCGCGCTGCGTCGGAAATGCCATGATCGCCGTCCGAACCGACCAGCGGATCGTCGGCACCAGACGTGATGCCGCCTGTGCTGCAGCTGCGCCGGATTGCCGCAAATGCCGCGCCCGAACGGACCACAGGGCGAGCGCAGCGCGGGCATTTCCAATAGAATGCCGCGATGCATGACGATCTCTCCCTTCTCCTGAATTCCCTCAACGATGCCCAGCGCCAGGCCGTGGCCGCGCCGCTGGGCCGGCAACTGGTGCTGGCCGGCGCCGGCTCGGGCAAGACCCGCGTTCTGGTGCACCGTATCGCCTGGCTGCACCAGGTCGAACGCGCCTCGCTGCACTCGATCCTGTCGGTGACCTTTACCAACAAGGCCGCCGCCGAGATGCGCCAGCGCATCGAGCAGCTACTGCACGTGAACCCCCAGGGCATGTGGGTGGGCACCTTTCACGGCCTGGCCCACCGCCTGCTGCGCGCGCACTGGCAGGAAGCCAAGCTGGCGCAGAACTTCCAGATCCTCGACTCCGACGACCAGCAGCGCCTGGTCAAGCGGGTGATCCGCGAGCTCGGCCTCGACGAGCAGCGCTGGCCGGCGCGCCAGGCGCAGTGGTGGATCAACGCGCAGAAGGACGAAGGACTGCGTCCACGCAACATCCAGCCCGGCGGTGATCTGTTCCTCGCCACACAGCTGAAGATCTACGAAGCCTATGAAGAGGCCTGCGCCCGCGCTGGCGTCATCGACTTCTCCGAGCTGCTGCTGCGTGCGCTGGATCTGTGGCGCGACCACCCCGGCCTGCTCGAGCACTACCAGCGGCGCTTCCGCCATGTGCTGGTGGATGAGTTCCAGGACACCAACGCCGTCCAGTACGCCTGGCTGCGGCTGCTGGCCAAGGGTGGCGAGAGCCTGATGGTGGTCGGCGACGACGACCAGTCGATCTACGGCTGGCGCGGCGCGCGCATCGAGAACCTGCACCAGTTCAGCGCCGACTTCCCGGATGCCGAAACCATCCGCCTGGAACAGAACTACCGCTCCACCGCCTGCATCCTCAAGGCCGCCAACGCGCTGATCGCCAACAACCAGGGTCGCCTCGGCAAGGAACTCTGGACCTCCGGCTGCGAGGGCGAGCCGATCAGCCTGTACGCTGCCTTCAACGAGCACGACGAAGCGCGTTACGTGGTCGAGAGCATCGAGAAAGCCATCCGCGACGGCATGAGCCGCAGCGAGATCGCCATCCTCTACCGCTCCAACGCCCAGTCGCGGGTACTGGAAGAGGCGCTGTTGCGCGAGAAGATCCCCTACCGCATCTACGGCGGCCAGCGCTTCTTCGAGCGTGCCGAGATCAAGAACGCCATGGCCTACCTGCGCCTGATCCAGACCCGCGACAACGACGCGGCGCTGGAGCGGGTGATCAACGTGCCGGCCCGCGGCATCGGCGAGAAGACCGTCGAATGCCTGCGTCAGCTGGCCCGTGAACAGGGCCTGTCGATGTGGGCTGCGCTGCATCAGGCAGTCGGCACCAAGGCGGTTTCCGGGCGCGCCGCCAGCGCGCTGAACGGCTTCGTCGAACTGGTCGACACCCTGGCGCTGAAGGTCGAGAAACTGCCGCTGCACAGCATGGCGCAACTGGTCATCGAGGAATCCGGGCTGCTGGCCTACCACCGCGACGAGAAGGGCGAGAAGGCCCAGGCGCGAGTGGAAAACCTCGAGGAACTGGTATCCGCCGCCCGCGCCTTCGACAGTTACAGCGAAGAGGAAGACGACATTCAGTCGCCCCTGGCCGCCTTCCTCGACCACGCCTCGCTGGAGGCCGGCGAACAACAGGCCGGCGACCACGAGGACAGCGTGCAGCTGATGACCCTGCACAGCGCCAAGGGTCTGGAGTTTCCGCTGGTGTTCCTGGTCGGCATGGAAGAAGGCCTGTTCCCGCACAAGATGAGCCTGGAGGAGTCCGGCCGTCTGGAAGAGGAACGCCGCCTGGCTTACGTGGGCATCACCCGCGCCATGCAGCAGCTGGTGATCACCTACGCCGAAACGCGCCGGCTGTACGGCAGCGAGACCTACAACAAGGTCTCGCGCTTCGTCCGCGAAATTCCACCGGCGCTGGTGCAGGAAGTGCGGCTGAGCAACACGGTGACGCGCTCGTTCAGCGGCAAGAGTATGAGCGGCTCGTCGCTGTTCGACGGCGCCGGCGTGCCGGAAACACCGTTCAACCTCGGCCAACGCGTGCGCCATTCGCTGTTCGGCGAAGGCACCATCCTCAACTTCGAAGGCTCCGGCGCCCAGGCTCGGGTGCAGGTGAATTTCGAGGACGAGGGCAGCAAATGGCTGATGCTCAGCTACGCAAAACTTGAAGCCCTGTGAGGTTGACGCTAACGTCAACCCGTCATACCAACCAGTCATTCCTATAAGAAGAATCTTCCAAGGATACCGACCCATGAAACGCCGCCATCTGTTCGGTGCTGCCGCTGCCTTGCTTGCCACCCTCGGCCTCGCCGGTTGCAACGATGACAAGAAAGTCGAAACCACAGGCCAGCAAGCCGCCAGCGAACCCGCCAAGACCTACACCTGGAAGATGGTCACCGCCTGGCCGAAGAACTACCCGGGGCTGGGCACCGCCGCCGAACGCCTGGCCGAGCGCGTCAAGGTGATGAGCGACGGCCGCCTGACCATCAAGGTCTACGCCGCCGGCGAACTGGTGCCGGCGCTGGAAGTGTTCGATGCCGTCTCCCGCGGCACCGCCGAACTGGGCCATGGCGCTGCCTATTACTGGAAGGGCAAGGTGCCCACCGCGCAATTCTTCACCTCCGTGCCGTTCGGCCTGTCGGCCATCGAGATGAACGCCTGGCTGAGCAAGGGCGAAGGCCAGAAATTCTGGGACGAGGCCTATGCCCCGTTCGGCGTGAAGCCCATGGTGGTCGGCAACACCGGCATGCAGATGGGCGGCTGGTACAACAAGGAGATCAATTCGCTGGGCGACCTGCGCGGCCTGAAGATCCGCATGCCGGGCCTGGGCGGCGAAGTGCTGGCGCGTCTCGGCGCGACCACCGTGAACCTGCCCGGGGGCGAGGTGTTCACCGCGCTGCAGACCGGTGCCATCGACGCCACCGACTGGGTCAGCCCGTACAACGACCTGGCCTTCGGCCTGCACAAGGCCGCGAAGTACTACTACTACCCGGGCTGGCAGGAGCCGCAGGCGGTGCTGGAACTGCTGGTCAACCAGAAGGCCCTCGATACCCTGCCCGAGGACCTGCAGGCCATCCTCACCGAGGCGACCCGTGCCGCCAGCCGCGACATGATGGATGACTACGTCTACAACAACGCACTGGCGCTCGATCAGCTCAAGCAGCAGGGTGTGGAGCTCAAGCGCTTCCCCGACGAAGTGCTGGACGCCATGCAGGAACAGTCGGAGCTGGTGCTCGGCGAGCTGGCCGCGCAGAGCGAGCTGAACGGCCGCATCTGGGCCTCGATGAAAGCCTTCCAAGAGCAGGTCAAGCCGATGCACGAGATTTCCGAGAAGGAACTGTACAACTGGCGTTGACTGCCCTGACGAACGGAGCACCGGGCTCCGTTCGCTTTCCAGGACCAGCGCAAGCGTCTGCCGGCACCGCCGGACGCGACCAACGGTCGCAAGCAAAAGCTCGTAACATACTGCCCCTCGCCAACCCCTGCCCGGCTCGGCAGGATGGCGCGCGTACCTCCACTTAATTCAAGCGGGAACACTCAATGCAACGTGTGCTTAGCATTTTCATGGCGCTGTGTATCAGCCTGACCTTCGCGCTGGATGCCCACGCCAAGCGCTTTGGCGGCGGCAAGAGCTTCGGCTCGGCACCGAGCCACCAGACCCGCCAGGCGCCCCAGCAGACCCAGGCCGCACCGTCCCAGGCCGGCAAGCAGGCTGCGGCTGCGCCCAGTGGTGCCTCGCGCTGGCTCGGCCCGCTGGCCGGTCTGGCCGCCGGCGGCCTGCTCGCCTCGATGTTCATGGGCGACGGCTTCGAGGGCATCCAGTTCATGGATATCCTGATCTTCGGCCTGATCGCCTTCCTGCTGTTCCGCTTCCTCGCCGCCCGACGCCGCCAGCAGCAACCAGCCATGGCCGGTCACGCGCCAATGCAGCGCGAGATGCCGCAGCAACCCGCGACCACCATCTTCGGTGGCAGCGCCGCCCCGGTCGCCGCCGCTCCGGTGATCAATGCCCCGGCCTGGTTCAACGAGCAGAACTTCGTTGCGGCCGCGCGCGAGCACTTCCTCTCGCTGCAGCAGCACTGGGACGCCAACGAGATGGACAAGATCGCCGAGTTCGTTACCCCGCAGCTGCTGGGTTTCCTCAAGCAGGAGCGCGCCGAGATCGGTGATGCCTATCAGTCGACCTACGTCGACGATCTGCAGATCCAGCTCGACGGCGTCGACGACAACGCCGAGAAGACCACCGCAACGCTGACCTTCAGCGGCGTGGCCAAGACCTCGCGCTTCGACCAGGGCGAACCCTTCAGCGAGAGCTGGCGCATGGAGCGTGTGCAGGGCGAGAACCAGCCCTGGCTGGTGGCCGGTATCCGTCAGAACGCCTGATCGGCACCGTTCCGGAACCCACACCGGCCTGCCTCCGGACAGGCCACGATAACCCCGCCCCGGCGGGGTTTTTCGTTTCTGCCGCGCCCTCCTCGACCTTTTGCTGCGCAAAAAAAACCGGCCGCGGAGCAAACCGCGGCCGGCACAGCGACGCATCCGATCATTTCCTGAGGAAGTCCAGCAGGTCCTGATTGAAGCGCGCCTTGTGGGTGTCGGTCAGGCCGTGCGGCGCACCGGGGTAGACGATCAGCTTCGCATCCTTGATCTGCGCTGCGGATGCCTTGCCGGAGATGTCCAGCGGCACGATCTGGTCGTCGTCGCCATGGATCACCAGGGTCGGCACGTCGAACTTCTTCAGGTCCTCGCGGAAGTCGGTGGCCGAGAAGGCGGCGATGGAGTCATAGGTGTTCTTGTGCCCGGCCTGCATGCCCTGCGCTCGCCAGTTGTCGATCAGCCCCTGGGAAACCTTGGCGCCCGGCCGGTTGAAGCCGTAGAACGGGCCGGAGGCAAGGTCCAGGTAGAGCTGCGCACGATCTTCCAGCGAGGCCTTGCGAATGCCGTCGAACACCTCCAGCGGCAGGCCACCCGGGTTATCCGCGGTTTTCAGCATCATCGGGGGCACGGCGCTGACCAGCACGGCCTTCTTTACCCGCCCGGTGCCGTGCCGACCAATGTAGCGCGCCACCTCCCCGCCACCGGTGGAGAAACCCACCAGGGTCACGTCCTGCAGGTCGAGCGCGTCGATCACCGCCGCCAGGTCATCGGCGTAGTGATCCATGTCGTTGCCTTCCCAGGGCTGGCTGGACCGGCCATGGCCGCGGCGGTCATGGGCGACCACGCGATAGCCCTCGGATGCGAGAAACAGCATCTGCGATTCCCAGCTGTCGGAACTCAGCGGCCAGCCGTGGCTGAAGGTCACCACCGGGCCGTCCTTCGGGCCCCAGTCCTTGTAGTAGAGCTGCACGCCATCGGCGGTAGTGATGGTGCTGGCTGTATATGCGACAACAGCGGCGCTGCCGGGCTTCGCCGGTTGTGCGGCCTGGGCGGCGAAGGCGGGCTGCAGCGCGATGGCCAGCAACGGCATGGCGAGGGTACGGGTGATCGGATTCATGGCATGGGTCTCCTGTTCGAAAGGGTGGCGGTCCGGCTCAGTCGGCGATGACCAGCGTGACGTCGATGTTTCCGCGGGTAGCGTTGGAATAGGGGCAGACGATGTGGGCCTGCTCGACCAGGTTCTGCAGCAGGTCGCGGGCAACGCCGGGGGCACTGATGGTCAGCTCGGCCTCGATGCCGAAGCCGGTGGGGATCTGGCCGATGCCGACCTTCCCAGTGATGCGCGTATCCACCGGCAGAGTGACCTTCTGCTTGCCGGCGACGAATTTCAGCGCCCCGAGAAAGCAGGCCGAGTATCCGGCGGCGAACAGCTGCTCGGGATTTGTCCCGGCACCACCGGCACCGCCCAGCTCACGCGGCGTGGACAGCTGCACGTCGAGCGCCTGGTCGGAGGAGCTGGCGCGGCCTTCGCGGCCGCCGGTGGCGGTGGCAGTAGCGGTGTAGAGAATCTTCTCGAAGGACATGATGGTGACTCCTGTTTCGGGTTGTCGGAGCGGTGTTGCCCGGTAAGCGCTATTCTCCTCAGCACGAAAAACTATTGGTGACGTAAAGTCTTTGAAAATTGATCAGGAGTACAAAGATGGCTGACCGCCTCGCTGCACTGATGACGCACTTCCCGATGCGCGCCCAGGTGTTCAACACCGGGCCGCTGTGCGGCATCAACACGTTGCAGAGCGATGGCGTGCACGGGCAACTGCACCTGATTCGCCGCGGTGCGGTGGAGGTCCGCTACGGCCGGGAAACACTGCACGTCACGCAGCCGAGCCTGCTGCTGTTCCCGCGACCGCTGACGCATCGCTTCATCACCGCGCCGGACTGCGAGGTGGACATGGTCTGCGCGAACCTGAGGTTCGAGGGGGGCAGGGCCAACCCGATCGCCTCTGCCCTGGCCGATCTGGTCTGCCTGCCGCTGGATGGCGTATGGGGCGCCGAGCCGGTGCTCTCACTGCTGTTCGAGGAAGCCTTCGAACAGCGCTGCGGGCGCATGGCGCTGGTGGAGCGGCTGGTGGAGGTGGTGATGATCCAGATCCTGCGTCAGCTGATGGAAAGCGACGAGGTCAGCGGCGGCCTGCTCTCCGGCCTCGCCCATCCGCGTCTGCGCAACGCGCTGGTGGCCATGCACGAAGCGCCCGCACAGGACTGGACGCTCGACAACCTCGCCGGCGTCGCCGGAATGTCGCGTAGCGCCTTCGCCACCAGCTTCCGCGAAACGCTCGGGCAAACGCCCGGCCAGTATCTGCAGGGCTGGCGCGTCCGCCTGGCGCAGAAGGCGCTGCAGCGCGGGCGGCCGCTGAAGGTGATCGCCACCGAGGTCGGCTACGGCAGCGAAGCGGCGCTTTCGCGCGCATTCAAGGCCCAAGCCGGACAATCGCCGCGGGAATGGAAAAACCAGCTTGCCGCCTCGACCGGCGCCTGAAGCCGCCATGTGCTCACGCCGCTGACCGATCGGCTGGCTGCAAGGGCAGCGGCGGCACCCGGAATTAATCCTTCACTTTCCGAAAGCTTGACTAAGCTGCTTTAGCAGACGCCGGCAAAGCATCGGCGTTTCAGCCTGATAAGAAGGAGAACCTCCGATGGACATGAACCGTCGACAGTTCTTCAAGGTCTGCGGTGTGGGCCTTGGGGCGTCGAGCATGGCGGCATTGGGCATGGCCCCGCCGACGGCGTATGCCGAGTCGATCCGGCATTTCAAACTGACCAACACCCGTGAAACCCGCAACACCTGCCCCTACTGCTCCGTCGGCTGCGGGCTGATCCTCTACAGCCAGGGCAGCGGCGGCAAGAACGTCGCACAGAACATCATCCACATCGAAGGCGACTCCGATCACCCGGTCAACCGCGGCACGCTCTGCCCGAAGGGCGCCGGCCTGCTGGACTTCGTTCACAGCCCCAACCGCCTGACCCATCCGGAAGTCCGCGAAGCCGGCAGCAACGAGTGGAAGCGCATCGAGTGGAGCGAAGCCCTCGACCGTATCGCCCGACTGATGAAGGACGACCGCGACGCCAACTTCATCGAGCGCAACGACAAGGGCCAGACCGTCAACCGCTGGCTGAGCACGGGCTTCCTCGCCGCTTCGGCGTCCTCCAACGAGGCCGGTTACATCACCCACAAGGTGGTGCGCTCGCTCGGCATGCTGGGATTCGACAACCAGGCACGTGTCTGACACGGCCCGACGGTGGCAAGTCTTGCCCCGACGTTTGGCCGCGGCGCCATGACCAATCACTGGAGCGATATCCAGAACGCCGATCTGATCCTGATCATGGGCGGTAATGCCGCCGAAGCGCACCCGTGCGGCTTCAAATGGGTCACCGAAGCCAAGGCGCGCAACAAGGCGCGGCTGATCGTGGTCGATCCGCGCTTCACCCGTTCGGCCTCGGTGGCCGACATGTATGCGCCGATCCGCACCGGTACCGACATCGCCTTTCTCGGCGGGCTGATCAACTACCTGCTGGAAAACGACAAGATCCAGCACGAGTACGTGGTCAATTACACCGACGTCTCGTTCATCGTGAAGGAAGGCTTCGGTTTCGAGGACGGCCTGTTCAATGGCTATGACGCCGAGAAGCGCAGCTACCCGGACAAATCCACCTGGAGCTACGAGCTGGACGAGGACGGCTTCGCCCGCGTCGACAAGAGCCTCACCCATCCGCGCTGCGTCTATAACCTGCTCAAGCAGCACTACAGCCGCTATACACCGGAGGTGGTCAGCAACATCTGCGGCACGCCGCAGGACAGGATGCTGCAGATCTGGGAAACCATCGCCGAGACCTCGGCCCCGGGCAAGGTCATGACCATCATGTACGCCCTGGGCTGGACGCAGCACTCGGTGGGCTCGCAGATGATCCGGACCGGCGCCATGGTGCAGCTGCTGCTCGGCAACATCGGCATGCCCGGTGGCGGCATGAATGCCCTGCGAGGGCACTCCAACATCCAGGGCCTGACCGACCTGGGGCTGCTCTCCAACCTGTTGCCGGGCTACATGACGCTGCCGCTGGAGGCCGAGCAGGACTACACCGCGTACATCGCCAAACGCACCGCCAAGCCGCTGCGCCCGGGGCAGCTCTCCTATTGGCAGCACTACGAGAAATTCCATGTCAGCCTGATGAAGGCCTGGTATGGCAAGAACGCCAAGGCGGAGAACAACTGGGGCTACGACTGGCTGCCGAAGCTGGATATCCCCGGCTACGACGTGCTCAAGGTGTTCGACATGATGTACCAGGGGCAGGTCAACGGCTATTTCTGCCAGGGCTTCAACCCCATCGCCTCGTTCCCCAACAAGGCCAAGGTGAGCGCGGCGCTGGCCAAGCTCAAGTACCTGGTGATCATGGACCCGCTGGCCACCGAGACCTCGGAGTTCTGGCGCAACGCCGGCGAGTACAACGACGTCGACACCGCCAGCATCCAGACCACGGTGTTCCGCCTGCCGACCACCTGCTTCGCCGAGGAGGACGGCTCGCTGGTGAACAGCGGCCGCTGGCTGCAATGGCACTGGAAGGCCGCCGAGCCGCCAGGCCAGGCGAAGACCGACGTGGTGATCATGGGCGGGCTGTTCCATCGCCTGCGCGAGCTCTACAGCAAGGAAGGCGGTGCCTATGCCGAACCGCTGCTGAACATCGACTGGGCCTATCGCCAGCCGGAAGAACCGACCGCAGAGGAAATTGCCCAGGAGTACAACGGCAAGGCACTGGCCGACGTCTTCGACCTGCAGACCGGCGCCCAGCTGGCCAAGGCCGGCGAGTTGCTGCCGGGCTTCGGCCTGCTGCGCGCCGACGGCACCACCTCGAGTGGCTGCTGGATCTTCTGCGGCTCCTGGACCCAGGCCGGCAACCAGATGGCCCGTCGCGACAACGCCGACCCTTACGGCATGGGCCAGACGCTTGGCTGGGCCTGGGCCTGGCCGGCCAACCGGCGCATTCTCTACAACCGCGCCTCGGCCGATCCGGCCGGCAATCCATGGGATGCGCAGAAGAAGCGCCTGGTCTGGTGGGACGGCGGCAAGTGGGGCGGCACCGACGTGCCGGACTTCAAGGTCGATTCACGTCCGGAAGATGGCATGAACCCCTTCATCATGAACCCCGAAGGGGTGGCGCGGCTGTTCGCCGTGGACAAGATGAACGAGGGGCCTTTCCCCGAGCACTACGAGCCGTTCGAGACGCCGATCGGGCGCAACCCGCTGCATCCGGACAATCGCCAAGCGATCAGCAACCCCGCCGCACGGGTGTTCAAGAACGACATGGAGTTGTTCGGCAGCGCCGACGAGTTCCCCTACGCAGCGACCACTTACCGCCTTACCGAGCACTTCCACTTCTGGACCAAGCACTGCCGGCTCAACGCGATCACCCAGCCCGAGCAGTTCGTCGAGATCGGCGAGGTGCTGGCCAAGGAGCTCGGCATCGCCGCCGGGGAGCGGGTCAAGGTGTCGTCCAACCGCGGCTATATCAAGGCGGTGGCGGTGGTGACCAAGCGCATCAAGCCGCTGACGGTGGACGGCAAGACCGTGCACCAGATCGGCATCCCGCTGCACTGGGGCTTCGCCGGCGTGGCGCGCAACGGTTACCTGACCAACACGCTGACGCCGTTCGTCGGTGACGCCAATACCCAGACGCCGGAGTTCAAGTCGTTTCTGGTCAACGTGGAGAAGGCATGATGGCTACTCAAGACGTGATTGCCCGCTCCGCCACGACCACCGAGCGGCCGTCGATCCGCGAGATCGGCGAAGTGGCGAAACTGATCGACACCTCCAAGTGCATCGGCTGCAAGGCCTGCCAGGTGGCGTGTTCGGAATGGAACGACCTGCGCGACGAGGTCGGCACCAGCCACGGGACCTACGACAACCCGATCGACCTCACCGCCGAATCCTGGACGGTGATGAAGTTCGCCGAGTACGAGAACCCCGGCAGCGGCAACCTCGAATGGCTGATCCGCAAGGACGGCTGCATGCATTGCGCCGACCCGGGTTGCCTCAAGGCCTGCCCGGCGCCGGGGGCGATCGTGAAGTACGCCAACGGTATCGTCGACTTCAACCAGGACCACTGCATCGGCTGCGGCTATTGCATCACCGGTTGCCCGTTCGACATCCCGCGCATCTCCGAGAAGGACAAGAAGGCCTACAAGTGCACGCTCTGTTCCGACCGCGTGTCGGTCGGGCTGGAGCCGGCCTGCGTGAAGACCTGCCCCACCGGCGCCATCGTCTTCGGCAGCAAGGAGGACATGAAGGAGCATGCCGCCGGGCGCATCGCCGACCTCAAGGAGCGCGGTTTCGACCAGGCCGGCCTGTACGACCCCGATGGCGTCGGCGGTACGCACGTGATGTACGTGCTGCACCATGCCGATCAGCCCTCGCTGTACAACGACCTGCCGAACGAGCCCACCATCAGCCCGCTGGTCAGCCTGTGGAAGGGCGTGACCAAGCCTCTCGCCCTGCTGGGCATGGGCGCGGCGGTGCTGGCCGGCTTCTTCCACTACACGCGGGTCGGCCCGATTCGCGTCGAGGAAGAGGACGACAGGGCCGAGCTCAGCGAGCCGGTGGTGCATCAGGTCGATCCTTCGGTGCATGTGGTCGATCCCAAGGAGCCGCGACCCTGACCGCGCGGCCCCGTTCGGGGGGCCGCCTTCGGTGTCCGCTCGCTCAAGGAGTCAACGATGAACAACAACGAGATCGAACGCTACAACCCCTCGCAACGGACCAACCACTGGATCGTCGCGATTCTCTTCGTGCTCGCCGCGCTGTCCGGCCTGGCACTGTTCCATCCGGCGCTGTTCGGCCTCTCCGGGCTGTTCGGCGGCGGCACCTGGACGCGCATCCTGCACCCCTTCATCGGGGTCGCGATGTTCGTCTTCTTCCTCTGGCTGGCGATCCGCTTCGCTGGGCACAACCGCATCGAAGCACGCGACCGCCAGTGGCTCCGGCAGATCAACGACGTGGTGCACAACCGCGAGGAAAAGCTGCCGGAAGTCGGCCGCTACAACGCCGGGCAGAAGGTGCTGTTCTGGGTGCTGATCCTCAGCATGCTGGTGCTGCTGCTCAGCGGCATCGTCATCTGGCGCGAGTACTTCAGCAGCTTCTTCGGCATCGTCTCGCTGCGCTGGGCCAGCCTGCTGCACGCCATCGCCGCCTTCGTGCTGATCGTCAGCATCATCGTGCACATCTACGCAGCCATCTGGATCAAGGGGTCGATGGGCTCGATGCTCTACGGCACCGTCAGCCGGGCCTGGGCGCGCAAGCACCATCCGGACTGGTACCGGGAGATCAACCAGCGCAAGTAAGCGCCGCCAAGCACGCCGGAGATTCCCGCCGCCGCGGGAATCTTCGCCCGTGCATGCCATCGAAAGCCGAGCTATAACCGTGACGGACTATGCTGTTCGGCATAACCACAAGAAAAGGAGTCCTGCGTGGCAGGCACCATTCTCGAGCCCGGGCAGATCGAAGCCGCTGCCAGCAAACCACCCTTCACCAACCTGCCACCACGCGATCTGTTCGCCCTGCGCAGCGCGCACCTCGCCAAGCTCGCCGAAGACCATCCGCTGGCCGACTACCTGCGCCTGCTCGCCGGCGTATGCCAGGCACAGCAGCAGGTGCTGGACAACCCGCCTGCCAGCGCACCGCTCGACCCTGCGCGCACCCGCGAATGCTTCAAGCACGCCATGCCGCCGCTGGCCGCCGACACCCTGGTGCGCGAAGGGGCGTGGCTGCCGCTGCTCGATGCCTGGCTGGATGCCTTCGCGGTGCCGGACAACCTGTCGGTCATCGCTGCCATCGACCAGCTGCGCCGCGCCGACAGCGGCCAGCGCAAGGCCTGGGCCGTGGCGCTGGTCAGTGGCCAGTACGACAGCCTGCCGCCGGCGCTGGTGCCCTTTCTCGGCGCCACGCTGCAACTGGCCTGGACCCACTGGCTGCTCCAGCTCGACCTCTCCGACCTGCGCGAACGCGAAGACCAGACGCTCTGCCCCTGCTGCGGCGCACCGCCCATGGCCGGGGTGATTCGCCACCGCGGGCAGCTCAACGGCCTGCGCTACCTGGTCTGCTCCCTGTGCGCCTGCGAATGGCACTACGTGCGCCTGAAATGCAGCCACTGCCGCAGCACCAAGAAGCTCGACTACCTGCACTTCGAAGGCTCGCCCAACGGCATCAAGGCCGAGGCCTGCCCCGAATGCAACGGCTACCTCAAGCAGCTCTATCTGGAGCTGGCACCGGACGGCGAAAGCCTGTCCGCCGACCTGGCGACGCTGGACCTCGACCTGCTGCTGGCCGATCAGGGCTACAACCGCCAGGCACCCAACCTGCTGCTGGCACCGGGGAACGAGGCATGAGCAGCAGCCATCTGCCCTCGGTGGACAAGCTGCTGCGCGATCCGGCCTGCCAGCCACTGCAGCAGCGTTACGGCCGCCAGGCCCTGCTGGCGACGCTGCGCGATCTGCTCGACGAACTGCGCGAACCGGCTCGCCGTGGCCAGCTGGCCGCGCTGGAACTGTCCGAAGCGGTGCTCGCCGGGCGCGCCGGCGAACGCCTGGCCAGCCAGCACAAGAGCCGCGTGCGGCGAGTGTTCAACCTCACCGGCACAGTGCTGCACACCAACCTCGGTCGCGCCCTGTTGCCGGATGAGGCCATCGAGGCGATCACCCTTGCGGCGCGCTACCCGCTCAACCTGGAATTCGATCTCGCCACCGGCAAGCGCGGCGATCGCGACGACCTCATCGAAGGACTGATCCGCGAGCTGACCGGCGCCGAGGCGGTCACCGTGGTCAACAACAACGCCGCCGCCGTGCTGCTGGCCTTGAACAGCCTCGGCGCACGCAAGGAAGGCATCATTTCCCGTGGCGAGCTGATCGAGATCGGTGGCGCCTTCCGCATCCCGGACATCATGGCCCGCGCCGGCGTGAAGCTGCATGAAGTCGGTACCACCAACCGCACCCACGCCAAGGATTACGAAGCGGCCATCAACCCTCGCTCAGGGCTGTTGATGCGCGTGCATACCAGCAACTACAGCGTGCAGGGTTTCACTGCCAGCGTCGCCACCGCCGAGCTGGCGCGCATCGCCCATGCCCACGATCTGCCGTTGCTGGAAGATCTGGGCAGCGGCAGCCTGCTCGACCTCTCGCGCTGGGGCCTGCCCAAGGAGCCGACGGTGCAGGAAGCGCTGCGCGACGGCGCCGACATCGTCACCTTCAGCGGCGACAAGCTGCTCGGCGGCCCGCAGGCCGGGCTGATCGTCGGCAGCAAGGCGCTGATCCAGAAGATTAAGAAGAACCCGCTCAAGCGCGCCCTGCGCGTCGACAAGCTGACCCTTGCGGCGCTGGAAGCGGTGCTCAACCTCTATCGCGACCCCGACCGCCTGGCCGAACGCCTCACCAGCCTGCGCCTGCTCAGCCGCCCGCAGACGGAGATCCGCACCCAGGCCGAACGCGTCGCCCCGGCGCTGACCGCCGTGCTCGGCGAGAGCTGGCATGTCGCAGTAACCGATGCCCTGGGCATGATCGGCAGCGGCGCGCAGCCGGTAGCCCGTCTGCCCAGCGCCGCCCTGTGCCTCCGCCCGCAGCAGCCCAAGCGCCTGCGCGGCCGCAGCCTGCGCCAGCTTGAAGAAGCGCTGCGCTGTCTGCCGATTCCGGTCCTCGGGCGCATCGACGACGACGCCCTCTGGCTCGACCTGCGCCAACTGGACGACGAGCCGGCCTTCCTCCAGCAACTGGCGCACCTGCAAGAGGAGCTGGCCCGTTGATCGTCGGGACCGCCGGCCATATCGACCATGGCAAGACCGCACTGCTCCACGCCCTCACCGGGCAACAGGGCGACCGCCGTCGCGAGGAGCGCGAGCGTGGCATCACCATCGACCTCGGCTACCTCTACGCCGACCTCGGCGAAGGCAGCCTCACCGGTTTTATCGACGTGCCGGGCCACGAGCGCTTCGTGCACAACATGCTGGCCGGCGCCAGCGGCATCGACTGCGTGCTGCTGGTGGTAGCCGCCGATGACGGCGTGATGCCGCAGACCCGTGAACACCTGGCCATCGTCGAGTTGCTCGGCATCCGCCGGGCACTGGTGGCGCTGACCAAGATCGATCGCGTCGAGCCGGCGCGCATCGCCGAAGTCGAGCAACAGATCGAAAACCTGCTGGCCGCCGGAGCACTGGCCGGAGCGCCGATCTTTCCGGTTTCCAGCATCCGCGGCGATGGCATCGACGCCCTGCGCGCCGCGCTGATCGACGAGGCCGCCCGCACCGCCGCTCGCAGCGACAGCGGCCACTTCCGCCTGGCCATCGACCGCGCCTTCAGCGTCACCGGCGCAGGCGTAGTGGTCACCGGCACCGCCTTTGCCGGGCGCGTGCGAGTCGGCGACGAACTGTTGCTCGGCCCCGCCGGCAAACGCGTGCGCGTCCGCGGCCTGCACGCGCAGAACCGCGAAGCGGACGAAGCCCATGCCGGCCAGCGCGTGGCCCTGAATCTTGCCGGCGAGCGGCTGGCCGTGGAGCAGATCCATCGCGGCGACTGGCTGCTGCACCCACTGCTGCACGCACCGACCCAACGCATCGACGTCGACTTCCAGCTGCTGCCGGGCGAAGCCCACGAACTCAAGCACTGGACGCCCGTGCACGTGCACCTCGGCGCCCAGGACGTCACCGCCCGCGTCGCCCTGCTCGAAGGCACGAGCCTGGCGCCGGGCGAACGCGCTTTCGCCCAGCTACTGCTCAACGCACCGAGCCACGCGGTACATGGCGACCGCATCGTCCTGCGCGACCAGTCCGCCCAGCGCACCCTTGGTGGTGGCCGTGTGCTCGACCCCTTTGCACCGCCACGCAATCGCCGTCGTGCCGCGCGGCTGGAGCAACTTCGCGCCCTCAACCAGCCTGGCCTGGAGCAGGCATTGCCGCCACTGCTCGCCAGCGCCACCAATGGCATCGACCCGCAAGGCCTGGAACGCCAGTTCAACCGCCCGCGCGATGGCTGGCAGCTGCCGCACGGCGTATTGGAGATCAGCACACGGCTGGGCCCACGGCTATTCGACCAGGCCCGCTGGCGCGAACTCGAAACCGCGCTGCTCGACTCACTTCAGCGTTTTCACGAAGAGCAACCCGACGAACTTGGCCCCGACCGCGACCGCCTGCGTCGCTACGCCCTGCCGCAGCTGGAGCGGCCGGTGTTCATCGCCCTGCTGGAACAGGCACTGGCCGCCGGCCGCATCGAAACCAGCGGCCCGTGGCTGCACCGCCCCGATCACCGGGTGCGCCTGAGCGATGCGGAAGAAGATTTGAAAGCGCGCCTGTGGCCATTGCTCGAAGCCGGCCATTTCGACCCACCCTGGGTCCGCGACCTGGCCCGCGACCTCGGCGTCGACGAAATGCAGATGCGCAACCTGCTACGCAAGCTCGCCCGTCTCGGCCTGCTGCAACAGGTGGTGAAAGATTTGTTCTACCCCGAGTTCACCATTCGCCAACTCGCGGGGCATGTACTGCAACTGGAAGCGCAAAGCGGCGTAATCCGCGCCGCCGCCTTCCGCGACCGCATCCAGCTCGGCCGCAAACGCAGCATCCAGCTGCTCGAACACTTCGACCGCATCGGCCTCACCCGCCGCTTCGGCAACGAACGCAAAGTCCGCCAGGACAGCGCCTTGGCGATCCAGTCAGGCCTGGGGTAGGCTGGTCGCCGCTTCCTTTCCCACATCAAGACCAGATAAGGAAGGCAATCGCACCCGGTGGTGCGGCCGGGCTTCAAACCCGGTTGGGGGCGGCAGCCGCTCCCGGGTGAGTTCGACTCTCACTGCCTTCCGCCAATCTCCCTCGCCTCCACCCTCTCTCCAGCCGCCAGATCGGTGTGCGACAGTCTGACCCATATCGCGATATCAAAAAGCCATCGCCTTATCATGCGAAGCGCGTCACAATCGGCGTTTTTCTTTCCAGGGACGGGAGAGACGCTTGTGAACGATCGGATCGATGAGCGGCGTGCGTTTCATGCACTGCGAGACCATATCGATTGCCTGTTGACGGCAGGTGCTTCGCTGGTGGGCCGGGACCCGGTGCAGCTGAGTCTGCAGGGCCGCACGTTGACGGTACGGCATGGAATGCTGGTCAACGAGAATGGCCATCAGGACCTTGTTGAGACGCTGGCAGAACTGGAATGGTCGAACAAGCGCACCCGCGATATGGCGATCGAGCTCTGCATCCGCCAGCTCGATCAGGCGATCAAGGAAAGCTGCGAACAACTGCTGGGCTATTCGACGCCGGATTAGTCTTGAGCGCTCGGAGCAACCATCGCGGCATCGGGGCTTGCATGGAAGCGGTGGGCTGAAGCCCACCGTACCGAGCAGCCTGCAGCACCGTTACTTCCACTGCAACGCCTGCACATGGGCGTTGGCCGGGTCGAAGTTGTCCAGGCGCATGCGTTCGGCGATTGCCGGCTGGGCTGCTTCACCCAGTGGGAAGGCGTCGCGCACAGCAGCCCACATCTCGGGTTGCAGGCGGACCATCCAACCTTCGCCGTAACAGTCCTGGTTGATCAGCCCGGGGCGCTTCAGCAGCGCTTCGTTCACCGCCAACAGTGTGCCGCTAAGTGGACAGCGTGCCGAGGACGCGGCCTTGGCGAATTCCACCACGCCGAAGCTGCGGTCGCGCTCGATGCGGGCGCCGACGCGCTTGGGAGTAAAGGCGAATATCTGGCCGTAGAGCGCGCAACCGTAGGCAGTCAGGCCGAGGGTGACGCTGCCGTCGGCTTCCTCGCGCAGCCACAGGCTGTGCTCCGGCGCGTAACGCAGCGTGTCGGGAAATTCCAGGCCCTGCACATTCATAGGGTCAGCACCCGCTCGTACTCCAGGATCATCTGCGCCAGCTCGCCACCGCTGGAGATGTCGTCCAGCTCGGCGATCAGCGCGGAGGCCTCCAACTGGGCGCCGGGCTGGCGGCACATCAGCAGCCGCGCGCCCGCCGCTTTGGCATTGCGTATAAAGTGCAGCAACGGTTCGCCCCCGTCCACCGCGCACAGCGTTGCGGCGACCTCGGGGTGCGCCAGCTGCGTGGCCTCTCCGGTGAGGTAGAGGGTGACCTCGGCATCCATGCAGGAGAGCAGCGTCGCGATGTGGAACGGCGCGGCGCAACGGGCGGGGGTACTGGGGCCGCTGGCTACCAGGATCAGCACGCGGGGTGAGGGAGACTGCTGCATGACGCCTCTTCTGGACCAGGCCGACGAGTTAAGCCGTCAAGCGCACGTTCGCCGCCGTTCGGGCCATTGCATGAAACTATCATCACCATAGCCTACAGTTTCGATTTCATGGTCTAGGATTTTTCACGGATGCATAGATAGGAGATCGAGCATGCTGGCGACATTGCTACCGGCCCTGAAAGAACTCGCCGTGCCACTGAAACTGCAGCTGTGGGATGGCAAGGAGATCGACATCGGCCCCGCCCCTTCCGTCACGCTGGTCATCAGAGACCCCAGCCTCGTCACTCAGTTGGCCAGCCCCAGCCTGGATGTGCTTGGCGCCGCCTATGTCGAAGGTCAGATCGACCTGCACGGGCCGGTGGATGAGGTCATCCGTATCGGCGACGTGATCAGCCGGGCAATGAGCCAGGACGATTTCTCGACACCGGCACGCGAGGCCCATGACAAGGCGACCGACGCCGAGGCCATCTCCTACCACTATGACCTGTCCAACGACTTCTACCAGCTCTGGCTGGACCGCGACATGGTCTATTCCTGTGCCTACTTCGAGACCGGCGAAGAGGCTATCGACCAGGCGCAGCAGGCCAAGCTGCGCCTGATCTGCCGCAAGCTGCGGCTCAAGCCCGGCGACCGCCTGCTGGATGTCGGCTGCGGTTGGGGCGGATTGGCCCGCTTCGCCGCCCGCGAGTTCGGCGCTCGGGTGTTTGGCATCACCCTCAGCCGCGAGCAGCTGGCGCTGGCCCGCGAGCGCGTGGCGGCCGAGGGGCTGCAGGATCAGGTACAACTGGAGCTGATGGATTACCGCGACCTGCCGCAGGACGAGCGCTTCGACAAGGTGGTCAGCGTCGGCATGTTCGAGCACGTCGGCCACGCCAATCTGCCGCTGTACTGCCAGCGGCTGTTCGGCGCGGTGCGTCCGGGTGGCTTGGTACTCAACCACGGCATCACCTCGCGCCATCTCGACGGCCGGCCGGTGGGCCATGGCGCCGGCGAGTTCATCGATCGCTACGTGTTTCCCCATGGCGAGCTGCCGCACCTGGTGAACATCAGCGGCTGCATCAGCGAAGCGGGGCTGGAGATCGTCGACGTGGAAAGCCTGCGCCTGCACTACGCACGTACGCTGCAGCTATGGAGCGAGCGGCTGGAAGCCCGGCTCGCCGAGGCCCAGGCGCTGGTGCCCGAGCGGGCGCTGCGTATCTGGCGGCTGTATCTGGCGGGTTGCGCCTATGGTTTCCGCCGCGACTGGATCGACCTGCATCAGATTCTGGCGACCAAGCCGCTGCCGGACGGCTCCCACGAGCTGCCCTGGACGCGCGCCGACCTGTACCGCTGAAGAGGCTGGCCGCTGCGCCCGACGTCGATGGGCGCGGCGTGCTGCCGTCAACGCAGCAACAGCAGCGGCGTGCGGGTGGTGCGGATCATGTTGGTGGTGGTGCTGCCGACGAAGAACTGGCGAATGCGCGAATGACCGTAGGCGCCCATCACCAGCAGATCGATGCCGTGCTCGGCCTGATAGGCATGCAGGGTCGGCTCGACCTCACCGTCGCGGATGGCGATCTGCACCGCGAAACCGGCCGACGCCAGTACGGCGCGCGCATCTTCCAGTTGCGCGCGGTGCTCGGTGCCATCCTGCCCAACCATCACCAGATGGATCGGCATGCCTTTGAACAGCGGGCTGCCGGCCAGCATTTCCATGCCCTTGCGACTGGTGGCACTGCCGTCGAAGGCGAGCATCACGCTTTGCGGCGCACTGAATTCGCGCGGCACCACCAGGATTGGTCGCTGCATGGTGCGGATGACATTCTCCAGCTGGCTGCCAATGTGCTGGAGGGCATCGTCGCTGTCCTCACCCTGGCGGCCGATCACCAGCAGGCGCGTTTCGTTCTGCAGATCGCGCAGGGCTTCGACCAGGTCGCCATGACGCTGCCGGCATTCCGGCTGGGCGACACCGGCGGCAATCGCCCGCTGGCGCGCCGCATCGAGCATCATGCGGCCCTCCTCGAGGGCGAGCTTGGCGCGCTTTTCGTCCAGCGTCGCCAGCTCCTGCAGCAGGAACTCGCGGCTGCCGAGCCCGATGATGCCGCTGAGGTCGCCCGACATCGGGTACTGCTGGCGATCCAGCACGTGCAGCAGCGTCAGCGGCGCGCCCAGCCGCCGGCTGGCCCAGGCCGCGCAATCACAGACCGCCGCGGCCTGCGGAGAGCCGTCGATACAAGCCATTACATGGGTCATGGTCCTTCTCCTGGTCAGTGGCTCACGATCGGGCCGATGGCCGCGGGTTTGCCATGCACGCCAAGGCGATCGTCGCGCTCGCTTGTTGAGACCCGGCACCCGGGCATCGGTGCCGTCGCGGCGGTCATTGCTGCCTGCTCACCAACGGCTCGTCTACCCGAACACGGTAGGCCAGGGCGCAGGGGATGACCACCGCCAGGACGGCAGTCGTCTGGCCATCTGGAACGACGAAAGCTCGACTGGCGAGCCGGGCTGCCGAGCTAGGTCCAGAGCTCGTCCAGGTTGTTGAAACCCCAGGCGGCGGGATCTTCCCGGCCGACGATGCGGTCGCCGCATTGGGGGTTGGAGAGATCCAGCTCCTGGGCGGGAATCGCCGCCCGGGTGCGCACCGAATAGAACAGCTTCAGCCGCGGCGCGGTCAGTTGCTGCGGGTGATGCTCGATGACCACGCCGAGCCGACCCGACTGCAGCCGCACCAGCGAGCCCAGCGGATAAATGCCCACGGTACGGACGAAGGCGTGCAGCAGCTGCGTATCGAAATGCCCTTGCCACTGGGCCATGCGTGCCAGCGAGCCCGAGGCATCCCAGGCCGTCTTGTACGGGCGGTTCGAAGTGATGGCGTCGTACACATCGCAGATCGCACCCATGCGAGCCAGCAGGCTGATCTCTTCGCCCGCCAGCCGGTGCGGGTAGCCGGTGCCGTCGACCTTTTCATGGTGATGCAGGCAGACGTCCAGCACCGCGTCGGATACGGCGGTCTGCGCGGCGAGCAGCATGGCATGGCCGCGCTCCGGGTGGCTGCGCATGATGGCGTACTCGTCGTCGCTCAGCTTGCCCGGCTTGTTGAGCACATCCAGCGGCATGGCCATCTTGCCGATGTCGTGCAGCAACCCGGCCATCCCGGCTTCGTGCACCTGATCCTCGGGCAGGTCCAGCTGACGGGCGAGCGCGACCATCAGCGCGCACACCGCCACCGAATGCATGTAGGTGTATTCGTCCTTGGTCTTCAGGCGCGCCAGGCTCAGCAGCGCCGAACCGTTGCGCGCCAGCGAGGCGGATATCTGCTCCACCAGGGGCTGGCACTGTTGCGGATCGACGGCTTTGCCCAGACGAGCCTCGTTGAACATCGAGGTCACCTGCTCCTTGGAGCGCTTGAGCAGCCGGCTCGCGCGCTGCAACTCGTCATCCACGCTGCACTGCTGCGTCGAGGTGGTGGCGTCCGACGGCAGGCTGGAGGGCTCCGGTGGTTGCACCAGCGGTGGCGCATCGGCGGCGGCCGGCGTTGCCGTTTCGACATCCACGCCCTTCTCCACGTCGATCCACAGCGCCTTGACGCCACTGCCGCGCAGCGTCTGCAGGTCGGCGGGATCGGTCAGCAGGAACTTGCTGCGCCAGAACGGATGGTCGAACCAGCTGCCCTCCAGAGCGTGTACGTACATGCCGAAGCGAAGCTGACTGACAAGGATTTTTCTGAGCAAGGCGCACCTCGATTCGTGAGCGGCGCTGGTAGCCGCGCAAGCGTTCCATGCTCGCCACTACAAGAACTCCCCACAGTATATGTGTGATGGCACTTTGCCTCTACATGTCTGGATCAAGACTTTGGTGTCGATCGGCTCGCCGGTCGGTCCACAGGGACGACGGCTTTCGCTTACCATCGTCGCGTCCTTTCGCGAGCGTCGCCAATGCCTGTCATCTCCAACCGCAGCCGCGTCAGCCTGATCGTGGCGTTGATCCTCGTCGGTCTGCTGCTCAGCATGTACTGGGCCGGGCGGCTGGCCGAGCAGCGCGCCTGGGCCGAGCGCGGGCAAGAATCGCAGGGGCAGCTGGAGCTCTATGCGCAGGCCATCCACACCCAGGTCGAGCGCTTCCGCTCGGTGCCGGCGTTGCTGGCGCTGGATAGCGACATCCAGGCATTACTCGCCGACCCGGGCAACCGCCAGCTGCGCGGCCAGCTCAACCAGCGGCTTGAGCAGCAGAACCACGCCGCGGGCTCCTCGGTGCTGTACCTGCTGGATCGTAACGGCGAGACCATCGCAGCCAGCAACTGGCGTGACTGGAGCAGCTTCGTCGGCAACAACTATGCCTTTCGCCCCTATTTCCGCGACGCCGTGGCCAACGGCAGCGGGCGTTACTTCGCGGTCGGCGTGACCACCGGCATTCCCGGCTATTTCCTTTCAAGTTCGGTGAAGAACGCTGCCGGCGCGCTGCTCGGCGTACTGGTGGTCAAGCTCGAACTGGAGGACATGCAGCGCGACTGGGTCGGCCAGCCGGGTATCCTGCTGATCGCCGACTCGCTGGACATCGTCATCCTCACCAACCGCCCGGCCTGGCGCTTTCGCTACCTGCGCCCGCTGAGCGACGAGGTGCGCAGCCGGTTGGTGGATGTGCGCCGCTATGCCGAGCAGACCCTGCAGCCGCTGCAGAGCAGCCGGGTGCAGCAGCTCGACGAGGGCAGCGAGCGCCGCCTGGTGGACGGCCCGGATGGGCGCCGCGAGTACCTCTGGCAGCGCCTGGCGTTGCCCGAGGAAGACTGGACCCTGCACCTGCTGCATGACCCGCAGTCGATCGCCGCCAGTGTGCGCAGCTATCGTCTGGCCGCGGCCGGCGTATGGATGACGCTGGCGTTCCTGTTGCTCTACCTGGCACAGCGACGCAAGACCCGCCGCCTCGAACTGCGCAGCCGCAGTGAGCTGGAGCGCCTGGTGCAGGAACGCACCCGCGAGCTGCACACCGCCCAGGACGAGCTGGTGCATGCTGCGCGCATGGCGGCACTGGGGCAGATGTCCGCCGCGCTGGCCCACGAAATCAACCAGCCGCTTACCGCCCTGCGAATGCAGCTGGCCAGCCTGCGCCTGCTGCTCGACAACGGCCGCGAGGGCGAAGTGCGCGAAGGGCTCGGGCACGTGGAAGGCCTGCTCGAGCGCATGGCCGCGCTGACTGGCCATCTGAAGACCTTTGCCCGCAAGAGCCCTGCCGGCCTGCAACAGCACCTGGCGCTGGCCGATGTGCTGGAACAGGCGCTGCAGCTGCTGTCGCCGCGCATTCGCAGCGAGCAGGTGGAGGTATTCCGCCAGGTGCCGGCCGAGGCCACGGTGCGTGGCGATGCGATCCGCCTGGAGCAGGTGCTGATCAATCTGCTGCACAACGCGCTGGACGCCATGGCCGAGCGACCGCAACGGCGCCTGCGCATCCTCTGTCGGCGCGTCGGCGACGCCTGGCAGCTCAGCGTTGCCGACAATGGCGGCGGCATTGCCAGCGAGCATCTGGATCAGGTGTTCGAGCCCTTCTTCACCACCAAGCCGGTCGGTCAGGGCCTGGGCCTGGGCCTGGCGGTGTCCTACGGCATCGTGCGCGACATGGGCGGCACCCTGGAGGTGAGCAACGACGAACAGGGCGCGGTGTTCACCCTGACGCTGCCGGCTGCCGAAGTGCACGCCGCCGAGTAAACTGCGGCGACGCGAGCGCGAGGAGCTGGCAATGAGCGGGCAGGTAATCTTCATCGATGACGAGGCGGCGATCCGTCAGGCCGTGCAGCAATGGCTGGAGCTCTCCGGCTTCCAGGTGCGCACCTTTTCCCGCGCGCGGGAAGCGCTGTCGGTACTGGATCGCGACTTTCCCGGTGTGCTGATCAGCGACGTGCGCATGCCAGACCTCGACGGCCTCGGCCTGCTCGAACGGCTGATCGAACTGGATGTCGACCTGCCGGTGATCATGGTCACCGGCCACGGTGACGTGCCCATGGCCGTGCAGGCGCTGCGTCAGGGCGCCTACGACTTCATCGAGAAGCCCTTTACCCCCGAGCGCCTGCTGGACAGCGTGCGCCGCGCGATGGACAAGCGCCGGCTGGTCTGCGAGAACCGTCAGCTGCGCGAGCAGTTCGCCCGCAAGGGGCGTATCGAATCGCAGCTGCTGGGCGTGTCCCGCGCCATGGATAACCTGCGACGCCAGGTGCTGGAGCTGGCCGGGACCGACGTCAACGTGCTGATCCGCGGCGAAACCGGCAGCGGCAAGGAGCAGGTGGCGCGCTGCCTGCACGACTTCAGCCCGCGTGCGGGCGGGCCGTTCGTGGCGCTGAACTGCGCGGCGATCCCGGAAACCATCTTCGAGAGCGAGCTGTTCGGCCATGAAAGCGGCGCCTTCACCGGCGCCCAGGGCAAGCGCATCGGCCGCATCGAACACGCCGCCGGCGGCACGCTGTTTCTCGACGAGATCGAAAGCATGCCGCTGGCGCAGCAGGTCAAGCTGCTGCGCGTGCTGCAGGAGAAGACCCTGGAGCGGCTGGGCTCCAACCGCAGCATCGAGGTCGACCTGCGGGTGATCAGCGCGGCCAAGCCGGATTTGCTGGAAGAGGTGCGCGGCGGGCGCTTCCGCGAGGACCTGCTGTACCGGCTGAACGTCGCCGAGCTGCATATCCCGCCACTGCGCGAGCGGCGCGAGGACATTCCGCTGCTGTTCGAACACTTCGCCAGCCAGGCCGCCCAGCGCCACGGCCGTGCCGCGCCACCGGTGACGCCCGGCGAACTGGCGCAGCTGCTCGCCCACGACTGGCCGGGCAACGTGCGCGAATTGATCAACGCCGCCGAACGCCACGCCCTCGGCCTCAGCGCGCCGGCCCCGGCGAGCAGCGGCGGACAGTCGCTGGCCGAGCAGATGGAAGCCTTCGAGGCGCAGTGCCTGCACAATGCGTTGCAGCAATGCAAAGGCAACATTGCCGAGGTGATGACCCTGCTGCAGCTGCCGCGCCGAACCCTCAACGAAAAGATGCAGCGCCACGGCTTGAGCCGCAGTGACTATTTGCCGGCCGGAAGTTGCGACAACTGATCACGGCGCCGCCCTCGCCGCCTCTGCAAACCGTCGCAGCGCGACGCCATGTAGCAGGGTCGTCAACTCCGAATGGGAGCCTCGCGGGGCGTTGACGCACGCATCCGCAAGCGTCGAGCCCGTCGAGTCAACTGTCCAGCCCATCCAGCTGCCTCTGCAGAAAACGGCGCTCCGGCTCCAGCTGCACCAGCCGCAAGGCGTTGCGGTACGCCTCGCGAGCCTCGTCGAGGCGCGCCAGCTGGCGCAGCAGGTCGGCGCGGGTGGCGTGGCTGAGGTGATAGTCCTGCAGGTGCCCCTGGGCCAACAGCGCATCCACCAGCAGTAATCCCGCTTCGGCGCCGTCGCGCATGGCTACGGCCACCGCGCGGTTCAGCTCCACCACGGCTGACGGACTGAACTGCAGCAACACATCGTAGAGCCGCACGATCTGCGTCCAGTCCGTCTGCGCGGCGCTCGGCGCCTCGGCATGCACGGCAACGATGGCTGCCTGCAATGCGTAGGGGCCGAAGGCACGCGTGCCCAGGGCACGCTGCACCAGCAATGCGCCTTCGGCGATCTGCTGCCGATCCCACAGGCTGCGATCCTGCTCGTCCAGCCGCACCAGCTCGCCGGAGGCATCCGTGCGTGCGGCGCGCCGGGCATCATGCAGCAGCATCAGCGCCAGCAGCCCGGCGACCTCCACGTCGGGCAGCAGCTCGTAGAGCAGGCGACCCAGCCGAATGGCCTCGGCGCAGAGGTCGGCGCGGGTCAACGATGCCCCGGCCGATGCCGAATACCCTTCGTTTAACACCAGGTAGATCACCCGCAGCACGCTCTCCAGGCGTGCCGGCAGTTCCGCGCGCTCCGGCACCCGATAGGGCAGCTGGGCATCGCGGATCTTCGCCTTGGCTCGCACGATGCGCTGGGCGATGGTGCTGGGCGGCGCCAGAAAGGCCCGGGCGATCTCCTCGGTGGTCAGATCGCAGACCTCACGCAGGGTCAGCGCCACGCGACCATCGGCCGGCAAGGCCGGATGGCAGCAGGTGAAGATCAGCCGCAGACGGTCGTCTTCCATCTCGTCCACCTCCGCCGCCTCGGCTGCGTCTTCCAGCTGCTCGGCCAGCAACCGCAGCGAGGCATCGAAGCGCGCCCGCCGGCGCAGGGCATCGATGGCCTTGAAGCGACCGGTGGACACCAGCCAGGCGCGCGGGTTGTCCGGAACGCCATCGCGTGGCCATTGCTGCAGCGCGGCGGCGAAGGCGTCTTGCAGTGCTTCCTCGGCACGATCGAAATCACCCAGCAGGCGGATCAGCGTGGCCAGGACCTGACGCGATTCGCGGCGATAGACCGCCTCGACCTGCGCCGCCGCAATGGCTCCAGTGAGCGGCATGCTCAGCGCTGCGGCAGCTGGCGCAAAGGCCGGACCTCGACACAACCGAGGCTGGCTGGCGGAATCTTCGCCGCGATGGCCTCTGCCTCCCGCTGGTCAGCCGCCTCGATCAGGTAGAAGCCGGCCAGCTGCTCGCGGGTTTCGGCAAAAGGACCATCGACCACCGAGGTGATGCCATCGCGCACGCGCACCGTGCGAGCCGTGCGCACCGACTGCAGCGGTTCCCCGGCGAGCATATGCCCGCTGGCACGCAGCTCCTCGCCACAGCTCAGGCAGCGCGCAACCAGCGCTTGCCACTGTTCATCGGTCAGCGCATCCACGCGCTGCTCGTCGTAATAGATCAGACACAGGTATTTCATGGCGAGGCTCCGGCTGCTGGGGACGCAGAAAAGCTAGCAGCCGGGAGCAAAGCCTGCCTGATCGAACGACGAAGCTCCGCAGCGCTCAACCGGCCTGCTGCACCGCCGAAGGTGTCGACGACATGCATACCTGGCCGGTCTCCATGTCGAAGGGCATCGAGAAGTGCTCATGGATGACCTTCCAGTCGCCGCCGCGCCGCGCCCAGACACGGGTGCCGCGCATCCACGCGCTCTGCATCTCGCCTTCGGCGTTGGGGCCACCGCAGTGGCTGAGCATGCGGCTGCAGGCCAGCTCGCCGCCGACGTCCACGTGCAGCTCGTGGGTCTCGAAGAAGCCTTCGCCCTGGCAGAACTCGAAGCAGCGCTGCCAGTGCGCGCGGTACTCGGGCACGCCCTTGAACTGCAACGCGCCCACAGCATCGAAGGCGACCACCTCCGGCGCGTACTGCGCCATGATCCGGTCGAGATCCTTGGCGCCAATGGCATGCTCGAAGTCTTCGTGCAGCTGGCGAATGGCGGTTTCATCCTGGCGGGTTTCGGTGCTCATGTCCGTCTCCTGTGATCGGGTTGAACGGGTGGGTTCAGCCAGTAGTCGTTCGGCGCGCCCATGGATCGACAGGCCGGGCGAATCTTTTTTTTCAGAAGACCGACAGGCGACGGGCCGCGGGCCAGACGCCTTGGCATGCCTAGCGCGCCGCCATGACACGGCACCGCCAAGCGGAATACAGTTGCGAATTGTTATCCTTTATATACGATAGTGGCTCTCAGATGGCACAGGCTCGCATCGCCAGCCGAGCCGTCCTCCGCCACCTACAGTCCAATGCCCGGTCAGGTCCGTCATGCCCACTCTTCGCTTCTCGCGTAAAACCGCACTGCTGCCCGTTTGCCTTGCCGCCAGCTTCGCTGGCTCGCCGCTCATGGCCCAGGAACAACTCGAAGAGGGAGCACAGAGCAGTGCGGCCGAGCCGGTCGAGCTGCAATCGGTGGAGATCACCGCCAGCGCCGACGCCTCTGCAGACGGGCTGACCCAACCCTACGCCGGCGAACAGGTCGCCCGCGGCGGGCGTGTGGGTATTCTCGGCAACCGCGATTACATGGAAACGCCGTTCACCTCGACGTCCTATACCTCGCAGCTGATCCAGGATCAGCAGGCTCGCAGCGTGTCGGACGTGCTGCAGAACGACCCCTCGGTGCGCGTTGCCCGCGGCTTCGGCAACTTCCAGGAGCTGTACGTGGTGCGCGGTTTCCCGGTGTACTCCGATGACATTTCCTACAACGGCCTTTATGGCCTGCTACCGCGCCAGTATGTAGCCGCCGAGTTCATCGAGCGGGTGGAAGTGTTCCGCGGCGCCAACACCTTCCTCAACGGCGCAGCCCCAGGTGGCAGCGGCATTGGCGGCGCGATCAACATCCTGCCCAAGCGCGCGCCGAACGAGCCGCTGACGCGACTGACCGTCGGTGCCGAAAACGGTGGCCAGGCCATGACCCACGCCGATATCGCCCGTCGCTTCGGCGAAGAGGAGCGCTTCGGTGTGCGCCTGAACGCGGCCAAGCGTGCCGGCGAGACCACGGTCGAAGACGAGGATCGCACCCTCGACATGTTCGCCCTTGGCCTCGATTACCAGGGCGACAACTTCCGCCTCTCCGGTGACATCGGTCACCAGTACCACTTCATCGACCAGCCACGACCGAGCGTCACGCCGAGCGGTGGCATTCCCAGCGCGCCGGATGCCGACGACAACTTTGCCCAGCCTTGGACCTACTCGAAGGAGAAGCAGACTTTCGGCACCTTCCGCGCCGAATTTGACTTCTCCGATGCCGTAACCGGCTGGCTCGCAGCCGGCGTGCGTGAGGGCGAGGAAAAGAATCGGTTGGCAAGCATGACTGCAGGCAGTTCGGGCGCCGGCACCTTCTACCGCTTCGACAACGTACGTGAGGAGGAGGTATTCACCAGCGAAGTGGGCCTGCGCGCCCGCGGCAGAACTGGCGACGTGTCCCACGAATGGGTGATGTCGGCAGCCATGTTCGATCTGGAAGCCCGCAACGCCTACGCCATGTCGGGCAACTATGCAGCAGATATCTACCGGCCGTTCGCCGCCGCGATGCCGGATGCTGTCTGGCTGGGCGGCTCGATGTCCAACCCCAACGTCACAGAGCGAACCCACACCCAGAGTCTGGCCATCGCCGACACCCTGGGCTTCATGGATGACCGTCTGTTGGTCACCCTTGGTGCCCGCCGCCAGGGCATCGAAGCCAAGAGCTACGACTACAACAGCGGTGACCGTTTGCCTTCCTACAACCGCTACAAGAACAGCCCGGTCGCCGGCGTGGTGTATCAGCTGACCGACGAGCTTTCGGTCTATGCCAACTACATCGAAGGCTTGGTCAAAGGTGATATCGCACCGGTTACCAGCGGAGGCGTCACGATCAACAATGCTGGCGACGCCTTGGAGCCTTACGTTTCGAAGCAGACCGAAGTCGGTATCAAGTATGACGGCGGTAACCTCGGCGGCAGCCTGGCCGTGTTCACCACTGACCGGCCATTCAGCACCGTTGAAGGTATCGAAACCATTGGCGGCGTCACGAGGGGCGTCTATACCGACGGCGGCGAGCAGCGCAACCGCGGTATCGAGCTGTCGGTGTTCGGTGAACCGACCTACGGCGTGCGCCTACTGGGCGGCCTGACATTGCTCGATGCAGAGCTGACCAGCACCCAGGACGGCGTCAACGAAGGCAACCGCGCCATCGGCGTGCCACGCACCCAGGCCAATATCGGCGGTGAGTGGGACGTACCCGGCAGCAATGGCCTGACCCTGACCAGCCGTGTCGTCTACACCAGCAGCCAGTATGCCGATACGGCAAATGATCTCGAAATCCCTTCCTGGACCCGCCTGGACCTTGGCGCACGCTACCGTATGGTGATCGACGAGCGTGACGTGACCCTGCGTGCCCGCCTGGACAACGTGACCGGACGCGACTACTGGGCCTCGGTGGGCGGCTATCCGAACGCCAACTACCTCGTCCTCGGCGCCCCGCGCACGCTGTCGGTCAGCGCCACGGTCGACTTCTGATGCAGGCAGCCACGCTTCGTCGCTGGGGCTGGGTCCACAAGTGGTCCAGCCTGGTCTGCACGCTGTTTATCCTGATGCTGTGCCTGACCGGCCTGCCGTTGATCTTCTCGCATGAGATCGATCACCTGACCGGCAACGAGATCGAGGCGCCGGCGATGCCCGAAGGCACGCCGCGCGCTCCGGTCGATCAGGTGGCTGCCAAGGCGGTCGAGGCCTATCCGGGGCTGGTGCCGCTGTATTTCTTCGCCGAAGAAGACGATCCGGATGTCTGGTACGTCAAACTCGATACCCGCGTCGATACCGATGAAAGCGGGTCGACGCTGATCCTCTCCGACGCCCGCACGGCCGAGGTACTGGGCGCGCCGAACTTCGACGAGGGGTTCATGAGCGTCATGTACCGCCTGCACGTCGACCTCTACGCGGGGCTGGCGGGCAAGCTGTTCCTCGGCTTCATGGGCCTGCTGCTGATGGTGGCGATCATTTCCGGCGTGGTGCTCTACGCGCCCTTCATGCGCAAGCTGCGCTTCGGCGAAGTACGACAGGAACGCACCGCCCGCACCCGCTGGCTGGACCTGCACAACCTGCTCGGCATCGTCACCCTGGTCTGGGCGCTGGCGGTGGGCTTCACCGGGGTGATCAACACCTGGGCGGACCTGATCTTCCAGGCCTGGCAGGCCGAACAGGTCGCCGCCCTGCAGGCCGGCAAGACCCGCGTGTTGCTGCCGAAGGACGCCAGTGATGCACCGGCCGCGGACGGCTCGCTGCAGACCGCGGTGGATCGCGTGCTGGCCGCCGCGCCGGGCATGGCGGTGGCAATGATCGCCTACCCCGGTACCCTGCGCGCCACGCCGGAGCATGTCGCAGTGATGCTGCATGGCGACACACCGCTGACCTCGCGCCTGAGCCAGGCGCTGCTGGTCGACCCCGCCAACGGCGAGGTGCTGGAGGCCAGCGCGCGGCCCTGGTACGTCACCGCGCTGCAGCTGTCCGAGCCGCTGCACTTCGGCGACTACGGCGGCCTGCCGCTGAAGGTGCTCTGGGCGCTGCTGGATATCCTCACCATCGTCGTGCTGGGCAGCGGCCTGTACCTCTGGCTCAAGCGCGGCGCGACCGAGGTGCGCACATGATGCGCATCTGGTTGTGGCCGGTGGTGATCGCCGTGTTGTCCGCCGCCGGCCTGATCGCCGGCCTGGTTTCCGAAGGCGCCGGCGACTGGCTGAGCTGGCTGGCGCTGGCAGCACCGGTCGCCGTCGGCGTGCATGGCCTGACCCGCTGCGGCGCCCGGGCTCAGGCGCGCAGCGACGATTTCAGGGGCGCAGCACCTCGGCGAGCTGATCGAAGCTGAACGGCTTGGGCAACGAACGCGCCGGCAGGCGGCTGTCGATACGGCCCTCGCCGGAGACGAAGACCAGTCGCAGCCACGGCTGGGCCTTCAGCGCCTCGGCAGCGAATTCCGGGCCCGAGCGGCCGGGCAGGTTGACGTCCAGCAGCAGCTGGTCGAAACGCTGCTCGTGCAGCGCCTTTGCTGCCGTTTCCGCGTCCGGATAGCCGCGCACGCCGTAACCCAGCTCCTCAACCATCTCGCAGGTCAGCGTCAGCAGCTGCGGCTGGTCCTCCACGACCATCACCCACTGCCGCGGCGCGGTCTTGTCGTCCCCCTGTTGGGCACCCAGCAGCTGACGCACCTTGCGCGCCAGGTCTTCCTGCCGGTAGGGCTTGCTCAGCAGCTCCACGCCGGGGTCCAGGCGCCCGCCATGAACCACCGCATTGCGCGTGTAGCCGGACGTGAACAGCACCGCGACGTCCGGCTGCAGCAGCCGTGCCTGGCGCGCCAGTTCGGTGCTGCTCAGCGGCCCGGGCATGACCACGTCGGTGAACAGCAGGTCGATACCGATACCGCTCTGCAGGATGCTCAGGGCGCTCTGCGCATCGTTGGCACGCAACACCGAATAGCCGAGACCGGTGAGCAGTTCGATCACCGTGGCCTGTACGGGCAGGTCATCCTCCACCACCAGAATGGTTTCGCTGCCGCCCACCACCGGGCCGACGGTGGCTGGCAGCGCCTGTACTTCGGGCTGCTCGGTACGCGGCAGGTAAAGCTTGACCGTAGTACCCGAGCCCGGCTCGCTGTAGAGGCGGATATGCCCGCCACTCTGCTTGGCGAAACCGTAAGCCATGCTCAGGCCCAGGCCGGTACCGTGGCCTTCCGGCTTGGTGGTGAAAAAGGGTTCGAAGGCCTGCTCGATGATCTCGGCAGGCATGCCGATGCCGGTGTCGGACACCGCCAGCAGCACGTACTGACCGGGCGTCACGTCGGCCTGGGTGCCCGCATAAAGTTCGTCGAGCATGGCGTTGCCCAATTCCAGGGTCAGCTTGCCGCCCTCGGGCATGGCATCGCGAGCATTGATCGCCAGGTTGAGCACCACCTGCTCGAGCTGGTGTGGATCGACCATGGTGGTCCACAGGCCGCCGGCGACCACGGTTTCGATCTCGATGTGCTCGCCGATGGCCTGGCGCAGCAGCTCGTCGAGATCGCGCAACAGCCGGCCGAGGTTGGTCGGTTGCGGCCGTAGCGGCTGGCGGCGGGCAAAGGCCAGCAGCTGGCGCGCCAGCTTGGCACCGCGTTCGACTGCCGAGCTGGCAGCATCGACGCGCTTGGCCGCGCTGCGGTGCTCCTCCACCAGCGGCTGCAGCAACTGCAGATTGCCGGCGATCACCTGCAGCACGTTGTTGAAATCATGGGCCACGCCGCCCGTGAGCTTGCCGATGGCCTCGAGCTTCTGCGACTGGTACAGCGCCTGCCGGCTCAGCTCCAGTTCGCGAGTGCGTTCCTCGACCAGTTCCTGCAGCCGCTCGCTGGAGCGCTGCAAGGCCTGCTGCGCCAGCACCTGGGCGGTGACGTCATGGCCCTGGCAGAAAATACCGGTGACCCGCTCGTCCTCGCTGAATACCGGCTGGAAAACGAAGTTGAGGTAGCGTCGCTCGGCCTTGCCACCGGTCTGCGGGCGCACGCGCACGGCGAGGTCACGGCCGAGATAGGGCCGCCCGGTAACGTAGACCTGCTGCAGCAGCTCGGACAGCGCACGGCTCTCCAGCTGCGGAAAGGCCTTGAATGCCGGGCGGCCGAGCAGTTCGCGGGCACCAACCAGCTGATGGAAGGCGCGGTTGGCGATCTTCAGTTCGTGGCGCGGCCCTTCGGTGATGGCGATGAAGCCCGGTGCCTGGTCGAACAGCCGCTGCAGATGCGCGCGCTCCTCGTCGAGTCGGCGCCCGTGCAGCTCGCTGGCGCGGCGCTCGGCCACCAGTGCCGACACATCGCGCAGGGTCAGGGCAGCGCCCACCACGGCACCATCCGCCGCACAGACCGCGGCCACGACGATCTCCAGGGCGCGGCCGCTGACGGCGTCCTCGTGCTGCAGCGTCTGCGTCGTGTCGCAGTCCAGCGCGCGTGCCAGCGCCTGGCCCAGCTCCGGGCTCCAGAACGGCAGACCACTCGCGGTACGACCCAGCACCTCGGCGCGCGCAAGGCCGAACAGCTCGGCCGCGCCGGCACTCCAGTAGAGCACCGCGCCGGCCCGGTCGAGGCCGACGATCGCATCGCGCGCGGCATCGATGAAGTGATGCAGATAGAGCTCCGCCGTTGGCAGCGGCCGCCTGCTCGACTGACTGCCGTGCACCGTGGCATTGGCCCGGTCCAGCGTGGTCCGCAGACGCGCCCGTCGCCGCACGCTGGCCAGCGCCTGATCGAGCTGCTGCTGTGGATTGGCACCCAGGTTGACGATGGACCAGTGGGGTCCGAGCAAGGGCGCCGGGCCCAGCGCGCGGTGCAGCGCGTCGGCTTCGCCATCCTCGCTGAGAAAGAGGATCTGCGCGGTTTTCCAGTGGTTGCGCAGCTGTCGCGCCAGGGTCACCGGGCGCGGCAGAGCGGCCGCCAACAGCACCAGCGCCGGCTGTTCGTCGTCCGGCGGCAATGCACCGGCATCCAGGCGGCTCAGCTGCAGGCCGTGCGCCGCCGCCCACCGGGCGACCTGCTCATGCAGGCCGCTGTCATCGGCCTCCAGCAGCGCGACCCGATCGAGCAGCAGGGCGCTCATAGCAGCGGCACCCCCAGCAGACTGCGGCCTGTCCAGAGTTTGAGCAGCCCGGTGGTGGGCGTCATCACGTGGCCGGCGCGGGCATCCCGCAGCAACCGGGCAGCACGGCTGTTTTCCCGATAGGCCGCGCCACCGCACAGCGTCATCGCCTCGTTGGCCAGCTGCACTGCGGTTTCCGCCGCGTCCGCCTTGCACGCCAGGATGAACGACAGCGCCTCGGGATGCGCGCCATCGCCGCGCCGTGCCGCTTCGCGCACCAGCGCGCGGCTCTTGACCAGAGCGGTCCAGAGTTCGCCGTACCGCACCTGCAGGCTTTCCACGTCGCGCAGGGCCTCGCCGGAATGGCTGTAGCGGCGCGAACGCAGATGCACACTTGCCTCGTCCAGCGCCGCTTGGGCGATACCCAGGTAGGTCCCGGCCATGGCCATGAGAAAGAACGGCGCCACCACCTCGAAGACATACCAGACCTGGTCGCCAGGCTCGCCCAGCAGGTTGCGCGTCGGCACCCGTACACGATCGAGCTGCAGCGGTCGCGACGAGTTGCCGCGCATGCCGAAACCGGCCCAGGCATCCAGCCAGTGCATGCCTTCCCCGCCCTTGTCGACGATCAGGCAGCTGAAATCCCCGGCTTCGGCGCCGGCCGCCACGGTGGATACCACGTAGGAATCGGCATGCCCGCCATTGGTGACGAACTGCTTGGTGCCCTCGACGATGAAATCCTCGCCGTCGGCATCCAGGCGGGTCTCCGGCAGATAGAAATGCGCACCGGTGCCCTGCTCGGACAGCGCCAGGGTGGTGACATGCCGGCCCGCGGCAATTTCCTTCAGGTAGTGCTCGCGCTGATGGTCGGTGGCCTTGGCGGCGATCACCGCAGTGGCCACGCAGTGCATGCCATAGCACAAGGCAGAGGACGGACAGGCACGGGCAATGGCTTCGGTGAGCACGCACAGGCCCAGCAGCCCCTGACCCAGCCCGCCCTGATCCACCGGAACCTGCAGGCCGAGCAGGCCGGCCTCGGCGAGCGCGCGCATGGAATGGGCCGGCCAGCGACACTCGGCGTCGACCTCGGCGGCCAGGGGCGCGATGACATTTTCTGCCAGATCGGTGGCGATGCTCTGCAATTCGACCAGCTGAACGGGGAGCAAATGGTCCATGAGTCTTCCTGGAATCTTGGGGAGGCCGGCATCCACCCAGCCGAATATCTGACCATTTTGGTCGGATCTTGTTCGAACGCGGCGGCTCCATGTGGGGAGCGCCACGTGAGATTGGCGGTCATAGTGGCATGACTTCTTCGACAAAGGGCAAGCGACCCATGCGCCTTCGACTCGCACTGGCTCTGCTGACCGGGGCATTGCTGGCCAATGGCGCCCAGGCCGAGAGCAACGACATGCATATCCTGATCGGCAGCTACACGCATGACAGCGACAGCCCCGGCGTGCTGCGCCTGCGCTTCGACCCCTCGCAGGGACGGCTCGAGCCGGAGCCGCTGCAGGCGCTGACGAGCCACAACCCCTCCTGGCTGGTGCTGGACGAGCGACGCGGGCGGCTCTATGCCACCCATGAGAACGGCCCGGCCCATGCCGATCCGGTCGGTCGCGTCGGCGCCTGGCAGCGCGACGCCAAGGGCGACTACCAACCCATCGGCCAGGCCATCAGCCTCGGAGATGAGCCCACCCACGCCAGCCTGAGCGCCGATGGCCGCTACCTGTTCGTCAGCAACTATGGCTCGCGACCCAACCCCGGCGGCAGCCTGGCAGTGCTGCCGCTGGACGAGGATGGCCGCCCCTTGCCGGTCACGCAGATCGCTGCGCATCAGGCCAGCGGAGTGCACCCCGAACGCCAGGCATCGCCTCACGTGCATTCGGCGGTGCCCAGCCCGGACGGCACGCGCCTTCTGGTCAGCGACCTGGGCGCCGACCGGGTGTTCGTCTACCGCTACGACCCGAGCCATGCCGAACGCCCGCTGCGGCCGGATGAGCCGGCCAGCATCGAGCTGCCCGCGGGCAGCGGCCCGCGCCATCTGGTGTTCCATCCCAATGGCAAACACGCCTACCTCGCCCTCGAACTGAGCGCCCAGGTGGCTGGCTTCGATTACACCAATGGCACCTTGACCCGCCGGCAACTGCTGGACCTCAAAGAGTCCGATAGCGAAGTGCGTCATTCACCCGGCGCGATCCACACCTCGGCCGATGGCCGCTTTCTCTATGTCAGCGACCGCGGCGACTACAACCACATCATCGTCTTCGCCATCGAGGCCGACGGCACGCTGCGCGAAATCCAGCGCCGCCCGAGCGAAGGCCGCGAACCGCGGGAGTTCGCCATCACGCCGGACGGTCGCTTCATGCTGATAGCCAATCAGCTTAGCGATGCGCTGGTGGTGATCCGCCGCGACCCGGAGAGCGGGAAGCTCGGCGAGACGTTGCAGACCCTGGCGGTCGGGCGGCCGTCGGATATCAAGCTGCTCACGCCGAACTGATCCGCGACGTTTCAGGACAGCAGGCTGACCACCGCGAAGCGGCTGATGTTGGCCTGTGCCACCACCGTCTGGGTGACCGCGGCGTAGCTGGAGGGGCTGCGCTGCATCAGGTTGAACACCGAATGGGAAAAATCCTTGGCCCACTGCTGCTCGTCGACATCGGCCTGCTGCGCGAGAAATTCGCGTATCTCGCGCTGGCGCTGACCGAGCTGCTCGCGCAGCGCGCCGACCTTCTCCAGCCCGGCTACCACGGTATCGAGCATACGCCGCAGTTCGCGCAGCGAATCCAGGGCCGGTTCTTCGGGAAACTTCAGCAGCTGCTCTTCCTGACTCTGCACACGCTGGAAGCGGCCCTTGGCGAAAAGCTTGTCCTCACCCTGCACCGCCAGCTGATCCTTGAGCTGCTGCCAGTCGCTTTCGCGGGCAGAGAAGCGCAGCCGGCCGTTGTCGTCGAGTTCGGCGCGGATGCCGGATTGGCCCAGGCTACCGTTGAAACGACGCAGGATCTGCTCATCGCTCATGTCGTCGTCGAGCACCACCGCCACCGGCTCGGCCAGCTGGCGGCCACCGCTGAACAGCAGCGTCTCGCGGCCGGACTGGCGGATGGCTTCGAGGGAATCGAGCCCCTGCAGGCTGAAGCGGCTGCGTACCGGCTCGCTCAGGCGCAGCTTCAGCGTCGCATCCAGGGAGTTGGCCGAGCGCTTGCTGCGTTCGCGCAACAGCTGTTCCACGTCCTGCATGGCGTGGCGAATGGCATCCGCGCCGGAACTGGAGGTGGGCGAACTGATTTCGCGGCTGAGGCTCAGCTTGAGCTGGGAAAGACGGCCGTGCAGGTCGTTCAGATAGCTTTCTGCCGACTGCATCGATGACAGCTGCTGGTTGAGCTGCAGGCTGAAGCTGGTGCTCTTCTTGTTGACGGCCTCGGCGTGCCCGGCCTCTCCTGCCAGCGGCGCGCGCCGCGTGATGGCCGGGGCGTCCGACGGTAGCGGCTGGCGACGCTCCTGGGGATTGATCGCGGAGACAGCCGGCAGCTGCTTGCCAATCTTCATCACGCTTCCTCGCCTCAGAGCATGCCGAACAGGGTCAGGCCGTTGATTTTCAGATAAGTCTTCTGGGTGGCCTGCAGCGAGAGCTGGTAGTTGTTCAGGTCGATGCTGGCACCGGCGTAGTCCAGCCGCGACAGCTCGCCCTCGATCTTCTGGTTCACCAGCGAGACGTCCTCGTTGCTGCTGCTGAGCAGCGTCAGCGTGTTCTGCCGACCGCCAAGATCGGTGACCGCGCCGAGCAGCCTGCCGTGGGTGTCGTCCAGGCTGTCCATGGTCGCGGTGATCTGTGCGCGCACGGCCGGGTCGGTGGAATCCAGCGCCGGGTCCTTGAGTGTCTGTACCAGGCTGCGCAGCTCGTTGAGCATGCCAACGCCGGCGCCGAAGATCTGCGCCGCGGTGACGTTCTCCTCCACTAGCACGCCGTTGGCCACTGCGGCCTGGCGATGCTGGTCGTTGCCCTGCAGCACGTACGCACCGCCGACCAGGGCGATTGCCGGCTGGTTGGAACGGGTGCCGGAGAACAGGTAACGACCTTCCTCGTCACGCACGTTGGCGAAGCTGAGCACGGTGTTTTCCAGCGACTCCAGCTCGTTGGCAATGGCCGACAGATCCTCGCCGGTGTTGCTGCCGTTGGCCGCCCACAGCAGCAGGTCGCGGATGCTCAGCATGCTGTCGGAGGCGGCTTTCAGATTGGCTTCCTGCTTGGACAGGTTGCCTGAGACGTTGGCGATGTTGGTGCGGTACTGCGTCAGGCTGGCTTCCTCACGCTGGATGCGCAGCACGCGGACCGCCGAGATCGGGTCGTCGGATGGCACCAGCATGCGCTGGCCGCTGGCCATCTGCTGCATCAGCTTGCCGAGCTTCTCGGAGCTGTTGTTCAGTGAGCCGTGCATCATGGCGGTGATCTGGGCGTTGGAAATGCGCATGGTGTCTTCTCGTCAGTCGGCTCAGAACATCGCCAGTACGGCGTTGAACAGGTCGTTGGAGGTGCTGATGACCTTCATGTTGGCCTGATAGGCCTGCTCGTAGGCCATCAGGTTCACCGCTTCCTCGTCCAGGTTCACCGCGCTGACGCTGTCGCGCTGGGCCTGGGCCTGCTCGGCGACGACGGTGGCGGCGGCAAGGTCGGCCTTGTTCTGCCGACTGGCACTGCCGACACGGCCGACGAGGCCGGCGTAGGCGTCGTTGAGCGGTACATCGCTGCCGGCCACGTTGACCTTGGCCGCCTTGAGTTCCAGCAGCGCCAGCAGGTTCTGGTTGTTGCCGACTTCGCCGGTGCCGCTCTGCCCGGCGGAGGAAAAGGCCAGCTGCTCCGGGGTCAGCGCGGTCACCGCGAGCATGCCGCTGGTGCTGCCAGGGGTGTGGACAAACAGCGGCTGGCCCGGATTGCCATTGAGGTCGAAGCCGCCGGCGAGGGTGTCGTTGACCATCTGTGCCAGGGCGGCGGCCATGTCGTGCAGGTCGGCCTGGGCCGGACGCAGCGCGCCATATTCCATGTCGTAGAGCGCGCCCAGCGAGCCGCCGAGGCCGTCCTGCACCAGCGGGAAGGTGGTTTTGGCGAACACCAGGGTCAGCTCCTGTTCGCCGGCCAGGTTCTGCTCGACCCGCAGCTGGCCGGCAGTGGTACCGGCCACCAGCGGCTGACCGTTGGCCAGGGACACGGTCAGCGTACCGTCGGCGACTTCCTGCACGCGGATACCGGCGTACTGGCTGAGGTCCTTGATCAGGTTCTCGCGGTAGTCGCGCAGGGTGGCGGTATCGCGCCCGGCCGACTCCATCTTGAGAATTTCCGCGTTCAGCTCGGCGATGTTGCCGGACAGCCCGTTGATCTCGGCGACCATCGCCACACGCTGGCCCTGCAGGGCGTTGAGCTGGGTGCCGATGTTGCCGTTCAGGCCGTTGAAGCGCTGCGCCAGCTGCTTGGCCTCGCCGATGATCTGCTGGCGCAGGCCGATGGATTCCGGCGTGGAGCTGGCCTCGCTGAGCGCGGCGAAGAAGTTGTCCAGGCCGACGCTGACGCTGGAGCCTTCGCTGTGGATCAGGCCTTCCAGCGCGGTCAGGTACTGCTGGCTGGTGCCGTAGTAGTTCTTGTCGGTGCTGGCGCGCCAGAGCTGCTGGTTCTGGAAATCGTTGGACAGCCGGCGGATGCTGCTGACCTGCACACCGCCGCCGATGCTGGTGGCGGTCTGCCCGCCGACCGAATGCATCTCCGGCGCCAGACGGCTGAAGCCGGGCGTGTTGACGTTGGCGATGTTCTGCCCGGTCGCGGTTAGGGCGATCTGCGAGGCGCGTACGCCGCTGTAGCCAATCTGACTCAAGACACTCACGACAGGGCTTCCTTCGAATCGATGCGGATCGGTTGGGCGAACGCCACGGAGAGATGGCGAGCGACAACCGGCTGTTGTCTATCCAAGGCGACAGCCAGGGGCGCCTCATTAAGCGCGACGGACGCCGGCTGTTGCGCGCCGATGCGCTTGCCCTCCACGGCTGCGAGCAACTGACCCCGGGACAGGCGCTCGGCGGTGGCAATGCTCCCCTGCGCCGCCGGCGACCAGCCGGACGCCTGCACGGCGGCCTGCGGCTGGTGCGGCTGGCTGTTGGCCGCCTGCAAATCCTTGAGGATGTTGCGCGTGTAGTCGCGGGTTTCCTGGAAGGGGATCTTCTGGATCCAGCTGGCCGCATCGATCTCGCCGCGGCGCGGGTCGCCATGGTTCTTCAGCCACTCGTCGACCTTGCCGGGGCCGGCGTTGTAGGCGGCCAGCGCCAGCGCCTGGTGACCGTCGTAGCGCTCGAGCATCTTGCTCAGGTAGGCGCTGCCCAGGCGCTTGTTGTACTCGGCATCGCTGGTCAGCCGCGCTTCGTCGAAGGGCAGACCAAGCTCGGCGGCCATGTCGCGGGCAGTGCCGGGCATCAGCTGCATCAGCCCGCGGGCACCCTTGGGCGAGACGGCGGCGATGTTGCCGCTGGACTCTTGTTTGATGACGCTGTCTACCAGTGCGCGAAAGCCCGCCTTGCCCGCCGCCCAGGCGCTGTCCAGCGCTTCGACGCCACGCTGCCAGGTGCCGCGCAGCGCATGCTGGCCGCCCTGCCCGACACTGGCCAGACCGAGCGCGGCAGGCGCCGGCGCCGTGCCGTCAAGGCCGCCGGAGAGCTGCTGCACCAGCATGTCGGCGATGCCGGTCTGGCGCTTGCCGGCCAGGGTTTCGGCCAGCACTTCGTCGTAGAAGTCGCGCATGGTGTCCAGCTCACGGCTGCGCATCGGGTTGCCGGCCGACAGCACGTCGCCGGCCTTGCGCATCTGCTTGAGGATCTGCTGCAGGAACATGGCCTCGAACTGCTCGGAAACCATCTCCAGCTGCTGACGGCGCGCGGCGCTCGGACCATCGTGGCGCGCGCGCATGGCATTGAGGTGGTGCGGTAGGGAAACGATGCTCATGGGCGGCCTTACATCACGATCAGTTCGGCGTTCAGTGCGCCGGCGCGTTCCAGCGACTGGAGGATGCTCATCACGTCATCCGGGGTCGCGCCCAGACTGTTGATGGTGTTGATGATGCTTTCCAGGCTGGCGCCTTCCGGCCACTTGAACATGGCCTTGCGATCCTGTTCGACCGACACGTCCGATTGCGGCACCACTGCGGTCTGACCCTGGGAGAAGGGGCCGGGCTGGCTGACCTGGGGCCTCTCGCTGATGGTCACGGTGAGCGAGCCATGGGCCACCGCGGCGGCCTTCACGCGCACGCCCTCGCCGACCACCACGGTACCGGTGCGGCTGTTGAACACCACCTTCGGCCGCACACGACCTTCTTCCACATCCAGGCGTTCGAGCATGGCCATGAAGCTCATGCGCTGGGTGCTGGTGACCGGCGCACGAATCGAAACCTTGGTGGCATTGAGCGCAGTGGCGGTGCCCTTGCCGAAATAGCCATCGATGGCATCGACCACGCGGGTAACGGTCTGGAAGCTCGGCTGCCGCACGTTGAGCATCACCTCCGGGCGCTCGGTGAAGTCGGTGGGAATCATCCGCTCCACCGTCGCGCCGTTGGGGATCAGCCCGCTGTTGGAGGTGTTGATCGCCACCTTGGAACCACTGGCACCCTCGGCATTCACCCCGCCGACTACCAGCGCGCCCTGGGCCACGGCATAGACCTCGCCGTCGACACCCTGCAGCGGAGTCATCAGCAGCTGGCCGCCGCGCAGGCTCTTGGCGTCGCCCAGCGAGGACACGGTGACATCGACGCTCTGCCCCGGACTGTAGGACGGCGGCACCGTGGCGGTAACCGTCACTGCAGCGACGTTCTTCAGCTTCGGGTCGACGTTCGGCGGCAGGTTGATGCCGAACTGCTTGATCATGTTGGCCACCGAGTGGCTGGTGAACTTCACCTGGTTCTTGTCACCGGTGCCATCGAGGCCGACCACCAGGCCATAACCGATCAGCTGGTTGCCGCGGATGCCCTCGATATCCACCAGATCCATCAGCGGCACGGCCTGCGCCGGCAGTTGCCAGCACAGCGCGACGGCGGCGAGAAACAGCTTCACACGCATCGGAAAAACTTCCACTTAGAGGGGGAACAGCGGGTGGGCGAAGAAGCGCGTCAGCCAGCCGGCTGAGTTGCTGTCGTTGAGCACGCCGCGGCCGGCGTAGGAGATGCGTGCGTTGGCGACGTTCTGCGACGACACCTGGTTGAAGCGGTTGATGTCGTCCATGCGCACCAGGCCGGCGAGGCGGATGTACTCGTCGCCCTGGTTCAGCCGCAGCGCCTTCTCGCCCTTGACCAGCAGCGTGCCGTTGGGCAACACGCGGTGCACGGTGACGGCGATCGAGCCGCGCAGGGTGTTCTGCTGCGAACTCTTGGCCGAGCCGCTGAAGTCGCGCTCCGCCGAAGCCGCGGTTTCGACGTCCGGGTAGGTCTTGCCGAGCACGGTGGGCACGCCGACGCCGATGCTGGACTGCTTGCCGAAGCTGGTGCCGGCGCTCTTGCTCGACTGGGTCGATTCGTCCAGCACGATGGTGAGGATGTCGCCGACCCGCACCGCGCGCTTGTCGCTCACCAGCGAGCCGCCGTAGCCGGAGCGGAACAGGCCGCCGCCGGTGGTCGGCGGCAGGCTGTAGTCGAGCTCCAGCGGCTCGTACTCGCTGGAATCCTCGTCCGGCAGCAGCTCGTCGAAACTGGCGCAGCCGCCGAGCAGCAGAAAGGCGAACAGGAGGGCGATCGGCTTCATCGGCATCACACGGTCTGATTGAGGAACTGCTGCATGCCGCTGGCGGCATCGAGAACCTTGGCGTTGGCCTCGTAAGCGCGCTGGATGGCGATCATCGCCACCATGGCCTCCACCACCTGCACGTTGGAGCCTTCCAGTACGCCCTGCTTGAGCTGGCCGAGGCCTTCCTCACCCGGCACGCCTTCCACCGGCTCGCCGCTGGCGACGGTTTCGCGGTACAGGTTGCCGCCCAGCGCTTCCAGTCCGCCGGGGTTGGTGAAGTTGACCAGGGTGATCAGCCCCAGCTCGGACGGCAGGGTATCGCCGGCCAGCACGGCGGTGACGATGCCGTCGCTGCCGACGGTGAAGCCGGTGCTGCCTTCGGGTACTTCGATCGCGGGGTTCAGCGGCAGGCCCTGGGCGTTGACCATCATGCCTTCGGCGTTGAGCTGGAACTGGCCGTTCTCGGTGTAGAAGATGTCGCCGTTGGGCGCCTCGACCTGGAAGAAGCCGCGGCCGACGATGGCCAGATCCATCGGCTGGCCAGTGGTCTGGATGCTGCCCTCGGTGAACACCTTCTGCGTACCGGCGACGCGCACGCCGCTGCCCAGCTGGATGCCGGACGGCACGGTGTTGATCTCGTCGGCCTGGGCACCCGGCTGCTTCTCGATGACGTAGAACAGGTCCTCGAAGACCGCGCGGTCGCTCTTGAAGCCGTTGGTGTTGACGTTGGCCAGGTTGTTGGCGACGGTCGCCATGGCCTTGTCCTGAGCGGCCAGGCCGGTCTTGCTGACCCAAAGTGCGGAATTCATGCGTTTTCTCCCGATCAGCTGCCGCGGATCATTCGGTTGCCGGCGTCGGAAAGGTCCTCGGCGGCTTTCATCATCTTCACCTGGGTTTCGAACAGGCGGTTCAGGCTCATGGTCGAGGCCAGCTCGTCGATCGCCGAGACGTTGCTCGACTCGAGAAAGCCGCTGGCCAGCCGCACGTCCTCGCTGGGCTGCGCCGGCTCGCCGTCGCGGGTCACCAGCAGGCCGGCCTGGTTCTTCATCAGATTGGCCGCCGGCACGTCCACCAGACGGATGCGATCGACCTCGGCCATCATCCAGTCGCCGGGGGCCATGATCGACACGGTGCCGTCATTGCCGATCTCCATGCGGTCGTACTCGGGCAGGACGATGGGTCCACCCTCGCCGAGGACCGCACGACCGTTGAGCGTCAGGCGCCCTTCGGCGTCCACCTGCATACTGCCCTGGCGGGTGTAGGCCTCGCCCTCGCCGTCTTCCAGCACGATCAGGCCGTTGCCCTTGACTGCGAAGTCCAGCTCGCGACCGGTGGCCACCATCGGTCCGGCAGCCAGGCTGACGCCGTTGTTCTCGATCAGCGCCATGTGCCGGCTGTCGTAACCGTAGCCTTCCACCGCCACGGCCTGGGCGCGTTCGAGGTCGGCGCGAAAGCCGGGGGTGTTGACGTTGGCCAGGTTGTTCGAGCGCACCTGCAGCGACATCATCGTGCGGCTGGCGGCCGTCATCGCGGTGTATCCCAAGCGATCCATGGGTCAGCCTCAGATTGCGTTGAACAGGACCTGGGTCAGTTCCTTGTTGGTGGAAATGACCTGGGTGTTGGCCTGGTAGTTACGCTGGCCTTCCATCAGGCCTACCAGCTGCTGCGTGAGGTCGACGTTGGAGCTCTCCAGCGCGCCGGAAGCCAGGGTGCCGTACTGGCCGACGCCCGGGGCGCCAAGCATCGCCGCGCCGGAGGCAGCGGTTTCGGTCCAGGCAGTACCGCTGATGTTCTTCAGGCCTTCGGCGTTGACGAAGCTGGCCAGCACCACCTGCCCCTGGAGCATGCGTTCGCCGTTGGAGTAGGTGGCGTAGACCTTGCCGTCCTTCTCCACGCTCATGCCGGTCTGCTCGCCAGCTGCGTAGCCGGTGGCACGGTTGTTGGTGACGCTGAATTCGGAGCCGTACTGGCTGGTGCCGCTGTAGTCGAGCTGGATGGCCAGGGGTGCCACGCCACCGGTCAGCGGAGCGGCCAGGGCGACGCTGCCGATCGGCGCGGCGAGCACGCCGGCGCTGTCGAAGGTGAGTGCCTGCGGCGCACCAGCGAGGGCGGTACCGTCGACGTAGTAGTGCGCATTCCAGCTGTTGTCGCCGGTCTTGACGAAGTACTGGGTCAGGGTGTGTTCCTTGCCCTGGGAGTCGTACAGCTTGGTGGTGTAGGTGGAGTTGTAGCTGTCCGCCGCCAGCGGGTCGAAGGCCACGGTCGGGACTTCCTGATTGGCGTCCAGGTTGGCGACGAAGCTCAGCGCATCGGTGGCGCGGGCCGGGATGCCGCCGGAACGCAACTGCAGGTCACCGACGGTACCGGTCTGCAGGTTGCCGGTGGCGTCGGCCGGATAGCCCTGCAGGCGCTGGCCGAGGCTGTTGGTGATGTAGCTGTCCTTGTCGGTGCCGAAGATGCCGGCACGGGTGTAGCCGACGTCACCGTTGCTGGCGCGGGTGACGAACAAGCCGCCGCCGGAAATGGCCAGGTCCAGAGTGCGGTTGGTCGAGGTCAGCGCGCCGCCCTGGCTGATGCTCTGGGTGGTGCCGATCACTTCCACGCCCATGGCCTGGGTTTCGGCATAGAGGCTGCCGAAATTGGTGCGCGAGGACTTGAACCCCACGGTGCCGGAGTTGGCGATGTTGTTGCCGATGGTGTTGAGTTGCTCGTTGACGGCGGACAGGCCGGTCAGGGCGATATTGAAGCTCATGGTTGCGTCTCGACTCTGCTGGATGGAGGCTCGGTGGCTGGCTGCAGCGCTCAGGCGCGGCCGGCACCGAACTCGAGAATGTTGTAGAACGGCACCGAGCCGACGCCGTCGATCTGCAGCACCGGGCCTTCGGCGCTGACGCGCACGTTGCCGACCAGACCGGCGACTTCCACCTGCGGGTACTCGCCGTTGTCCGATTCGATCGCCACGCTGTACTGGCCGGCCGGCAGGCCGAGGCGCTGCGGGTCGATGTCGAACGGCACCTGGCCGGGCGCACGGGCGCCGAGCTCAATGGTGGTCTTGAGGCCGTTGGAATCGGTCAGTACCACGGCCGTGCGGTTGGAGGCGTGGGCCAGGGTGAACTGCCCCTGCAGCGGCTGCTTGCCCAGCTGCAGGCTGTCCACCGCCACCCGCACCTGCTGGCCGACCAGGCCGGCGGCCGTCAGTGTTTGCAGGTTGTCCATCAGTACCAGGTTGTTCTGCGCCAGGCTGGTCATGTTTTCCATGCTCTTGACCTGGGACATCGCCGAGAACTGGTTGAGAAACTCGGTGCTGTCGACCGGCTTGGTCGGGTCCTGATACTTGATCTGCGCGACCATCAGGCTGATGAAGTTGTTCTCCATCGTGGTGGCGTCGCTGACATTCACGGCGCGCTTGACCTGATCGATGCTGTTGCCGGCCAGGCTGGCGTCCAGCGCGGAATTGACGCTACTCATCAGACTTCTCCCAGGCGCAGCAGGCTCTGCTGCATGCTCTTGACGCGGTTGAGCACCTCGACACCGGTCTCGAAGCTGCGGGTGGCCGACATCATGTCGGTCATCTCCTCGATCTCGTTGATGTCGGGGTAGTAGACGTAGCCCTCGCCGTCGGCCAGTGGATTGCCCGGCTCGTAGCGGCGCTTGGGTTCGGCCCCGGAGGTGACCACGTCGAGCACCTGCACATGGGCGCCGCCCAGACCGACGCCGCGGGTCAGCGAGTTGTTCTCGTACACCGCGGCGAACATCGGTTTGCGCGCCTGGTAGACGTCCGCCGGGTTGGCCGCCGCCGAGTCGGTGTTGGCCAGGTTGCTGGCCACGGTGTTCAGCCGCACGGTTTGCGCGTTCATCGACGAACCGGCGATGCGGTAGATGGAATCGAATGACATCAGCGGCCCTCGATGGCCTGCTTCAGGCCACGGAATTTCATGGTCAGGAAGGTCAGGCTGGTCTGGAAATCCATGGAGTTGCGCGAGAACTGGGCCTGCTCGACCGACAGCTCGACGGTGTTGCCGTCCTGCGAAGCCTGGGTCGGTACGCGATAGAGCATGCGCGGATCGCTGCCGGCGATGCTCAGGCGCGACGAGGCGCCATCGTCCAGGCGCTGCATCTCGGCGCCGAAGTCGATGTCGCGGGCCTGGAAGCCCGGGGTGTCTTCGTTGGCCAGATTCGCCGCGAGGATCTCGCTGCGCTGCATGCGCAAACCCAGCGCGCGTTCGTGAACGCCGATTGCGTCTTCAATCCGTATACTCATTCGCCGATACCCTTGAAGCATGAGTCAACCGTCGCTCGCTTTTGCAGCATTCATGCCGGCCCGCCAAAACAAAGGCAATGCATTGATTTCGTTAGAAAAAATCGAAACGGAACGACACCGTTTCCGCGCTCTGCTTCCGCATCCGGGACGCCGTGAAGGCGGAAGCGGAAAACCCGCTTCCGCTTGGTCGATCGCGCTGTTGCTGATGCTGGCGGGACCGGCCGTGGCGCAAGACGGCACCGACCGCCAGATACACCAGGCCGTGGAGCATCACCTGAACGCGGCGCTGCAACGCGAAGCCAAGCGCCAGGGTTGGCAGGGCGCGCGCCTGAGACACGACACCAGCCTGCCAGCCAGTGCCGCGCGGCTGCCCCGCTGTGATCAGCCACTGCAGGTTCGCGATGTCGGGGGCGCCCCGTCGCTGCTGGAGCGGCAACGGTTGACGGTCAGCTGTCCGCAGAGTGACGGCTGGACGCTGGAGGTCACCAGCCAGCCCAGCGTGTGGCTACCGGCCGTGCATGCCCAGGGCATCATCGAACGCGGGCAGACGCTCGGACGCGACGACCTCAGGCTCGAGCCGATCAATATCGGCAAGGCCCAGCGCGGCTATTTTCATCGCCTGGAGGAGGTGCAGGGCATGGCCGCGAAACGACGCATCCGCGCCGGGCAGACCCTTACCCCGTCGCTGCTGGCGCAGCCCTTGGCAGTCAGGCGCGGGCAGCCGGTGAAGATCGTCGCCAGCCACGACGGCATCGAAGCCTCCACCAACGGCGAAGCACTGGGCGACGGGCAGCCGGGCGAAGTGATCCGCGTGCGCAACGTGCGCAGCGGCAAGGTGATCGATGCCAAGGTGGTGGAGGAAGGTGTGGTGACCAGTACGTTCTAAACAGACGGCTGGCTACAAATGGGACGCGGAGAATCAGTAGGTAATGGTCTAAAAAATTTTGGCGCCAGGATTTAATCCTTCTTCGCGGGCTGTCGCCTTACCCCTTCAGCAGGCAGTCAAGCCAGCTCCTACAGCCCATTTAGCACGAAGGAATCCACCATGGCCCTGTCCATTCATACCAATTACTCCTCGCTGGTTACCCAGACCAACCTGAGCAAGACCAACAATGCCCTGGGCACCAACCAGCAGCGCCTGGGCACCGGCCTGCGCATCAACAGCGCCGCCGACGACGCCGCCGGTCTGCAGATCGCCACCCGCCTGAATGCCCAGAGCCGTGGCATGGGCGTTGCCATGCGCAATACCAATGATGCCGTTTCGATGCTGCAGACTGCCGAAGGCGCTTTCAGCGAGATGACTGACATCCTGCAACGCATGAAGGACCTGTCGACCCAGGCCGCGAACGCCACCAACAGCGGCGCCGACCTGATCGCTTTGCAGGCCGAATACGACGAACTGGGCAAGGAAGTGGCCAACATCGTCCAGAACACCAAATTTGCCGGCTCCAACCTCTTCAGCGATGGCACATTGACGACCGGCGCTGGCGGCAAGTTTTCCGCCGCCATGACTTTCCAGATCGGCGCCAGCACTGCCGAGAAGCTCACACTTGATGTCAGCGGCAAGTTGACTGCGCTGGCCACCGCGCTCGGTAACGCTTCCGACACTTACTCCACCCCGGGCACCCCAGGCGTTGAACTGGCTACCACGCAATTGGCCACTACGGCGGTTAACAGCAACGCTAGTGCCAACATCACCGTAGTGGAAACCGCTCTGAACGCGGTAGGTGAACTGCGCGCGCTGTTCGGCGCCAATATCAACCGCCTGAACCACACTAACAACAACCTGGCCAACATGAAGGACAACACCGAGATGGCCAAGGGCCGCATCATGGATGCCGACTTCGCCGCCGAATCGGCCACCATGACCAAGAACAGCATGCTGCTGCAGTCCGGCATCTCCATGCTCAAGCAAGCCGGCCAGATGCCGGGCATGGTCATGGGCCTGCTGGGCTGATGATCCTCGGGTCGGCCGGCACCGGCCAACCCGCTCCGCTACAAATGAAAAACGCCCCGACTGGTTCGGGGCGTTTTTTTGCGTGTCGAACACACTCCGGCCGTCCATCCGACCAATGGCAGGCAGTGCATCAGCCATGCCGATACAGCTCTCGTTCCGCCCCGAGCGCCAGCATTGGCGCGCCCTGCACGCTCCCCGGCCTGACCACTGAGTCGCGGAAATATCACAGTGATGCCATATAGACATCATGCATGACAGCTATAAGCCTGATTAGTTCCCTTGTAAGTTCAAAAAAACGGCGCCAATATATTGCCGACCGGTTCACGGTACTCCCATGTCCTAGATCACAGTCACTGCACCTTTTTCTGAGCCCTATGACTTTATCTCCGCCCAGACAGGCCACCGATGGCACTGCATGCCCGCTCCTGAAGTGCGGGCAGGACGGCCGCGTGGCGCGCTTCGACCGTTCGCTCTACCAGCTAATGCTGATCACCGGTGACGACGCGAAAAAGGTCGATCTCGGTTTTTCCGGCAGCCGCGTATTGGAACGCCTGCTGCAAACTCCGGGAGAAGTGGTTTCGCGCGAGGAGCTGCTCCGCCACGCCTGGGAGGATCGCGTAGTCGGCCAGGGCAGCCTGAACCAGCAGATCTATACCCTGCGCCAGGTGCTATCCGACAGCTCCAGCCAGATCATCCAGACCCTGCCACGGCGGGGGTATCTGTTCAATCCGAACCACCTGCTCGAAGCCAGCGAGGCAGAGCCGGCTCCGCCGAGCATTGGCGCCGCGCAAACACTGGAAATTACGGAGCCACATGCGGCGGCGGCTGCGCTGCAGGCGTCGCCCTGGCTGGCACCGACCGTGCTTGGCACAGCCATGGCGCTGCTGCTCGCGGTGGTCGCCCTGGGCTATCGCTTCATGCATGCGCCCAAGGGCTCGCTGACCCACAACCATTCCATCGGCCAGCTCGAAGTGCTCTATGTGGAGAAAAGCCAGCAGAAGCTTGAGCGCATGATGCAGGAAACCCGGCTGCTGGTTGCCAGTATTGCCGGCCTGAATAGCCACCCGAGTCGGTTGATCGTCAATAAATCCCCCGGCTTCTACGAGCTGCGCTGTCTGCGCAAGGATGGCCAGGTGAACTGGCTGAAAGTCCATCGCAGCCAGGTGAACAGCATTTCGAACCAAACACTGCAAGGTTGTCTGCGATGACTGCGCATTCCGAAAGCGGCGCCGCGAGCAAGCGTCTGCTGCGAGTAATGGTACCGACGACCATGGCACTCTGGGCGCTGGTCGCCATGGGCACCACCAGCTACAGCGCTCGCCTGGACGGCCGCTATGCCTCCACTGGCCAGATCTTGCTCAGTAATGGGGAGCTAGCGCCGGTCACCCAGAGCGTGGTGTTCCGCGACGGCCGCTTCTACTCGATGACGCGCAACAGCAGCGCTATCGTCGAAGCATCCGGTCGGGTGGAAACAGATCTTCTTGGCCGCGCTCGGCTGATCGTCGAGGAGGGCGAGATCAGCGGCCTGACAGCCGCCAGCGAGCTTGACGACGAGCTGGTCTTCAATCTGCTTTATGGCAAGCACAAGGGTGCGCGCATCACCCTCGAACAGGTCGGCGCCTGCCTCTACGGCGTCGAAACCCAACAGGTCTACTGCGCCGAACAGGCCGTGGCGCAGCGCTGAGGGCCAACGCCCGGCCAGCATGCGGCCCGGCAGCGCTCAGCTTTCCTCGCTGGGCTCCCCGCTGTATTGCGCACCGCTCTCGGAGAAACGCACCTTGCCGTAGCTGTCGCCGAACAGCTCCTTGTACAGCGTCTCCGCCGAATCGGTCAGCAAGAGAATCTCTACCCGCCGGTTGGCACCGTCTTCCGGCGCCTCGGGGCGCAGCGGCATCACGTCCGCCTGAGCTGTCACCTGCAGCACCGAGCGTCCCGGCAGGCCGGCATCCACCAGCACGTTACGCGCCCGCAGGGCGCGGTCACCGGACAGGTTCCAGTTGTCGTACCCCGACTGCAGCCGATAGGGCGTGGCGTCGGTATGTCCGCTGATGATCAGCTTGTTCTCGACTTTGGACAGCACCCCAGCCAGCACGCCAAGCAACTTGGCGAAGTGCGGGTTGAGCACCGCGCTGCCGCGCTGGAACATGAAGCGCTGCTGGTCATCCTTGATCAGGATGCGCAGGCCCTGGGGCACCACGTCCACTTCCAGATTGGCCAGCGCGTCGACCTGCCCGGCGACCTCCTGCATCAACGCCGCCAGCGCCTGCAACTCGGCGGTCGAGGCATAGCGGCGGGTGCCGTCGGTGGGCGTCTCGCCGTCCCGGCTTGCCGTCTCGTCATGCCGAGGCGACGGTTCGTCCGGCGCCGGGCGCAGTGGCACACCATCGAGTTCCAACGGCGAGGTGCTGGTGCCGTCGAAGATGCCGGCACCGCCATCGACCAGCGGATTGCTTTCCTGATCGCCGAAGGCCGGGTTGGTCAGGTTCATCTGCGGCTGGATGATCCACAGCACCATGAACAGCGCCATCATGGCCAGGGTGAAGTCGGCGAAAGCCACCTTCCAGGCGCCGCCGTGCTCGTCGCCGTGGCCCTTCTTGCTTCGGCGCCTGATGATGATCTCGCGTTCGCCGGCCTTGCCCTTGTCTCGGCTCTTCATGCCGCGTCCCTTTCTTCCTCGTACTGGTTGACCCAGACCTCGAGTTGACGGAAGGCCGGCTTGACGTCCTGTTCGATGAGCTTGCGTCCGGCATCGACCGCCAGCAGCGTCGGCTTGCCGGCCAGATGCGCGACCAGGGTGGTGCGCACGCATTCAAGCGCCGACAGCTCGGTCTTGACCCGCTGGCCCATGGCGTTGGAGAGAGGCTCCATCAGGCAGTAGCAGAAGAAGATGCCGAGAAAGGTACCGACCAGCGCCGCAGCGACGTGGGTGCCGATCTCGGCGACGCTGCCGCCGATGCTGCCCATGGTGATGATGATGCCCATGATCGCGGCAAGGATGCCGAAGCCCGGCATCGCCTCGCCGATCTTGAACAGCGAGCGCGACGGCTGCATCAGCGCATGTTCCATCGCCTCCAGCTCCTGCTCGAGGAAGCCCTCGAGTTCGTGGGTGCTGATCTTGCCCATGGCCATCAGGCGGAAGTTGTCGGCGATGAACGCCATCAGGTTCTTTTCCTGCAGGATCAGCGGGTAGCGCACGAACAGGTCGCTCTGCTCCGGCTCCTCGATGTGCGAATCGAGCACCTTGAGACCGCCCACGTCGACCATTTCCAGCAGCTCATAGAGCAGCATCAGCAACTGGCGCTGGAACTCCTCGCCACGACGCTGGTAGGCGAAGACGCCCTTGATCTGGTGCAGCATCTCGATCAGCACCTCCTTCGGATTGCCGACCACCAGGCTGCCGATCGCGGCGCCAAGGATGATCACCACTTCCGCCGGCTGCCAGAGCACCCGCATGTCGCCGTTGGCCATGGCGTAGCCACCCAGGACGCAACCGATGATGATGAACGCACCTAATACTTTCTGCATGACGTTACTGACTTCTCTCGGTTAAGGGTCCACCGACCCCAGAAAGCGACAGGCCTTGCCGATCGCCTGCTTGCTCAACTGACAGACCCTGGCGTCGCTGACCTCCAGCACCAGGGCGATTTCCTTGAGGCTCAACTCGTGCTGGTAATACAGCGTCAACACCAGCCGCTCGCGCTCGTCCAGCCGCGCCAGCGCCTGCTCCAGCAGGCGCTCCTTGAGCAGCCGTTCCTCGAACAGTTCGGCGGCATCGGGGAAATGCTCGTGACCGCTCTGCAGCAGTTCGTCGAGGCTCTCGATGGCCTCCGACGAATCGGCCCAGAGGAAGGCCTGGTAGTCCTTTTCATCCAGCCCGGTGAACGCCTTGATCTCCTCGTCGCTCGGCGTGTGGCCGAGCTGGCGGGTGAGCTCGCGGATCGCGTCGCGCACCTTGTGCGCCTGCTGCCGGACCTGGCGCGGCCGCCAGTCCTGACGGCGCAGCTCGTCGAGGATGGCACCGCGGATGCGCAGCACGGCGAAGCGACCGAACTGCTCGTCCGGTTCGCCGTAGCGACGCAGGCCTTCGAGCAGCCCGATCATGCCGATCTGCTCCATGTCTTCGCGGTCGAGCACCTGGTTCGCCTGCAGCGACAGCTGGCGCACGATGCGCTTGACCAGCGGCAGGTACTGCATCATCCAGCGCTGCTCGTCGGCCGGCGCGAACAGCGCGTGGCCGGCCGGGCTGGCGGTGTAGCAGTCGACGGGGCAGGTGGCGTTCATGGCGCGGGCCTTTATTGAACGATCAGCTTGTTGACCAGCACATGGTGGAACGGCACCACCGCCTTCTTGCTGGCAAAGTCGGCGAACAACGCCTCTTCCAGGCGCGCCTGCAGCTCGCCGATGGGCATCGCGCGTAGCTCGGCGAATTCCAGCCCGGACAGGTAGCTGACCACCGAGTTGCGCACCAGCGGTTCGATCTGCTCGAAGTTCTTCGGCTCATCCGAAGCTTCGGCCTGCAGCGCCAGGTCGAGCACGAAATAGCGCTCGCGACCGTCCCCCCGCAGGCTGACGATGACCTTGGGCACGGCATAGAACTCGTACTGCACCGGCTCGATGGTTTCGGCCACCACTTCACCGCCGGCCATGCCCGGCTTGAGCAGCCAGTAGGCGGCACCGACGCCACCGGCCACGGTGACGACATTGAGCAGCAGCATCAGAAGAACGAGACGAGGCGTCGACATAACCAATTCAGATCCTGTAGTTGAAATAGAGCCGGTCAGACCGTGACCAGCACATCCTTGCCGCGGTCGCTCGAGCGACCGGCGCCACTGCCAACCGTCGCTGCGCTGGTCGGCGCGGCGGCGGCAAGTACCGCCTCGTCGTCATGCCCCTGCTGCGACTGGCCTTGGCGACCGGAGCGACCATCGGCGCCGACCTGCACGTTGACCTGGACGAACTGCTGAGCCACCAGCTCCTGCCGCAGCCGGTCGCTGGTCTGCTGCAGCAGACGCGCGACGTCGGCGTTAGCGGCGCTGAGCTGCACCGTCAGGCGCCCGGACTCGTGGCTGAGGTGGATTTCCAGGCTGCCCAGCTCCGGCGGGTCCAGGCGGATGCTGGCGCTCTGCTGACGCTGCTGCAGCTGAACCTCGACGTGCTCGCGCAGCGCATGCAGCATCTGCTCGCCCCACTTGGCCTCCGGCGCCTGCAGCTTGAGCAGGCGCTCGGCACCCAGGGCCACACTGCTCGCCGGACGCTCGCCGAGCAGCGGTGACGCCTCGCGAACCTCCTCGGCGACGCCAGGGCTCTTCAGCGCCTCGACCGGCAACTCGGCGACGAGCTCCGTGGCGCCGACAGCAGGTGCAAGCAGGCTCAGCGCGGCGCCGGTCTCAACCACCGGTCGCACCGACGCGGCATTGGCCAGCAGGCGCTCGGGCTGCCCCTGGGCAGGCGGCGGAGCCACCCGACCCAGCAGCTCAGCCTCGACGACCTCATCGGCCAGGCCGTCCTGCACGCCGTCAGCCTGAGCGGCTGCCAGCGGCCAGCCCGCCTGTAGAGCGACCTCGACGCTGTCGCGCGCCTGCACCTGGACCTGCTGCTGATCGAGCATGCCCCGCAGCCACTGCTCGGCCGTGCCCTGCTCGGCAGTCTCCTCGCCGGCGGCTTCGCTGACATTCTCGGCCAGCGTCTGGGGCTGCGCCGACACGGGCAGCTCGGCAGCCGGTGCCTGCGGCTGTACCGTCAGCTCCAGCTCCACCGCCGCACTCAGCAGACGCGCACGAAAATCCGTCCGGCCAACGACGGGATTGCCGTCCGCACGGGCCGCCGCATGGCCGCTCAGCGATACCGGTCGCACCGGTTGCATGACTGCGTCCGCCGCGCCGGCCGCGGTGGTCGAACCCGAGATCAACTGCATCAGCTGCCGTCCCTCGCCTGGTACAGGTCGATACGTTGATAGGCCGCACGCCCTTCGGCGTACTCCAGATGATTCACCAGCAGCAAGCGCAGACGCTCGCACTCGTCGGCGCAGGCCTTGAGCGCCTGGCCATGCAGCTGCTTGAGCTGTTGCCGTGCCGCCTGCACGGAGGGATGAGCGTCCCGCGGCAGTTGCTCCAGGCACTGGCGGATCGCCCCGTCCACATCGCCCACAGCGCGCCAGTCGCCGCCGTGCAGCGCCGCCGCCAGGCGCTGGTGCAGCACCAGCAGACGCTGCGCGTCACTTGCGGGCGGCACTGACGCCCTCCCACCCTTCGCGCAGCGTGCCGAGCAGGTTGACCACCTCGTCCAGGCCGTCGAGCGACAGCGTCACGCTGACGTCGGAGAGTCGGTAGATGCAGTACTCGTAAAGCCGCGCCAGGCCCTGCACGACCTCACCGCCGTTCTCCTCATCGAGGGCACCGTTCAGGCCGTTGAGGATGTTCATGCACTTTTCCAGCGAAGCGCCCTTCTGCTGGTAGCGCTTGTGTTCGATATGGCCGCGGGCACGGGCCAGCTCGTCGAGCAGGCCGTCCATCAGCACCAGCACCAGCTCGTAGGGCGAGGCCGACGCGGCACGGGCCTCCAGGTCCACCGAGCGGTAGCTGTCGTAACTGTCGTTGGGGAGGTAGGTCATCAGAACATTCCGAAGGTCTGCTCCATGCTCTGCATGGTCTGCATCATGGAGGTGTACTGCTTGAGGTAACGGGAGTAATAGTTGTCGTACTGCTGCTGCAGGTTCTCGAACTGCTCATCGATGCGCCGCAGGTTCATGTCCAACGTGTCCATGCGGTTCTTCAGCATGCCGTTGGCACTGCTGGTGTAGCTGGCGACCGTCTTGTCGATGCTGTCGAGCAGGTTGTCCTTGCCGGTGAACAGCGCCTCGAAGGCGGCCGGATCCTTCGCTACCGCCGCCTCGAAGCGGCTGGTGTCGATGGTCAGCTTGCCGTTGCGGTCGGCGCTGATGCCGAAATCGATCAGGCTGCTGCCAGCGAAGTCGTTGCGCAGCAGGCCGTTGAGGCGACTCTCGATGGAACGGATGCTGGAATCACCAGCCAATGCACCACGGGCGCTGCTGTCGCTGCCGCTAGCAGTCAGCGAATCGAAGCTGGTCATCAGCGCGTTGAAAGCGTCAATGAAGCTCTGCGCCTTGCCCTTGGTGGCGCTCTGGTCCTGGCCCACGGTGAGGGTCAGCGCCGTATCGCCGCTCTTGTGCACCTTGTTCACGGAGAGACTGACGCCATCGATGACGTTGTCGAAGGTGTTGCTCGAGCTGGTCAGCAGGATGCCACCGCTTTCGAACGAGCCGCCCATGCGGATCTGCGCATCAGCCGCGGTCGAAAGCGGCGTAGTGGTAGCGGCAGTACCGGTCAACGAATGTGCAAACGCATTGGCCGCGCCGCTTTCGCTGCTGGTGAGTACCAGGCTGACTTCACCATTGCTGCGCACCAGCGTGGCCTGCACGCCAAGGTCGGCGGTCGCATTGATCGCCTTGGCGGCATCGTCGAGGGTGGCGTAATCGCCCAGCTTGAATGTCTGGTCCTTGAGCGTCAGGGTTCCGCTCAGGCTGCCGTCGACCAGCCCCTGCACGGCGACCTGCTGCTTGCTGGCCAGCTGTTCGACATAGAACTGGTAGCTGCCGGGCTGGGCCTGGGTGCCGACCGTCGCACTGGCATAGCCGTCCTGGCTGAACGAGGCACTGTTGACCAGCATCGTGGCGTTACCGGTCTTCAGGCCGGACATGGCCGACTTGAACGTGGTCAGGGATGTGCGCAACTTGCTCAGCGCGTCACGCTGAGTCTTGTAGTTGCTTTCATTGCGATTGAGCCGGTCCAGCGAAGACTGAACTTCGTAGGTCGCCAGCTGCGTCGCCATCTGCTTTACGTAATCTGAATCTATCGCCATTGCCGATCCCCTTCCTGTGCTCTCTAGAGCAAGTTGAGTGCCAATACACAAATCGTTGATTTAAAAGCTCTTTTGCGCGATTGGCGCAGAAGAAGCACTTCCGCTCGACGGCCGCGACAGGAAACGGGGAAATGCCGCTTCCGCCTCGCCCGGACGGCGAAACCTCTCAGAACAAAGGCGACGAAGAAGGGGGGGCGACTTAAGCCGGTCGACGAAACAACACGCAGCCCGGGACTGGAGCGGGCTGCTCAGGCGGCGGAGATCGAGTAACGGGGTGGTCGTGCCGGGAGGGCCGGACGCGATGGCAGAGTCAGTACGGCTGCGGCTGGTACAGCCGCGCATCGTGGCTGCCGGCCAGCAGCTGGCCGAGGATTTCGTGATGCATGGCGAGCAACTTGCCGTTGCGCTCATTGATCTGCTGGCACTGGCTGGCCATCGCCCCGAGCTTCTGCCAGAGCGTGCGCAGGCGCGTCGCCTGGTCTTCGGGATAGCAGCCGAGCAGCCGCTGCATGCCTTCGGCATCAGCCTGCAGGCGGAAGGCGCCGAGCACCTTGGCCCGGCGCTGGGCCCGCACGGCGAGGGCTTCGACGCGCGTGGTGATCTGCAGATTGAGACGGTCGATTTCCGGGCTGTCACGCTCGAGCAGGAACGCATAGAGCGCCTGCATCAGGTCGCGCAGGGCCAGGTAATCCTCGCAGTCCTGCTCCAGGTCGTCAGCGACGACCGCGAGCAGCTTGTCGCGCTGGTTCACGCATCGCTTCCGCGGTGATAGGCGAGCATGCTGCCGGCCAGCTCGGCAGGATCGGTGGAGATCTCGCCGCGCTGCAGCGCCTGCTTGATGGCCGCAACCCGCTCAAGGTCGATGTCCGGCATGGCGCGCAGGGCGTCGTGCATCTGCTCCAGCGGCAGGCTTTCCGGCTGGCGCACGGCGCTTTCCGGCGCCGGGCGCGCGGCGGGCTGGCGGGTGGAGCTGGCCTCGGTGGCCGGTGTCAGGGCGGGCTTGAAGTGCCGGCTGATTTCCATGATTTCTTTCCAACTCGGTGGTTACAGCCAAACAGGCGACCGCTCGGGCACGAAACTTAAATGCCTGTTCACAGCCCGGGCGCGGCTAGTCTACCGACCGCCGCGAGCAGTCTCCACGGCCGTCGCAGCAGCTCGATGGGAGGCACTCAATGGGTGGCACGCCAGTGGGCCTGGGCGGCCAGCCCGTCCTGGATTTTCTGCTCCTGCTGGGCGAGCAGCTGCTGCCATTGCTGCAGCTTGCCCTCGATCACATGCTCGACCACCTTCTCGCTGCGCATGGCCTGCAGGAGCTCGCGCTGGATGCGCTCCAGCGCCTGCTCGGCCACCGCCAGCTCACGACGCTGCAGCTCCACCATCTTGTACAGGGTGGCCTTGTAGCGCTGCTGGTTGTCGCGCTGCAGCGGTGTGCTCATCGGCACGGAAAAGCCGCACAGGCGGCTCAGGCCGGTAATGTTGTTGCGGTAGCGCTGGCAGAGGTTCTGCTGGTACTGCACCCGGCCGAGCATCTGCCGCACCCGGTGGCTGCGCAGGCTGGCCAGGCGGCCGAGGGTCTCGATCTGCTGTTTCATCGCGGTTTCCCGAGGATGTTCTGCAAGGTGGCGACGCTGGTTTCCAGCTCGGCGGCTTCGCCGACGTCCTGGCGCAGGAAGCGCTCGATGGTCGGTGCCAGCTGCACCGCGCGATCGGTCTTGATGTCCGCCCCCGGTGTGTAACCGCCGAGCGGGATCAGCTCCTTGATCTTCTCGAAGGTGCTGTAGCACTCCTTGAGCTGGCGCGCCGCGCCCAGGTGCGCCGGCTGGCCGACCTGGCTCATGCAGCGGCTGACCGACGCGCAGACGTCGATGGCCGGGTAATGCCCGGCTTCGGCCAGGCGTCGCGAGAGCACGATGTGGCCGTCGAGAATCGCCCGCGCGCAGTCCACGATGGGGTCCTGCTGGTCATCGCCTTCGGCCAGCACCGTGTAGATGGCGCTCAGGCTGCCATTGTCGCTGGCGCCATTGCCGGCGCTTTCCACCAGCTCCGGCAGCATGCCGAACACCGACGGCGGGTAGCCCTTGGTCGCCGGCGGCTCGCCGAGGGCCAGGGCG